>Ga0209460_1000180_pt1 | contig 84221 bp, 57 predicted proteins | sample EBPBio132013_DNA_FD_185868 | JGI IMG/M metagenome (GOLD analysis project Ga0209460, IMG submission 185868) | Wastewater treatment Type I Accumulibacter community from EBPR Bioreactor in Madison, WI, USA - Reactor 2_5/13/2013_ DNA (SPAdes)... | ecosystem: Engineered > Bioreactor > EBPR >... | reverse complement strand
AATAAATAATTAAAAAAGGCGGCCTGAGCGGTCGCCAGTGAATTCTATTTGTTCTTTACAGCCAGTGGTCATTAATCGAGATGGAAGACTTCTTCGAGTTCCATCATGTTCTGGTCAGGACGACCGGAAAGCGCCTCAAAATACGGCCCCATGAATTCCTGCCACTTGAGGTTAATTTCCTCTTTCGCCATACCCGCGTTGGAAGCCTCAAAACTCTCCGCCGCCTCGAAGTAGCCGAACATCAGCCCATCATCGCGCAGGAAGAGGCTGTAGTTGTGCCAACCGTTACGCCGGAGCGCGTCCAGCATTTCCGGCCATACGGCCTCGTGGTGCTTCTTGTATTCTGGAATGCGATCACGCTTCACTTGGAGCAAAAAACCTACTCTTTTCATAATTGTTCTTTCCTAAATGTCTATTCAATAACCATCAGTTCGAGCTGTAACAGCCGTGCGAGCTTCTTAATCTTATCCAATTGGCAGCCAACGCCCAAAGCAACATGGTGGGTTGGGCCGAAAGCGCACCATTCGTCCATGAACTTCGCGGGGTCGAGCTTGAACTTCAAGCGTGAGTTGGTATTCCCGATTTGCATGGTCGTGCCTGCAATCGACTCGCCCTCCGCAGCCAGCAACCGCAGCTTACCTTCGGCTGTCTGTGTCAGGCCGAGAATGGTAATCGGCCCGCGTTTGACGCGCATTTCGACCGAGAGACCGTAGCCGCGTTTGCCGTGGAATAAGCCTAAACCACGCAGCATCGGCTTGCCGTCGGAAATGGCGATATGACCGGGGCCATCATGCCCCATCATGATAAAATCCTCGTTGAAATCCATCCCATAAAACTCGGTGTACGAGCCACCCGCGCCCAAGCGATCCATAATCAGCATGGCGACGCAGGTTTTGAGGTCGCCCTCACCCGATGCGGGAATGCCCCGCGCCGTGAGCAGCGAGTTGCCGACGATTAGACCCGCGCCAAGTTCTTCATTCTCGTTGCCATCTAAGCCGCGATAGTAATAGGTTAAGCCGTTGAGGTCGAAATCCGCGACCAGTTGGTCAAGTCCACAGGCGACCCGCGCCGACCACCCCAACGCTTCGGGGGTTACATCCTGCGAGATTTTGTCGCTGCCCTTCCCCACTAATTGAAAGTGGTTCTGGATTTCCTCGACCTTGTTCTTGATGGCGGTGTCACTCGCGCCTTTGACGCGCTTGTGGAGGTCGTCCATCTCCAGCACTTCGATATGCGCCCCAAGTTGGGCATGGTGCATGGTGAAGTCGGAGTACATATCCAACATGCCGGGGTAGGTATGGCCGAGGAAACCGATGCGGCTGTAGCTCAGTTCACGCAGAATTTGTGCGGCTTTAATCCAATCCTCGATCTGTTCCCACGCCCGCATGTAATACTGATTGGCGTGGCCTTCCGCTTCCTGAAGCAAACCGGAGACCACGTTGAATTGTATCCGACTACGGGCAAAGGCATTCGAAATTTCCGGCACGCAGCAGGCGCAGCAGTTCGCCAGCCACTCGGCGGTATCTGTATTCGGATAGTCCATCGCAGGGGATGGTTGTAGGTTCAGGATGAGTACCGGCGCTTTCCGGCGCTGGACGGCGGGCAGCACTTGGGAGGAGGTCGAGTACGTGCCGACGTAGCAGATAATCAGATCAACCGAGTGGCTGGCAAACAAGTCACCGGCCTGCTGCGCCCCCGGCGCGTTATCTACCAAGCCCGCCGAGACGACTTCCGCACCCATCGCGGTAATTTTACGCTCAACCTCGCGCTGGTAGCCTTCCAAACGTTCTTTTAGACCTTCAAACTGCGGCCAATATGCCGCGAGGCCAATGCCAAAAACACCAATTTTCGCCTGTTTAATCGCCATTATGCAGCCTTTTAGGAATAAGTGTTGATGCTGTTTAAAACGTGTTCAATGAGTATTTGGTGACCGGCAGGGCCGGGGTGTAACCCATCCGGGCAGTAGAGTACGGGGTCGGGTTTGGTGCTGTAAAGGCTGACCAGATCGACTAGCGGAATACCGCGCTCACCGGCGATCCGCTTGAGGGCATCCGCACAGGCTTGAATGTCGGCGTTATCCCACGTAATACTCATGGCGGCCATGCCGGGGTCGTTGTTGACAATCGACTCGACCACGGGACTCGGCGTGATGAGGATGATGCGCGAGCCAACGCTGAGGAAGCCATCGACAATCGCCGTAAAGTTCGCGGTGTATTCCTCGATGGATACCAGCAGCTTGCCACCAGAGCCGTTAAAGCGCTTGGTGTCGTTCGCGCCGTACTTGAGGAACACCCAATCCGGCTTCTGGGCGAGATATTGGGTAAAGGTGTGCTCAAGGCCGTGGGTGGAGGTGTAGCCGGAACGCCCGTGATTGTAGAACTGAATGGGCTGTTCAGGGTCAACCAAGCCGACCAACGCCCGCAGGATTTCCGCGTAGCCGTAGCGGTAGGTGGTGATCGAGTCGCCGACCGTCATGATGGTGCTGATATGCCCATCACGCGGGGCTTTCAACTTGCGAATGGCTTCCGCCCATTCCGGCTTTTCGAGCAGCTTTTGGGCGACGGCGGTACACTGCCCGAAGGCGTAATCGGTATAGGCCGTGAACTGCACGGCGGTGATGTCCAGCATGAGCGCAGCCGCTTCGACCGGAATGTTGACTGCCAGCGCGGAGGGAACCTGCTGGAAGTTGAAGTCCATCTGAAAAATATTGTCATCGGATAGTTCGAACATCAATAAACCTCGTTAATATTTACCTCGTAACAAGCGGCCTAAATTGCCCACGCGCAGTTGGTCAAGCCCGACCGCCAGCAGGAGTAGGACACCGAGGGCGATTTGCTGGTAATAGGCGGAGACACTGAGCAGCGTCATGGCGTTATCCAGCGTGCCTAAAATGAGTACGCCGAGCAGCGTCCCGAATAGGTTACCCTTGCCACCTGTGAGGCTGGTTCCGCCGAGAATGATGGCCGCAACCACCTTGAGTTCGAGGCCAGTGGAAGCCTGCGGAGCGGCTACCCCTAAGCGTGAGGTTAGGAATACACCGGCAATCGCGGCGCTTAGGCCGGAGAGGACATAAGCGATCAGTTGGTAGCGTTTCACAGGAAGCGCCGCAAGATGGCTGGCGCGGCTGTTGCCACCGATGGCATACATCGCCCGCCCGTAGGTGGTGAAGTGCATGAGGATGACGGCAATGATGAACATGATGACCACGGCAACAATGAGCGTGGGTACACCCGCGATTGTGCCACGCCCCAACTGCCCAAAACCTTCGTCAAGCAAGGGAATACTCAGCCCTTCCGAGAATACGTAGGCTAGGCCACGCACGGCTGATAGCATCCCCAGTGTGGTAATGAGCGGGTTAATCCCGATGCGCGTTACAAGCAGGCCGTTTAAGAGACCGATGAGCACACCGATAACGAGGCCAAAGGCGACGGCACCCCACACGCCTAAGGTGGGTGCGCTGGAAGCTACGGCTACCCCGACGAGCGCGGTCGTCGCCCCAACCGAGAGATCAAGGCCGCCACCAATCATCAGCATGGTGCTGAAAATGGCGATCATGCCGATGACCGCCACCGATACGGGCAGGTTGACGAGGTTACGCGGCCCCAAAAAGAAAGGTGAGAGTTGTGAAATTACAATCACCATCAGCACATATAGAACGAGCAGCCCAATACCGTTGTTCAAACGAATGCGAGGGAGCCGTGAGGACGATTGTGGAACCAGTGGTTTGGTTGTTTCGGTCATGATGTCCCTCCGGCTGCGGCGTTCAGCAGCGTTTCGCGGGAGGCAGCAGCGCGGGTAAATTCTCCCGTCAGTTTGCCTTTGTAGACGGTGAGGATGCGGTGACTAACCGACAGCACTTCATCGAGATCAGAGGATACCAGCAAGATTGCCAGCCCTTGTGAGGCGAGTTCTTCAAGCTGGGTGTAAATATCACCGCGCGCACCGACATCTACGCCCCACGTCGGTTCATTCAGCAGGAGGACTTTGACCTTCGCTTCTAGCCAGCGGGCCAGCACAACTTTCTGCTGGTTACCCCCGCTGAGGAAACGCAGGTTGGTCGCCATGCCGCCCGCCATGCGGATGCCGAGACGGTCGATCCACCGCTTGGCGTGGGTGCGTTCGGTCGAGCGCTGGAAGAAGCCACCACGAGCGAGTTCACGCCAGTTGGAGAGGGTAATATTTTCGCGGACGTTCATATCCAGCACCAAGCCCTGCACTTTGCGGTCGGCGGGGACAAGCCCGATTCCGGCGCGGCGGGCATCACGCGGGCTGCTGATGGACACGGGCTTACCGCTGACGGCGATGGTGCCGGTATCGGGGCGGGTCTCGCCGAAAATGGTGTTGATGATAGCATCGTGACCCGCGCCGAGCAGGCCGAAGATGCCGACAATTTCACCGGGGGCAAGTTGGAGGTTTACGTCCGAAAACAGGCTGCCTTTGCTCAAGCCGGAGACTTGGAGTACCGGCGGCGCGTCAACATTTTTACGCGCAATCGAGGCTTCGGACGTGCCGGTTGTAACCTCGTGACCGACCATCATCTGCACCAGATCGCTGTGCTTGATGTCGGCTATCCGGCGCGTACCCACCAGTTTGCCGTCTCGCAGAACCGTCGCACGGTTGGCAATCTGGAAGATTTCGTCGAGACGATGCGAGATGTAAATGATCGAGATGCCCTGCTTGACCAGCGCACGGATGCTTTCAAACAGCAGCGCGACTTCGTGCGGGGGAAAAGCGGCTGTCGGCTCGTCCATGACGATGATGCGGGCGTTACCCGAAATCGTTTTGACGACTTCAACAATTTGCCGTTCAACCACTGTGAGGTTCATCATGGGGGTTGTTGGGTCGATGTTGAGTTTAAGCAGCTTCAACTGTTCGCGTGCTTTTTGGTGCGCGGCGTTCCAATCGACAAGTAGGCCGCGCGAGGGCAAATGGCCCATCAGCAAATTTTCGGTGACGGAAAGTTCGGGCGCGTAATGCTGTTCCTGATAGATCATGCGGATGCCAAGCGCTTCGGCATCACGCGGCTGGCTGATTTGTACCAGCTTACCGTTGATCAGAATGCTACCGGCATCTCGTTGATAATCGCCGTTCAATATTTTGATGAGGGTCGATTTACCCGCGCCATTTTCACCGAGCAGCGCCAGTACTTCGCCAGCATATAAATCCAGCGAAACGCCATCAAGCACTTTTAGGCCGTAAAAGCTCTTGTCGATATTTCGCATTTCGAGCAGCAGGTTTTGGCTGGCTTCGCTCATTTGCTCCCCCCACCCTGCCGCGTTTGTTCCCACTTAATGCGGATTTGGTCAACACCAACCGCGAGTAATAACACAACACCCCGCGCCACGTCCTGCCAAAAGGCGGAGACGTTGAGTTGGATGAGGCCATTATCCAGCGTTCGCAGGAGGATAACCCCAATCAGCGTGCCAAGCAGCGTGCCTTTACCGCCGACTAAGGTTGTGCCACCCAGCACGACCGCCGCGATGACGGCAAACTCCAGCCCGAAGGCCGACTGCGGACGACCCGCAGCAAGCTGCGAGGCGCTAACGATGCCGGAGAGCGCGGAGAGCAGCCCGCACAAGCCATAGGCGATGAGCAGGTGACGGTTCATGTGGATACCGGCTAAACGCGCCGCGTCCGGGCTGCCACCGATGGCGAACAGGTTGCGGCCAAAGCGGGTGTAGCGCAGTACAAGGGCGAAGATCAAGTAAAGCGCGAGCATCAAGATCAGTGAGAAGGGAACACCCGCGATATTGCCACGACCCAGAAATTGGAAGCTCGGCTCGCCAAGCTGATTATCCTGCGTACCGGAAACCACAAAGGCGATCCCACGAACGGCGGAATAGGTGGCTAATGTCGTGATGAGGGGGTTGATGCGGAGGCGGGTGATAATGAACCCATTGAGCAGACCGACCAGCAACCCGCTAAGTAAAGCAACACCCACCGCAGGCCAAATGGGGAGCGTACTCGGCCAGAGCGAACTGGCGACGACACCGGTCAGCGCGGCGACCGAGCCAACCGATAGGTCAACACCGCCCGTAATCAAAACGATGGTCATACCAATCGCCGAGATGCCCACGGCAGCTAGGGTGCTGGCAATCGTCACCACATTGTTCATACTCAAAAATGTGGGGGCGCGTGAACCAATAACGAGGCACATAACGATTAAAGCGCCGAGCAAAACCAGCGTCGGATTGACCTTCAAGCCAGCAGTACGCGCCGGTGGAGCAACAGTTTCTTGCAACATAGGCTTCTTTGTTTAGGAATAACTATTTTCGGAAATAAATATCTGAGGGCAGCCGTTTGACTGCCCTCGCACATATTATCGTTAGCTCGCAGCAGTAGCTTCCGGTGTGGCTTCTTCGGTCGAAGCGCCGCCAAGTGTCGCGCAAGCCTTGCTATCCGGCAAGACTTCGCAAATGTTTTCCTTGGTCACGAATTGGTGATCAACGTAGATCGCGGGCGGAACGGCACGGCATTCCAGCAGGTCGATCATCGCGGGAATAATCTTGCTGCCGTAGAGTTCGGGGAAGTAAGCGGTCGCGCCCAGATACAGGCTGTTTTCCTTCAACATTTCGGTGAGGCCGCTTTCAACCGCACCCTGCCCGACGATGATGGAGTGCTCGGTACGACCAGCAGCTTCGAGGGCGGCGGCGGTACCCTGCGCGGTATCGTCGTTGATTTGCACGGCGATGATGTTGGCATCTTCGGGGATCAAGGGCAGCGCATCACTGACGACCTTGAAGGCAACATCCTGCGTGTTCTTGCTGTCCAAGCGGATAATGTTTTCTTCCGGCACGGGGGTTTCCAGCTTGCCCTGAATACCATCAACCTGCCCTTGCATACGGGCGGCGGGGATGGGGCCGGACTGCGGCAGTTCGAGGACGAGGATGTAATCCACCTTGCCGCCCCAATTTTCGTTGGCGTAGTCGCCACCGGCTTCGCCAGCCATCAAGCCAGCCTTGTAGTTATCCGCACCGAAGAAGGTCGCGCCGGGCATCGGAATGTCAATCGCGATCACCGGAATGGGCGGTTCGGTGTTCTGGAACAGGTTCATGATGACGTTGCCGAATTTTTCGTCGGTTTGGAATTCGACCACACCATCGACACCCTGCGCCACAAAGTTTTCGGCATTGTTCAAGGCGGTCGCACCATCAAGATTGTTGTTGGCGATCACGAGTTCGATGTTACCAGCGGCCCCGGCAGCGCTAACCATACCGGCTTCTACGGCGGTGATGAAGTCAACACCGGTGGTCAGGTTGGCAAAGCCGATCTTATAGCTGTCTTTTTTAGTGGGGCAAGCATCCTGTGCAGCGACGGAACGGGCATCAGACTTGCTCGAAGCAAATATTGAGGTGACAGGGGTGACAGCGAGGGCGGCGAAAACGGCAGCAACAGCTAACTTACTTTTAACGTTCATTCGATTTTTCTCCGATTAACTAAACGATTTATATGGCTCTATTTAGTGAATGCAGTTCAAACGACTCGCGACCTCCATTTCGGATTTTGTTGATTTTTGTTGAAAATTGTTGAAAACCGTTGATAATGTAGCATGGGTGATGGATGTTGTCAATTATGTTGCCAGTACTACACCTGACTTGAAACAGATGACATTAGACGATTACGAAGAAATTTTTATTCGGTATAAAATAGTTTGTTTGACCTTTTCGAAAGAGGCTTAGTTTGACCAGCAAAGCACTAACTACCTTTGAACGCCGACAGCTTATCCTACGGATTTTAGAGGAACAGTCGGGCATCAAAGTCACCGATTTGGCACTCCAACTGGACGTATCTGAGGGAACGATTCGGAATGATTTAGCGGCGTTGGACGATGAAGACCAGATTATGCGTGTGCGCGGCGGCGCGGTGTCACGCATCAAACCCCCACACTCGAATCATCTCATCGCGGCGCGGTCGCGGGTGAACTATGACGCGAAGCAGCGCATTGCCCAATGGGCGGCGGGAACGGTGGAAAACGGTGATGCCATTATTCTGGATGCCAGTACAACCGTTTTGCACATGGCCGAGTTTCTGCATAACCGGCGCAACCTGACGGTGGTTACGAACGGGTTAGAGGTCGCACGGCGGCTGGCGGAGTCCTCATCGAATACCGTGATTTTGGTGGGCGGTATCCTGCGAAACGACGGGAACGCGATCACAGGTTTACTTGGCACAAAGCTGCTGGAGGACTTGCATATCCGCACGGCGTTTGTCTCATGTGTCGGTTTCTCGCTCGAAGCGGGGTTGATGGAGTCGGACATCGGGCAAGCGCAGATTAAGCAAGTGATGATCCAATCGGCGCAGCGGGTGGTGGCACTGGTGGATGCAAGCAAGTTTAACCAGATCGCCCTCGCCCCTTTTGCGGCGGTGGATGCAATTGACCACATCGTTACCGACCAAGACACGGACAGCAACATCATTCAAGCGCTGCAAAGCAGAGACATCAGCGTAACCGTGTCTAGCGACCACGCCGCCACAACCTATACGCCAAACCAGAACCAGCATAAGTTGTACAAAATCGGATTTGCGAACCTGAGTGAGGATATGGCCTTTCCACGGGATGTACGGCGCGGACTGGAACGGGCGGCTAAGGAATCGGGACAGGTTGAGTTATTCGTCGCCAGCAACCAGATGAGCCGCGAGATTGCGGTCGAAATCGCCGATGATTTGATTGCCAGCGAGATTGACCTGATGATTGAGTTCCAGATTGATGAGAGCGTCGGCAACGTGCTGATGAGCAAGTTCAACCAAGCGGGGATTCCGGTGATCGCGATTGATATTCCGATGGTCGGCGCGACCTTTTTCGGGGTGGATAATTATCATTCCGGTTATGTTTCGGGATTGGAATTGGGCAAGGGTGTTATGCAGGAGTGGGGTGGGCAGTTCGACCGGCTGCTGGCACTGGAACATCCACGAGCGGGGCATCTACCAGCGGCGCGTATTCGCGGGCAGATTGACGGTTTCAAAGCCGTAATCGGTGAGGTGAGCGACGATAAAATCATTTACCGGGACAGCGGGAACACGACACAAATTAGTGAGGCGGTGATGCTGCAACTGCTCCAAGAACTGCCGGATGAACACCGGCTGGCGGTCGTTAGCTTTAATGATGATTCGGCGATTGGCGCATTGGAAGCGGCACGACGCGAACACCGGACGAACGATGTTTTGTTGGTCGGGCAAGGGGCTGACCGCCGTTTGCGCGATGAGTTACGACGCGGCAACTCGCGGATTATCGGCTCAACAGCCTTCCACCCGGAACTGTATGGCGAAAGGCTGGTGAAGCTGGCGATGGATATCTTACAAGGCGAACCGGTGCCACCGGCGGTCTATATGGAGCATACGTTCATCAACGCGGCGAATGTCGATTTACAACATATCATCCGTGATGACCGCTAGATTTCAATCGTGTATTTGCGAACGGTATCTTCGATGACATCCGCGCCGAGACCGTAGCCTTCGGGGGCATACACCCAGCCTTCGCGCTGCTCAACGGGATTGGTAACCAGTTCATGCTGCACGATGCCCGGCGCAGGTTTGAGTTCAAACAGAATGGGATTGGTCGCACACAGGGACAGATGAATACTGGCAGCGGTATTTAAAGCACCGGCCCAAGTATGAGCATTGACAGCAACGTTACGTTCGGCGGCGCGGCGGAAAATCTTCCACATTCCGGTGATGCCTTCCACACGACCGGGGTCAACCAGAATGACATCACACACATCAGCATCTAAAAGGCGACCGTAATCCTGTAGGTTAAAGAAGCGTTCGCCGAAACCGACCCGCATTTCAGGCACGGCTGACCGGAGGTGATGGTAGGCATTAAAGTTATCGGGGAAGAAGGGGTCTTCGATCCACGCAAGCTGATATTCGCTCATGGCTTTGGCGGTACTGACGGCGCGGGGAATATCCCATTTACACTTGGCACCCACGTCGATGATGAACCCGGCTTTTTCGCCAATCGCGGAACGAACGGCTTTCACGAAGCTGACATCACGGGCTTGATCGACACCGAGATTGGCGTGGCCTTTTTTGCCGAAACCGACTTTGACATATTGATAGCCGTTTTGGATATGCGCGGCGAGTTCAAGCGCCATGTCGTCAATGGTGGCGGCTTTGGGGTGGGAACTGGCGCAGGCAGGGAGACGTTCACGCAGTTTGCCGCCCAACATTTGCGAGAGGTTGAGCTTGAGCAGCTTACCTTTTAAGTCCCAGAGCGCCATATCAATCGCGCTGATGGCGAGGGCTGCAATGCCACCAACGTTGCCGTACCACCAGACTTTATCCCGCAGCGCTTCCCAGATGGCTTCAATGTCGTAGGGATCTTTATCCAGCACGACATCCCCAACGCCGTGACGGATTAAAGCGGTGATCGAGGCAGTGGCTTCGTGGAAAATGCTGATGCATTCGCCCCAGCCGACGGTGCCATCGCTGGCTTCGAGGCGGACGACGACGATGGAGCGGACGGACATATTGTCGTTGCTTTCAGGATATTCCATCGGGAAAACATCTATTTTTTTGATCTGCACAACAAAATCCTTTAGTTATCAAAGAATATCGAAGGAGAGTGCATTCCTGCCCTCTCCATTACAAGTGGATTTTAACTCAGCGAACCTTATATTTGGCTACATAGGCGCGATCCAGTTCGATACCGAAACCGGGCTTATCCGAAATGGTGTAGTAACCGTCTTTGAGGGGGCGGGCTTCGGTTTGGATGTCCCAGAAGAAGGGGTCACGGTCGCGGTGGAAACACTCGACGAAGGTTCCATGCGCGACGCTGCCGAGCAAGTGAGCCGAAATTTGGGCTTCTTCGTGGTGCGCCATTTTGATGCCGAACGCCGAGCAGATGCTGGCGACACGCCGCCACATGGTCGGGCCGCCGCCCCATGAGGTATCAAAGTTGCAGTAGTCGATAGAATCACCGATGATAAGGTCACGGACACCATCAATGCGGTATTCGCTCTGCCCAGCGGTAATAGGCACGCCGGTCGAGAGGCGGACATCGCGCAGCCAACGTTTGTCGTTGTACCAGCGCACCGGCTCCTCGAACCAGTACAGCTCGATACCGGCGTTTTCGGCGAGGCGGCAGAAGCGGATGGCTTGCTGGAGGTCGTACCCCTGATTAGCATCCACCATCAGCGTAAATTTTTCGCCGCCGACCTGCCGCGCTATCTTGAGGCGTTCAAGGTCTTCTTCGGGGGTCGCGCCGCCGATTTTGAACTTCATGCCGACGACACCGTAGTCGATGTAGCTGGAAACTTCGTGCGCCAATTCATCAAAGTTTTGCCCGTAGTAGCCACCAATGGCGATCATCGGTAGGCGATTGGTGTAGCCGCCCCATAGGCGATACATCGGCATATTGAGCGCCTTACCGACCGTATCCCAAATGGCGGTATCCACTGCCGAAATCGCCTGCATTACGACACCACGATCCCGCAGGATGTCGTAGGTAGCGGGTTTCATGGCTTCCCAGCAGCCCTCGGTGTTAAACACGTCCATGCCGATAAGCACAGGGGCTAGCTCTTTATGGATGATGGATAAGATGACATCTTGTTCTTCATCAGTATCGCCCGTGTAGACCTCACCCACGACACCCTGTTTGGTCAGGATGCGGGTGATGATGGTGCAGCGGTTCTGCATCGAATATTTGCTACCGCGATAGACTTTGTTGAGGGGGATACGGAGGGCTTCCGTTTCGATGGCTTGAATGGTCAGGGGGGATGATGGAACCCAATTTTGCGCGTCAGTCATATTGATTTAACTAAAAGTCCTCTATTTTTGACAACATTTTTGGATGTGTTACAATTCGACAAGTATAGACAATTATCAACAAAAATCAACAATTTTCGCAATACTTACATAACACTAAACATGATTATTTGAGTTCATTTCAATCCGCAGAAAAAATAAGTCCTGTTATGTCAACATTTTAGGAGGGGTTATTACGTGAGTGAAAAAGCTACAGTCGCGGTGGTGGGTGCAGGGTGGTGGGCAACGACCATGCATATCCCTGCCCTGCTCAAAAATCCGCGCGTCGAGAAAATTCTACTGGTGGACAAAAACCCAGCCGCAGCGAAAGCAGCCGCTGAAAAATACAACTTACAATTCCAATACTCAACCATCGCCGAGGCGAAAGCCGCACACCCTGAACTCAAAGGAGCGATCATTGCGGTAACGCACCAAGCGCACTACGCCGCAGCGATGGAAAGCCTCGAACAAGGATTACACTTGCTCATTGAAAAACCGATGACGATATATGCGCGGGATGCGAAAGCCTTAGCGGATAAAGCCGATGCTATCGGTGTTGAAATCCTGATGGGTTATACTTTCCCGTATATGGATCATGCGGTGAAGGCGAAGGGGTATATTGATGAGGGATTAATCGGCGACATTGAATATGTAGCGTGCAGCATGTCGTCGATCACCTACGATTTGTTGAAGGGACACCCAGAGAAGTTTGCACCCGATGGTGGCTATACGGTGACAGGGCCAGCGACGACCACCTACAGCGAGCCATCGGTGGCGGGGGGCGGGCAAAGCGTGCTACAAGTCACACATCTCGCGGCGTTGATGTTCCACTTCGCGCAAGAACTTCGTGCCGATACGGTTACGGCTTTTATGAATAACCTTGAGGCGAAGGTCGATGTCGTGGATGCCATCGCGGTACGTATGAATACCGGCGCACTGGCTATTGTGGGCAGCACGGGCAACGTTGGCATGGGCGACCCCGGTTCGGTGGAAGTCCATTTGCACGGCAGCAAAGGCCGCATTCTCGTTGACGGCTTTTCGGGCGAGATGTTCATGCGGCTGCATAATGGACGCGAGGAACATATCCCGCGACATAATGCCGGATACCCCGGTGAAATCCCGTCGATGAAGTTGGTAGAAATTATTCTGGACGGCGCTAAACCCGCTTTCCCCGGTCGAACGAACGGCTTGTACACGGTTGAACTGCTGGAAGCGGCGCTCCGGTCGGCAGCGCAAGACGGAATGCCGGTGAAAGTTGCATCCCTTTATACATAACCCAATACGTGAGTGTGAAAAATGAAAGATCGTGTTGCAATCGTCACCGGAGCCGCACGGGGTATTGGCGCGGCGACCGCACAGGTTCTTGCCCAAAAGGGTGCAAAAGTCGCTGTCACGGATATTGATGTGGAACTTCTGGAACAGGTCGTTGCTACTATCAAACAGGCTGGCGGCGAGGCCACCGCTTTCCTGTGTGATGTTTCGCGACCGGAACAGACTGACCAACTGGTGAATGATGTGGTCGCCACGTATGGGAAGGTCGACATTTTAGTGAATAACGCTGGCATCTGCCCGCGCATTCCGGTTGATGAGATGACTGAAGAGATGTTTGACCGGATGTTTAATATCAACCTGAAACCGGTATTTTTCCTCACACGGGCGGCAGCGAACGTCATGAAGCCCTACAAGTGGGGACGTGTGGTCAATATTAGTTCGACCGGCGGACGGATTGGCGCGGTACACAACTCCACCGTTTACAGCGGCACCAAAGGCGGAATGCTGGCGATGACCAAATCACTGGCACGACATTACGCCCCGTACAATATCCTGATTAATGCGATTGCCCCCGGCGCGGTGGACACGCGCATGTTCGCGAACGTGGCCGCAGAGGCACGGGATGAATATGTCGAGACGGTACCCCTGCGGCGTTTTGCCCAGCCGATTGAAATCGCACAGTCGATTGTTCACCTATGCAGTGAAGAAACCACGTGGGTTACGGGTGCAACGCTGGACGTGAACGGCGGTGTGGTGATGGTGTAAGTTTAGAGCGAGACACCCAACAAACCGCGCGTGATTTGGAACTGGGTGTTGTCGCTGTTGCTTAGATGTGGGGTGTAACGCCGAGCCAGTGTCTCTACAACCAAGTTCAGCAGGGTAACAGCCCAATCCGATGATGGGTCATACGTGGCATCCAAATCAGTCTGATTGTCGGTATGGGCGGTTGAGCCGACTTGTAGAACGGGTAACAGCGGATGCCCCGCCATTGGATTATCGACATGAGCGAGGATGAGTTCAATGCCGCCTGCCCCCAATCCGGTTAAGATTTCTCCCCATTGGCGTGAGGGCATAAACATGATGTGGAAACCGGCTTTCGTTATGGGCTGGGCATAATCCAACGTTGGCATAGGCTTCACATCACCGAACACAGACTGCACAAACAGTTTGTCGTTGAGCAGCGGATCATTTTCCGCAATAACGACCGTGCCACCGCCCGCGACAATCATCTGAACAAGGTGTGCATAGTGCTGTGTCAGTTCCGGTGGCAGCGCACATTGCGCGATGAGGCCGAGGCGCACCCCTTCCATGCCGACTTCTACTCGTTGGGGATACTGATCTCCACTTGCCTGATCGGTAAACCAATCGCTCATTTTGCGGATGACATTTTGGATGCCACCGTCCATTTGAACACTCGCCCATCCGTAATCCTGAGGGTCAAGCGATTTCTCGCTCATGAGTTGGCGGATGTAGCCATTGTGGGTTTTCTCGCAGCCGTGTTCGAGCAGCATAGCGTGTTTAATCATGGGGTGCTGGAGATAGCCAAGCAGGGTATCGGTCAATTCGCTGCCGCTGGACGAACCACAGCCTTCGGTATGAACTAAGGTCACAAAACGCGATATTCCGGCATTTTCCGACTGGTGTTTGTTCAACTGCTGCACGCACATGCGGGCAATTTGACCGGAGCAGAGACTCGTGGGGAGAATGAGGCCAACATTTTCGGTCGCCCAACCAGAAGCCGTGCGGTAGGCTTCGAAGCTCACCTGCGGCACCTCGACATCAGTTTTAATCGGCAGCGGTTCGCCAGAATATGTGGCGGGCGCAAACTCCTGAAGGTTAGCCGGGCTGGTGAGCTTCCAATCTCGCCAGATTTGCACCTGCGAATGGCCTGCCTTTTCGCCAGCAGACAACTGACCGGAGGCGATGTCGATGGTGAGTTGAAGGGACTCCGCACCCAGCACATCCATTGGGGTGTCGTCAAGGTATGCACCGGCGTTGACATCCATTTCGGCGCGGAGCATGTCGTAGCGGTGAGTCGTCGTGACGATTTTGATGGTGGGTACGTAGGGGAAATTGGTGATCGACCCATTGCCAGTGACAAAGAAAATCATATTGCAACCGGAAGCAATCTGCCCAGCGATGCTTTCCAAGTCGTTGCCGGGGCTATCCATGAAGTAGAAACCGGCATCGGGCATGAGTTCGCCATAGTCGATTACATAGTCGAGTCGTACATCGGGGTTCTTTTTGGTGGACGCGCCAAGGGACTTTAAGTAGATATTGTACAAGCCGCGATAGAGATTACCGCCAGAGGGGTTGCCTTCGGCTGAATGCCCGTGCCAACCCGCCCATTCTTTGAAACGCTCTAAGAAGCGCACAAACTTTTGAGCCGTGGCGAGATCTTTGACTTTATCTAACACGTAGGATTCCGCGCCAATGAGTTCGTCGGTTTCCGCCAGATTAGCCGAGCCGCCGTAGTGCAAGATTTCTTTGGTTACCCAGCCGAGCAATGGGTTGCCACTGATACCAGAAAACGCATCTGAGCCACCACACTGCAAGCCGATCTTCAGCTTACTCACCGGCTGAGGGGAACGTGACATCACGTTGACGGTATCGAGCCAACCTTCAACGATGGCACTGGCGGTATCCATATCTTCTTGGAAGGACTTGGTTAACGAGATGAACTGATGCGGCAAGTCAGCAAGTGGATAGTTATGCTCTACTAAATATTGGCGCAGCGCGGCATTGTCAACCGCCTCGCCACCCCGATCAACGGCTAAGAGTGCGCCGACATTGGGGTTCACCATAAAGCCAGCCAACGTTCGCAGCAGGAGTTCACGGTTATTCGGCTGGTCGTGACCGCCTTCGGTGTGTGCAACCGCGACGATGCCATCGATATTGGGATAGCGACCCACGAACGCCTGCAAGCGGGTTTCGAGCGCACGCACAAAGCCACCGGTGAGGGCAGATGTCCCCAACAGCACAATCATGTTGCGCGTACCGACACCACGTTCCGCCACACGCGGATAGCCCATGAATGTCCTTTGGTCACGGTCAGGATACAACATCAAGGGCGGCGTGGGTTGGAACCCTTTTTCGTCGAACACGAATGGAGGAATTTCGTCGTCAAAGTTCGGTTCGGAGGGCAGTGTGAAGTCAATCGGACGGCGGCTGAGTTCACGCAGAACGCCTTGATTGCGGATATAAGTGCCGGGGGCAATATCGACGGTCGCGAGGCCAAAAGGCTGCGCCCACGACAACAAGAACTCACCTTTTGAGATGGGGCGAACGGCAAAACGATGCCCTTCTAACAGGGTGTCGCTCATCACAAATTCGCTGTCGTCCAGTTGGATCAATGTACCCGCATCGAGGCGACGGGTGGCAATGGCGACGTTATCTTGAGGGTGCGGTAAACGGCCTACGGTTTCAAATTTAAAGCTCATGGTCTTTTCCAATAAATTTCAATTCAATGAAGATGTGTCTGTTACCAGTTTAACGTATGCCGTTCATTCTCCCCATTTCCACAGGTGACCCTAAACAAAACAGCCTACAACGGTTGAAGTCGTAGGCTGTTAGGCAAGCACTCAATATCTATCAGGGCGAGTGGTTATCGTCCCAGATTTTTTGCCCAAACTCACTGAGGTTTGTAGGCGAGTTACAGTTGTCGATTTCCCAGCCGCCGCCGATGGTGGTGTTGGTGGTGAGGTCGTTGCCATCGCTGCCATCCCACTGCCAGACGATGCGACCGATGCCGCGGGGTATGGTCGTGTTGAAGGTTGAGTCGGCAGCGGCTTGCGTGTCGCGGTCGGTTTGGATACCGTACTCGCCCACGACCATCGCAAAGCCCTGTGCGGCTACACGGTCGAAGAAGTCGCCCATCTTCGCATCGCCGTGATTCCACAGGTCATAGGTGTGGATGCTAAAGACAATGTTTTCGAAGGTGCGACCGCCGTAGTGCATGACATTCTTGCCGAAGTTCAAGATCGCGCTATCGGTCACAGGGGAAGCATCGTTATTGCCTGCATCCTGCCCACCATATGCGCCTTCGACAATAATGATGTTGTTGGCTTGTGCGTCATCCCGAATGGCTTGAATGACCTGTCCATGCATGTTGACCCACTGTTCGCTGTCAATGGACTTGCGCCCGCCGGGTTCATTCATGACATCGAACCAGACATAGGGGTTATCCCGGTAACGCCGGGCGAGGTCGGTAAACCACGCGACGAGGGTCTTGAGATCATCACCTTGATAGTACGAGCCAATCCGGTCATGCGCCTCAAATACCACGACGATACCGCGTTCAGTGTAGGTTCGAACGATTGCGTCGAGGTCGTTGTTGGTGGTGTACTGCGGGTACTGAGTCTGGCCCATAAACAGGAATGAATTCACGCGCACGAGGTTAAACGCCCAGCAGTCGACTATCAAATCAACATCATCAACGGTGCGGCGCGGCCACACCCAATTGAAGCCGTTGACGTTCGTCCCTTTGGCGATAAACTCGCTGCCATCGGGGGCGTAAATCTTAGAGTCGCGTACGGTAAACCCAGCACCATTAGTTGAGGACGATTGGGCTTCGGCTGCTGCGGTGGGCGAAACCGATTCGACGACTACGGGGGCGGCTGCCGGATAGAAAATAATTTGACCAAATACGCTGGGATCAAGATAAGACTGGTCAGAAACATCGGCTTTTGACCAACTCAGTTTGAGGTCACGGTCTTGCTGACTCGCACCATTTAGTTGAATTTGGAAACCAATGGCTTGATCAGGCGCAGGGGTAATCTCCCAAATCGAAGTACGGAGAGGGATCGACACTTCCATCGCATAACCCATATTGGTTTTGACGACAACGGCCTGTGCGCCAACCGACTCCCAATCTTTGCCATATAGAATGGTTTGGTTCATCGGTTTACCGATATTCACGGCTGGAATATTCACCTGCGCGACACCAGAGGCAAATTCTGTCAGCCCCAAATCACCAGTGGCATTGATGTAAAGCTCAACCGAATCTTCATTCCAGTAGTTGATGTCATGCTGACCAGCAATAATGTTCGCGTCAACGACATCAATCCAAAAGTAGAGGTTGTTTTCATCGGCGACTGCGGCGTAGGTAAAGGTGCTGTGGGCGGTCGCACTTACGGGTACCAGCGGCCCGCTGGTGACAGTCACCTGATGCACATTCACCCAGTCGGTGAACTTGCCATCCAGAGCGATGTTCACCGGATAGGCTACATAATAGGTTTCGCCGGGGGTGCCTTCTGGAGCAAGCCAATCCTGTGCCATCGTTGGTTGAATGACGGATAGAACACCCGTAAACAGGAATGCTAATAGGGACAGGATGGTTATCCGTAGTTTCATTTGCACGTGTACTCACTACTCGGTAAACAGAACTAGTCACTTGGGCGGAAGGCGGCAAACCTAACTGCCACACCTTACACGCGGAAGATGGAGGGAAAATGATGTGATTATTAGCCGTTGGCTAGCGCGAGTTTGTGTTTGGCGATTTGCCGGCTGATATAGTCGACATCGAAATCCTTGCTGACGAAGTGAACGACTTTGGTATTGAAGCGGAATAAGCGTAAATACAACTGGCTATGCGCTTGATACAAGAAGCCCTCACGGGTGTCGCGCAGGGTTAGGGGGATCTTTAGTTTATCCAGTAGATAGACACTGTAGAGTGTCCATTCGCCGAACTTGTTGCGGTTTTCCGGCTTATCCTGAATACCTTGAAGCAGCTTGGTATACGGATTATCACCGTACAGTTCACGCAAGTAGTCGTTAAGGCTGATGAGTGCGTCACGGTTGAAGCAAAAGAGGTCGTTGATGAAATCGACGTACCGCAGCGCACTCACCGGACTCACTTTTAGCAGTTCACCGATGTAATTCACACGTGCTTTTTCGTAGCGAAAGTGCGAATCGGGCAGCAGGTGGCGGGTGTAATACAAGACCGGCTTGCCGTTATCGTTCAAGTCGCTCTCTAGAATCGGTTGGAGCATGACGGTATCCGCACCCAAGCAGCAGAAGTTCGGCGTTTCGCAAAATTGGTAGGAGCGGAGTTTAATCAACTGCTGCTTAAACCAACCGGGGAGTTCCATTTCTTCTTTCGAAAGCCATTCGCGGTCGTCGCTGAGTACCACTTTGCCTTCTAAGCCGATACGGGCGACAAATTCACGCAAATGCGGCAGGTCGTTGGTGATCATCATCAGCCGCCCTTTCGGCAAGAAATTCAGCCGGTAGGAGCGCAGCACCAGTTCCAACAGATAACTGACATCACGATGATGGACACAAATAAAGGTATCAAACTGCTGTTCAGCCATTATTCGTTCTCCTATTCCGCCACTACAACAGCGGGGGTTGGTACAGGCTTTTGGAAGCGTGCCAAGAGCATCAAGACAACCATGATTACCGTCTGGCTGATGGCCCACGCCAAGCCTACCCCGACGATGCCATGTTCCGGCAAGAAGATATGGCTGAGGCCGAGTACCATCACGGCGTTTGCACCATAGACCCCGACAATCCCGCGAATACGGTTGTTGGCACGCGCCATGCTGATGTAGACGGCGTTGTAGACGTTGGGGATCGCTGATAGCGCGAGAAGCTGCATCAGCGGAACGCCTTCTTCGACATAGCTTGGGCCAACGAAGCGGAGGATAACCGGCGCTGCTACGATTAACAGTGCGGCAGCCGGTAGGACGAGGCGCAAGATGCCCACCATCGCTTTACGCCGCGACGCACCGATATTCTTCGAGTCGACAATGGCCTCGACTGTGAGCGAGGTTGCCATGTTCGAGACCGCGATTTGCAAGGAACTGGCAATCGTCCATGCCAGATAGAAGTGAGCGTTTGCCTCCGCACCCGCGACCTGCGTAATAATCAGCGGCAGTAGGGTGCTTGCCATATTCGCGAAGAGCGCAGCCGCATAATTACCCGCGACATATTTGGTGAGCTGGCGCAGGGGAATAGCCAGATTTTCTTGGGTGGTTGTTTCAATGTGCTTGGGTATCAAGCGCTTGAACAGCAAGATATTGATCGGAATGATGATGATTAACACCGATACCGTCCACGACACAAAGATGCCGGTTTGGGGCAAGATAGCAGCCAGCAATACCAGCATCGCCACCTTAATGACCGAAAACACTGCGTTTTCAGCCGGTATCCACAGTGCCTGCCGCAGCCCAACCAAGACGCTATCTTGAAGCACAAATACGCCCCAGATGGCAACGGTTGCAATGAACCAGCCCGCCAAGGCCGGCGAAGCCGTCAGAAAGGTTAGTGTCGGCGACCAGATGGGAATACCGAGAAAGAAAACGAGGCCGACCAAAGCGGACAATCCGATAACAACCGAATACGTCATGACGACGAAACGAGGTGTCCGGCGACCAGCAACCGGTATATAGCGGATCATGGTTTCTTGGAGGTTAAGCTGCGACATACTCGACAAGAAGATCATGATTGAGATCACAGCAGAATTTAGGCCAACATCTTCGGTCTGATAAAACTTCGCGGCAACTGCCCAATAGAGTAAACCAAGAGCCGATGTTATACCTGTACTCAGAATAAGCGCGTAACCGTTACGGTATAAAGGTGTCCGCAGGTGTTCCACCAACTGCTTATAGCTCAAGGATTTCCGGTCGAAGTAGAGTTTTCTCATTACATCTCACACTATTTCTACGATGCTGCCCGACATACTCTAATACGTACATTAAGGCAGTACCCGATTGATATAAGAAGGCCACAAGTGCTTATCAGTAAATAGGATTACGACACTGTAAAATCATTGGCACTTAATACGATGGTTAGGATTTGAATACCGCCACCACGGCGTACCCGCAGCGTGACCCTCGAAAACGGGTTTCGGGTTTGCATCACGTCAAGAAACTGTGTGCGCGTGGTCACAATGTCAAGGTCAACGGCGAGGACATAATCGCCTTCTTTGACACCCGCCGCTTCCGCAGTTGAACCTACACTCGTAACCAGTAAGCCGGAAGTTGTGTCTTCGACTTCGATACCGACATAAACACTTTTGGGAAGCGAATTGATTAAGTCGGGTAAGGGGGTATTGGTGGGTCTAAAGGCGAGCTGCGGTGTTGGGGTCAACGATGGCGTGACTGTCGCGGTCGGTGTATGCGTTAGGGTTGGCAGCGGCGTATTGGTAGGGGGGCGTGGTGTCGGCGTAAACGTCCGCGTTGGTGGCACGAGTGTGAAGGTCAACGTCAAGGTTGGAAACGGGGTTGCGGTCGCGGTGAAGGTTAACGACGGAACGCTGGTAAAGGTGCTGGTCGGTGGCACGGACGTGTTCGTCGCCAATATCACAGTCGCTGTAGCGCTGGGCGTAAAGGTCGGGGTAGAAGATGGAGTGGGTGTCGATGTGGGAGTAAGCGTGCTGGTCGGTGTGTTGGTGCTGGTTGCAGTCGGTGGTGTTTGGCTCAACACAAACTGAGTGGCGGCGATGCTTTCGGCGGTAGCGGTGCTGGCAACTGAGGCGCTGCGCTCGGCACGCAGGCGGAAAAACACCTGACTCAAGATAAAGACGATGACGGCTACCAATAAGGACAGCCCGACCGCACCCGAAATGATCCGCTGCCGTTGTGCGGCGCGTGTCGCAACACTGCTGCGTTGAAGTTCAGCCTGAATGGCTTCTATTTCTAAGCGCCGATCCGCGTGCAACTGCGGTTGAGCGGTGAGGAGATCGAGCAAGGAGGTGGCGACTTGAAACGTCTCGTGACGTTCCAGAAATTCGCGCACGTTTAAGATGATGGCTTTTTGTTCAGCATCGTCGCTACTTAAGGTCTCGATTCGCTGACGCAGTTCGGCTAACGGCGATACCCAATTGGCGTTCGTCGGGAACTTTGCCGGCAGGGATTTAGGCGGCGGCAAATCGGCGATGGCCTGTGCTAAAGCATTTTCGGAGGCTGCGTTTTGGGTTCGGAAATCAACAACAGATCCCAAATTACGCCCGATCATGCTCACATCTTCCATCAACACCGGAAGAATGTTTTTGCCGAGCTTCTGGGCGTATTGATATTCAATTTCACAGGTATAGGATGCCAGTGAAGCAGATGTCAGCGCAGCAACGAACACATCACAGCTTTGAATGCTCGCCAAGACTTGTCGCCAAGTAATGGGATCACCCACAATCTTTATTTCAAACTCGACATCATGACCCAACGCACCTAGCGCCATGACTAAGGCTTCGACGTGTTCACGATTTACACTGCTATAACTGACAAATACGATCATTTACATCCATTTACCAATTTAGTAGAGAAACGCGACTTAGTTCAGCCACAGGTTAACGGTGCGATAGGGTTGGTTCGGTTCGTCAGTACGGTACAGAACGGCTTCAATCGGCACAGCAGTATCACGGTTCGTATCAACATCGAGGACATCCTGCCATGTTTCGTCGGCTTGCAATAACAAGCTCGGATACTCATGGATCACGGTACTGCCCTGCTGCACGACGAGACGATAAGTAACCGCCTTCTGTTCCTCATTCTTGATACCGAGATTGACCTGCGATTTATCAGGATTGCTCGCAACCATCCAGACCTGCGAGAAGGTTGTATGGGGTTGGTTGAGGACACCATTACGGGCAACCAAGATGGAGATGCTGGCAATGGCGACCGCTAAGACGAGCACCACAAATTGCAGCGGTTTCAACTCGAAGTTCCACGACTGCACACTGGTTGGTGCGACCAGACCCGGCTCGGCGCGGCCACGCACCAAGCCAACAATGACTTGAATTAACGTGACAGCCACAATGAAACCTATCCACGACTGGAGTTGCAGTCCCCAAGAGGTGAAGTGGAGGATAAGACCACCGAGAGTCATAATCGTCAGACCCAGAATAATGGTCATTAAGATCCATACCGCACCGCGCAAGCGCAACCCTGCTCCCCACGCATGTAAGGCTGTATGCCCAACAAATATGAGCAGCAGTGAGGCAAAAATCGTTCGAATAAACCCAATTTGCGGATCAAGCCACAAGATGACCGCCATGATGACCGTGGCGACCGCAATCAGCAGCAGTTGAGGTGTTTTACGGATTAACATTGAGCGCTCTCACATCGTAGATACTGATATTCCCATCATCGAAAACACGTGACACATTGGCAAGGTTCGCGAACTTTTCTAAGGATTCAAGCGGCATCGGCACGGTGTACCTATTTCCATTCGGTTCGCCGCCTTCAAAATACACGCCGACCAGCGGCAAGCTGGTACTCAGCCGCTTATCTACAAGCAGGTACTCAACCTCGACTCGTCTCATCAGTTCCAGTTCGGTGTCGCCGACCACCGGCGCTGTAAACACCGAAGCGAGATATGTGGAATCGGAGAGATGGGTGATTGGCCGCTGTTCACCATACACGGCTAATAAGAGCGTGTTGATGCGGTCGGCGCTGACGCGGCTGTCATGCGGGATATTCGCCTCAACCCACTTGGAGGCTTCGACACCCTGATTTTCAATCGAGCGTGTATCCGCCGAAACAAGGTATGAACCGGGGAGACGTGCCCACGGCGGCCAACCGGAAATGGTACCGCCCAAGAAAATAATGCTCGCCCAAACGACAAAAGCACCCTTCCAAACAGGCTTGATGAATGAAATTGACCTGAGCGATAGGAAACCGATGGTTATTACAAAGGCAATCGCCCAAAACAGAAACTCGGACGAACGGTTCGCGATTTCCCAGCCACTCGAAGTCAAGCGGAAGCCCTGCATAACCGGGTGCAGCAGCACGATGAGCGCTAATGTGTAAGCGAGCGCGTTGTTGCGGTAGCGCTGCCACGACTGGAGCAAACCGTAGCGCAGACGGGTGATACGCTTGCCGAGGAAACTCTTTTGGAAGGGCGACCGCGCAATTTCGAACAAACCAAAGGGCAAGATGAGCAAAATCAGGGCGACGGCTCCGATGCCGACGATACGTTCCCATATCGGGGCAACCTGACCCGTAGCACTGCGGAACAACTCACGTCCTTCCTGCTCATCCAGAATGAGGCGAGAAAATTCCGTGATGCCGTTGCGGAACACGGGGCCTAAGTACTCGCTGGTGGTGTTGCCTACGGCTTGCGACCAGCCCCAAACGATGGCTAAGGTCACAATGGCGATGATGCCGATATGCTGCCAATCGCCTGATTTACGATTCTTGAAGAAGGCGACGACTGCCCAAACACCGAGCATCCCCACCACCACATAACTGGTTAAGTGATGGGTGATTGTTAGCGCACCAATCAAGGGAATCATCAACAAGGTGTGCTGCACAAAATTACGGAGCGGCTTGCGATTAGCATATGCAACCCAAAAGAGCAGCGTAATGGCAATTGGCAGCGAAAGTGATTCATATGAGAACTGCGAGTCAAAGAATACAAAGTTCGAGTTGGCGCAATACAAAATGGCCGCGACACCACCAATTTGCGGGGAACTACTGATACGTTCATAGAACAAGTAGAGCGCCAGCATGAAGGCGACGCGACCGATGCCCAGAATGATTAAGCCCGACTCCACGACTGACATCCCGCTGAGGTTGGCAAAAGCAGTGGTGATAATTTCGAGGCCGGGATAAAGCGCGCTGACTGGCAGGATCGAATTTTCGGTAAAGAGGCGCTGCGTTTGTATGATGTGATTTGCAGTGTTCCAGTGCAAAAACTCATCGTAGAACGTGAAGTCGAGCGGACTGTGCAGCACCTTCACGAGGTATAGGGCAATACCCAGCGTAACTACGAGGCCGATACGTTCGCGCCGAGAGATGGTTGGAGAGATTAACCGGTAGGCAATCGGAGCGAAAATGATGAGCAAGCTAATCCAAAAGACAAATGCGCCTAATTCGCTTTGATTACGTTGAAGTGTGTATGCTGTCGCAACCAATAACAACGCACAAGCATCCAACAAGGCGATAGCCGGAAACCAGCCCCAACGTGTTGCTTCGACCTCAGAGCCTAAGACAGCATCCGTGGCAGAAGGCATATCCGGTGCATACGTCGCAGTCTGGTAAGGAGAATTTGGTAGGGATTGTGCCATATTACTGATCATCATTTCTTCATGCCACTGCATGAACAGGTCTACAAGACACTAAACAAAGTAACAACGCAACCTTTCAGAGACATAACTTATGTCTTGAGCGCGGGTAGTACGCTGCAATCACCCCCGGTCGCCCGTACTACATCCGAGCGTACCCAGCGATCTCCGGTCGAAACTCGCCACCACACAAAACCATCGTTATCAAGGGATTGGGCATCTACGGTTACGGTATCCCCTGCAAGTAATTTGCCGACAATTTCGAAGTTTAGACCGGGGCCGAAACGCAGGTTGCCATTGAAATTACCATTGGGGGTAACAGTGCATGTCGCGCCGGCAACCGAATTACTACCGGGAACGTTTGCTATGCTCGGATCACTAAACGGTGAGATCGGCAGTACGCCTACATCACCGATGAGTTCGCGAATAGCATCCGCACCGGGAAACGACACCGGGCCTTCATAACCGGCACTGCGCTCCAAGAAGGGTTGCAACGCGGGTACGGCCTCGGTGATGTTAAAGAATAGGGCGCGTGCAAGCGCCACATTATTCGGTCGCCGACCGCCGATACCCCTGACGAGCGCCAGATGTTCCTGCTCAACTGCGCTGACTTGAGCCGAGGTTGCAGCCAGCAGCGGGAAACCGAGTTGAGCGAACTGGCGCGTGGCAGCCAAGTAAGCGGCGATGAAAGTGGTTTCGAGCTGCTCGGTAATGAGTGAGAACTGTTCGCGATCATTGTAGACATCGACCGGCAAATAAAACCGTTCAGTGACGGGCGCAGCTTCGTTCAAGTATAAGAGTTCGAGATGCTGTAGCTCGGCATCCAAAAACCCTTTGAGAACTTCGATTTCATCGGGGGCGAGTGCAATGTTGCTGTCGGTCAGCACGCGATAGTAATGCGTACACGCGATGAGTTCCGCAGTCGCGGCGAGGTTGACAATCGTCTGCGGGTCATTGGCGTTGTCCTGCGCTGAAAGCTGGCTGTAGTTAAACAGTTGGTTGAAGGTTAGCAGTGAGGCACTACCGGCCACCGCACCTTTTAACAGCGAACGTCTGGAAAGCTGATTAGCTGAAGTCATCGGCGCACTCATTTCACTCGTTCGAGGCCGTAAAAGGCTCGACGGCTTCGACACCCTGCGTACCGACTAAGCCGCGAATTGTTTCGGCACCGGGGAAGGCGCGAGGGCCGCGAAAGCCATCACCACCTTCAAGGAAAGGTCGTAAAACGGGTACAACCTCTGACACGTTGTAATAGTTTGCCGCAGGGAGTGAGGTGTTGTTCGGAAGGAGGTTTGCCAACTGGCGAATGAGCGCTAAATGCACGCCTTCGGTAACGACAATTTGGGCGGTCGTTGCTGCCAGCAGTGGATTGCCCAATTCCGCGAGGCGGCGGGTGGCTGCCAGATAGGCACTAATAAATGCTGTTTCTGCCTGCTGCGTGACGGTCGAAAAATTCGCGCGGTCGTTGTAAACATTGAACGGCATATAAAACTGCGTCGTGAGAGTCTCACCGCCGTTTTCAGTCAAATATTCGTAGTGATAAAGCTCGGAGTCGAGTGCTGAAATTAATATCGCACGTTCAGCGGGCGTTAATTGAATTTTGCTATCCGTTAGCGCAATGTAGTAATGGGTACAAGCCAATGCTTCGGCAGTCGCAGCCAAATCTAAAATGGTATCGACATCATCACCGTTGGCCTGAGCCGCTAGTTCGCTGTAGCCAAATAATTGATCAAACGTCACGATTGACAGGCCAACACCTGTCAGACCTGCTTTTAGAAATGCGCGTCGAGATTGATTTGTCATAATTCCACTTGTTTTCTTTCGTCCACAACCAAGTTCGCCTCTTCCCACAGATCACGCTCGTGCAAGCTGTTCAAGCGCTTTTCATCTCGCTGCATATTCTCGTAGAGGACGAAATCGAAACTCCCCTTATAAGACACAACACGGGCTGGTGCGCCCACTGCAACCGCACAATCAGAGAGATCATGCGTGACGACTGCGTTCGCGCCAATGGCAACATCGTTACCTATGGTTACTTTACCGACAACCTTCGCACCTGCGCCGAAGTACACGCGATCACCGACAACCGGTAGACCACGCTTGTCGCCACGTCCGGCTACGCCAATGGTGACTTCGTGCGACAAATTGCAGTTTTCGCCGATGATACTGGCTCCGACAAAGATCGAGCCGAAATGGTTAATGTACAAGCCGCTGCCAATTCGCGCTTGGGTGGAAAGTGAAATTCCTGAGTAGATTTCGACCAGTCGTTTACCCACGATATAAAAAGGCCGAAGGAACTTGAGCAAGGTACGCGAAGAAGCATCCACATCCGCATACCAAATCCAATGACCGATGCGGTAATAAAGCCCTGCGATCAAGCCGGGACACATCACAAATAACGCTGGATAAGAGCGTTTTTCGGTTACACGGTAGCGGGACAGATCGCCTAGCATGTAGCGCAAGGTTGTCTTAAAGGAAATTGCGTAAGTTTCGCTCATTGTAAACTCAAGGATGAGATAATTCTGCTAACCGAGAACCGAGGCGTACTGACGTTTTGCGACAATTTGCTGATAAGTGCTTAACAATGATGCTGCACAATCATCCCATGTCGGCAGAGTAACCCCTTCCGGGTTTATAGGATGCTCCAGTTGATTCAAAATCGCCTGTGCAACTTCATCGGATGTGCTGTTCGGCGCAATCGCCCTCACCCATCCTTTGTGGGCTAACTCACTTAAGCCAGAGGTGTCATACACCAAGACGGAACAACCGAGTGACAGCGCTTCCATCACAGCTACCGGATGCGCCTCGTACTCGCTGAACAAGACGACCAGCGAAGCCTGTGATAACAGCCCAGCCATACCCTGTCGATCTTCGGCAGGAATTGCACCGATCTCGACATGGGCTTCCAAACCTTTGTCGCGCACAAGCTGGCGCAGCTCGGCTTCGTAAGGCCCACCGCCTACAATACGGAGTTTTACATTAGGGTTCTTTTCCAAGACCATTGGCAGCGCATTGATGGCATGGTGGTGGCCTTTGTAGCGCTCCACGCGCCCCGGGGAGACAATCAAGGTTTCTCGCGTTGGAGGCACTTCGGCGGTCAGCTTCGGAAGCTGCGAACCATTGGGAATAACGACAAAGTGGCTCAGGTCGATTCCTAGATGTTCTTGAAAGAATTTCGCTTCAAATTGTGATACACAGATCAACCGGTCGGCCCGTTTGAGCAACGGCGCGAGTAATAACCGCTGCATTCCACGTGCCGCCGTCCGCACTGAAGATGAATGTCCACCGCTGTGAAAGCTCACGACATAGGGAGTCTTCGATGCTAGCGCTGCCAACATCGTGATGGGGGCGACTAGCGTGTGATAGCCCTGTAAATGGATGATGTCCCACTTATTCTGGGTGATATACGAATAGATTGCCGGTGCGAGGTAATAATCACGGTTGGATGGATAGGCGGGAACGCGATGTATTTTGAGACCCTCACGTTCATCGTCAACCGGGAGTTTTTTGCTTGGATCAGTGGTTAATACGGTCACGTCATGCCCCAGCGCTTTCATACGCCAACCGACCTCATGCACATGGGTTTCGGTACCACCGACATAAGGTGAATAGCGGGCGGAGACCATTAGAATGCGGAGACGGTTGCTGCCGGAAGCGGTTCTTCCTGCTGTGGTTTGAGAGTCCAAAACGAAATCCACTCTACTATCCCCTTATATATCCCGCAGTTGTAATCATGAGTCCGGCTACGATTGCACCTGCACGTTTTAGACCGTCTCGATCACCGCGTAAAACCGCATCACTTATACCTTTTATTACCCCTTTCGGCAGCGTAATTAAGGCATGGGTACGTTCGGAGGCCAAACCATCTTTTTGACCAACGATTTTTGAGATGAGCGCCTTTGAAAGCCCTTCGGCGTAACAACGCGACCGGTAATATGACCAGCCTGTGCGCTTCAACGGAACACTGTGGTGAACGACTGTGTTCGGGTCATATACAAAGCGGGCATTCGGAACCGCTTGACGGACACGGATGCACAATTCCGTCTCTTCGCATCCAAGTGGTACCGCGTCTACACGACCGATACCCACGCGAAAACCGCCGACTTTATCAAATACTTCACGGCGGATCAGCATATTCGCACCGACGAGGTTACGAACGTCAGCGGTTTGTTCCGGCACACCCTTATGGGTACAACCGACCACCCAGTAGAATTCTTCGGGCATCCACATCGGACGATCTGTTTCCCACTTCGGGATAATGCGCCCACCCGCGCCCATAATCAGCGGGTCATGAGCGATAATTTGGCTCAGGTTTTTCAACCAGTCCACTTCAATTACTGCATCATCGTCTACAAAGCCAATCAGCGTTGCAGACGATGCCGCCGTAATACCACTGTTGCGTGCGCCGGAAAGCCCCTTCTCCTCGGCATTTTCTATCGCAAGAACCGAAGGGAAACGTTCTTTCACACGCGCTAACAATGCTGGATTATGGTCGATGACGACCACAATTTGTCGAACAGGTTGACTTTGTGCCTGTACAGCTTCGATAGCATCGACAAGCTGCGACCAACGTTCATCCGTATAGGCACATATAATGACGGTGGCATCTAAAGGTATCGAATTGGCAACAGGTGTATTCATTGCTTCGTGACCGAACCCACTAGTAGCCAGTGGGTTTTTCGGCTTGCCATGTCCAGTGTTCAGCAATCCGGTTCTTCGGTGAGCTGATGCGTTCGCTGATGATTGTCCGCAGCACACGCAGACCGTCACGAATGGGCTTCAGGTTACTTTCACCATGTACGCGGTCACTCTCGTAGCTGGGGACTTCCGCAACTTTAAGGTTCGAGCGCAGCGCACGGATATTCATGAGGGTCTCGATTTCGAAACCGTCGCAATTGGGGTCCATGACATACAAGGCACGCTTCCAAAATGCGTTGTAACCGTAGCACAGATCGGTATATTGACCGCCAAACAGGATACGTACGGCCCATGTCAAACCGAGGTTGCCCATCTTGCGGATAAAGGTCATATCCGATGTACCGCCCCCTTGGAGGAAGCGCGAACCCTTAACATAGTCTGCACCGGAGCGAAGCGCACCGACATACAGCGCGATTTCGGCGGGGTTCATCGAACCATCAGCATCCATCATGACGATGATGTCGCCTTCAGCCGCATGGAAGCCGGCTGCCAGCGCTACGCCCTTACCACGACGGGTTTCCTCAACAATTTTGACATCCGGGCGCATGGAGAGCGCAACTTCACGGGTGTTATCTTTGGAATGCCCATCAACGATCAGCACTTCATGTACCCAATCAGGAATATAGGGCAGCACATAGCGCAGGTTTTTAGCCTCATTAAGGGTTGGAATCACGATACTGACGCGCGGAAAGTCGGTCACATGAACGTTGAATAAGTTCTGTGTACCCGGCCGATCATAGGCGAAAACCTTTTCGTATGAAGATGGACTGATAATCGATGTGCCTTGCATGATTGACTCCCTGTTTCAACTACGGAACTTGTCCTATGAATTACCTGCCCCCATAGCAAGATGTTTGACTGTGTGGTACTGCAATAAAATAGATGTTGTTGTCAGACAGAACACACTGGTTTCACAAGCAATTGGATTGCTTGATGCAAGACCGGGTTGCGAGGAAATATTGAGCAGATCATTCACAGCGTTTTCAGTTTTAAAGTTTGGTTATGACTGCTGTGTTTGGGCTGTTCAATACTTTTGCTACACCTCAGTTTGCGATCAAAGATTGCCGCACTTCATTACGTGTTTATCCCTGATGTTCGCTTCACTTTACAATGTAAATTACAAATTGGAATGAGACCTATAGATAGTCTCTCAGTAGGCCAACTGGCCAGATTTATCCCTCGATTTCCGACTTAAGTCTGTGGTCAGTACGGTCTACAAATGCGTATAATAGGTACCTGATTAAAAAGATCGCGTTTTACTCGTCCCAGTGGCGTGGGGTTGAAGAAAAGGAACGAGCAGCTATGCCCCGCAATCCCAAGACTGAAACGACTACCCTGTACGAAGCGACACTCCTTGGGGAGATCTCGAACAGGTTGACTAAGGCAGCTACCCCCCGCGACTGCCTGCAAGCTCTTAGCGAATATGTACTCGTCAAAGGCGCTAATGGAGGCCGACTGAATTGGGTTTATGAGCTACCGGATGATATTGTTCGGGCAGAAATCCTGAATGTTTGGGGTGAGCTTCAAAATACCTTCCAACGCAAACCAGTACCTCGTGTTCAAGCCGGTTTGACATTGGATGAACCCTTACTCATCGCTGACCTTGAAAATACCCCTCGCATCCCCCCGGAGGCACTAGAGGAATACGCCGATTTAGGTATTCGCGCCCTTGTTCTGATTCCGCTGAAGGCCGATCAAAAGCATGTGGGCGGCTTTGAATTTTACTGGCCTTTCCCGGTCACGTTTACAAAAGAAGATCATCACGCTTTTAAAGTACTGATGCAGCTTTCAGAGCCGCTTCTCCACAGCTTGCTGCTGGCGGAGCGTGAGAAAAAAAGCCAAGCACGAAATCAACAAATCAACGCGATCAGCCAAGCGCTTTCGTCTCAGGCAACTAATGAAGCTGAGATTATCACCACGATCCTCGATTTCGCCCGGCCTTATGGCGCAGTCGGGGCTGATCTCCTTTACTTGAGCGACGATACACCGATTTCAAAAGACAGTGCTAACGGCACAACCGATTTGCAGTGGTTCAACGTGATGGATCGGCGTTTACTCGCTGACCTCAACACGATTGACGAAGCCAATAAACATGCGAAGCCGTTCTTCACTGAAAATGTCCGGCATGATCTCAACCTCGCTGAGGCCAACCGCAGCCTCCTGATTGAGAAGAATATCGAAGCGATGGTGATGCTGCCCCTCTACAACGCACAAGGGATGCAAGCTATTTTACTTGTGTATTGGGAGGCCACGCACAGCTTTACCAGTCATGAGCGGCTGATCTACGCAGCTATTCTGCCGGTTTTAGCGGCGGTTGTAGAAGGCAAACGGGCGAACAAAGAGGCGGAAGAAAGCGAGCTGCGGGCAACGGCGCTCTTCCAACTGGCGGAGTTCATCAATGCGGCGACCAGTTACCAAGAAATTGTAGACGCAGTTGCGTGGTTACAGCCGAACGCAGACGGTATTTTGCTCAATATGTTTGAGAACTGGAACTATGTAAACGCAACCTATTTCGAAACGATTGCGCTTGCATCGGTTCCCGTTGCTATTCGTGATACCTTAGAACCTCGACTGCCTATGATGCCGATCATCGCTCAAATCGTTGAGGAAAAACTCTGGGTATCGGAGAACATTTTTAAAGATGAGCGCCTCGATGCATTCAGCCTGTCCATCTTGAAACGTCTACCGACCAAAGCGCATATGGTTGTCCCATTGAAGAACGGGCAAACCTGCTGGGGTGTGCTTGTTTTCAATTACAACCGACCGCGTATCTTCAGTCAACGTGAACACCAGATCGCGCTCGGTATCGCAGACCTTGTGAATTCCGCCGTTGCGCGAATGCGATTACAGGAAGAGTCGCTCATTGCACGGCAGCGAGCCGAAACGCTCGCCAATTTGAACGCGGCATTTTCGAAGGCTGTGAATGAAACCGATATTTTGAGAGCGTTTGTCACCTATGCCCAAACGCTGGACGCATACCGGATCGAAATGGCTTATGCCGAGCATCAGTACAAGGAAAGTGACCCTTATGCGGCTTATCTCATCGCGCTATGGCTGGAAGGTGACATCACCGATTATTACCGCACGGGCAAAGAGCCACGACACGTTAAGAGCAACGAATATTTACTAGGTGATTATTGGATACCACAAGCCGACCGCATTCTGTATATCGAGGATGTGAATACGGATGAACGGATACCACCGGAAAAGCGCGTCCTACTAGCCGAGCGCTTTAAGACCGAAGCAGCGGTTATTATTCCGTTGAACCACAGCGGGCAGTTCCAAGGATTGATTAGCCTCAATTGGCACGCACCACATCATTTCACGGCGAATGAACGATATGTGTTTGAGCAACTTTTTCAGACCCTTCCCCCGATCATCGCGACGAGACGTGTCTATGTGGCAGAGCAGGAAGAACGGGCGCGGGCGCAGACGATTGCATCCATTAACGCGGCTTTACTCCAAGCGAGTGATGAGGCTGACATTTTGGCAGCCATCGCGGAATACACAGGCTTGCAAGGTGCAGCAGGTCTCATTATCAACTACGCTACTAACAACGAAACTGTCACCAACCTTGATTTCCGACCTGTCGCACGGTGGATGTTCAAACAGCCTTTTCCGTATCGCGTGATTAACAATGAGGAACGCTTTTCCGTCCGGCAAGGGCAGCATCATGACGTGATCCTCGAAATCCGCGACATCAGCCTGCAAGACCCACAGAAGGTCGCCTACATCGAAAATGTGGAGACGGATGAACGGCTCTCGGCGGATAAGCGAGTGGAGTTTATACAGTATTATGCCATGCGTGCTGAGGCCGTTTTGGGGCTATACAGTGGTGGTCGCTGGCAAGGCAATCTCATCATCATGTGGTACCAACCGCATGTTTTCAGCGAACACGAACGCAGCGTTTATGAACAGATCGCGCAAAATCTTTCGACGGTCGTAGCGACACGACGCGCGTATCTGGCTGAACAGCAGGCGCGGGAAGATACCAGCCTCCTCTATACCGTTTCCGAGGCGGTAAACGCAGCCATGACGTTCGCGGATGTGATTAAGGCCGTCGCGCCCGTCGCGCGGGAAGTTGACCGCGTTTACCTGATTCTCTGGGAGAATTTAGACTACCGGCAATCGACTTATTTCCAGATGGCAGCGGGTATAGACCGGGAGGGGAATACTCCATCGTCAATCGGTGCGCGATTTACCGAAAAAGATTTTCCGATTGCCCCGCATGTCCTCCAGCACCGGCAAGTCGTCATTGAAAATATTGCCGACCATCCGCTTGTTGACCCGATTACCCAGCGCGGATGGGAAAACCACAATATAAGAGCGTTATTGATGGTGGCGCTGGTTCAAGATCAACGTTGGTATGGAACATTAAGTTTTGAGGCGAATGAACCCCGCGCCTTTAGTGAACGCGACCAACGGCTGACACTCGCCGTTGCCGATCTGGTACTGAGCGCCATCTTGCGAATTAACGCGCAGCACGAGCTGACGAAGGCGGCTTACGAGCAGCGACTGGCTTATGTCGCGGAGCAAAGTTCACGTGCCGAAAACGAACTCTTGTATAAGGTCAGCCGGGACATCAATCAGGCGACAACCGTGGCCGAGGTCATGCAAGCGATTACACGCTGCTTCCCTCTGCCCCTACTCATCGCGATCTTCGCGCTGGAAAATTACGACCAAGAAGGCGCGACTTACACGGAAACGCTGATTTCAAACGACCCGACGCTGCCCGCAGGCACACGGCTTCCGCGAGAAGTATTTGACCTGCTCGTGCCGGCATTAGCGGGTGGGATGGTTATTAACGACACGACCGCGCCGGAGATCGCTCATCACCCAGCCTCAACCTCGGCACAGCGGTTCGGCATCAGGTCGATGGCATTTGCGAACCTCGTGCAAAACCAGCGGGTTGTCGGGATTTTCGCGATTGGCTGTAAGGTACAGCGAAACTTCACTGACCGCGAACTGCGGCTGATGGCGGGTGTGACTGATCTCACTGGAGCAGCACTGGAACGCTTCCGGCTGCGGGACGAGACGGAACGCGCCCGACAACGCGCCCACGAACTGGCAGCACTGGAAGAACGCACACGGTTGGCGCGAGAACTGCACGATTCGGTTTCACAAGCGCTGTATGGTATCGGGTTGGGCGCACAGACCGCACATCGCCATCTTGATAAGAACCCGGCGATGGTACGCGAGTCGATTGAGTATGTGCTGACGTTAGCGGAAGCCGGTTTGACCGAGATGCGGGCGCTCATTTTCGAACTGCGACCGGAGTCACTGGAGACTGAAGGGTTAGTCGTGGCGCTGGCTAAACAGGGTGCGTCTATTCAGGCGCGGCATGGCATCCAAGTGCATCTGGAACTGAGCGACGAGCCAGATATGCCACTACCTAATAAAGAAAGCCTTTACCGTGTGATGCGTGAGGCGCTACATAATGTCGTCAAACACGCGAGCGCGACACAGATCACCTTACGGATGCAGGACCTTGACGATGGATTAGCCCTTGAGGTTGTGGACAACGGCATTGGCTTTGACAGCGACAAAGAATTTCCGGGACATCTGGGACTTCACTCGATGCGAGAACGTATCGCACAGATGAATGGCGAAATCACGATTGCGAGCAAGCCGGGAGAAGGTACCCGACTGAGTGTGAGAATTAATGATCCATCGAGTCTATACACATAAAGTAGGAGATGGAGGTCTGACACTTGACGCAGGATTGAACGACTCGATTATGAGATACTTCTCTTATATCGTCCAATTATGCTCAAGTAGGGTCTTATGATTTCACGTACACCGTCTGTCATCGCTCGTCCATTCGGCACACGACGGCAAGCCATCGTCAGTTTTGGCGATACCCATATGGTGATCGGTTCACCAATGATTCGGGATACGATCAGTGGGTTAAGCCAACCGAATGATTTATTACTGGCGACACTGGTGACGGACTGCACATTCGCGTGCCAAGATACGGCTCAGGCGTTAGACATTCCCATGACGAGCTTAACGACAACCGCGAAGTGGAATTATGAGAACGGGCAAGCGATTATCGTCCATTTAAGCGTGAATGGCTTGATGAGTGAGCAAGTTGAACGACTTATTGAAGGCATTCAGCTACGCGCACAGATGTACAAGCTCTTATCACAGGTTTTACCAATCAGCTTTAAGATGACCGATTAAACCCCTCATATCGGTTTGACTACTTCCGACCAACAGCCTCTATTCGTGCGTAATATCCACAAGGCCAATGCTAGCCGCGTACAGCGCAGCTTGAGTCCGACTTACAACATGCAGCTTACTGAAAATATTGCTGACGTGGGTTTTGACCGTTTTCTCGCCAATATCGAGCTTACGGGCGATCTCTTTGTTGGCTAACCCTTGAGCGACGAGGCGGAGAACATCCGTTTCGCGTTCGGTGAGTTTTTCGGGGGATTCGGGGACACGGACTTCACGGACGAGGCGAGCAGCGGCTTTCGGTGACAACTGTACCTGACCTTCTGAGGCGGCACGGATGGCACGGAGGAGTTCGGGGCCATCGGTATCTTTGAGTAGGTAGCCAATCGCACCGGCTTTGATCGCGCCGACGACCGAGGCATCCTCAAGGACGCTGGTAAGGGCAATGACTTCGGTATCCGGTAGTTCACGGCGGATAATACCGGTTGCTTCGACCCCGCCCATCTGCGGCATAAGCAAGTCCATGAGGACGACATCCGGCTTAAGCTGGCGTACCATATCAATCGCCTGAAGGCCGTTTGAGGCTTCACCGACGATTTCAAAATCCGGTTCACCTTTGAAGAACATTTTCAATCCCTGCCGCACGACTGCATGGTCATCCACCAACAACATCCGAATAGTCATCACACTTATCCTTTGTCTGAACGCCAATTTCCTCTGGATTGAGGAAGGTGCAGCTAGGCTTAACCCCTTGACGTGTAATCGCATTCGTTCGAGTTTAACAGAATTTCGTCTACGATAATCATGTCACCTCAATGGTCAACCCCGTATCCGTCAAAAGTCTGAGATTTCTCTCCGCCAAAAGTCTGAGGCCAAGCGTGAACTCAGTCTTTCGGCGGACGAGACCTCATCCTCAGGCAGGGCGGAGGGATAACCCACAGGTTGCAAGACGGGACACAAGGCGACGTGGTTAGATAGGAGGCATAGACAAACAAACTGTTGAAGGAAAAACATCATGGTGATGGCAGAGTTAATCCACTCATTAAGCTACGAAGGCGAACTCCAGAATCGTATCCAAGGCGATGTGCTGGTTCCCGGTAACGAGGCTTACGAAAACGCACGTAAGGCATGGAACTTGAATGTTGACCAATACCCCGCGGTCATTCTGGTGGCGGAAAGCGCCCGTGACATCGCGGAAGGCGTACAGTACGCACGGGATATGGGGTTGGGCGTGGCGGTTCAATCAACCGGTCACGGTATTACGTTGGAAGCGAACGACTGTTTACTCATTACAACCTCGAAATTGAACGAAGTCGAGATCAATGAAGTTCAGCAGACCGCTTGGATCGGCGCGGGTGTAGTGTGGGCGGACGTGCTGGAAAAAGCACAAGCACATGGTTTAGCTCCCCTGCTAGGTTCATCATCAGCGGTTGGCGCGGTTGGTTACACGTTGGGGGGCGGTATGGGTTGGCTGGCCCGTAAGCACGGGCTTTCGGCGGACAGCGCACTCGAATTTGAAGTGGTGACGGCTGACGGACGGCTGATCTTCACCAACGAGACCGAGAACAGTGAGATGTACTGGGTACTGCGTGGGGGTGGAGGCAGCTTCGCCATCGTGACCAGCATGAAGATCAAGCTGTACCCGATTACCGAGATTTACGGCGGTACGATGATTTACCCGGCGGAAGAAGCCAAGCCGGCGCTAAACTTCTACCGCGAGTGGATCCACTTCCTGCCGGAAGATTGGACAACTTCGTTCGCGATTATGAACTTCCCGCCCATCCCTGATCTGCCCCCGTTCCTGAGTGGTAAGTCGGTGGTGATGATTAACGGGTGCTATTCCGGCGAGGACTTGAACGCTGGCGCGATGATGGCACAGGCGTGGCTTGATTGGAAGCAGCCGATTACCAACAGCTTCCGCCGGATGCCGTTCAAGGAGATCGACAGCATTAGCAACGACCCGAAAGACCCGTCGGCGGGCAAGAGCAGCGGCGCGTGGTTGAAGGAACTGGACGAAGACACGATTGAGGCGCTGGTCGAAAACGCCATCGGCTCACCGATTATGAAGTTTGAGGTGCGTTACGCGGGCGGGGCGGTCAGCCATACACATAACAACGCCTTTGGACACCGCGACGCGAAGCATATCATGCAGATGTTAGCTATCACCCCAACCAAGGAAGCGCTGACTCAAGCGGAGGCTGATATTGCCGACTTTAAGCGGGTGATGGCCCCGCACCTGACGGGCGGCGTGTATATGAACTTCCTTGAAGGGAAGGAAAGCCGACAGGAGACCCGCAACGGTTATCCGACCGATAAGTTTGAGCGCCTTATGATATTGAAGGCCAAGTTTGATCCTGATAACATTTTCCGGTTCGGGTTCAACATTCCGCCGAAGCGCTAACCAATAGACGACCTGATTAATGACTGCCCTCTCATCGTGATTGATGAGGGGGCTTTTTTATAGTTGTCAGCTATCAGTCGCCAGTTTCCAGCTTAAGGCAAATACAAATTAACCGCCAAGACGCAAAGAACACCAAGAAATACAGAGAGCAGGACAAGGGTTTGTGGCGGCGGCGGCGGCGACGACGACGACGACGACGACATAAGGGCTTTTTATGTCGGAATTGTCGGCAGTGTCAGTCGAAAGTTATCAGTTCACAGTTATCAGTTCAAGACAAAAGCATAACATGCGGAACAAGCGGCAGAACATGCATATCTATTTGGTGCGCGTTGTGCATCGTGGATGATGTTAAGGTGCGGCGGGGAAGCCCTCACCCCCTACGACGGTACGCTCGCAGGCTCACTCCACCGTCAGCCTCTCCCGACCGCCGAGTACAGCTAGGAGAGGGGAGCCAATACAGGGATAAAGCCAGCCCTTTGAACAGCATAACCGATATGGACTTGTTTAGGGTGAACATTTGTCAGAACATTTGGTCCCTTTTAGGCGGGGTTGGCGTTAACCCTTTTGAGGGAGTGGGATTGTTAAGCAGGTTGGTGGATGGTTAGAAAACAGTTTGTCGGGTTAACCGAAATTAAACCTAAGTAGTAACAAGTTTCAAGTGGCAAGTTGAAAGATTAGTTTTTAGTTGCCAGTTATCAGTTTTCAGTGAAAGGCAGAGATAGTTCTAAGTTATAAGTGGTAAGTTTCAAGTTAAAGGCAAAGGCAGTTTTAAGTCAAAAAGAAGGTTCGCGAAAGTTCCAAGCGAGACCCCACCCTAACCCTCCCACATCAGCACGTTCGCAGGCTCACTCCGCTGATAGCCGTCGTAACAGGGAGGGAATCAATACCAATTTCTTTATGCTTTCGATAGTACATTACGTGGCAGTCAAAAACAAAAACAAAGACAAATACGAATTACCACGTACGATAAAAGGGGAAATGAAGGAAGTGAGGGCATAACCAGACCATTTTGAGAACCCATGTAGACGGTTGGGATGGTGGTTGTACAATGGTGGCAAATTTTGTACTAGACCATTGTAGGAACCCATGATGCAGCCGCAGTACAACCGGATTGACCTCGCAACTGTACAACTCGCGCCGAGTTTGTTTAAAGACCGATTTGAACTGAACCGCGCGTATGTGATGAGCCTGACGACCGAGAATTTGCTCCAAAACTTTTATCTAGAGGCGGGTATCCGCGACAGCAACTTCGACGGTATGTTCCGCGTGACGATGTACGGGAACAGCGGCGACGGCAGTGACCGCCATTGGGGATGGGAGTCGCCGACCTCGGAGATTCGAGGGCATTTTGTGGGCCATTGGCTTTCGGCGGCAGCGCGTATTATCCAAGTGACAGGCGATCCGCATTTGAAGTTGAAAGCGGATGCAGTCGTCGAAGGGATTAAGCGCTGCCAAGCGAAGAACGGTAACGGTTGGGCGGCATCGATACCCGAAAAGTATTTTCAGTGGCTGGCGCTGGGCAAGCCGACATGGGCACCGCAGTATGTAACCCATAAGACAATGATGGGTTTGCTCGATATGTACCGCTATGCCGGTAACGCCGATGCGCTGGCAATCGTCGACCTGTTCGCAGATTGGTTCGTGAAGTGGACAACCGGATTTTCGCGCGAGGAAATGAACGCGATGCTGGATGTCGAAACGGGGGCGATGCTTGAATTGTGGTCAGATCTTTACGGGATGACCCAAGAAGCGAAGTACCTGACGCTGATGGAGCGTTATACCCGCCCGCGCTTGTTTGAGCCGCTGCTGGCGGGAAAAGATGTGCTGACGAATATGCACGCCAACACGACGATCCCCGAAGTTCACGGGGCGGCGCGAGCGTACGAGGTTACGGGTGAAACGCGATGGCGGCAAATCGTCGAGGCTTATTGGCAGAGCGCAGTGACGAACCGTGGGTATTTCTGTACGGGTGGACAGACCAGCGGCGAGATGTGGACACCGCCGTTTGAGTTCGCAGCACGATTGGGACACCACACGCAAGAACACTGCACCGTGTACAACATGATCCGGTTGGCGGATTACCTGTTCCGGTGGACGGGTGAAGCGATTTACGCGGATTACATCGAGAAGAATTTATATAACGGCATTCTGGCACAGCAGAACGGCAAGACCGGCATGGTGGCTTATTACCTGCCGATTGAAGGCGGGGCGAAGAAAGTGTGGGGTTCGCCGACCTACGATTTTTGGTGCTGCCACGGGACGCTGGTGCAAGCCCACACGATCCATAATGCCTACATTTACTATGCGAAGGCTGGCGAAATCGCTGTGGCACAGTATATCCCCAGCGTCTTAGAAACAACTCAACAGGGTATACCTGTTACCATCCGACAAAACACGATTTATACGGCGGGTGGGGTTACTTACAATCCGGCGGATTTGGGTGGCGACACGCACCGCCCTAACCATTGGCAGGTAACTTTCGACGTTGAAGCAAAGCAGTCAGTACAGTTCACGCTGAAACTGCGGCTGCCGGGTTGGATGAGCGGCGAACCTACCCTACTTGTTAATGGCGAACCGGTACAGGTGGACGCGGTGAAATCGTCGTTCGTGGCGATCACACGGACATGGGCGACCGATACGATCAGCCTGAGGCTGCCGAAGAGCCTGCATACCGAAGCGCTACCCGATATGCCGGAGATGTGCGCGTTCGTGGATGGGCCAGTGGTGCTGGCGGGGTTATGCGCGGAAGACCGGACGCTGGTGGGTGACAAAGAGGATGCGGCAACGATACTCGTGCCACACAATGAGCGCCAGTGGGGGCATTGGCTGCCGGAATACCGGACGCTGGGGCAAGCGTATGGGCTGCGGTTTAAACCATTGTTTGATGTAACGGACGAGGCATACACCGTTTATTTCCAGATTAAGGCGCAATAGCCGAACCTCAATGCAAGGGAGCGCACATGAGAGGTTGACATTTGTGGTGGGCGACGCGGACGCAGCACGCTGCTTCCCTACAAACGTGGTGGTGTTTGGGGTTGGTGAGCGTACGGCTGTGTGTTCCTACAGTAAATTCAAACTCCGTACTTGGGATTTAACACTCTTTCATGGCTTAAAAACCGCTTAAAATCATTGTTCTAAAGATAATCATCGGTGAGGTTGTGCAACCTATCTAAAACCCGATTGGTTCGGTTGCATTTGAATCGTTTAAGTAGTAAACTTCCAGTATTAGGCGAACGTTCGCCTAACCAAATTATTGTTTAGTTTAAATGAATCATGTCCAAAAATATCACGCTTAAAGACATTGCAAAAAGAGCAGGTGTCAGTTACCAGACAGTTTCAAAGGTCATCCGTAACCAGATACAGGTGACGGCTGAAGTCCGTGCGCGGATTGAAGCGGCGATAGCAGAACTGGATTACCGCCCGAACGCGGCTGCTCAGAATTTGCGAACCCAATCCAGCCATATGATCGGTTATTCGTGGAAGTTGGACGACCATTACAGCCCGGTACTGGAACAGTTTCAGCACAGCTTAGTCGAGTCGGCGGAAAGCTATGGGTATCACATCCTACTATTCCCGCAGCGTTCCGACCGTGATTTATTTACAACTTATGCAGAACTCATCCGCACCAAACGAGTGGATGGTTTCATTATATCGAGCGTCGAGTATAACGACCCACGTGTAGCAGCACTGGAACACCTGAATGTTCCGTTCGTCAGCTTCGGTCGCTCGCGCGAGAACGAGCATACGCCATTCGTCGATGTGGATGGGCAAGCCGGTGGCAAAGCGGCTGTCCAACACTTGATTGAGCAAGGACACCAACGGATCGCGGTACTGGGCTGGCCTGAAAGTTCGCGCGTGGGAACCGAACGGCTCGCGGGGTACTGGGAGGCGATGCGCGAGGCTGCCCTGCCCATCGACCCAGAATGGATTATTCGAGGCCGAGGTGAGATTGATTACGGGTACGAAGCGGCCAACAAACTCCTAGACCTGCCGCCGAGCCGCCGCCCGACGGCGTTCGTCGCGATCCTCGACACAATTGCGATGGGTGTGATGCAAGCGGCAGAAGCCTGTGGTTACATCGTCGGGCGTGATCTGGCGGTGGTGGGGTTTGACGATATGGCGGTCGCCCATTACGTGAAGCCGAGGCTCACGACGCTGCGGCAGCCGATTAAAGCGGTGGGGCAAGCGGTTATGCAAATACTGATCTGCTTGCTGAAAGGCGAAACACCGGCGAAACACACGATACTCCTGCCGCCGGAACTGATTATTCGCGAGTCCAGCGGTGGTTACTTGCGGCCTCAATGTGATTGAGGATTACAACAGCTTACTTCCGACATCAGTCGTTTACACATTTGTCTAGCCGAATTTAGTGAAAGGAGCCGTACTATCCACCAAACAACAAACACAGGTAACTTCACAGCCACAGAGAAGAGACTGGAATTCATTGGTAATAGAAGGTAGGTCGAAATGAAAAAAAGTTGGATCGTATTAGTATCACTCTTCGTGATCGTCCTCGCCGTCGCCGCTCAGGTGGCCGCGCAGGATGCCACCTCTGAACTTTCGGGCGTGGTGCGTGTCGGTAGCTGGGAAGCAGACGATGCGCTGACCCCGTGGAACAACGCGATTGCCGCGTTCGAAGCCGAAAACCCCGGTGTTGATATTCAGCTTGAAGCTGTTCCGCAAGACTACGGCACCAAGCTGCTGGCGCAGTTCGCCGCTGGCACCGCCCCTGACATTTTCATGTCGGGTGATGGCGACATCGCCAAGTGGCAGTCGCTCGGCCAGACCGAAGACCTCGCCCCGTACATCGCTGGCGAGAACGGTTTCGACACCAGCGTTCTGGTTCCCGGCCTCTCGACCTTCGGTGACGTGGCTGGCAGCACCTACTACCTGACCAAAGACTACAGCCCGCTGGTTCTGTACTACAACACCGATCAGTTCGCTGAAGCCGGTATCGAACTGCCAACCGCTGACTGGACATGGGCAGACTTCATCGCCGCCGCACAGGCACTGACGGTTGATGCCAATGGCAACAACGCCACCTCGGCAGACTTTGACCCGACCACCATTACCCGCTGGGGTGTTCAGATCCCCGACGGTTGGGGTGACTGGCTGTGGTCGCGCGGTATCCTCCCGATCATTTACGCCAATGGCGGCAGCTTGATCGCGGAAGATGGCAGCACCACCACCGGCTACATGAACAGTGAAGCCACCATCAACGCTCTGCAAGAATATGTCGACATCTTCAAAGTTCAGCACATTGCCCCGACCAAAGATGATGTTGCGGCTTACTCCGGTGTGGATATGTTCCAGAGCGGCCTCGTGTCGATGCTGTGGACGGGTGTGTGGCCGTTGAACGGTTATAAGGATGTCGAGGGTCTGAACTTCGGTACCGCTGGCCTGCCCGCCGGTTCCGAAGGCAAGGCGAACGTGTTGTGCTGGTCAGGTTTCGCCATGAACTCGGCGAGCCAGAACAAGGATGCCGCGTGGGCGTTCCTGAAGTACATCGCCACCGGCGACGGTGCGAAGGAATTCGCGAATTACGGCCTGACCGCTGTTCAATCGGTTCTGGACGAACAAGGTTTGAGCACCGATGAATTCCACGGCCCGGTTATCGAAGATCTGGCGAACGTGAAGACCCTGCCGGAAGCCACCACCCCGTTCTGGGCGGACTGCGGCAACAAGGCTTTCACCGACCAGATGGAAACCGTGTTTGTTGGTGATGTTGCGGTTGCGGACGCGATGAACGCCGCCGCAGAACAGGCTGACACCTGCTTGGCTGAAAAAGCAGCAGAAGGTTCCTAATCACCTCGTGTGATATTTGCTCCGGCGGTGACACCTGTTGCTGCCGGAGCATTTTTATGGCAGCGTGTTCGAAAGCCCGGCAAACTCAAATAGATTTTTTAAATACCCGTAGCGTATGCGAAAGATAACCAACTTATGATTAATTCAATGGCAGGTGGCGCTTCGTCCAAGACGCACGGCAAGCTGACCAAAGCTGGACGGCGTGAAGCAGGGCTTTTCTATCTGATGATTTCACCGTGGGTCATCGGGTTTTTAGTGTTTACGGTCATCCCGATGGGCATGTCGCTGTACCTGAGCATGACACAGTGGAACGTGCTTACGCCGCCGAAGTGGATCGGGCTGAACAACTACATCACGATGTTCACCGACGACCCCGAGTTTTACCAATCGCTCAAGGTCACGATTACGTATGTAATTACGAGTGTGCCGCTGCGAATGATGACGGCGTTGTTCCTCGCGGTGCTGCTGAACGAGGCGACACACGCGATGGGCTTTTTCCGCACGGCGTTTTACATTCCGTCAATTGTGGCGAGCGTGGCGGCGGCGGTGCTGTGGCAGTGGATTTTTAACCCGCGCTTCGGCCCAATCAACGGCTTTTTGAGAACATTGGGGATCGCGGGGCCAAACTGGTTTAACGACCCTAATACGGCGTTATGGGGTCTGGTCATTATGAGCGTGTGGGGTGTGGGCGCGGAGATGCTGATTTTCCTCGCGGGGTTAAAGAGCATCCCCAGAACGCTTTATGAGGCGGCGGAAGTGGACGGCGCGAGCCGATGGACACGGTTCATGAAAATCACCCTGCCAATGCTCAGTCCGACGATATTCTTCAACTTGATTATGTCGATGATCGGCGCGTTCCAAACATTCGACTCGGCGTTTGTGATTTCGACAGCACGGGCGGGGCAAATCGGCGCACCGCTCAAATCCACCCTATTCTATCTGCTGCACCTCTACCAAGAAGGATTCAGCTTCCTCAACATGGGATATGCCTCGGCGCTGGCGTGGGTGCTGTTCATCATAATCCTGACCGTCACGGTGATTATTAACCGTTCATCAAGCAAGTGGGTCTTTTACAGCGGGGGGAATGACTAACGATGGCTACCAATACAGCACTTTCTTCCACCCCGGTGACATCCAATGTGTCGCGGCGGGGTGAACGTAACTACGGCGAAATCCTACGGAAAGTCGTGGTGTACGGCTTACTGCTCTTGTTGAGCGGCGTATTCCTATTCCCGTTGTTCTGGATGCTGACAACGGCACTCAAGCCAGAAGCGCAGATTTATCTGTGGCCGCCGAAGTGGTTCCCTGACCCGCTACAATGGTCGAACTTTAGTGACGCATTCAGCAACCCGCAGCTCCCTTTCGGGCGCTTCATCCTGAACACGCTGACGATTGAAGCCGGTGTCCTTACGGGACGGTTGATCTCGTGTACGCTGGTGGCTTACGGGTTCGCGCGTCTCAATGCCCCCGGTAAGAATTTTATCTTCACGATCTTGCTGGCAACCCTAATGCTGCCGCGCGCAGCGATCATCATCCCTGAGTACATTCTGTTCACGCAGCTTGGATGGGTGAACACCTTCCTACCGTTGATTGTTCCGGCATGGTTCGGTGAGGCGTACGCGATCTTCCTGATGCGGCAGTTCTTCATGACGATCCCAACCGAACTTGAAGAAGCCGCGCGAATTGACGGTGCGAACATCGGTCAAATCCTGTGGAAAATCATCGTACCGCTGAGTATACCGGTGCTTTCGGTCATTGCTATATTGACGTTTAAGGACACATGGAACGACTTCCTCGCGCCGCTGCTCTACTTGAGCGAGCCGAGCAAGTACACGGTGGCGATTGGGTTGGCGTACTTCAACGGACAATACGACGTGAAGATGAATCTGCTGATGGCGGCTTCACTGACGATGATGATGCCAATTGTTATCTTGTTTATCTTTGCCCAACGATCCTTCGTTGAGGGTATTTCACTAACAGGTCTTAAAGGGTGATTCAATGCAGCTTCCAAAGAACTACTATCACTGCTTCCTCGGCAACGGCACGGACGCAGTACTGATCGGCCCAACGGGGTCAATGACTAGCGACAAGTTCAGCGTCGACCGTGGTAATTGGTACAAATCCGACCGTTATTATCCCGAAGACAAATTGGTGATGGTCGCGGGGCGCTTTCCAGTGGACAAGAAGCTGGAACATGCTGAGGGGTCCGGCTGGTACGATGCCGCGCCGATTGGGCGGACGTGGTACACCTTACTGGATGGTGAAAGCCGTTTGGAGCTGCAAAACACCGACCAAAAGTTTGTGCCGCAAGAAGGCACACTTTACAGCAAGGTCGATTACGGCACGGTGAAGGGTGAAGTCGAGACGTGGCTGCACGCAACTAAGTCAGTACTGATCGAACGCTACACCTTCGACAAGGAAGTGGACTTCCAAGCGTGGATTGGCGCGGGCGTGTGGGTGGATGACGTATGGGACACCGACCCGTTTTACAGCGTCGATATGGCAGACGACGCGGCTGAGGGGCATTACGACCTCGGCGAAACCGAGGGTGTTTTCGCGCTGCGACTCGACCCTGCGCCAACGGGATTCGGCAAGGAAGGGCGCGACCGCCGGGTGAGCGTACGGGGCAAGACGATCACTAAGTACTTTATGATTTCTGATAACCGGCAGGGTGCGCTTGACCCGAAGTTGATTGACAAGCTGATCGCCAGCGGTTACGACGCACTGCGCACCGAACACCTGAAGTTCTGGAGCGATTACTTCGCGATCTCTAGTATCAGTATCCCCGACGCGACGTTCCAGTACTTCTACGATGCCAGCATGTACCACTTCAAGGCAATGCAGAGTGTGGTGTCGGGTGGTATTCCGGTTAACAACCTGCGCCGCACATGGTCATCCCACATTTTCTGGGACTCGTACTTTATGCAACGGGCGCAATTGGAAGCGAACCATAAACACGAGGCGCTGGAAGCCTGCCGGTTCTTCCAACGGACGCTGCCCCAAGCTGAACGCCACGCGCGGGAAGAATTTGGCAGTGAGGGGATCAAGTGGGACTGGGAAATCACCCACGACGGACGTAAGGCATATGGTACGCTGCTGCACATGAAGTTCCAAGTGCATAACAACGGTTCGTATGCCAACGAAATCATGGGTTACTACCAATACACACAGGATAAAGCCTATCTGGCGGAGTTCTACCCGATTCTGCGCGGCCTCGCGACCTTCTTTATGAAGTCGATTGTTGAAAAGACTGAGCGCGGCTACGAAATCGGTTATCTGGTGGGCGTACACGAAAGCCCGGTGAAGGTTCGCAACGACGGCATCAACCTGACGGGAACGATTGCCATCCTGCGGCACTGCGCCAACGCCGCGAAAATCCTCGGACTTGAGGATGCATTCACGGCTGAATGCCTCGTGGTGGCGGACGAGCTGATGAAGATCATGGACTCGCTGTACAACGGCAAGTTCTTTAAGGCATCGGACGACCAAGAACACATCAACATGAGTTCGATTGGGCCGATCTTCCCGATGAGTGTGATTAAGCCGATGGACCCGCGTGCCATCAGCACTGCCGATGCTTACATGGACCTTTATGGTGGTCGGCAGATCGGTGACGGCAACCACAGCAACAGCAAGCGTGCATTCCCGTGGTCAGCCGGTGTGTTGGGCGCAATCCTCGCGTGGCAAAATCGCGGCGACTTCGTTTGGGAAGTCATTCAAGCCGCAGAGCCGAGCATGTGTACCTTCGGTGGTATGACCGAAGTGATGGAAAACGGCGAGTGGAACATGCAGTACTTCGGCACGGCGCAGGGTGCGGTGTGCATCGCCATTCATCAAATGCTGCTGCAAGTGCAAAATGGTCACATCGAACTGTTCCCGGCGCTGCCTTCGGCGTGGGAAACCGCGTCGTTCGATAACCTGCTGGCGGAAGGTTTGAGCGTCACCGCCAAGTGGACGAAAGACAGCGTGGAATGTACACTACGCAACGACGCGAACGTGCCGCTGACGCGCGATATTTTATACGGCAAGCAGCCAATTACAGTTGAACTCGCTCCCGGCGCAGAAAGAACGGTTACATGGGCTTCGTAGCAGCATCCCCACAACAACGGCGGCTGGCGCTCGGCGCACTGTTCGTTGTTTCGGGAGTCGGGCTGATTTTTGAAATCACCCTGACACGCTTGTTTTCTCTGTTTTTCCAATATCACTTTACCTTCCTCGCGGTTTCGCTGGCTGTACTGGGCATTAGCCTAGGGGCAGCCAGCGCCCATTACCTCAGTTCTGCCCGCATCCGCGCACCGCAAACGCTGATTAATGTCCTGATCGCCTTAAGTTTGGCGCTGACATTCGGGGCGATGATTATCGCGTGGCTGCCATCAGCCGAATCGATTTTCCCACGGGCGTTGGTGGCACTGGTCATTTTCTTCCTGATCGGGCTGTTCGACGCGCTGCTCTTTGAGAACTTCGCCTCCCTCAGCGGCTCGCTGTACGCGGTTGACTTGATCGGCGCGGCGCTGGGCGTGGTAGCGGTGTTGGGCTTACTCAGCCTGTGGAGCGCCTTCAGCATGACGCTATTTCTGGCGGCGCTGGTGGGCGTGGTGGCGGTCGTATTCGCGTATCAGATGGGCGAGGCACAATCCCGCACGCGCTACTACGCAGTTGGCAGCCTAGCGCTGGGTGGGGTGCTGTTCGTGGCGAACTTGTTCACAGGCATCGTGGACTATAACCCGTTCACGATTACCGGCGCACCCCGCGACAAAACGATGATTTACATCCTTCAAGACAAGACGCAGGAAGGGCAAATCATTTACACGGGATGGAGTCCTTTTGCCCGTGTGGACGTGGTGCAGACGAACGATGCCGACTCGCGGTATATTTTCGCAGATGGGGGCGCGGGCGCATTCATGCTGCCCTACTTCGGCGACCCCAGTACGCTGGCTTCCTTAGCCAACACGGTCGAGTATTTGCCGTTCACCTCCGGCAGCGCGGCGAAAACGCTGGTGATTGGCGCGGGCGGCGGTAAAGACGTTCTGCTGGCGCTGCAAGCCAACGCCGAGAGAATCACGGCGGTTGAGGTCAACCCCGCGATTGTGGATGCCACCCGCCATTATGCCGATTACAACGGCGGCGTGCTGGATTTGCCGCAAGTCAACCTGATCGAAGGCGATGCGCGGTCATTCGCGGAGCATGACAGCAGCCAATACGATCTGATCTACCTGAACTTGGTGTACACACAGGCGGTTGAACCCGCCAGCCAAGCGCTGGTTGAAAACTACATTTTCACCGCCGAAGCATTCCAAACGTATCTGGAACGACTTGCGCCCGGTGGACGGCTGACGATTGTTTCGCACAACGCACTGGAAGGCAGCCGTGCGGCACTGACGGCGCTACAGGCGATGGAAACACAGGGCATCCAACCCGCGCAAGCACTCGACCATCTGTGGATGTGGCTGCTGCCCTCGGATGACGCGACGGTGCGTACGAGTGTGCTGGTCGTGGGTAAGGATGCGTTCACGCCGGAAGCGGTCGAGAACCTGAACACCAACGCGCGCAGCTTGGGGATGCAGCCGCTGTACGCCCCCGGTGACTACGAGACGTTGTTCGAGCCGCTGCGGAGTGGCATGACACTGGCGACCTACATCCAGACGGACGCATCTTACAACCTGAGTCCGACGACCGACGACCAACCGTACTTCTTCAACCTCGAATACGGCCTGCCGCCCGCAATTCGCTCGGCGCTAATTATGTCCGGTTTGCTGGCAGTCGGTTTGTTCGCGGTGGCTTACGTAGCGGATAAACCCGCGCCGGATGGTGCAAGCAAGCGCCAGCGGTGGTTGAGTTTCGCTTATGCCGCGCTGATCGGTACAGGGTTCATGCTGGTGGAAGTACCGCTTATTCAACGCTTCCAACTGCTGCTCGGTCAGCCGATTCTCTCGCTGGCGGTGGTGCTGGCGACGCTGCTGCTGGCAGGTGGCTTGGGCAGTTGGGTCAGCCAGCGCTGGCTGACGGCGAATCTCCCCGCGCGGGTACGAGTGGCTGGCGCGTGGATCGCCATCGTCGCCGTCGTGTACTGGTTCGTGCTGCCGAGCGTCCTCGAAGCGATGCTGGCGACACCTTTTGCCACGCGGCTCATCACCACAGTTGTCCTGACCGCCTTTATCGGTTTCCCGATGGGCATCCCCTTCCCCAGCCTGTTACGGATGGCGGGTGAAGGGCGGCAGCAGGTGGCGCTGCTGTGGGCGATCAACGGCGCGTTCTCGGTATTGGGGTCGGCGCTGGCGATGGTCATTTCGATGGAATGGGGCTTCAAGTGGGCGCTGATTTCCGGCGCGGGGTTGTACCTGCTGCTGGTGGTCGTGGCATGGCTGCTGATGCGCGTGCCAGTGATGGCAAGTGAGTTAGTCACGGCGGGTAAGGCGGCGCGATGATCGACCAGAAGCTGCGCGATGGGCTGATTGATGCTTACGTCGCGTTGATTCCGATGATCATCTTGAATGTCCTGTGGTTTATCGTTTCCCTGCCCCTCGTCACCGCCTTTCCAGCGACCGGGGGGCTTTTTTATGCCACCAACCGACTGGCGCACGGCAAAAGCGCGAATTGGCGCACCTTCTTCGAGGGCTTCCGCATTCACTTCTGGCGGAGTTGGGCTGTAGGTTTGGTGAACCTGTTTCTAGCATTGGTGTTCGCGGTCAACTTCATTTTCTACTCGTGGAATAACGAACAGTGGGTGCTGTTCGCGCGTGGCGTGGTGATCGTCGTGGCGCTGGTGTGGCTGGCGCTGCAAGTGTATCTGTTCCCGCTGCTGATGGAGCAAGAAGAACCGCGACTACGCCTCGCGCTGCGGAACAGCAGTGTGATTATGCTCAAGCGACCGCTGCTGACGTTGGGGGCTACCCTGCTCATCGCTCTCGTCGGCATCCTGTCGACGTTCGTCATTCAGCCAGCATGGATCTTTATCACGGCGAGTTCGTGCGCCTTCCTCGCCAACCGCGCCACGCTTTACGCCATCGCGCAGATTACCGGCAAAAAGACCGACTCACCGCAGCCGGAGTAGCGCCGAGCCTTCTTCTGGCAGGTTATCAAATCGCAGTCCGGTTTCCATCAATTCACGCCCACTTATATTTGCAAGCGGTTCGCCATCCAATGTTTCGACTTGGTAAATATGTTCTGGTTCAAGGTCGAGCAAGGCGATTGAACGCGCGGCTTCCGCCCCCGGCAGCCGGAACACGAACAGCAGATGTTCGCTTTTATCCGGCAGGCTGTACTGGAAGGCACACCAACCGTCGCCCTCCCCGCTGCGGCGCGGCTGCTCGGTCAAGCGGTAGAGATCGGCCTCGCGCACATAGCGGCGTACATGCTGCTTATACATGCCGATGTGATAGGCAAGGCGCTGGGCAACCCATTCCGGCAGTTCGGGCAGCTTTTGAGACATGCCAAAAGCGCCAAGCATGGCAATGCGGGTGTAATAGTCGAGCTGGTGCGGCTGTAATTCAGGGTCACGCGGGTTAAAGTTTTGCTGGGCGGGTCGGCCTTCGCCGCGCCACTCGCTAAAGCTCCAGTGGAGGCAAGCGTTGGCGGCCAGCATGGTACTGGCTCCCCAGAACACCTGCAAATCGTGAACCGGCCAATCGGGATCACTCAAAAAGGTTAGATGCGTATGGCGCATGATGCCGAGGTCGATCCGCAAGCCGCCGGATGAGCAGTTTTCGAGGACGACCTGCGGGAACGCGGCACGGATGCGTTCCAACACCGCGTAGTAACCTCGATAGTGGGCGAATAGACCGTTGTCTAGGTCATGACCATGATCGGCGCGATTGCAACCAGCTTGGGGGTCAACGTTGAAATCGAGCTTAATCCAGTCGCAGTTGTACTCACGAATGATGCGGCTGAGGGTCTCAAACGCCCACTCTTGCACGGCAGGGTTGCCAAAGCAGACATACCCTAAGGGTGATTGGTCACTCAGCGCGGGGAAATACGGTCGCAGCGTGGCGAGGTCAGCCTTCGCACCCAAGCCTTCGATCTCGCACCAGAAGCCGAACTTCATACCTTTCGCATGGATTGCGTCGGACAAAGCACGGAGGCCACCGGGGAAACGCTGGCGGTTGACCTTGTGCCAGTCGCCGCGTTCGAGATGCCACTCCGGCCCTTCCCCGAACCAACCCGCGTCCAGCGTACAAATCTCGACACCTAATGCCGCCGCCGCATCGACATTTTTGAGGAACACATCCTCATTAATCTCGACATCCTCATAACTCCACCAGTGATTCCACTCGACAGGCAGTTCATCGGAAAGGGTATTACGCGGATACCAGTGCTGCCGCCCGACACGCGCATACTGCTGCGAAACGTGGTTGAGGTCACGCCCGACGACGAGAATCATATGCGGCGTTTCGAGCGATTCTCCGGCTGCTAAGGTGGTAGCATATTCCCAATCATGCAAGCCGCCGCTCAGTCGATAACCCCCTGTCGGCAGTGTTTCAAACCGGCAAACCCAATTCCCCGACCACGCCACCGAACCAGATAGCACCTGCCCATTTTCGGCAACCAGCGCGAACCACGGATGCTGACCTTTCGAAGAACGGCCATGATGGGTTTCGAGGGTCATGTTCTCTTGTAAAGTAACCTGTTTGCCCTCAAACTCCTGCCCCCAATCGCTGTTGAAGTGTAAGAGTTCATAGTTGGCTGGCGAAAGATCAAGCGAGTAGCTATCCAACCGAGGAATGAACAACTCACCTTCAATGACCTTTATCACCTGCCACTGCTCAATCAGGGTGGTATCGTCATAAACCAGAATGTGATGATCGACAGTCAACGCTTCATTCTCGAACTGCGCGATCCAATGTTGAGCGCCAGTTCGTGACTCACCCAACGTCCAACCCATAAAAGTCAGGCTAGTCGCATCCCAGCACTGGTCATCGTGATGTATTGCAAATAGCGGCGACAAGCCTTCAGCATCAATCCAAGAATGGCCGTCGATCCCATATTGGCGGAGGTTTAAACGGTCATCTTCGACTTCAAAGGTGAGGATGTTTGGCGACGTGAAAAACTGTTGAGTGGTCATAAACGCGCTTTCATCCTTAGTCGAGTAAAAGTCAATCTGCACAAATCGGCTGTTATTCCCCGTAATACTGTCAGAAAACGGTTGCCAATTCCGAAAAGCACCTGTATATTAAACGTTTAAGTATACAACAAATCAAATCATATAAAAAGGAATTTTGACGTGACTCAGAAATTGTGGCAGATCGAAGAATTTCCCTTCCATCCTGAGCGTCTTAACCACTACGAAACCCTGTTCACCATCGGCAACGGCTACCTTGCCACACGCGGCTCGTTCGAAGAAGCCTATAAAGGCGGTATCTCGACCACGATGGTACACGGGATTTTCGACCACGCCGAAGGTGCGCTCGTCCCTGAATTGGTGAATGCGCCGAACTGGCTGCCGATCAACATCACGATTGACGGTACGCCCTTCCAACTCATCAACCAGAATGACAGCACACTCAAGCCCAAGAATGGCGCGGTCGTCGGCTACCGCCGCATCCTGATGCTGGACAAGGGCATCCTGCGCCGCGAAGTGCTGTTCCGCGCCGAGTCCGGCTCAATTGTGCGCCTCGTGTTTGAACGTTTTGCCAGCCTCCACGACGAACACCTGATGGTGCAGCGGTTGGAAATCACAGCGGTTGACGGCAACCCGCAGATCGAAATCAAGAGTTCTATCGACTCCGACGTGAGCAACGTCGGCATCAAACACTGGGGGGATATTCAGGCCGAAGCGGGCAGCAGCTATACCTCCGTCAGCGCCAAAACAATCCAGTCCGGTTACGGCATTGCGATGGCTTCGACTCTGCGTGCCACCTCGAACAAGGCGAACGTCGAATTTACAACCCGTAACGGTCAGCCGAGCGCGAACACTCACTTCCAACTCCAGCAAGAGGACAGCATCGAGTTCCTCAAGCTCACTTCGGTATACACCTCGCGCGATGGTGACAATCCGCTGCAATCAGCGGTCGCCAAGCTCGGCGAAGCTGCCAGCGCGACCTACGAGTCACTGGTCACCCCGCACATCAACGAGTGGGCGACCTACTGGAAGACCAGCGACGTGCAGATCGAAGGCGACGAGGGCTCGCAACTCGCCGTCCGCTTCACCCAATACCACATTCTGATCGCCGCGCCGCGCCACGACGACGACGTGAGTATCGGCGCAAAGACACTCTCCGGTACCGGCTACAAAGGTCATGTGTTCTGGGATACGGAATTGTTCATCCTCCCGCCGCTTTCGCTGGGGCAGCCTAAGCTGGCGCGTAACCTGTTGATGTACCGCTATCACCGGTTGGCGGGTGCGCGGAATAAAGCGAAGGCCAACGGCTACGAAGGCGCGATGTACCCGTGGGAAAGTACCGATACCGGCGAAGAAACCACGCCGTCGTGGGGCGACCCACAGCCGGACGGCAGCCGCATCCGCATCTGGACAGGTGACAGCGAACAGCACATCTCGACCGATATTGCCTACGGTATCCTGCAATATTGGCGCTATTCCGGCGACAACAACTTTCTGCAACAATACGGCGCGGAAATCGTGCTGGATACCGCCGTGTTCTGGGGCAGCCGCGTGGAATGGAAAAACGAGCGCTACGAACTCTCGCAGCAAATCGGCCCGGACGAGTACCACGAAAATATCGACAACAGCGTGTTCACCAACCGCATGACGGTGTGGCACCTCGAACAGGCGCTTGCCCTGTTGGAATGGCTCAAGACCAACGCGCCCGCCGATGCCGAACGTCTGACCACCCAACTTGACCTCACACCCAAGCGCCTCGACCACTGGCGCGATGTGATTGCCAAGATGTACATTCCGTTCGACGAAGACAAGCAGATTCATGTGCAGTTCCCCGGCTTCTTCGATCTGGAATACATCCCCGTGCCGCATTACGAACCGCGTACCATGAGCGTACAGGCCATCTTGGGGCATCACCGCAGCATCCAAACGCAGGTGATTAAGCAGGCAGATGTGGTGATGATGACCGCCCTGCTTGGTGACGAACTCGCGTCGAAAGACGTGCTGATGAACAACTGGAACACGTACTACCCACGCACTGACCACGGTTCGTCACTCAGCCCTGCCATTCACGCATGGGTCGCGGCTCGGCTCGGCCTCGATGACTTGGCCTACTACCTATTTGAACACGCTGCCGAAATTGACCTGAAGGACAACAAAGGCAACGTCAAGGATGGCATCCACGGCGCGGCCAGCGGCGGTCTGTGGCAAGCGTTGGTCTTTGGCTTCTGCGGTCTGCACATTACGCCCGACGGTAATGTCGCTGTCGCACCGCGCCTACCCAAACATTGGAAACAGGTATCATTTACGATATACTTTAAGGGTAAGGAACAAGAGTTCACCATTACAAATACCCCTTAAAGACGGTTCGTTGGGGTATTGGTATATCCCAGCGTGGTATAGACAACTGTGCCGACAATCAAAGACGTGGCTAAAGAAGCCGGTGTTTCGATAGCCACTGTTTCGTATGTCCTGAATAACAAAACGCATCTTGTCGGGAAAGACACCCGACAAGAAGTACTCGATGCCATCAAGCGAGTGGGTTATACACCCAACATCACGGCGCGTAACCTGAAAGCCAGCCAAACCCGCCTGATCGGTTATGCGTGGCACCGGGTTCCGAATGATGAGACTAACCCCTTGCTTGATGGTTTCGCGTATTTTCTGGCTCAGGCCGCCGAAGCCGTCAATTACCACCTACTGACGTTTACCCACGCTGATGACGATCCCATTCCTGTTTACAATGAAATGATCCGTACGCAGCGTGTAGACGGATTCGTGCTTTCCGGCACCGTCGCCGACGACGCACGCATTCGATTCCTCACCAATGAGGGTTTCCCCTTTGTCAGCTTCGGACGTTCGAACCCCGGTTGGGCGTTTAATTGGGTCGATACGGATGGCAAAGTCGGGGTGCAAACGGCGGTCGAATACTTGATTTCGCTCGGTCATCAGCGGATCGCGATGGTGGCGTGGCCGGAGGAATCGGTCACCGGCAACTACCGCCTGTACGGTTATATCGAAGCGATGCAAGCCGCCGGTTTGCCAGTCCACGACGGTTATCTTCAACGCGGTGAAAATGAGGAAACGGCAGGTGCGAATGCCCTCAACCAATGGCTGCAACTGCCGAATGATATTCGCCCGACGGCCGCCATCGCGATTACGGATATTGTGGCTATCGGCCTGATGCGTGAAGCCGAACGACAGGGTGTGCAAATTCCAACCGACTTCTCGGTCATCGGCTTTGACGACGCGCCCATGAGCCAATACGTACACCCGGCACTGACGACGCTGCGCCAAGCCATCCCGCAAACAGGGCAAGCCTTGATGACGATTTTGGAAGCGCTGCTCAACAAAACGGAGCCGAAAGAGGCACACATCCTCATCACGCCCCGCCTCATTCTCCGCGAAACCTGCGCCCCACCTTTACGCTAGGCGAAACGCTGCTGAACCGCCTCGACAGTTAAGGTCGCCAAGCCGTCCGCGCTCAACAGATGCGCCGCCTGTACATTGGACTGCCCCACACCCACCGTCCAGAAGCCGCCCTTTAAGGCCGCGTCAATTCCCGCTTCGGCATCCTCAAACACAACCGCTTCGTTGGGCGGGGTTTGCAGCCCACCGGCGACCCAGATGAACAGGTCCGGCGCGGGTTTACTGTTGACAACGCTGTAACCGTCACCGATCACGCCGAACAGGTCAATCACGCCCAGCCGTTGCAGTACATTCTTGGCGTTCTTGCTAGCAGAACCGATGCCCAATTTAATGCCTGCCGCGCGTGCGGATTGCAAAAACGCGCCTACCCCCGGCAGCAGGTCGTCCGGTGTGACTTGATCCAAGTAGCGGACATAGTAGTCGTTCTTGCGCGTCATCCACACCTGCGCGGTCGGCTCGTCAATCGGTCGTCCCTTCAACATGCGGCTGAGGCTTTCACGGCGGGATACGCCACGAAGCTGTTCGTTGTCCTCACGGGTGAAGGAAACGCCTTCCTCGTCCGCCAACTGCTTCCATGCGAGGAAGTGAAACTCCGCCGTGTCGGTAATCACGCCGTCCAGATCAAAAATAAACGCTCGAATTATGTTGCCCATATGCACCCCAAATCATGCTCAGTTCACATAACCTTTTTGCACGGCCAAACATGCAAAAGGGGATACACGTGTATCCCCTTTATTCATACCGACTTTAAACGTTTAAGTCAATAGCAGCCTAAACGTTGGCATCAACCCACGACAATATGGTACTGCCCCGCACTAACTTCTTGCACCGCGTCATTCACCACAGTACCGTTCACGGAAACGGGCTGGCCGTTACTGATCGGAATATGCAGCGTTGCAGTGGTGTTGGGCGGCACGTTCACCTGCCAATCGAGCTTACCATCATTTAGCTCCCACTGAGAGCTGAGTGTGCCATAGGGGGTATTGATCGTCCCATTGGCATTCGTTAGCCCTCCCCCCGGCTGCGGGCGAAGGATGCTGTGCTTGTAAGCGGGCTGCGCGGGGTCAATCTCAATACCGGCGGTGGTATTGTAGAGCCACGCGCCAATCGAACCGTAAGCATAATGGTTGAAGGAGTTCATCGCCGGACTCTGGAAGCCGTTTTCTTCTGTCCAACCATCCCAGCGTTCCCAGATGGTCGTCGCGCCCTGCGTCACCGAGTACAACCACGACGGCCATGTTTTCTGGTTAACCAGTTCGTAAGCCATGTCCAAGCGTCCGTTGTTGCTGAGGACATGCGGCAGATAGGGCGCACCAACGAAGCCGGTTGATAGATGCATGTTGCGACGCTGAATATCCGCGACCAGTTCTTCCACGGCGGCTGCGCGGCGTTCTTCTGGCAGCAAGTCAAAGTACAGCGCCAGTACGTAGGAGGTTTGTGTGGGGGTGAACAAATCGGTGTTAAATACCGCCGACTGCACCGCACCGTAATCGACTTCTTTCAAGTTCCCGCGCGAAATCGCGTCCGCTTCGTCCATGCGGCGGCGAGCATCGGAAGGCCGTTCGCTGGCTCTAGCGGTGCTGCCTTTGAGGTAACGTGCGCCGAACGCGGCCTTCACATCCTCGAAAAGTTGGCGATATTTCGCCTCATCAGCGGTCTTGCCCAGCACAGCCGCAATCTTGGTCATCAACGCTGCGTCATACGCGAGGAACGCCGTACCGATCAGATCGCGCGGGGTGGCGGCGTTGATCGACAGCCAATCGCCAAACCCCGGCCAACCTTCGTATTCCGGCGCACAGCGGATGTAACCGGGGCTGCTCGCCAGCAGGAAGTCGACAAACTTGGTCATGGTGGAGTAGCTGGTTTCGAGGATGCGCTTATCACCGTAGCACAGGTAGATCGTCCACGGGCAGATCACCGCCGCGTCCGACCATGCAGGGCCACCGTCTTCGACGAAGGAGGTTCGCATCTTCGGCACGACTGGCGGTACGATACCCTCAGCACTTTGCGAATCGGTCACATCCTGCGCCCACTTGGTCATGAACCCCGCAACATCCATGTTGTAGGCGGCGGTACGCACAAATACCTGAATGTCACCCGTCCAACCGAGGCGTTCGTCACGCTGCGGGCAGTCGGTCGGGATGTCGACAAAGTTGCCGCGCTGCCCCCATACGATGTTTTTCTGCAACTGGTTAATCGTCGGGTCGGAGCATTGGAAGTCACCTGTTTGCGCCATCTCCGAGTGCAGCACGATGCCAGTGATCGTGTCGCGCGTCACTTTGCCGGGATAATCTTGGATTTCGACGTAGCGGAAGCCGTGGAAAGTGAATGTCGGTTCCCACTCGACCTCGTTTGCATCTTTGAAGGTGTAGTAATCAACCGCTCGTGCGCTGCGGAGGTTGGTGGTGTACATTGTGCCATCATCGTTCAACACCTCGGCATAGCGCAGGGTGATGGTGGTATTTGCCGGCGCACTGCCCTTGAAACGCACCCACCCCACCATATTCTGACCGAGGTCGAAAATCACACGGCTGGCGGTGAAGTTGCCTTTATCAACGGGGTCGGCAACCGGCTTGAGTTCCTCGATGCGCTTCACTGTTGGCCCGTTGGTGGCGACAATTTCAATCGGCGGGGCTTCGAACGTCTCAACGCTGCGCCACCCGCGGTCGTCAAACGATGGCGTATCCCAACCCGGCATTTCCAGCCGCGCGTCGTATTCCTCGCCCATCAGCAAGTCGTTGCTCAGGATCGGCCCAAACTGATAGCGCCAACTTTCATCAGTCACCACACTGAGCTTACTGCCGTCGTCCAGCGTCACCTCCAACTGCGCTAGCAAACGCGGGCGGTCAACATACTGCTGCCGGTGGTTCCAACTGATATGCCCGACTGCCCAACCATCGCCCAGCGCTGCACCCAGCACGTTGTCACCAAGTTTCAGCAGCTTGGTCACATCATAAACCTTGTACTGCACCCGCTTGCTGTAATCCGTCCAACCGGGATTAAACACGTCATCGCTGACCGCCTGCCCGTTAATCGAGCATTCGTATAAGCCCAACGCCGTCACATAAAGCCGCGCCGATTGCGGTGCGCTCGACAGGGTGATCGCCTTCCGCAGCAGGGGTGCAGGGATGAGCGAACGCGGGCCGCCGCGCAGTTCCGCCCCGATCCACTGCCCCGCCCACTCGCCGTTGTCGAGCAGGCCAATCTCAAACCACGCCGTTTCGGATTGTACCGCCGCTCCGGTTTCGTCCCACACCGTCACCTGCCAATATACCCGTTGGCGCGATTGCAGTGCCTTGCCACCATACACCACATGCAGCGATTGATCGCTTTCAATCCTACCGCTGTCCCACAAATCCGCCTGTCCCCCGTGCAGGTTTTCGGATGTGCTGGCCGCCACCACTTGATAGGCCGTTTGCCGTGCGCCCTGATTACTGCTCTGCATCTGCCAGCCGAGGCGCGGGTTGGTCACATCAATTCCCAGCGGGTTCTGTCGATATTCACAAACTAAGTTGGTAATAACAGTCACAATCTTTCCCCTTGTGTAATAAGTCTCTACTTATGGCATCACTGCGACACGCGCACCTGCACCGGCCCAAACAAGCCGGATACTTTTTGACCGGGGCGCACGTAATGGGTCGGGCTAACCGCATCCAAATACGGCGCGAGGGTGTTCAGCACCAGCACCTCGACTGTGTTCTCGCCTACGTCACACAGCGCCGTAATATCGAACTGATACGGCGACCACACCCGCACGCCAGCGCCCTGCCCATTAACTGTCACTTCTGCCGTGCCGCGCACCTTGCCCAAGTCCAGCACCACGCCCGATGATAACGCATCCAGTCTAAAGGTGGTCTGGTAGCGGATGCCGCCGGAATAGGCGGTTAAGCCCTGTGCTGCCCAATCGCCTAAGCGCATCGCGCCCGCCGCTGTTGTATAGGTTATGGGCGCGGTAAACACGCCGCCACCTGTGCGCCCGTTTTCCGGCTCGACGCGCAGCCACGCCACCCGCTGAACCTTATCGGATAGGCCGATGTGAGCAGCACCGTTATCCAGCGCACATTCCTCTCCATCGACCCACAAACGCGCCTGCCCCGCGACAGGGATTTGCACTTCGCGCACCCCCGGCGGAAGCTGCCACGCGAACCATTCCACCCGCGCTTGCCCTGCCTGTGCATCCGGCACCACTGGCAGCACAACCCCGTTTGACGGCGTGTTATCCAACCATGCCGCTTCCGGTAAGGGGTGTGGTCGCCGCCATAAAGTAGGCCACGCCGGATCGTTCCACTGGATGCGGAACAGCTTCACCGGCTGCGCCGCGCCACCATCGCGCCGCACCTGCCAGTGCGCCCCGCTGGTGATGGACAACCTTTCGCTGCCTGCCCCTTCAATCAGCGCATCCACCATCGTCGCGGCATAACCGCGCTGCTGGTTCAAACCCTGCGTCGAAAGTGGTACTTCTCGCTCGATTACTTCGTCGTTTTCGTCAATCTGGATGATCGGGGTTGAACCCGTATCCTGAATCTCGACGATGATCTCATTCGTTCCCTTGCGGCAGTTCTGCACCACATACGGCTGCACCCGCGCGAGGCTGGCATACGGGTCAAAGCCACCCTGCCGCCCCGCCTCCACGCCGTTCACGATCAGCTTACACGGCGAGTCTGCCGATACTTGCACTATCATCGACGTGGGTTCGAAATCGACCTCGAAGGCGTAGACGTACTCAATCCGCGAGTCACGCTGCGCTTTATCGGCAGGGATCATGCGTTCTGGTCGGGCAAACGCGGCAGCATCCGTCACAAACGCCCAGTAGGCGCGGAGGTCAGTTTCGGTCTCCGCCACCAACCGCCATTCCAGCAGGTTCGCGCCCTGCTTCAGCGTAATCGGGGTCATCCACAAATACCCCGGCGTACCCTCACCAATGAGTTCGCCGTTCAGCCATGCCCGCTTGCGGGTGGGGGCTGCCAGCGCCAGATAGCACGACCGGTCACTTTCCGACCAAATTGTTGTACGGAACTGTACGCCTTCGCCGGCGTTCACATGCCCGAACGTAAGGAATTCTTCCGGCACATGTGCCTTCGGCCCCAAGTTGGGAACGTGTAGTGCGTCCTTATAAATGCCCCGCTGTAACGAATACTCCGCCACACACCATCCCTCGCCGCCCAATTGACCGTCCAGCGGAACAGCTTCGAGCGGCTTGGGCAGTTCCTTTGCCAGCTTCACCCCCGACCACCAGCCGTAGCTGCCAAAGGTCGCCATCACGGACTCGCCTTCAACAGCACCCTCATACCAGCGACCACTGACCCCATCGTCGCCTGCCTGCTCAAGGTGGTGCGCGAACGACCATGTTTGCACCGGTGGCGCACCGGCGAAGTCCGGCTTAGTCAGGTCGCCGTAGCGGTTGTCGAGTGTTTGCTCCAGCGTCGCCGTCCATACATCGCCCAATGGGATCACGCTTGTTTCCGGTTGAGGGGGTATAACTTGAGCCGCATTATCCGTCTTTTCCCACACCAATAGTGCCGCAGGCGATGAGTCAAAGCTGAGTTCGATCTCGGTCGTATCGCCGTTTACGGTCGCCTTCACCGCTCGCCGTTCGCCGCTGAACGCATCCCATAGGTAAGGTGTGCCGTTGAAGCCGCGCACGGTAATCGTCATCGGGTTCTGGTAACGTGCGGGGTTGAACTCATAATTCGCTCGCAGCCAGCTTAACCCGTCATTATGCGTATCCGTGTTGCGCGTGGCGTGGGGCGAAGCGGCTGGGATATAGAGTACATCCGCGCCGTCAATCTGCCGGTGCAGCACGGGAACAGGTGCTTCCACCACGCGCGGTAAGGATCGCAGCACCGCCGCAATCTCAGCCGCCGATTGAATTTGCACTGCCTTGCCGGACGCGAACACATCCAGCAGCGCTTTCAATTGGGCATCTGTGCCGTTCACCACATGGTCGGGCAGCGCCCCAACAGCGACTAGCAGGCCGCCCTGCGCGACAAAGCGCACCAGTTGATCAGCGGTCGTGCCTTCCAGCACTTTGCAATCCGGCAGCACAATCGCCTTATATCGTTCCGCGCCAATGCGTAACTGACCGCTTTCCGCCGTGCCGCGCTGTACCGAATCGTCATCCAGCACATCAAAATCGCGCTTATCCTGTTCTAGGGTTCCAGCCACCATCTGCAAGAACATCATGGTTCCCGTCAGCGCGATAAAGGTATCATTCGCCGTGCGTGATGCCGATAGCACACCATCCACTGTGAGACCGGATTGAATGGTGGTCGTGGGGTATAGGACACCGACATCACAAACGTGTGTGCCTTGGCTCAGTAAGAAGCACAGACGGCTGACGGTGTTCGCGAAGGCCGAGTAATGCCGCCAGTACGGCTGTCGCCAGCAGGTCGAAGGGGGTGCCCATTCGTACCAACCGCCCCATGTGCTGTAGTAAACCGCGTGGGGATCATAGAGTGTCGCGCCGTTCCGCAGCCACGGCAGCAGCCAGTCAAAGGTTTCTTCCAACGTGCCGCCCCACCCGCTGCTGTGGAAGGATTCAATCCACACGCGCGGGCGATCATATAGATGTGCCAGCGAACTGTGGATTTTGGCGTTGCCGTGGTGGTCACTCCCCGGCACGTCGTACCAGCGGTGCGTCTGCATATAATCCGCATACTGCTGCACACCGCCAATCGGCTCGCCGGTACGCGCGGGGCTTTGCTGGTCGACCCCGCACACCAACCCGTGCTTGCGGTGCCAATCGAACAGCGGCTTAAAGATCGCCTTCTCCGCCAAGTCCGCCCGCACTTGATGGTAATCCACCCGCACACGCTCGGCTTCCGCACCTTCGCCTTCCCACAAGGCGGTCATGTGGTCGCGCAGGTCATAACCCTTAATCTGTTGAAAGGCTTCGGTAAACACCGAACTCCATGTCAGCATACTCGGCAGTTCATCTTGGAACGAACCGACGATCACGCTGCCGAAGTACTGCCCTGCCCGGCGCTCAAACTCATGGTGGATCACATCCATCAATCGGGCGCAGCCATCCGCGTTGAAGTAATCAAACCCGCGCCGGATGGCGTACATCAACCGCAGCCGCTTGTTGTCTGACACATCGACGCTGGCGCTGCGTCCATCCAGCTTCAGTGCTACCGGCTTACCAACCACCTGTCCATGCGCGTCCAGCAGCACATACGAAGCGGCGATGGGTGTTCCTTCAGATGGGCATTCCAACCGTAGACTGCCTGTCCCTTCGACAGTCACCGAGTTCAGCGCTTGCCCCGCGTAATCGGGGTTATCGCGCACGATGCCACCTTGCAGGTTCGCGCCGGAAAAACCGATCTGGTCATAAAACCACACCCGCATTCCCAGCGCCTTCGCATCCTCGCACATCTCAAGGAAAATCGTCCACCATTCCTCGGTCATGAAGTGCGGCCGGTCGGGGTCGGAGCCGTAGAGTGGGCTGGTCGGCGCGAGGTTCAGGATAATCACGTTGTAGATGCCACCCGCGATTAACTGCTCCATCTGCCAGCGCAGCCGCCCCCGTTCGAGCTTATCCCCACTCCACCACCAAATCGGCACGGGCGAGAATTCCTTTTGCGGCGTGGCAAACTGCTGTGCAAGAGTCTCTAAACTTGTATGTGCGGTCATAAAAATATCCATAATAAACTACCGTGTATTTAGCCCTCTAAACACACGTTGAACTTTAAATTCAACTATTAGGGCGTGACAGCTCACGCCCCAGAAAATGACCTACTCTCAGGTCGTTACCGCAGGCAGCACGACCTCAACCTCACATTCGACTGGCGCGTCATATTCCACCGCCAACTGCCCATCCGTTTGCCGCTTCCACGACACCGTAATCGGCCCGTGCGGGGTGGGCACAACCCCTTCCGCCCACGACAGGTTGAAGGGCTGAGGTGCGATCCGCACACGGCTGTAACCCGGCGCGGTCGGTTTCACCCCCAGCACCTGTGTCGAGAGGAAATAAGCCGGTGCGGCTGACCAACCGTGGCACAAGCTGCGGCTCCAATGTCCGCTGCCGATGAAGCCGGGGAACGTCTCCCAGAACGAGGTCGCGCCCTTCTCCAGCATCCGATTCCACTGCTCGCGCAAAATCGTCAGCGAGTCGGTCGCCAAGCCTTCCTGGAACAGCGACTCCAGCGTGAAGAACAGGAACCACGGGCTGCCTACCGGCACAATATCATCCGGTTTCCCTTTCGAAGCGTACCACGGGCTGCTGCCCACAAACTGACCTTGCTTCGCCGCCAGCACATACTGCATGACGGCTTCGCGGCGTTCCGTCGGCACGGCGTTGCACAGCAGTACCAGCGTATTCGTCGGCTCACTGATACGCTGCTTGTTCTGGAAGTCACTATACGAAATCGCTGTGATACCGCGTTTAATGCACAACTGCGTGTAGTGGTCGTAAGCGGTTTGGTCGCGCACGGTATCCACATACCCCTGATACTGCTCCGACCAGCCGTATTGGTTCACAGCATCCCGCAGCCGCTTTGCCAGCGCCACATAACCATCACGCTCGCCTGTTTGCCCCAGCGCATCCGCCATCAACGCGGCGTAATCCAACCCCTGCGCCATCAGCACCGTGTTACTAATGACTTCGCCGTCACGCTCAAGGTCTTGTGCTGCCCAGTCGACCAAGTTCCACACATCGGGAATGTCGAACAAATCCCGCTTGGTCAGGAAGGTTTCGCAGCGGCTCAAACACTCTTTGACGTAGGCGTAATAATCCACGAGCGCGTCTTTATCGCCCGTGTTCATATACTGTTCCCACGCCATCCATATCCACAGGAACGTCCACATCGGGATTTCATCAAACCAGCCGCTAACGACATGCGAGGTGGCGATATGCGTCCGCATCCCTTGAATGTGCGGCGGGATAACCATCTTCAGTTCCGGCGAGAGCGATTGTCCTGTCAGCCGTACGCAGCGGTCGGTTAGCTCATATGCGCCGAAAGCGACCGCGTTCACCAGTGCGCTGTTCCGTGCGTCGCCGACCCAGTAGACTTGTTCATACGCGGGGCAGTCCACATAGGTGTCGAGCATGCACAGCCGCACCGTATAAGCCCCCACCTCCCAAATCTTGTTCAGCGTCTCATCCGAACTATGGAAGCGGCCTTTCGCCTCGACCGGATAGGTCGCCATCAAATGCGTGATGTGCCGTATCTTCAACGGGCGGGACAAGTTGCGGAAGGTGAACGAACCGTAGCGGAAGCCGCGCCGTTCATGCGAGGTGAACACCTGCCGCCCTTCAACCGCCGTATAGCGGAAGCTGTTTCGCAGATTGCGCGTCCAGAAGATGCCGCCGTCATCAATCCCTTCAAAGAAGTTGGCATCAATGATCGCCCCTTCCGGCGCGTCCATGTCAATCTGTACGTAGCCAATCGTCTCGCGCCCGAAATCGACCACCACATGCACATCGCCGTCCGGCTGCGGGTTGATCGTCGTCCACTGACCGTTATCATGCAGCAGCGCGTCCGGTGTGACAGCAGGCAGCGGTCGCCCTACCCCATTGACCGAGGTTCTTGGCGTTGCGCGGGTAATATCGTGCGTACAAAAGCCTCCGGCCACCGCAAAAAACTGCTGGCTGGATGTAATACCGAAAATGTCGATCTTATTGGCGCTCGCCGGGATAGCGATCACCTGCCGACCCTGAACCAGTTCATCCAGCGAACCAGCCTTCCACGCTGCCGTCACCTCACCGTTTAACTCGTTCAACGGCGAGATCAGCCCCCACGCCGCGCCGCTGGCAAAGCGCTCTGCCGTAAAGGTCAACACCTCGTCGGTCTCAAACAGCAGCGAAGGCCACTCGACTGTATTAACCATGACGAGGTTCGCCCCTGCCTTCAACGACACATCAATTGGCGCTTCGGGGTTATCTTGAACGCTGCCACTGCTCCACAAGACTTCATCATTTACCCGCACCGGAATGGGTTCATAGTTCGGGAAGATATACACCCGTATGTTGCAGTCCTTCGGCGCAATAATCTCGGTAAACAGAATTGACCCGCGTTCCCCCGGTGGTGCGCTCCGCAAACCGGTTCGTACCGTGTTCAACTGCTCGCGCAAATCGAGGTTCCAGATCGTTCCCTTCCGCGTCCGCGCCAGCTCAACGGCCTTCAATGCGGTCGGTGGTGTGGCATCTTCCGTGAGGAACGGAATACTGCTCGGCAGCAAGTTTGTCCACGGCGCACTTCCCACGCCGCCGATCACCCGTGCCGCTGCCCACTGGCTGTCGTCAAAGCTAACGCTGTCCCATCCGTGAATCGCCTGCCGCGCGTCGTACTGCTCCTCGAAGCCAAGCTGTACCGAAATGCGGGGCGCTTCACGGTTGAACGCCTCACAGGCTGCCGTCCGCCAGTCCGTCCCCGAACCGATGCGCGTCACCTGCCCCGCGTCGTCCTCAACGATGATCTCGCACAGCAAACCTGCCGCGCCTTTGATATAGACCATCGTGTGATCGCCGAAGGAGTTAACCAGCGCCGCGATCACATTCTCAGAATCTGCCACAACCGACGGCGTGATGTCGTAGCTGTCGTAGTAGTAGGCGTAGGGGAAACCGCGCACTGGCCCCCGCCCGATATGCCCGCCATTCAAGCTCACCTCATAGCGCGAGTCTGCCGTGATGAGCAGCGTCGCCCTTTTCACGTTCGCGGGTGCTATCCACTTAAAACGGAAGTACCGCCACTCATTCTTGATATTGCTGTCCTGCTGCCCCCAAATCCATGATGCAGCCGATGAAAACGTCTCTGTTGATTGGGACATCCAAAATCTCTTTCAATATTCACTCATCAATAAACGCGCGAGTATATCCTAGATGCTCAACCCACCTTGCAAACCGGCCATAAACCGCCGCGCCGTAAAGAAGAACACCACAATCAGCGGCACCGATGCCAGAACGTAACCGGCAAAGGTCACGCCGAAGTCCGTGCTAAACGAGCCGCTAAACCGCAGCACACCGATGGAGATCGGGTAGCGGGTGCTGTCTAGTAAGGTAATAATCGGCCAGATCAGATCATTCCACGTAAACAGCAGGGTGAGGATACCCAGTGTACTAAACGCCGGTGTCGCCAATGGCAGCGCAATCCGGTAAAACAATTGGAGTTCACTCGCCCCATCCAAACGCGCCGCCTCAAAATACTCTTTTGGGAGCGTCTCAAAGAACGTTCGCATCAGGAACATACCAAATGGGATCTGCACCGCCGTCCACGGGAACACTATTCCCTGCACGGTGTTAATCCACCCCATGTCCTTAATCTCGACAAACATCGGAATCACCAGCAGGATACCCGGCAGCATAATCAAGATCAGCATCAGCAAGAAAATGACTTCCCGCCCCCAAAAGCGGTATCGCGCGAAGGCATACCCCGTTAGCCCCGACACCAGCAGCACAAGGATGACGGTCGGTGTGGAATAGATCACGCTGTTCAGGATACTCTGCGAGATGATCGGCCATGCTTTGCTGTAATTATCGAAGTGCAGCGGGAAGGTTGGCAGCCAGAACTGCGTGAAGAACTGTTTGTTATCCTTAAACGAGTTCACAATGACCGACACAAACGGAACGTACGTCAACAGCGCCAGCACCACCAGCGCGATTGTCAGCGGGATGTCATTCTTCCATCCCGCCTGTTTGCTCGTGGTTTTGCCGCGTTCAATAGCAGGGGTTCGAACCGTAGTATTAGACTTCAACATCATGCGCTCGCTTATATCTTGCCCGCAGGATGAATACGCTGAAAACAAGGGTCATCAGCATGAGAACCGTACCAATCGCCGTCGAATAACCGAACTTACCGAGCGTGAAAGCCTGCTGGTACAAGTACAATCCGGGTGATTGGGTCGCGTTAATTGGGCCGCCGTTCGTCACCACCAGCATCGGCGTAAATTCTTGCAAACCCGCATTGATGCCGAGGATGATAATCAGCGCTAACGGCCCACGAATTGACGGTAAATCAATCGCGAAGATCCGCCGCAGCCGGGTGCAGCCGTCGATCAATGCCGCGTCGTTCACCTCGGTCGGCATATTTTGCAGCGCCGACAGCAGCACTAAAAACCCTAACCCTGAAACCAGCGGAAAGCCGACCATAATCAGCGCCGCCAGCGCCGTATTCGGCTGACCTAACCACGGTTGTGCTTGATCACCGAGGCCAATCGCCGATAGAAATTGGTTGAGCAGCCCCAAGCGTGAGTTATAAATTTGTCGCCAGACGAGGAACACGACCGTCGACGGAATCACCAGCGGTATGGTGAAGATGATGCGCCAGATTCCCTGCGACACATAACTCCGCAGGTTGTAAACCAACTCGGCACCGATCAAGGCCATCACCGTCGTTAAAATCGTACGGGCGGCGGTATAAATTAAAATGTTGACGACTGATTTAATAAAAATAGCATCTTTAAGAAGCGCTTGATATTGATCCAAGCCAACGAAATTGGCCTGCCGCGTCCCGTCCCAATCCGTAAACGAATGAAACACGGCGGAGAATGCGGGGTAATAACGAAACAAGAGCAGCAGCACGATAGCCGGCAGCAAGAATACATACGGCATATAAACTGGAACAAGCCGTGATCGCGGTCGGCTGGCATCGCTGACGCTGCCTGTGAGCGTTGAATTGGTTGCCATGTAGGTATACTCCAGAATGATGAAGGAGGGGCAGCATCAGCCGCCCCTCGCTGCGTTTTATGAACTCGGAGTCATGCTCGACGTGGAGTTACGCAGGGCACCATTCATACCCTTGATCGGCGCACAAGCGTGTCGCACCTTCTATCCAGATTTGCTGGAGGGTTGTCTTGGTCGCAGCTTCGTCCGCCTCACCGAGGAAGAACGCTTGCATCGCGCTAATCCACGGATCACGCGCCGCCAGATCCAGACGGTTGTCGGGGTCGTTAAACAGGCGTTCCGGCAGTTCGGCTACGTCTTGGAAGCCGCTCATGACGGGACCAGCATCCGTACCCGCTACCAGAGGCAGGAAACCGCCGAAGCTCTGCGTCATCGGGCCGAAGTTTTGCGGAGCCGAGAGGTATTGCAGGAAGTCAACCGCCAGTGCGAGCTTGCCTTCACGGGCTGCCGATTGGGCGATACCGTATTGACCCGCGCTGCTGGGACCGCCAACACGGTAGGCCGTACCCTGTGCCGCTGGAGCATCCTCGGTCGTGAAGCCGGGGATATAGGTTACACCGTATTCAAACGGAACCGAGTTGGTGAACAGTTTGTTCTTCCATGTACCCGTCCAGTACGCGCCCAACTGACCGCTGAAGAATACTTGGTCAAGGTCGTCAAGGCTGGCAATACCGTTGTAGTCGGCTGGCAGCACGCTGACGAAATCCTTCGACAGGCTCAGGTAGGTATCCATACGGGGATCTTCCGCCGTCAGCTTACCGTCGAGGATGGCCTTCGCCACTTCTTCGGGGTTCAACTGCCGCCACGGACGGTTGGCATCGTTGTACTTCTCCAAGTAGAAGTCATTCGCCATATCCGCCCACGCTACCGTCAGGAACAGGTCGTCTGCCCAGAACCAGTTCGACCAGTCATTCTGCTTGACATAAGCACCGAGGCCATCCGCGCCTGTCTTTTCCTTCAGGGTACGCATGTCGCTGATGAACTTGCCCCAGCTCGTCCAGTTAGCGGGGTCGATCTCAGCCTGCGCGAACAGTTCTTTATTATAGAACAAACCGGTTTCTACCCAGTCGAGCGACACCTGATACCAGTTGCCGTCAGCCGCTTGGGTTTGCGCCAGCACGTAGTCCGGCAGGGAGTCTGACCACTTGTCGTGACCGGGTGTGCCTTCCGCGATGTACGGGTTTGGCGCATCCAAGAATTCATTTAGCGGAACCCACCACGTATCACCGCGCACATTACGGGTACCGAACTGCTGCCACATAATGTCCGGCGATTCGTCAGCCGCCATACGGGCAGCGAGGAATGCTTCGGCATCTTGACCAGCGGGCAGGGCTTCCACTAGTGTAATGGTCACGCCCGGATGTTCTTCCATATATTTTTGGGCGATGCTGGTGGTCAGGTCTGCGGTTTCTTGGTCTTGCGCGGGATCATAATAGGCGTTCAGGTAAACGGTGAGTTCACCGCTTAAAGCATCTTGGGCTGTAACGAGGGAAATGCTGCTAAGAATTATACCGATCAAGAGAGCCAAAAGAAGTTTTCTTGTCTTCATTTTCCTGTCCTTGCAAATAACTATTAGATTGAGAAGTTGAAACGGATGTGTTCGTAGATTCTCTGCGCTCCCTTCACTTTCACTGTTTTGCGAAGACTTACGAATGCTTTCAGGCCGCTCAGGATGTGGCAATAACCTGAATCGCGTCAGAAATTACGGCAAGTGTACAACGGGCTAGCGATTCAGGGATGTGCATAATTTGCCGCAATAGGGTGTATAATTGTACAAAATTGACTTTTTATATCATGTGAGGTCAAAATGATGCAGCCTCCAAAACCGTTACAGCATTTAACCTATAATAAAATTTTTGTTCACAAACAAGCCCCCTACGCCATCTACCGTCATCAAGTCGATGGCGAACACTGTAACAATGTCCATGACCATGACTTCTTTGAATTAGTCCTCATTTTAGGGGGAAATGGCATCCAGATTACCCCTTACGGGAATATGCCAATCGAATCCGGTTCACTTTTTGTCTTGCAGCCCGGTATCTGGCATGGCTACATCGACTGTGTGGGATTGTTAGTCAGCGTCTGTGCAATCGATGCCCGCGTTTTTGATGTTGAACTCGCATGGCTGCGTGATAACCCGCTGTTTAGTGACTTGATGTGGACGAGTGCTTTTAAACCGAACGACTCTGATTATCGCATCCATCGCCTGCGACAGAGTGAGATGGTTCGCTGTAATAAAGCCTTCTTTACACTGCAAGAAATCGAAAGCAAGGCCACACTTCAAGGCCGTGTCCAGCAGATCGGCAGCCTGACCACGTTCTTGGCGGATATTGCCGAAAGTATGGCCTCGCCCGATCATGGCTCGACCCTTAATCCAGCCGCCGCCATCGCCTCTCCCATCATCGAAAAAACGCTGCTCTTGTTCTCGCAAAACATTGCTAAAAACTGGTCAATCCGTGAACTAAGTTACGGTTTTGGCCTTACCACACCTTACTACATCCGTCTGTTCAAGCGGCAAATGGGTGAATCGCCGCTGTCCTATCTCTCCAACATGCGCGCCCGCCGTGCTGCCCAACTGCTCTTGCACAGTGAAACGTCGATTAACCAGATCGCCCTCGACATCGGTTGGAATGACCCCGGCTATTTCTCGCGCCGCTTCCGCCACTACTTTGGTGTAAGCCCCCGTGAATACCGCCAAAAACATCTCGACTTCAGCCACACCTGAGCGCAAACTTTATACGATTCAGAGCAGCTTTTGGCGGTTCGCTTCAATCCAGTCGTCAGCGATCAGTCGCCAGTCAAATGCGAATGCGAGCGCTAAGACACGGTTACGATGGCGGTTGTGGCGGCGGCGGCGACGACACAAGAGCTTTTTTCCGACACAAACGTTGAAAATGTCTGAAATGTTGCAACTGTTGCAGTTGTGATTCTCATCCTTCTCAATATTTGAGCGAAGATTGATGCTGTTGTTGCTGTTGTTGCTGTTGTTGCTGTTGAGAAGCGGCTCATTTGTCGCAAATGTCGTCAGTGTCGTCAGTGTCGTCAGTGTCAGTCGAAAGTTATCAGTTCACAGTTGACAGTTAACAGCCCAATACAAATGCGAGTCGCCAAGTACGCCAAGATAAGCAGAGAACGCCAAGGGGATGCGGTTGTTAAGGTGCGTGTGGTCGGGAGCGCGGCTGAGGCACGCCTCAGCCCTGCAACCAGCCCTTTCAATAGCATAATCGAAACAAGGCAGTTAAGGGTGAACATTTGTCAGAACATTTGGTCACTTTTACGGGGTGTTGGCGCTAACTTTGTGAGGGAGCGCGGTGGGAAGATAGTTGGTGGGTGGTTAGAAAAGGGTTTGTCGGGTTAACCGAAAATAAACCTAGAAAATAGTTTTAAGTTTCAAGTGACAAGTTTCAAGTGAAAGGCAAAAGGCAGAAGGGGAGGTGAAGAAGGTTGTGAGATGTGCGCCCTACTGAGATTCGATGGTTGTGGGATACGCAGTGACGGCTTTGGTTCGGGGTAAAGGGTGCAGTGGAATAACCTACGGTTAGCGAGGTTGGGTGGTGGAGTACATTTCGGTGCGGCGACCGGGCAAAGCAAGGGAGAGTGAACGGGAGGAGATGGATGGGTTTTGGTGGATGAAGCCTGATTGCAGGATGTCATTGTTTGGAGGTGACAAGGTAAAAAAGAAAACTGATTTGCTTGACAAACGGAAAAATGTGATCTATCTTTTGATTGAGAGCGCTCTCAAAAGAGATTATTATGGCTAAATTGACTTTAGAAGATATTGGAAGATTAGCAGACGTTTCAAGAGCGACCGTTTCACGGGTGATTAACGGGTATCCTCATATCCGCCCCGAAGTCCGCGAACGGGTGGAACGTGTCATCCAAGAAACGGGCTTCCAGCCGAACGCAGTGGCACGGTCACTGGCCTCCAGCCAATCCAATATCATCGGTCTGTTTATCCCCAGCGTGGTTCAGTTCATTTTCGCAGACGCATATCTTTCGGCGCTGATCCCCGGTATCTCGCAAGCCTGTAACACGAATGAATACACACTCGCCCTGTTCCTGTTTAATTCGGAAGAAGAAGAACAGAAACATTTCCGGCGCATCCTCGGTTCCAGCACGGTCGATGGGTTGATTATCACGGCTGACCGGCGCGAAACGAGCCTGACGAACGAGCTGCTGGCAAACGATATTCCGTTTGTGCTGATCGGGCGACCGGCGGCACTGAGCGACAAAGTGAGCTTCGTGGATGCCGAAAACCGTGACGGCGCTTACCGGGGCGTTTGCCATTTGATCGAGCAAGGCTACCGGCGAATCGGGCTGATTAGTACCAGCCTTAACACAGCGGCGGAAGACCGGACGGCGGGATACCTGCGGGCGATGCAAGAATACGGTTTGCCTGTTGACGATCTATTAATTGGTGAAGGGGATTTCACCGAGCCGAGCGGGTATCTGGCGATGCAGCAGATTATCCCGCACCAACCGGAAGCGATCTTCGCAACATCGGATATGATGGCCGTCGGGGCGCTGCGAGCGATCCACGAGGCGCGGCTGCGGGTACCGGACGACATCGCGATACTCTCATTTGATGGACTACCGCTGTCGGAAAATTCCACTCCTCCACTCAGCACCATCCGACAATCGGTACATGAAATTGGCAGGTTAGCCGTCGAAACCCTCATTGACATCCTGCAAACGGGGACACAACCCCCACGACATATTATTCTCCCAACCGAGTTGATTGTCCGTACGAGCAGCAGCGCGACGAACAAGACACGCATCGTCAGGTAAGGAGAACATAGATGATGGCAAACTACCTTCTCAAAATTCGTGTATTTTGAGAGCGCTTTCAAAGGGGCATAGTCGCTATTAACCGAACGAATTTTTAGGCCAAAGGAGTTTTATGACCGGAAACCCAGCTCATTCTAGAAAGCGTATTGAGAGCGCTTTCAATACTGATACATGCAGTGAAATTAGTTTCAGAAAGGTAAAAAATGTCTAAGTCAAGATTATCAACATTGGTTTTGGTGTGTGTCTTCGCTGTTCTTTCATTCGGTATCGCCAGCGCACAAAGTCGTATTCCGGTTCGCTGGTACGTCGGTTTGGGTGCTGGCTCGGACGCGCCGACCATCGCCGCACAAGAAGAAGTTGTTAAGCAGTTCAACGAATCGCAAAGTGAAATCGAACTCACGCTCGAAATCGTGGCGAACGCACAGGCTTACGATGTACTGAGTACTCAAATCGCCGCTGGCAACGCACCGGACATCGTTGGCCCGATGGGTATCCGTGGCCGCGCATCGTTCCCCGGCGCATGGCTCGACCTGACCCCATTCATTGAAGCCGCCAACTATGACCTGACGGACTTCGACCCTGCCCTGCTGAACTTCTATAAGGTCGAAGGTGAAGGCCAACTCGGCTTGCCGTTCGCCGTGTTCCCCTCGTTCATGCTGTACAACAAAGACCTGTTCGACGAAGCAGGTATCGCTTACCCACCGACGGCTTACGGCGAATCGTATGTCGATGCTGACGGCAACGAACTGCCGTGGGATCTGACGACCGTGCGCGACTTGGCGATGAAACTGAGCGTGGACGCGAACGGTAACGACGCGACGATGGAAGGCTTTGACCCCGATAACATCGTACAGTGGGGCTTCGGTGTGCAGATGACCGATGTTCGCGGACGTGACACGCTGTTCGGCAGCGGCAACTTCGCGGATGCGGACGGCAACGCGGTTATCCCCGACAACTGGCGTGCAGCGGAACAGTGGTACCACGACGCGATGTGGAAGGACTTCTTCTACCCGAATGGCAACTACGCTGGCAGCGACCTGCTGGGCGGCGACAACTGGTTCAACAGCGGTAACTTCGCGATGTCCCTGATCCACCTGTGGTACATGGGTTGGGGTACGGGCGATCTGGATGCGGCGTGGGATATTGCGCCGGTTCCGGCATACAACGGCACGACTACCGCCAAGCTCCATGCCGACACCTTCGGTATCATGAAGACGAGCGCCAACCCTGAAGCAGCGTTCACCGTTCTGAGCTACCTGATCGGCGAGAAGGCGACTGACCTGACCAGCATTTACGGTGGTATGCCTGCTCGTTTGAGCCTGCAAGACGGTTACTTCGAACGCTTCGTCGAGAAGCTGTCGACCGACTACCCCGACACCGACTTCGATGTGAACTGGGATGTTGCCGTCCAATCGCTAAACTACCCCGACAACCCGAACCACGAAGAAGGTATGCCGAGCTTCCTCGAAGCCAGCGCCCGTTACGTGGAATACGGTCAGTTGGTGGACGCAACGGCTGATGCCGATGTGAATGCGGAACTGGACACGCTTCAGGCTGACCTCCAAGCCATCTTTGACGCGGCGAAATAATCCAAGTCCATCCCATGAAGGCGGGTATATCCTGCCCGCCTTCTGCATTCCAGAGGTAGCAACATGGATATATTTTCCGAGCTGAGTAGTTTCCGCTCACAGCCGAAACGCGGGATTCGTGGCATGTTTAAGCTGTCGGCGATGCAGCGCCGTGAAGCGAAGTGGGGGCTGTTGTTCATCAGCCCGTGGTTGATTGGTTTCTTGCTGTTTTACCTCGCCCCGATGGCGGCATCACTGGTCTTTTCGGTGATGGACTTCACCCTCTCCGCACCAGACGAAGCCAAGTTCGTGGGACTCGCCAACTGGCAGCGCATGTTGCAAGACGAAAACACGTGGGTCGGGCTAGGTGTGACGCTGCGGTTCGCGCTGATTTCGCTGCCCATAGGCTTAGTGGTGGCGTTCATGGTGGCGGTGCTGCTGAATTCCAAGTTCTTGATGGGGCGTAATTTCTTCCGCACGTTGTTTTACGCACCGACGATGGTACCGGGGATCGCGGCGACGCTGATCTGGATACAGGTGCTGAACCCGAACACGGGCTGGCTGAACAAAGGGCTGGAAGCCATCGGGATACAAGCAACGGGAACGCAAGGTTTACGGTGGTTGGATGACCCCAGCCTGATTTATGTCGCGTTCACGTTCATCGGCTTGTGGGGAATCGGTAACGCGGTGCTGATTAACCTCGCGGCGCTGCAAGGTGTACCGACCGAGTTATACGAGTCGGCGGAGATTGACGGCGCGGGATTCATGCGGAAGCTGCGACACATCACCGTGCCGCTGGTAACACCTGTTATTTTTTATAACCTTGTCTTAAGTATGGTGGGACTGCTTCAATATTTCATTGTTCCGTGGGTGCTGAATCAAGGCAGCGGCTACCCGGACGGATCAACCCGTTTTTACATGATTAATTTTTACAAGCAGGCATTTACATTCCAAAATATGGGGTACGGGGCGACGCTGGCGTGGTTACTGTTTATCATCTCGCTGGTGATTACGCTGTTCCTGTTTGGCACGGGCCGCTATTGGGTGTATTACGCCGGGGAGCGCAAGTAACATGACCGCAGCAAATCCGGTTACTAAAGTTGCCCAACAACAGCGGCGGCTGCTCAACCAAGCGGGTGTCACATTACTGGCACTCGTCATCCTGTCGATTTACCTGATGCCGCTGGCCTACGGTGTGGTGACTTCATTAAAGTCGAAGTCGCAAGCCTCCGACTCGAAGTCGCCGATTATCCCGACTGAACCGATTCAATATGAATATGATGGCGACACCTATGACGTGTACAGCGTGCCGACGGACGAAGGCACCAAGTCGATGGCGCTGGTGAAGAAGGGGCGCGCGGCAAGCAGCTTCATTGACATCAACAACCCTGACGCGGGATTGATCGAGTGGGAAGGCAATTGGCGCGGGCTTGAACAAGTCCGTGAATTGGCGCTGCAAACGGAGAACTACCCGAACGCTTGGGAGACGGTGAACTTCCTGCGACTGCTGGGGAACACCTTGCTGTATGCGTTCGTGACGATGATCGGTACGCTGGTGGCAAGTTCGCTGACGGCGTATGGCTTCGCGCGGTTTAATTTCCCGTTCAAAAACATCCTGTTCATCATCCTGATCTCGACGATTATCCTGCCGCCTGCGGTGACGCTCGTGCCGACGTATGCCTTCTTCGTGAAGACGCTGAACTGGGGCGGCACGTGGCTGCCATTGATCGTTCCACAGATGTTCGGAAATGCGTATAATGTGTTCTTGCTGCGGCAGTATTTCCTGACCATTCCACGCGAGATGGAAGAAGCAGCGATGATCGACGGCGCGGGTCCACTCCAGACATTCGTTCAGGTGATCCTGCCCCAAGCAGTTCCAGCACTCACGGCAGTCGCTCTATTCCACTTCTTCTTTGCGTGGAACGACTTCTTCGGGCCGCTGATTTACCTCGCTGGCAGCCGCGAGGCCAACCCGATCAGCGTGGGGTTGACCGAATTCAACGGCATCTACCGTTCTGACCCGCAGTTGATCCTCGCAGCGTCGATCATTTCGATGATTTTGCCGCTGACGATTTTCTTCCTCGCGCAGCGTGTGTTTATTCAAGGTATTGTCATTACGGGCGTGGATAAGTAATGACCTTTTAACATCGAGGCAATCATATGAGTTCACCCGTTCGTACAGACATTAGCAGCGTCGATATTGAGGTGCTGCTTTCGGAAATGACACTGGCTGAGAAGATCGGCCAGATGACGCAGATCGAAAAAGGCAGCATCACGCCGGAAGCGGTGACTGAATACTTCATCGGTTCGGTACTGAGCGGCGGCGGTGGCAACCCCACACCCAACACGCCGGAGAACTGGGCGAAGATGGTGCGCGACTTCCAAGAGGCGGCGCTGCTAACACGGCTGCGTATCCCGCTGATTTACGGCGTGGACGCGGTTCACGGACATAACAATGCAAAAGGCGCGGTCATCTACCCGCACAACATTGGTTTGGGCGCAACACGGGATGCCGACCTCGTGACGCGAATCGCTGAAGCGACGGCGGAGGAACTGCTGGCAACAGGCGTACACTGGGACTTCGCACCGGCGGTATCCGTGCCGCAGGACGCACGCTGGGGACGGACGTACGAGGGTTACAGCGAGAACACGGACATTGTTATCCCGCTGGGCGTGGCATATGTGAAGGGGCTGCAACAGCGCGGTGTGCTGCCGTCGGTCAAGCATTTCGCGGCGGACGGTGGAACATCATGGGGGACAACCTCCAAGTACGATTGGCTGCACGGCAACTGGCAGCTTCCGGGCGACGGCTACAGCATCGATCAAGGGAACGCTGAGGTTGACGAGGCGACACTGCGGGCGGTACACCTGCCCCCGTACAAGGCGGCGATTGAAGCGGGCGCGATGAACGTGATGATCTCGTTCTCAAGCTGGCAAGGCTTGAAGATGCACGCCCATAAGTACCTGATTACGGACGTGCTGAAAGGCGAATTCGGGTTCGAGGGGTTTGTCGTCTCGGACTGGATGGCAGTGAGCCAGCTTGACCGTGATTACTACACCTGCGTGGTGAAGTCCATCAACGCGGGTCTCGACATGGTGATGGTTCCTTTTGACTATAAGAACTTCATCATGACGCTGACGAAAGCAGTCGAACAAGGTGATGTGCCGATGAGCAGGATTGACGACGCGGTACGGCGTATCCTCAAGGTTAAGCAGATGCTCGGCTTGTTCGAGCAGCCATTCGGGGATGACAGCCTACTCAACACGTTCGGGTCGGATGCCCATCGGGCAATTGCGCGGGAAGCCGTGCGGAAGTCGCTGGTGCTGCTGAAGAACGAGGGTAATTTGCTGCCGCTTTCCAAGAACGCAACCCGCATTCTGGTGGCGGGTGAAGCGGCGAACAACATCGGGATGCAGTGCGGCGGCTGGACGATTGACTGGCAGGGCAGCAGCGGCGCGATCACGGCAGGGACGAACATCGTTGCAGGCGTTAAGAAAATGGTCGGCGAGGATACGGCGGTTGAGTACCACACCGAAGGCTTCGCAACGGCTGACGTAACCGATATTGGGATCGTCGTGGTTGGCGAACTGCCGTACTCGGAAGGCATGGGCGATAAATCCGATTTGACGCTGCCGCAAGCGGATGTTGAACTGATTAACAAGATGCGTGCCACCTGCAAGAAGTTGGTGGTTGTGGTGATGTCCGGTCGCCCGCTGGTGATTACACCGCTGTTGGAACAGGCGGATGCGTTCGTGATGGCATGGCTGCCGGGGAGCGAGGCGGACGGTATCTCCGACGTGCTGTTCGGGGATTATCCGTTCACCGGAAAACTTTCCTACAGTTTGCCACGCACGGCAGCGGATGTGCCGTTGAAGGCGATGAAAGCCAACGCCAATGGGGAGTTATTCCCGGTTGGGTATGGGCTGACGACTGAGGTTTGAAAAAGGTTTACAAATCAGGACGGAGAAAGAACCCCCTCCGTCGCTGACGCGACACCTCCCCCGTAAACGAGGGAGGAACAAATGCACGGGAGAGTCTGTGACCCTCCCCTACGAGCTTGAAACTTACGGCTTAAAAACTGTCTGCCAAGTAGTAGGCAGTATTGTGCCATTGTGACTCAATACGCGAACATTTGTTAAGAAAAAGATTACGGGAGGTTTTTTGAATGATGAAAAAGGTCTTTTTTGGATGGCTGCTGGTGATGGTGGCGCTTGTTTCGAGCGTGACGCTGGCACAAGACAGCGCGACCATTACCCAAAGCAATCAGGCAGTTACGCCCGAAGTGATGGTTGATGACTTTGAGGGGGGCGTACCGTATACGGTCGATGAATTTAACAACGGTTTAGGGTTGATACCGTGGGGTGATAAACCCGAAAATGTCATCCTCGCGGCACGGCAGCTTGTACCGTTCTCGACGATGGCGCTGCCAACCGTGACCGATACCGCGAATACGGTGCTGGCGGTCAACTATGACATCACCGGCTGGGGCGGCTATACCCACGCCTTCAATGCGGACGGCGGTTGGGGCAGCATGGATTGGACAGCCTATAACGCGGTGAGCTTCTGGCTGTACGGGAATAATACGGGCGGCGTGGTGCAGTTCGATATTTTCGACAACCGTGATCCGAACTCGAACGGCGACAGCGCCGAACGTTACTACTACCGCGTGACGGACGATTACACCGGCTGGCGGCAGTGGGTTATTCCGTTCGACCTGTTCCAACGACGTACCGACTTTCAACCGGGCGGCGCACCGGATGACGGCCTCGGCCTTGATGAAGTGGCAGGTTACGCGATTGGTTTCCCAGTGGGTGCTGGCGCACAGGTGGCGTATGTCGATGATGTTGGGTTAACATCGGTTGACGATACGACATCGGCGGTTGCCATTACGGTAGCCGATGCGAGCGAAGTGGTGGTCGATATGAGCATCAATTGGGACTCACGCGAATGGAACCTGATCTGGTCGGATGAATTCGACGGTGAAGCGAACAGCCCGATCAACACCGAGTTTTGGACTGCCGAAACAGGCGGACACGGTTGGGGCAACAACGAACTCGAATATTACACCGACCGGCTTGAAAACGCGGCGCTGGATGGCAACGGCAATCTGGCGATTACGGCGCGTGCGGAAAACCCCGACAATTATCGCTGCCACTACGGAACCTGCACCCATACCTCGGCGCGGTTGATTACACGCGGAAAGTTCGAATTCACCTATGGACGGGTTGAGGCGCGGTTGAAGATCCCACGCGGGCAAGGTATTTGGCCGGCGTTCTGGATGCTGGGCGGCAACTTCGGTGAAGTGGGTTGGCCGAACAGCGGCGAAATTGACATCATGGAGAACGTGGGTAAAGAACCGCGCAATCTGTACGGGACGGTGCATGGGCCGGGATACTCCGGCGGCAACAGCATCGGCGGCAGCACGACACGCGACGCTGATCTTGCCGACGACTTCCATGTCTACGCGGTTGATTGGGACGCTGATGCGATCCGCTGGTACATCGACGGTGAATTATTTTATACGTTCACGCCGAATGACCTGAACGGCAAGCCGTGGGTCTACGACCATGACTTTTTCATCCTGCTCAACGTGGCGGTCGGCGGCTACTGGCCGGGGATGCCAGATGACACAACGGTGTTCCCGCAGACGATGCTGGTTGATTACGTGCGGGTGTACCAGTTGGCGGAGTGAGTTTTAGATAACCTTACCTCACCCCCTATAGTGCCTTCCTCGCGGCAAGCTCAGTCCGGCACTACCCTCTCCATAAATAGCGAGAGGGATCAATACACCCTTAACCCCCACCCTTCCCTCTTAAACGAGGGAGGGGAGCAAATAGGTGGGAGGGCTACAGACTCTCCACTACGGATGACGGTATTGGCAGTAGCGCGGACAGCCTGCCTGCTGTTCCACTGGATCACGCAGCTTGCTCATTTGACGATCAAGCAAGGGGTGTCGTTTTGTACGCCGCGCTGATGCAGAACCTGTGGGGATAAATTCACTTTCCAGATCAAAGCGCGTATCCCGCCCTACATACCGAATGGATATAAGCCTGTTGGTGGAATATGAGGGAATTATTTATAATCGATTATTGCGTATCCAAACGATTTTAGAAATGTTTCTGAACGTAAAATACGTTCACACTTCTTGTTAAAACAACCTTATTAGGGGGCTTCTGTGTCCGACCAGCAGCAAATCAGCGATAATGTTTCGACTCTTTCGCGTCCCTCCGACCTCCGCATCACCGATTTACGCATCGCAAACCTTGTTGGGATGCCGATGGATGGTTCGATCATTCGCATCGACACCAATCAAGGCATTTCCGGCTACGGCGAAGTCCGTGACTGGGCAAGTAAAACCTACGTCTTGATGCTCAAAAGCCGTATCCTCGGCGAAAACCCCTGCAACATCGACAAGATTTTCCGTAAGATCAAGCAGTTCGGTCATCATGCGCGGCAGGCAGGCGGCGTATGCGGCATTGAAATGGCGCTGATGGATTTGGCGGGTAAAGCCTACAACGTACCGGCGTACCAACTCGCGGGCGGGAAGTTCCGCGATAAGGTGCTGTGCTACTGCGACACACCTTCCATTAAAGACCCTGTTGAAATGGGCGAACGGCTGAAGCGGCGCATGGAAATGGGCTTTAAATATCTCAAGATGGATGTGGGCTTAGACCTCGTTCACGATATTCCCGGCGCAGTCAGCGCACCGCCGGAAATGGTCACGACCAACCACATCATGCATCCCTTCACCGGCATCCAACTCACGAAAAAAGGTGTTGATCTGCTGGTCGATTATGTCGGAACGGTTCGTTCAATCATCGGTGATGAAATTCCCCTCGCCGCTGACCATTTCGGTCACTTAAACCTTGAGTCGTGCATCAAGTTGGGGCGTGCGCTCGACCAGTTCACGCTAGCATGGTACGAGGACATGATCCCGTGGCAGTTCCCCGAACATTACGTGCGCTTATCCCGCGCCGTAACCACACCGATTTGCACGGGTGAGGATATTTACCTCAAAGAAAATTTCAAACCGCTGATCGAATCACGGGCGCTGTCGATCATCCATCCCGATATTGCGACCTCCGGCGGTATCTTGGAAACCAAGCGTATCGGCGATTACGCGCAGGAATATGGGATTGCGATGGCGATGCACATGGCGGGTACACCGATTGCCGCGATGGCAAGTGTCCACTGTGCGGCGGCGACCGATAACTTTCTTGTACTCGAAAATCATTCGGTGGATATTCCCCGTTGGAATCACCTGTTCAGCGGTTTGCCGAAGCCGCTAATCGTTGATGGCTACATCAAAGTCCCTGAAACGCCGGGGTTAGGTTTGGGCGAACTCGACCTTGAGTGCATGGAAGAATTTATCGACGCGCGTGACCCGATGCGCTTTGACCCGACCGATCTGTGGGATAACGAACGGTCACATGACCGGTTGTGGAGCTAACACACCGCCATTTTATCGAACAAGCACAGAAGGCGCATGAACGCCTCATCTACACATGGAAAGAAGCCAACATGCGCGTATTGGTTACGGGCGGAACCGGACATATCGCTAAAACGACGATCAACCGCCTACTCGAAAAAGGGTGGCAGGTTCGCAGTATTGACCTCGCGGAGACGAGCGATGTGGCGGGTGTTGAATACATCCGCTGCGACATTTTGGATTACCCCGCCCTGCTGGAACTCGCCAAAGGCTGTGATGCGGTCGTTCATCTGGCGGCGCTGCGGAGTCCATCATTCACAAATGGGCCAAAGACGTTCGAGGTCAACGCCGCCGGAACCTACAACGTCTTTGAAGCCGCAGCCGTCAACGGCATTAAACGGGTGGTTCAGGCGAGTTCGATTAACGCGCTGGGGGCTTACTTCAGCACGGGCGACATGCGACTTCAATATTTACCCGTTGACGAAGAACACCCGTCGCATACCACCGACCCTTATTCCTTCTCGAAACAGCTTGTCGAGGAAATTGGGCGTTACTATTGGCGGCGTGAGGGTATTTCAAGTGTCGCACTGCGCTTCCCCGGTGTTTATAAAAGCGAAACCTTTAGCGCTGAACCGTTTCGGGAACGGCTGGCAAAAATGCGACAGGTACTGGATGAATTACTCGCGCTGCCCGAAACCGACCGCGCCGCAAAAATGGCCGATGCGGAACAGCGAATGCTGGCATTCCGGCGTGAGCGCCCCATGGAATATCGGGGCGACAAACCGCCGGTGACGCGGCCAGCCACCCCTGATGACCTGCTGTTCGCGATGGTCATGGCAAACCGATTTGACCTGTGGGCGATGCTCGACGAACGGGACGCAGCACAGGCGATTGAGAAAAGCCTGACCAGCCACTATGAAGGCAGTCATCCGCTGTTCATCAACGGGTCGCAAAATGTCCTCGGCTACAACTCTCAAGCACTCATCAAACTTTTTTACCCGCACATCACCCGGTTTACCGCGCCGCTCGATGGGGCTGCAACACTCGTGAGCATCGAAAAAGCGCGGCAACTAATCGGTTACGAACCGGAATTTGAAGTACCACCTATTACTACTTCGTGAGAATCGCATTCGGCACAATGCGTAGTTTTCGGTCATGGATTTTGATTTAAGAGAGGTCGGCACAAAAATCGTTTTGAAAAATATTGTCCTTTAAGGAGTCTCTACAGTATGAAGA
>Ga0209460_1000175_pt1 | contig 86851 bp, 76 predicted proteins | sample EBPBio132013_DNA_FD_185868 | JGI IMG/M metagenome (GOLD analysis project Ga0209460, IMG submission 185868) | Wastewater treatment Type I Accumulibacter community from EBPR Bioreactor in Madison, WI, USA - Reactor 2_5/13/2013_ DNA (SPAdes)... | ecosystem: Engineered > Bioreactor > EBPR >... | reverse complement strand
TGTTTACTTAATTCTACAGCGTGTAATTTAAATTCCAAGCTGTAATGGCTGTTTACTCTTTTCATCTTCTAAAGTTAGCGCAGATAATCTTAACTTTTGTGTCCACCTAAAGGTAGTAACTCCAAATCAACACAATGCAGTTACCCGCCCATTATGGATAGTAAAGCAAGATAACTTGTATTTAGGCTGGATGAGTTTTAATAGTTTTTATGGCCGCCCAGCTTATGAAGGGTGTGTAGAAGTTAGTATTTATTTAAACAACGAAGCCAAAGGAAAAGGTATTGGTAAACAATGTTTAAATAAAGCTATTTTATGCGCTAAAGAAATTAAAATTCATACATTGCTTGGTTTTATTTTTGCTCACAATACACCAAGCTTAAACTTGTTTAATCAATTTGGATTTAAAGAGTGGGCAAATTTACCTGCAATTGCAAATATGGACGGAATAATGAAAGATTTGAAAATTGTTGGATTAAAAATTGAGTAATTTATTTTGCTTTAAATTTATTTATAGCATTAATTGTAAAGTCGCTTAACACTAATGTTCCACTCATTCCGGCTCTTTCAATTAATAATTCGTCCCAATTTTCTGTTCCTTCCCACATTATTTTTTTTAACATTGCCATTGCTTCAGGGCTACTTTTTGATAATCTTTCAGCTAATCCTAAAATTGCTTTATCCATATCATTTGTGGTTTCGTATAAATCTGTGTACAGCCCTTTTTCGTTACCCCATTCTGCGCTTCGCCATTCTGTTGCATTAATTGTTAATTCGCAAAACGCACTTTTACCAACTTTGCGTTCAACTGCTGGGCCTACAACAAATGGGCCAATACCCACGGCTAGTTCACTTAATTTACAACTTGCACCTTGTACAGCAAATGTATAATCTGCACTAGCGGCAATACCAACACCTCCACCAACTGCTTTGCCTTGTATGCGAGCTATAATAAATTTAGGTGCTTTACGCATTGCATTAATTACGCTTGCAAAACCACTAAAAAATTTTAATCCGGTTTCTTTATCTTTAATAGAAATTAATTCGTCAAAACTTGCGCCTGCACAAAAAGCTTTATCTCCCTCGCTTTTTAAAACAATAACCTTAGCATTTTCATCTTTGCCTAATTTTTCAATTTCTAAAGCGAGGTTGCGTAATTGTTGCCCTGGCATACTGTTACTTTGTGGGTGATAAAAAGTAATAGTTCCAATACCATTTTTAATTTCTGATTTTACAAATGCTTCCATATATTTTTTATTTTTTTGCTACATAAATTGCAGCTATTCCGAAAAATAGTTTTTTAAAATATGTTTTTTGATATTTATTTTTATTTAGCTCATTAATAAACTGTTGGTTGTGAGGAAATGCTTTAACGCTTTCTGCCAAATAACTGTACGCTCTTTTATCTTTAGAAAATAATTTACCAATTAATGGAGTTATAACGCTTAAATAAAAAGTGTAAAATGCTTTAACAAATATATTTGTAGGGTAACTAAATTCTAAAATTATTAATTGGCCACCAGGTTTTAAAATTCGATAAAGATTTGATAACCCCTTTTCTAAATTTTGAAAATTTCTTACACCAAAACCAACTACTATACCATCAAAATAATTTTCGTTAAACGATAGTGTTTCTGCATTTCCGTATTGGAGTTCAATATTGTTTAAATTTAATTGTTTTAATTTTTCTCTTCCAACAATCATCATTCCTTCACTAATATCAACACCAATAATTTTTTCTGGGTTAAGTTTGGCACATTCTATTGCAAAATCTCCTGTACCTGTTGCAACATCTAAAATTAATTGAGGATTAGTTTCTGATAAAATTTTTACACTTTTTTTTCTCCATCCTTTATGAATTCCTAATGATAACACACTGTTTAACACATCATAACGGTTTGCAATGTTGTCAAACATTTGAGCAACTTGTTCTTTTTTTTCAGTTTCTTTATTTTGATATGGTGTAACAGAATCGTGAAGCATAAATAAAAATTATTTAATAAAATCTAAATTTAAGGCTTCGCTTAATAATTTGTTTTTATCTATAGGCACAACGCCAATCTCTTCGCACACTAATCCTCCTGCTAAATTAGATAAGGCAGCAGTAAAATAATTATTACAATTTAAAGCTCTGCATAACGATGCAACTGAAATTACAGTATCTCCGGCACCACTTACATCTGCAATAGTTCTAACATGGGCAGAAACATGTTCTTTTTGAACTCTTGAATTAATAATTACACCTCTTTCGGCTAAAGTAACAAGCATAGTTTCAGCTTTTTGTTTAACTCTAAAACTACTAACTGCACGTTGAATTTCTTTAATAGATTCAGTACTCAGTTCAGTTTTTAATCCTTCGCTTAATTCTTTTAAATTTGGTTTAAACAAACTTACACCTTTATATGAATTAAAATTCTTTTTCTTAGGATCAACACACGTTGGAATATCTTTGCTTTTTGCAAGCTCAACAACTTTATTTATAATTTTTGTATTAATTAAACCTTTATTGTAATCTTCAAAAATTATTACATCAATTTTATCGTGATTAATAATATATGAAATTAGCGTAAGTAACTGTTGAGTTTCGGCTGGCGTTATATCCTCTTCAACCTCTTCGTCAATTCTAACTAATTGATGATTATTGCCAATAACGCGAGTTTTAACAGTAGTAATTCTATCTCTACATTTTAAAATTCCTTTTTGACTTAACTTTTGTTTTTTTAATAAATCTAAAAAATCTTGTCCATCATAATCAACCCCAATAACCGAACAAAGAATAGGATTTGCACCTAAGGCTTGTATGTTTAAAGCTACATTTGCGGCACCTCCTAATCGCCTTTCTTTTTTTGCTACGGTAACTATTGGTACTGGAGCTTCGGGGCTAATTCGATTAACTTTTCCCCACAAATAACTATCTATCATTACATCGCCAATTATTAAAACATTTAAATTATTAAATGATTTAAAAATTTCGCGAACATGTTCTTTTTTAATTGAAAACTTTTTCATTTTAAAATCAGCTATAAATTTACTATTAATTAAAATAAGTTCAATTAAATAAATACAATTTTAGTAAGCAATTAGGGATAAAATTTGGTTATATTTATACCTTTTATGGCACTTTTTAGCGATTATAATTTTAAACCAGAATTAATTGATGGTTTGTTAAGTATGGGATATAAACAACCAACACCTATACAGGAACAAGCTATGCCAATAATTTTAAATAAGCAAGATGTAATTGCTTGTGCACAAACAGGAACTGGTAAAACAGCTGCGTTTTTATTACCTATAATTAATAATATTTTAAATTCGGATAACAGACATTTAAATACTTTAATAATTGCACCAACAAGAGAATTGGTGTTACAAATAGATCAACAAATAGATGGTTTAGCTTATTTTTGCGGAGTAAGTTCTATTGCAGTTTATGGAGGTAATGATGGGGTAACTTGGACAAACCAAAAAAATGCATTGGAAAATGGTGCAGAAATTGTTTGCGCAACACCTGGTAGATTAATTGCATTATTGCAAAGCGGAGGAATTGATTTTTCGCAATTACAACATTTAGTTTTAGATGAAGCAGATAGAATGTTGGATATGGGCTTTTTTGATGATATAAAAAACATAATAAAGTATTTGCCTACAGAAAGACAAACTATTTTGTTTTCGGCAACTATGCCACCCAAAATGCGCCAATTAGCAAATCAAATAACTAAACAAGCACAAAGCATTAACATTGCTATAAGTAAACCAGCTGCAGGAATAAAACAATTAGCATATAATGTTTTTAACGAACAAAAAGATAAATTGTTAGATGAGATTTTAAGTAATGATGATTATCAAAGTGTGATTATTTTTTCATCAACAAAAGATAAAGTAAAAGATTTAGAAAGAAGTTTTTTAAGAAATAAATTTAATGCAAAAGCTTTTCACAGTGATATTGAGCAAGTAGAACGCGAAGCCATAATGCGCGAATTTAAAAGTAAACGTTTGCGAATTTTAATTGGAACAGATATTTTATCGAGAGGGATAGATGTTGATGGAATTAGTTTAGTTGTAAATTACGACGTACCACCAGACCCTGAAGATTATATACATAGGATTGGACGAACTGCAAGAGCTGAAAAAACTGGTGTAGCAATTACTTTTGTTAATCCTAAAGACCAATACAGGTTTTTAACTATAGAAAATTTAATGGGTATTGAAGTTGAAAAACCAAAGTTGGCTGAAGAGTACGGAGCAACTCCACTATACAACGCAGAAGAAATTAAAAAACCATCTGCAAAATCAAAAGGAAATTTTAAGCGTAAAAAGTTTTTTAAGAAAAAATAAAAAATCATTCAGCAAAATAATTCATTATTCTTCTGCGTAATTTGCTGCTGTATGTTTGGTATTGGTAATCTGTATGATTTTTTGTTGAGTTTATACATTTACCATATTGAGTAACTCTAAATTTAAATTCTTCGGTTAATAAATTAAAAAGTTCCATTGCTTCATCAAAATCAGCAGCATTATCTTTTATTCTTCCAAAATGATCTTCTAAGCTTTCATCAAGTACTACACCTGGCTTAAATCCTTTGCGTAAAGCCATTAAATATCTGTCTTTTACTATAAATGCTTCGGCACTTGAATTTAAAAAACGCTCTTTTATTTCTGGAGGCAAATCGTAATCGTTTTCTAATTCATAATCCCATTCATCTTTATATTTATGTTCTAAATACAAATGAGGTGCAACAAAAACATGTTTCCAATCTATTGGAAATTGCCATAAATTAAAGCGGCGCGAATTATTTCCTAAATCAACTATGTTAAACGTTTTTTTATTAGGTAACACACGGCTTCCTCTACCTATCATTTGATGGTAAAGCGTTAATGATTTAGTTGCCCTATTTAAAATAATTGTTTCAACTTCGGGCTCATCAAAACCAGTAGTTAAAATACTTACCGAAGTTAAAACACCATCTTTTGTATTTCTAAACCATTCTAATGTTTCGGCCCTGTCTCTTTCGTTAAACGTACTGTCTAAATGACGAACAGGGTATCCTTTCTTTTTAAACGTTTCGTAAACTACTCGGCTGGTTAAAATTCCTGCGTTAAATATTAAAGTTTTTTTGCCTTTTCCATGTTCTTCATACGCATCAATTAATTTACTTTGCATCATGGCTTGCGTGTATAGCAACTCATGACTTCCAACTGTAAATTCGCCATTATTACCAACGCGTAACGAACTTAAATTTACATCAAAATTTACTGTTTGCCCCTCGCATAAATAACCTTGTTGTATTAAATCTGCAATACTTTCGCCAACTATTAAAGTTGAATAGGTTTGATATAGCGGAAGTTTTTTGTTGCTGCTTAATGGTGTTGCTGTAACGCCTAAAATATTTACATTCTCAAAATAATGAAAAATTTTACGGAAAGAATTATTATGAGCTTCATCAACAATTACTAAACCTATATCCTCTAAAAACTGATCGTTATCTTGTAATCTATTATTTAATGTTTCTACTAGTGCTGTAAACGTTTGATAATGGCTTTGTTGAGGTAATTGTTTTACTTCACTATTAATTATTTTATTACTAATTCCTAAACTATTTAAAACTTCTGATGTTTGTTTACCTAACTCAATACGATGTGTTAATATTAAAACTTTACGGTTAAACTGAGTAATATATCGTTTTGCAATTTCGCTAAAAATAATTGTTTTACCGCCCCCAGTTGGTAATTGAAATAAAATATTTGCATTTGGTGGTAATTCAATAAGCTTATTAAATATATTAGTTACAGCAGCTTCTTGATACGGATATAATTTTTTTTCGGTTAAAGCAGGTATATTATCTTCAGTCATAAAAAATGCAATTGGCAAATATACTGCTAAAACCACGTATTTGTACTATTTTGATAATTTGTGAATAAAAAGCTTAAATCTTTAAAATTTATTTGACTGAAAATCAATTAATTGAAAAAATGATAGACTTAGCTGTAACATTTTATTCAAGTTATCGTCTTACACCTAAATTATTGAAACTATTAACCTAGGAATGTTTTAAAAAAATAAAATTTAAAAAATGAAATCAAAACTATATACAACAATTTTAAGTTTAATTACTTTAACTATTTGCGCTCAATCAAATAAAAATTACGAATTAACTCCGTTTAATAATCTTACAATTTCTGGTGCAGCCGAAGTAATATTTACTTTATCTGATACAGTTTCGTTAAAAGTAGAAACAACAGAAAAACAATTTGAAAACGTTAGTGTAAGACAAGATGAAAATAATTTGTTTTTAAAAACTAAAGGCAATTATAAAGAAGATATAATATTTTATTTATCAGCACCAAGTATTAAAGAAATAGAAATTAGTGGTGCATCAAATTTTAAAATAAAAAACACATTTAAAGGTGATAGTTTACAATTAACTTTAAGCGGAGCTAGTTATTTTAATGGAGATGTAAATATTGATTATTTAAATTTACAGTTAAGTGGCGCAAGTGATGTAAAACTTTCAGGTAAAACAAATAACGTTTTTGTAAATGTATCTGGTGCATCATCTTTAAAATCATATTCATTAATTGCAAAGCAAGCCGATATTGTAACAAGTGGTGCTAGTTCTGTTAAAATGTTTGTTACAGATAAAGTTAAAGCAACAGCAACTGGAGCAAGCAGTATTAAATTAAAAGGTAACGCTTTAGATATTAAAGCAGATGCTACAGCAGGTTCGTCAGTTTCAAAAATAATTGATGATGGTTCAATTTCATTATCTAAAAATGGAAATAAAAATAAATCTGACTCTACTTTTATACATTTTAGTGGAAAAAAATTAATTATAATAGCGGGTAAAAATGCTGGAGACACTATACCATCTAAAGATAATAAAAAAGATATTGATAATGAATTTAAGCATTGGACGGGTTTTTATATGGGAGTTAACGGTTATTTATCGCCAAACTATAACACAAACATTGATAAAAAATACAATTATATGGATTTGGATTATAGTAGAAGTTTTAATTTTCAATTTAATGTTGCTCAAATTCAAGTTAACTTGTATAAAAAATACATTACATTAAATACAGGTTTTGGTTTTGATTATCACATATACGCTTTAAATAACAAAACAACATTACGAGCAGATAGCAATTTTACTTGGGGTACAATAGATACCACTAACACATACGATTTAAAAAGAAATAAGTTTAGAAATACATATTTACAAGTGCCATTACTGTTAGAGTTTAACACAAATAAAAATCCACATAAAGCCGCACATATTGCTGTAGGTGTTGTTGGGCAATATTTAATCTCATCTCGAACTAAATTAGTGTTTGCACAAAATGGTAATGTTTTTGAAAGAGTTAGAAAAGATAATTATAATTTAAATCCATTAGGCTTAAAAGCACATTTAAGTATTGGTTACAATAAATTTACAATGTTTGGCGAATATAATTTAACCGATTTGTTTAAAACAGCACAAGGCCCAAAATTAAATGCATTTACAATTGGCTTAAGGTTGGTGCCTTTTAATTAGAAATTTTACTTATATTTAAATATCCAAAATAATTAATTTGTAATAAACAAAATTCAACGTTAACTATAAATGGAGCAAATACATATAGTATAAATAACAATTCTATTGGAAGTAATACAAACAGTGCTATTAGCCCAAGTTTAACTACAACATATACAATTACTGGTGAAGACAATAATGGTTGTTATAATTCAACTCTATTAACTGTTTCTGTTAGCCCATGTATGTATTTACAAGTAAATGATTTTGCAAATACCATAAAAGTATTTAAAAGTTCTGATTTAGAATATTTACAAATAAACTGCCAAATTTGTATTTCAAATAATTTTCAGGTTCAAATAATAAATAATTCTGGTCAAATTATTTATAATAATACAATAAACAATCAAGATTTTAAAATACCTTTATCTTCGATTGGTAGTGGTTTATATTTAATTGTTATCAGACAAAATAATAAGATAGTTTATACTTCTAAGCTATTAAATTAACTATAAGTTTTTAGTCTAAATACTTACACTTTTATTTCTTCACTTTACAATACTCGTCAGATTTTTCTACGGGTAATTGGTGGTTTAAATCAATGTTATTAAAACTTTGCGTTGCCCCCCAATTAAAAAACTTTTCAAAAAAAGGTAAAAGTTTGCTGTTTTTAATTTGCTCGTAAAAATAAACTTCGTGCTCTTTTTCTTTAATACCCATATCGTACAAAACTTGGTCGTGTTTAGTTATGCCAAGTTCGTTAAAGTAAATTTTAAGTCTAAAATATTCGCACACATTTCCGCTTTCTAATCTTCCGGCAAAATAAAAAGGCATAAACCAACCAATTACATAACACGAAGCCGAAATGATTTTTCCAATAACATGAAATCTAATTTCGTACCATTTAGAAATTGGAATGTTGTATTCCTGCATAATTTTTAAAACTTCTTTCCTGTGATGCCATTCATCATCTTCAATTTGTTTAATGGCTTTTTTTTCATTTATATTTTTAACCGATTTAGCATGTCCAATGTATGCAAAAGCAGCAGCTTTTTCGGCCGAGTAAGCCATTTGCAATAATTTTACTGCTTTTTTATGATTTAAGGTTATCATTAAATTTTTGGTTTATCAACCCAATCACCATTTTCTTTTATAAGTTCAATTAATTCGTCAACGGCATTTGCGCTATTTACATTTTTTTTAACTACTTCCTTTCCTTTATATAAACTTATTTTATCTACTCCAGTACCAACATAGCCGTAGTCTGCATCTGCCATTTCGCCTGGGCCATTAACTATACAACCCATAATGCCAATTTTTACACCTTTTAAATGATGGGTACGTTCTCTAATTTTTTGTGTTGTTTCTTGTAAATCAAAAAGTGTTCTTCCGCAACTAGGGCAGCTTATATATTCTGTTTTGCTTATACGTGTGCGCGTTGCTTGTAAAATACCAAAAGCAGTTGAATTACAAATTTGCGCACTAACGCAATTTTGTTGGCTTATCCAAATGCCATCACCAAAACCATCTAATAATAATCCTCCAAAATCTGTACTGCTATACAATTGAAATTGCGACTCTTGTAAATTTTGGTAATTACATTTTATAATTAAAGGAGTAGAAATAGATTTATTTTTTAATTCTATACATAATCTTCTTAACTCAGGCATGGTGTGTGTATTTGAAGATTCAATTACTAAACAAATATTTTTTTCATTTTTAATTTTATCTACAAATTGAGTTGTTAATTCATTTATTGATATTAAAATAAAATTTAAAATTTGTGATGTATTTGTAGAATTAAAATATTCGATTGAATTAAATAATGGAAATACACGCGCTTTATTTGTGTGTTTTAACCAAGTTTTATAATTATAAATAATACCAAGCGTACCAGGTATTTCAAAATTTATTTCATTATCACCTGTAAAAATATAATCAGCTGCTGTATCTGTTAAGTTCCATTTATCTAGTGGTATAGAGTAATTTAAACCAACAGCAAATAAACTTGCTGCAGTTATTTCCTTTTTCGTGCTAAAATCTGCAATTACTTTTGGTGTTTGGTTACCACCTATATTTATAATTTCTTTTGTTTTAAATCGTTCGTATTCAAAAGGGTTATAAGGTAGAGGAGAGGTTAAATCCTGAATTTGATTGTGTTTATTTCGATTTGTATATCTTTCGGCTAATTGTTTAGCAACAGGAATTTCAAATTCAGGTTCTTCAGTTAAGCTTACTCTTATTGTATCTCCTAATCCATCTTCTAATAAAGTGCCAATACCAACCGCAGATTTTATTCTACCATCTTCGCCATCTCCAGCCTCTGTAACTCCTAAATGTAAAGGATAATTTCTATTTGTTTCAATCATTTTAGCAACTAACAGTCTGTAGGCTTGCACCATTACTTGAGTGTTACTTGCTTTCATTGAAATTACAATGTTGTAATAATTATTTTCTTCGCATACTCGTAAAAATTCTAAAGCGCTTTCTACCATTCCTAATGGCGTATCGCCAAATCTGCTCAATATTCTATCACTTAAACTGCCATGATTAGTTCCAATTCGCATAGCTGTTCCATATTCTTTACAAATTTTCACTAAAGGTGTAAAGCGTTCTCTTATTCTTTCAAGTTCAGCGGTATAAGCACTTTCGGTATAATCAATTACTTCAAATTTTTTCTTATCTGCGTAATTACCAGGATTTACTCTTACTTTTTCAATTACTCTTGCTGCATACTCTGCTGCATTTGGTGTAAAATGTATATCTGCGCAAATTGGTGTATTGTAACCTTTAAGTTTTAATTCTTTTTTAATTAATTCTAAATTTTTGGCATCGTTTAAACTTGGCGCAGTAATTCTAACTAATTCACAACCTGCGTTAATCATTCTAATACTTTGTTCAACCGTTTTTAAGGTGTCCATTGTATCAGTTGTTGTCATGCTTTGCACTCTAATTGGATGATGTGCTCCCATTTTTAAGTCGCCAATATTTACTTCTCTTGTAATAAAGCGACTGTATTGAGTTAAGCTGTTGCAATATTTTAATTGATTAATTGTATTCATTAAAAATTAAATCATGTGTTTTTTAATTAACTCAACAAATTCATTTTGTAAGCTTAAAGTTTTATCAGTGTTATACCATTTTTGTATGGTTAAACTTTTTTCTTCTAATGTTGCTTTATTTGCCATTAATTCTTGAACTATTTTTTGTGCTGCAATTGGCCTTGGGCCCCAATTAAAAATTTCTTTATTGTTTTCATCTAAACATATTAATTTTGGAATTGAACGACCACCGTTGGTTAGGTATTTATCCATTAAGTCTAAATTATCATCGCGCAACACTAAAGCTAAATTAATTTTTGGATTTAATTGTGTGATGAAATAAAGAGGTGTAATGTTTTGGGCAGCATCGCCGCACCAGCCTTCAGTAATTACCAACCAAGTATAATTATGTTTAATGTTTAATATTAACTCTTTTAATTCAGGTGTAATTTCAACTGTTTTTTCTAACCTGTGAATTCGTGCTAAATTTAAATTTGCATAATTAATAAGTTCATCTGTTTGTGTTTCGCCTGTAGTTTTTCCTTGAAGCATTAAATTTTCTAATAAACTTATATACTCTTTGTAGGTGTATGATTTTTTTAAATATTTTTCCATTAAGAATCTAATTTTTGAAATATGGAGTTGTTGCTAATAAATTCAGGCACTAATTCTTTCATGCGTTGTACAATGTTTTGATTGTTTTGAGATTTAAAACTTTGTATTAATTCATCAATTATATTTTTAATATCGTTATAATTATACTCGCGTACTTTTCCAATAAGAATTTGATTATGATGAGTTGGCAAAGCATTTTCTGAATCAGCCAAAAGTTCTTCGTATAATTTTTCACCTGGTCGTAAACCTGTAAATTCTATTTTAATATCTTTCCCTTCTCTTAATCCACTTAACGAAATCATTTTACGAGCTAAATCAATTATTTTTACAGATTTACCCATATCAAAAACGAAAATTTCTCCACCATTACCCATACATGCTGCTTCAATTACTAATTGGCTCGCTTCGGGTATTGTCATAAAATACCTTGTAATATCGGGGTGTGTAATTGTTATAGGACCACCACTTTCTATTTGTTTTTTAAAACGAGGAATAACTGAGCCATTACTGCCTAAAACATTTCCAAAACGTGTTGTAATAAATTTTGTGTTGGTTTGTTTTCCTAAACTTTGAATGTAAATTTCGGCAATACGTTTACTAGCGCCCATTACGTTAGTTGGGTTTACAGCTTTATCTGTACTAACAAAAACAAATTTTTCTACTTTATGTTGTGTAGAAAGATCAGCAACATTTTTAGTTCCTAAAATATTTGTAAGAATTGATTCTGATGGATTATTTTCCATTAAAGGAACATGTTTGTATGCAGCTGCATGAAAAACAATTTGTGGCTTAAATGTATTAAACACGTTTTGCATACGTTCTAAATTTCTAACATCAGCCATAACAACTTCAAATAATGTTGTTTCGTATTTATCGTTAAATTCTAGTTCTAATTCATGTAATGGACTTTCGGCTTGGTCTAACAAATAAATTTTACTTGGATTAAATGCCGCGCATTGCCTAGCTAATTCGCTTCCTATACTTCCTGCAGCACCAGTAATTAAAATTATTTTATTTTGAAGTTGTGTTTGTATTGTTTCGGTATTTAATTTAATTGGTTCGCGCTCTAAGAGTTCTTCAATATTAATACTTCGTAACTGATTAAAGCTTAACTCGCCATTAATCCACTTAGATGCTGGTGGCACATTTAAAACCCTTACATTATATTCTAAACAAAAATCTGTTATTTCGTTTTTTCTTTTTGACGAAATTTTTTGAATAGAAATAATTAAAAACTCAACATCAAATTCTTGTAAAATACGTTTAAGCTCATTACTATGGTAAACAAAAACTCCCTCTAAGCTACGTCCTTTCTTTTTTTCATCATCATCTATAAACCCAATTACTTTATATCTTATTGAAGCATCTCTGTCTAATGTGTATTTTGTAATCAAACCTGCTTCACCAGCACCAAAAATAACCACATTGTGTTTTTCTTTACTAGGGTTTTTAATTTCGCTATACAACGCTTTAACAGCAAGTCTTGAACTAATCATTAAAAATAACGAAACCAAACCGTCAATTATAATTACTGAATTTGGTATAAAGTAACTGTTGCTTATAAAAAAATAGTCTATTAAATTAAATACAAATACTGTAAAACTTCCAATTAGAATTACTAAAAATATTCTTACAGCATCTCTTGAACTTGTATATCTTACTACCCCTTTATATGTTTTAGAAATAATAAAAGTTATAAATCTTACAGATAAAACTATTATGTAATCTTTTAAAAAATTTGCAGCATCAGCTTCGGGTATATTATCAAAATTAAATCGTAATAAAAAGGCAACAGTTAATGCAAATGCGCAAATAAACGTATCAATAAATAAAATTGACCAACGTGGTAAATTATAGGCCCAAAATAGTTGAAATAACCGATACATATTAAGCTATAAATTTACTTATTTTTTATAATAAATTAGTTAGAAATAAATAGGAGATTTGCCATATATTTGAAAATAAAGTAGGTTTATGGATAAAGTATTTGATATGCATTTTTTTGTTTGCACAAATCAACGCTCGGGCAACGAACGATTGAGTTGTGGTAACGAACATGGTTTAGCTTTAGTTACTGAATTTAAAAAACAAATAAAAGATTTAAATCTTAATTTAAAAATTAGAACAAATCAAAGCGGTTGTCTAGGGATTTGTGATTATGGCCCTACTGTTGCTGTTTACCCCGAAGGAATATTTTATGTTAATGTACAAAAAGATGATGTAAATGAAATAATTACTTCACATATTATCAATAATAAGCCCGTAGAAAGACTTTTGTTGCAAAATGCAAAAAAATGAACTCGATAATTATTTAATTAATCATAAATTATTTGAACTTTTTAAAAAGCAAATTTTAAAAGATTTTGAAATGGCAGGAATACAACTAGATGAAGTTTTATTGCCAAATTTTAATGATTTAGTATTAAAACTTAAAAATCTTTTACTTAAAAATAAATTTGAGGCATTGCTATATAGAATTGATATTAGTGAAGAACAAATAAAAAATTATTGTAGCAAAAATGAAATTGATTTTTTAACAGCAGTTAGCGAATTAATTATAAAAAGAGAGTTGCAAAAAGTAATATTTAAAATAAATTATAAATGAGTATTAAAATAAGAAAAGGAACTGAAAAAGATATAGAAGCTGCACTAAATTTAATTAAAGAGTTAGCTTTGTATGAAAAAGCGCCTAACGAAGTAAGTGTTACAATTGAACAAATGAAAAATTGGGGATTTGGGTCAAATAAAATATTTGATTTTTTTGTTTTAGAAAAAAATGCTGTTGTGATTGGTTTAGCCCTATATTATTTTAAATACAGCACCTGGAAAGGTAAATGTTTGTTTTTAGAAGATATAATTATTACTGAGAACGAACGTAAAAATGGCTATGGCAAATTATTATTTAATGAAGTTGCAAAAGTTGCTAAAAATGAAAATGTTGAACGAATGGAATGGCAAGTACTTAATTGGAACGAGCCAGCCATTAAATTTTACAAAAAATATAATGCAACATTAGATGATGAATGGTTAAATGGAAAATTAGTTAAAATTGATTTGCAAAATTTTTAAAATAGTTTTATTAATAAAAAATGTAAATCAATTGTTAAAAAGTACTTTAAAACCAATAAATTTTTAAAAACCATAAGCTATATTATTTTTGTTTTATAACTTCGGATTTAATTTAATGCAAATTTCAAAATACATAGTAGTTATTTTTTCGTTATTATTTTATTGTGTTAATGCACAAAATAATGATGCTGCTAAAATTTGTTTTTATAAGGCAGATAAAATTTTATGCAACTCATTTAATTACGATATTGAAATAAACAAACAAAACGTTTATACAATTAAGCCAACCATTTCTAAAAAGGTAGCTTTAGAATATCAAGTATTAAGCGAAGGTATAATTCATATTACAATTAAAAATTGGGGAAATGATTGGTCGGCCTCAACAAACATTAATGTTAAAAATGGTAAAACCTATTATGTAAAAATTGATTGTTCAATTTCTGGAGTTTATTTAACAACAAACGATAGTTCAAGTTCTGCAGAATGGGCATTGGCTTCGCGAGACTTTGTAGTTAAAATGGCAGAAGATCCAAATAACCCATTAATTAAAAAAGAAGAGATAGAGAATTCTTCAAATGCTAAATCTAAAATTGTTGAAGTTTACAAATTTGACACCATAAAACAGATAGTTTATGTAAAAGAAGACAAAACATTTAAGTTTGAAGCTTTCACTGACATTGATAAAAATATACCATTAAGCAATAAAGTTAACGAACAAACCTATGCGTTAATTATAGGTAACGAAGATTATAAAAATTACCAACCAGATTTAAATACAGAAGTAAATGTTATGTTTGCTAAACGTGATGCTTTTTTATTTAAAGAATATGTAATAAAAAGTTTAGGTGTTCCCGAAAAGAACGTTAATTTTTTACTTGATGCAACGTATGGACAAATTAGCCAAGCTATAAGTAAACTAAATTTAATTGCAAAAACAACTGGAGGAAATGCTAAAATTTTATTTTATTATGCCGGCCATGGTATGCCCGATGAGCAAACTAAAGAACCATATATTATACCTGTTGATATTAGTGGAGCCTTTGTATCAAATGGGATTAAACTTAAAGACGTATATTTTAAATTAACAGAATTTCCTGTTCAAAATGTATTAGTTTTTTTAGATGCCTGTTTTACTGGAGGAGCAAGAAATGAGAGTTTAATTGCTGGTAGAAGTATTTCTATTAAACCTAAAGAACAACTTTTAAAAGGAAATATTGTAGTGTTTAGCGCAAGTAGTGGTAATCAATCTTCGCTTTCTTATACCGAAAAAAAACATGGCATGTTTACATATTTTCTGCTTAAAAAAATAAATGAATCTGGCACAAGCATAACGCTAAAAGAACTAAACGAATATATTAAAGAAAAAGTAGCCTTAGAAAGTTTACTCATTAATAGCAAAGAGCAAAACCCACAAACAAACACTAGTACAAGCATTATAGATAAATGGGGTAAATGGAAACTAAATGATTAAACAATTTAATAAAATATTATTTTTTTATTTCTTTATTTTAATAAATTTTACTTTTTATTCTCAAAAAAGTATTGATGTAAAAAACATAAAAGGTTCATGTTATATAGAAGGAGATGTTAGCCCCAACATTGCAAAAAATAAAGCATTAAACGAAGCAAAGCTTAATGCGCTTAAAGACGCTGGAATTAACGAAAGTATAAGCTCGTACCAAGTGTTATTTACTAATCAAGACAAAAACGACTACACGCAATTTTTTAGCTCTGACATTCAATCTGAGTTACAAGGTGCAGTTAAATCATATAAAATTATTAGTGAAAAAACATATTGTACAAATGATAATAAGATAGTTTATGATATTACAATAAATGCAGAAGTTATTAAATATAACTCTAAAGCTGATAATACTTTTAAAGCAAATATAAATGGAATAAAATCAGTATATAACAATAATGACAATTTAATTTTTAATGTTGTTGCCACTCAAAATTGTTATTTAACTATATTTAATATTACTGATAATGAGGCTTCTTTATTATTCCCAAATTCTTTCGAGAAAAAATCTGAGTTAAAAAAAAATGAAACTAAAGAATTTCCTACCGAAAAAATAGATTACAGTTTAGGAAGCAATCAAAATAAACAAGAAACAAATAGGTTAATTTTTGTGTTTACTAAAAAAGAAATTCCTTTTATTAAAATGGATAATAACCAAATAACAAAAAAAGAAGAAATATTTAATTGGTTATACTCAATTCCTCCAGATGAAAGATATGTTGAATATTACACAATCTCAATCCTTAAATAATATAATTGATTTTGAAATTGTTTAAATCTTATTTTATTAGTTTAAATAAAATAAATATATTGTATAGTATAAATTTTGAAAGTTAAAACAGTAAATATTTTTGAAAGATTTGTTAATTTAATAAGAGATAAAACAAATGAAAAACAATTTTTAATTTTTTCGAGTGTTTTAGTGGGTTTTAGTACAGGGCTAGCAGCAGTTGTATTAAAAATGTTTGTTCATGTAATTAGAACATATTTGGTTGAAGGTTATTTTTTTAAGTTCGATTTTAAATACATCTATTTAATATTACCTTTAATTGGTATTGGCATTACAGTTTTAATTGTAAAATACTTTTTTAAAGGGCAATTAAATCGTGGCACTTCAGTAATATTATATTCTATTGCTAAAAAAAGTAGTTTTTTACCTTTTTATCAAATGTATTCACATATTTTTACAAGTGCATTAACAGTTGGTTTTGGTGGTTCGGCAGGTTTAGAATCACCAATTGTAAATACAGGCTCTGCTATTGGTTCAAATTTTGCTAAAACATATAAATTAAATTATAAAGAAAGAACATTACTATTAGCCGCAGGAGCAGCAGGTGGAATTGCAGGCGCATTTAATGCTCCAATAGCTGGTGTATTGTTTGCTTTAGAAGTTATTTTAGTTGATATTACAATTAGCGCGTTTATACCTTTATTAATTGCTGCCGCTGCAGGAGCTTTAACTTCAAATATTTTACTTCAAGAAAGCAATTTATTGTTTTTTAAATTACAAGCCCCTTTCGATTATCATAACACTCCATTTTATATCTTATTAGGTGTTTTGGCGGGTTTTGTATCGTTGTATTATGTTATAATTTTCGAAAAAATAGAAACTTCATTATCTAAAATAAATTCAATTTACATTAAATGGATAATAGGAGGGACTTGTCTTGCTTTGTTGTTCGCATTTTTCCCATCTTTATATGGAGAGGGATACGAAAGTATAAAAGCCTTGGCTAATATAAATACCAGCGAACTTTTTAATAATAGTTTATTACAAAAATATTTATCAGATAAATGGTTAATACTTGCTTTTATAACAGTAGCAATGTTACTAAAATCAATTGCCGCAGGTGTTACTTTAGGGAGTGGAGGTAATGGAGGTAATTTTGCACCATCACTTTTTGTTGGGGCTTATTTAGGGTTTGTTTTTGCGTTTTTTTTAAACTTAATTGGATTTAAAAATGTTCCAATAAGTAATTATACTATTGTTGCAATGGCTGGAATTTTAAGTGGAGTTTTTCATGCACCACTTACCGGAATATTTTTAATTGCAGAAATAACTGGCGGTTACGAATTAATTATTCCATTAATGATGGTATCATCTATAAGTTATATTATTGTAAGGTATTTTCATCCAGAATCTCTTGATGTAAAAAAACTGAAAGAAAAAGGCACTATTGTTTCTGATAATAAAGATAAAAGCACATTAAGTAAATTACAAATTAACACACTTATTGAATCTGATTTTACGCCAATTCATTTTAAAGCAACTTTACGCCAAGTAGTAGAAACAATTAAAGTTTGCAAAAGAAATACTTTTCCTGTAATTAAAAAAAATGGTAAACTTTTAGGTGTAATTTATTTAGATAATATTAAAGAAGAAATGTTTAACGCAGAATTATATGACGTTGTTACTGCTAAAGAACTTATGGTTAAACCTATTATGGTTGTTAACGAACAAGATGATATTTTTGTAATTATGAAAAAATTTGACGAATCTGGTCAATGGAATTTACCTGTTGTAAATGATGGTATTTACTTAGGTTTTTTATCTAAATCAACTATTTTAGATACTTATCGAAGTAAAATTTTAGCCTCGGTATAAAATCAGTTTCTGTATCTTTACTTTTTTTAAATGAAAATACTTTTTAATTATATAACTCATCATAAAAAACATTTATTGTTTGCTTTATTACTTGCAACAATTAATCAATGTTTTAGTTTGTGCGATTCTATTATTACTGGTAAACTTATAAATAATTTTGGCGATGCTAACGTAAAATTTAATGGCGAATTTAATTTGTTTTTTAAGTCTATTTTAACGTGGTTAATTTTATCGGTGGGTGCTGCAATGATTTCAAGAATAGCAAAAAATTTTCAAGATTATAACACAAACATTGTTATTCAAAGAACAGGAGCTGAAATGTACACAGACGGTATAAAAAAAGTTTTGTCATTACCCTATAACGAATTTGAAGATCAAAGAAGTGGCGAAACTTTAGGCAAATTGCAAAAAGTTAAAACCGATACTGAAAAATTTATTACTATTTCTATTTCATTAATATTTCAATCAGTAATTGGTATTGTATTTATATTTATTTATGCAATTAAAATTAATATTTTAATTGGTCCTTTGTTTTTAGCAACAGTTCCGGTAATTGGCTTCGTGAGTTCTTTTTTAGGAAAAAAAATTAAATTAATTTCTAAACAAATTTTAAAAGAAACCACCGCTTTAGCAGGAGCAACAACTGAATCGTTAAGAAATATAGAATTAGTTAAAAGTTTAGGATTAATTAATCAAGAAGAAAAAAGATTAAACGAAACAACTTTTAAAATTTTAGGATTAGAGCTAAAAAAAGTGCGCTATATACGCAGTTTATCATTTATACAAGGCACAACCGTGCATTTAGTTAGAACAACTTTAGTGTTTACTTTATATTATTTTGTTTTTAAAGGAATGATAAAAGTTGGAGATTTAATTACTTTAATGTTCTTTTCTTTTTTTGTATTTAATCCGTTGCAAGAATTAGGAAATGTTATAACCACCTACAATGAAACTAAAATAAGTATGGATAATTTTACAAAAATTATTTCTTCAAAAAGCGAAGATACTCCTGTTCAGCCTAACTTAATTGGTGAAATTAATTCTATACAATTTAATAATGTTTCGTTTGGACATAATAGTAATAAAGGGTATGCTATTAAAAACATTAATATTTCAATTAACAAAGGAAAAACTATTGCATTTGTTGGTCCAAGCGGTAGCGGTAAAACTACTTTAGTGAAATTATTACTTGGTTTATATCAACCGCAAGTTGGCGAAGTTTTATATAACAACATTAATTCTACTCAAATTAATTTAAACGAATTAAGAATGCAATTAGGTTTAGTGAGTCAAGATTCGCAATTGTTTAGCGGCACAATTAAAGATAATTTACGTTTTGTAAAACCTAATGCAACCGACGAAGAAATTTTTAATGTACTTAATAAAGCATCATGTAAAAATTTATTAAGTAGAACAAATGATGGAATTAATACAACTATTGGCGAAGGAGGTATAAAATTAAGTGGAGGAGAAAAACAACGTTTAGCAATTGCACGTGCACTATTACGCAATCCTAAATTATTAATTTTTGATGAGGCTACAAGTGCATTAGATTCTATTACAGAAGAAGAAATTTCTGAAACAATACGTTCAATTAGTTTAGATAAAGATCAAATTGTAATTTTAATTGCTCACCGCTTAAGCACAATTATGCATGCTGATGAAATTATTGTTTTAGAACAAGGAAATATAATTGAAAAAGGAAAACATGCCCAATTAATTGATAATAAAGGCTTGTATTATGCAATGTGGCGTCAACAAATTGGAGAACGAAAAAATTAATTGTTTTTATTTTTCTTTTTTAATCCCTATTCCAATTAAAATCCAACCAATTAATAAAATTAAACCTCCAATTGGTGTAATTGGCCCTAAAAAACTTAACCACGGCATACCAATTAAATCTTTTGTGCTTAATAAATACAACGAACCACTAAAAAATAAAGTACCTAAAACAAAACATAAAAATGCATAAGAAAAAAATTTCTTGTTCATTTTCGATTCAATAGCTATTAAAGCCAATAGTGCAATTGCATGATACATTTGATAACGCGCACCTGTATCAAATGCGTTTAGTTGGTTTGCTGTGATTAATCCCGCATCTAATTTTTGTTTTAAACCATGAGCACCAAATGCGCCTAATCCTATTGCACTTGCTCCAAATATAGCGGAGATTAATGCGTAACCTTTTTGTTTCATTTTGTTTGCAAAATTAAAGGTTTAGTATTGATATTTTTAATTTAAATAGTAAAATTTAGTTAATAAATATATAATTTCGCCTTATGCAAATATTTAAGTTTGGAGGAGCCTCAGTTAAAGATGCTACATCAATAAAAAATGTAGCCGAAATTTTAAAAAATTTCGCAACCGAAAAAACAATAGTTGTAATATCTGCAATGGGTAAAACAACTAATAAACTAGAGTTATTGGCACATGCCTATTTTAAAAATGACGAAAATACACAATCAATTTTAAATGAAATTAAACAATACCATTTAGAAATTATAAATGAATTGTTTGATAATAAATCAAACTCTGTATTTGACGAAGTTGAAAATGTTTTTACTGAGCTGATGTGGAATATTGAAGATCCTATCTCTCAGAACTACAATTTTCATTACGATCAAATTGTATGTATGGGCGAAATTCTTTCTACAAAAATTATTTCGGCTTACCTAAACCATTGTGGTATTTCAAATTTATGGCAAGATGCCAGAAATTTCATTCAAACAGATAATAATTATAGAGAAGGAAAAGTAAATTACGAATTAAGCCAAACCTTAGTTACAAATAATTTAATGCCTTTATTTACCAATAATACAATTGTTGTTACGCAAGGATTTATTGGAGGAACAAGCGAAAATTACACAACAACATTAGGCAGAGAAGGAAGTGATTATACCGCCGCATTATTAGCTTTTTTTACTAATTCAAAACATGTAACAATTTGGAAAGATGTTGATGGCGTTCTTAATGCAGACCCTAAATATTTTAAAAATACTTCAAAAATAGATGAACTTACGTATCACGATGCAATTGAATTAACGTATTTTGGTACATCCGTAATTCACCCTAAAACTATTAAACCTCTACAAAATAAAAATATTCCTTTATATGTAAAATCTTTTATAAACCCGCAAGCCAATGGCACGGTTGTAAAAGAACATGTTAAAAGAGTAAATATTACTAGCTATATTTTTAAAGATAACCAAATTTTAATTTCTATTCAACCAAAAGATTTTAGTTTTATTGCCGAAGATAATATGGCTGAGATTTTTAATGCCATGAGTAAACATAAAGTTCATGCTAATATGATTCAAAATTCTGCAATTAGTTTAAGTTTATGTGTTGATGATGATATAAATAAAATTGAGCAATTATTATTGGATTTACATCAACAATTTAAAGTGCTTTACAATAAAAATGTGCAGTTAATGACGATTAGAAACTATAATCAAGATATAATTAACAACTTAAGTCAAGGTAAAACTATTTTGCTTGAACAACGTACCCGTAATACACATCAAATGGTACTGCAAAACGAAAATGATTAAAATCAAATTTTATTTCCAATTATTTATTTTTTTAAAATTTTTTAATAAAAATTAGTTGCTGTTAATTATACTTGGTTATATTTGTAATTCACTAAACCAATATTAGAATTAATTACCATGAGCAAAATTAAAGTAGCCAACCCTGTGGTTGAATTAGACGGGGATGAAATGACCCGCATTATTTGGAAATTTATTAAAGATAAATTAATTGTTCCTTATTTAGATATTGATATTAAATATTACGATTTAGGTATAGAACATCGTGATGCCACTAACGATCAAGTTACAATTGACTCGGCAGAGGCAATAAAAAAATACCAAGTTGGTATTAAATGTGCAACCATTACTCCAGATGAAGCGCGTGTTAAAGAATTTAACTTAAAACAAATGTGGAAATCACCAAACGGTACTATTCGTAACATTTTAGACGGTACTGTTTTTCGTGAGCCAATTGTTTGTAAAAATGTTCCGCGTTTAGTTACAAACTGGACAAGCCCAATAATTGTTGGCCGCCATGCTTTTGGCGATCAATACCGCGCAACAGATATGGTTATTCCTGGCAAAGGAAAATTAACAATGAAATTTGAAGGCGAAGATGGTAAAACTCAAGAGTTTGAAATATTTAATTTTAAAGGAGCTGGTGTTGCTATGGGAATGTATAATACCGAAGAAAGTATTAGAGGTTTTGCACACTCATGCTTTAATGTTGCGTTAACTAAAAAATGGCCTTTATATTTATCAACAAAAAATACAATCTTAAAAAAATACGACGGAAGATTTAAAGACATTTTCGAAGAAATTTATAGAGCAGATTATAAAGCAAAATTTGAAGCAGCTGGTATTGTTTACGAACATCGTTTAATTGATGACATGGTTGCAAGTGCATTAAAATGGAATGGAAGTTTTGTTTGGGCTTGTAAAAATTATGATGGTGATGTACAATCTGATTCGGTTGCGCAGGGCTTTGGTAGTTTAGGATTAATGACTTCGGTTTTAGTTACACCAGATGGTAAAATTATGGAAGCAGAAGCAGCACATGGTACTGTAACTCGCCATTATCGCGATCATCAAGCGGGTAAACCAACAAGTACTAATCCAATCGCAAGTATTTTTGCTTGGACTCGTGGTTTAGAATTCCGCGGAAAATTAGATGGTAACCAAGAATTAATTCGTTTTGCACAAACTTTAGAAAAAGTATGTGTAGAAACAGTTGAAAGTGGTAAAATGACAAAGGATTTAGCAGTTTGTGCATATGGTAACAAAGTAAACCATGGCGAACATTATTTATATACCGAAGAGTTTTTAGCAGCAATTGATACTAATTTAAAAGCAGCTTTGGCAAAATAATAGTCTAATTAACTTAAATAAAAAACCTCGATAAAAGTTTATCGAGGTTTTTTTGTGGTCCAACTTGGGCTCGAACCAAGGACCCCCTGATTATGAGTCAGGTGCTCTAACCAGCTGAGCTATAAGACCTAACCGCAACCTTAAATTGCGGAGGGCAAATTTAACAATTAAACATCAATTATCAAAAAAAATGTTTTTTTAATTTGATGTGCTTTTTGCAAGGTGTTAATTATCAAAAAAATACTATCTTTGCCCCCTTAAAAATTTTTAAATGTCAAGTATTCGTAACATTGCAATTATTGCACACGTTGACCACGGTAAAACTACATTGGTTGATAAAATCCTTCATACCTGTAACTTATTTCGCGAAAATCAAGCAACAGGAGAACTAATTTTAGATAACAATGATTTAGAACGCGAACGTGGAATTACCATTCTTGCAAAAAACGTTTCTGTAACATACAAAGGAACTAAAATTAATATTATAGATACACCCGGCCACGCCGATTTTGGTGGCGAAGTAGAACGTGTAATGAACATGGCTGATGGTGTAATTTTACTAGTAGATGCTTTTGAAGGACCAATGCCTCAAACGCGCTTTGTTACTCAAAAAGCAATTGCAGCAGGTAAAAAAGCAATTTTAGTTATTAATAAAGTTGATAAACCAAACTGTAGACCAGATGAGGTACACGATGCTGTTTTTGATTTGTTTTTTAATTTAGAAGCAAGTGAAGAGCAATTAGATTTTAAAACTGTTTACGGAAGTAGCAAACAAGGTTGGATGGGGCCAGATTATAAAACCCCAACTAGCGATATAACTTATTTGTTAGATACAATTATTGCAAATATTGAAGAAGCTCCAAAACGCGAAGGAACATTACAAATTCAAATTACTTCATTAGATTATTCATCGTTTATTGGACGTATTGCTGTTGGTAGAGTTTTTAGAGGTACAATTAAAGAAAACATGCCAGTTAGCGTAGTTAAACGCGATGGAACTATACAAAAAAGTAGAGTTAAAGAATTATTTGTGTTTGATGGTTTAGGTAAAGTTAAAGTTCAAGAAGTTCAAGCTGGTGATATTTGTGCCTTTACCGGTATTGAAGGTTTTGAAATTGGTGATACAGTTGCCGATTTTGATGCGCCAGAGGGCTTACCAAACATTGCAATTGATGAACCAACAATGAGCATGTTGTTTACAATTAACAATTCACCGTTTTTTGGTAAAGATGGTAAATTTGTAACCTCACGTCATTTACGAGATAGGTTAATGAAAGAGCTTGAGAAAAATTTAGCTTTAAGAGTTGAAGAAACAGGAAGCCCTGATGCATACTTGGTTTACGGTAGAGGTATTTTACATTTATCTGTTTTAATAGAAACCATGCGCCGCGAAGGTTACGAACTTCAAGTTGGGCAACCTCAAGTAATTGTTAAAGAAATAGATGGGGTTAAATGCGAGCCTGTTGAGGTTTTAACAGTTGATACTCCCGAGGAAACAAGCAGTAAAGTTATTGATTTGGTTACTCAGCGTAAAGGCGATATGTTAATGATGCAACCCAAAGGCGATTTAATTCACATGGAATTTCAAATTCCTAGCCGTGGTATTATTGGTTTACGTAACAATATTTTAACTGCAACAGCTGGTGAAGCTATTATGGCACACCGCTTTAAAGCATTTGAACCATGGAAAGGTGCAATTCCTAGCCGTATTGCAGGGGTTTTATTAAGTAAAGAAAAAGGTACTGCAGTTGCTTATAGTATTGATAAATTACAAGACCGTGGTAAATATTTTATTGAACCAGGCGAAGAAATTTATCCAGGAATGGTTGTAGGTGAGCACATCCGCCCAGATGATTTAGTAATTAATTTATGCGGCGAAAAAAAATTAACTAACATGCGCGCAAGTGGAAGTGATGAAAAAATGCGGATAGCTCCAAAAATCAGATTTAGCTTAGAAGAAGCAATGGAATATATTCAAGCAGATGAATATGTAGAAATTACGCCAAGTAATATTCGTATGCGTAAAATAATTTTAGATGAAAACGAACGTAAGCGTGTAAGCAAACAACAAGCAGAAGCTTAAAAAATCATAAATATAAATGTAGGTTGACCAAAAAAGTCAACCTATTTTTTTTGTATATGGAATTTCAATCAATATCTTTATACTTTAAATATAATTATGCAACCCTTGTTTATATACAACACAGTAACCCGAAAAAAAGAAGAGTTTAAACCTATTAATCCGCCATTTGTAGGCTTTTACGTTTGCGGTCCTACATTATATAGCGATGTGCATATTGGTAACTGTCGTACATTTACTTCGTTTGATATTATGTATCGTTACTTGTTGCATTTAGGGTATAAAGTTCGTTATGTAAGAAATATTACTGATGTAGGACATTTAGAAGATGAAGTTGCTGGCGAAGGTGAAGATAGAATTGGCAAACAAGCTCGCATTAAACAATTAGAACCAATGGAAATTGTTCAACGTTATTCATTTGGTTTTAGAGAAGTGATGAGTTTATTAAATACGTTGCCTCCAAGCATTGAACCCACTGCATCTGGTCACATTCCCGAGCAAATTGAAATGATTGAAAACATAATCAAAAATGGTTTTGCTTATGTAGAAGATGGAAATGTTTACTTTAATGTGGAAAAATTTGCTGAAGCAAACAATTACGGAATATTGTCTGGCAGAAGCATTGAAGATCAATTAAATAATACAAGAGATTTAGATGGTCAACAAGAAAAAAAAGGAAGATTAGATTTTGCTCTATGGAAAAAAGCAAAACCAGAACATATAATGCGTTGGAAATCTCCATGGAGTATAGGTTTTCCAGGTTGGCATATTGAGTGTAGCGCAATGAGTCAAAAATATTTAGGTAATACATTTGATATACATGGTGGTGGTATGGATTTAATTCCAACTCATCATACAAACGAAATTGCACAAAGCGTAGGCTGTTGCGGACAAGCACCAGTTAATTATTGGGTTCACACTAATATGCTAACTTTAAACGGCCAAAAAATGTCACGCTCGTTAGGCAATGTGTTTTTACCAGTAGAATTATTTACTGGAAAAAAATTAAGTTCAAACTCACCTAGCGCAACGCCATCGCAAGCAATTTTAGAAGATAAACATCCATTATTTGATAAAGCTTTTAGCCCTATGGCAGTTAGATTTTTCATGATGCAAACACACTATCGTAGTACGTTAGATTTTAGTAATGAAGCTTTAACAGCAAGCGAAAAAGGATTTGAACGAATAATTGATGCATTTAAAACATTACAAAACTTAACATCTTCAAATTCAAGTAGCGAAGATATTAAAGCATTACAACAAAAATGTTACGATGCAATGAATGATGATTTTAATACACCAGTATTAATTGCAAATTTATTTGATGCAGTAAGAATTATAAATTCATGTAATGATAAAAAATTAAATTTAACACAAAACGATATTGAAGTTTTAAAAACAATTTATAACGATTTTGTTTTTAATATAATGGGATTAAAACTAGAAGAGGCTAATAATAAAGCTAACAATGTACTTGATAACGTTGTAAATGTGTTGTTAAATATGCGTAATCAAGCCAAAACGGATAAGAATTTTACACTAAGCGATGAAATTAGAAATAAACTAATTGAAGCTGGCATTCAAATAAAAGATAGTAAGGAAGGAAGTACTTGGAAATTGAATTAAACTATTTAATTAATGAAAATTTATCACAATAATAATTGTAGCAAAAGTTGTAATGCTCTTGATTATTTAAAAAATAATAGTACAGAACCAATCGAAATTGTTGAATATTTAAACACACCACCATCAAAATTAGAACTTATAGAGATTTTAAAACTTCTAAACGCTAAACCATTTGATATTATTCGAACTAAAGAGCCTTTATTTATAGAAAAATTTACAGATAAAAATTATACTGATGAGCAATGGATAGAGGTGTTAATTCAAAATCCAATTTTAATAGAACGTCCAATAGTTGTTAAAGGAAATAAAGCAGTTATTGCAAGACCAATTGAGAAAATTTTAGAACTTTAAAATTATTTTTTATTAAATTCTAATAACCAATTTACCGCATCAATTTCTGCATTAAAAACTTTACATGGTTTAATTGGCTTATTTATTTTTAAATAAAAATTTGCAATTATTTTATGTGCTAAATTAGTTACCACTAATGCTTCTGCAATACTGTACGCTTGTCCTTGTTCACTTGCCGAAAAATTTCTGGCTTCGGCAGTAATTACTGCACCTGTTTCTGCAACAACTAAAACTAAAGCTTCTTTAAAATTTGATAATTCGCCAATTGCTTTATTCATACGATAGCTTTCATCAAAATCAATAGTGCTATTTTCGTATAGTACAACACGAATAATAGAATTTTTTAATAATTCTACTTTTCCAAACTCAAAACTTATTTTCCTTTCAATTCCCAATTACACAAAGAATGTAAATTTATACGTTAAAATCAAATGTTTATAGTTAAAAGGACTTATTTAATCGTTAAAAAGGTTATTTTTTAACAAATTTATTATTCTAATTTTAAAAATGTGTAATTTAGATTTGAAATTATGAGAAATAAAAAATTAATAGGTACAGGAGTTGCTATTGTTACGCCATTTACAAAAACAGGTGAGGTTGATGTTGATGCATTAAAAAAACTAGTTAAGCATTTACATAATGGAAAAGTTGATTACATTGTTGTATTAGGTACAACAGGCGAAAGTGTTACGCTTACTAAAGACGAGAAGAAAATAGTTATTGATACTGTTGTTAAAGCAAATAATAAAGAATTACCATTAGTGTTAGGCATAGGAGGTAATAATACATTAGAAGTAGTTGAACAAATTAAAAAAACAGATTTAAAAGACTTTGAGGCAATTTTATCTGTTGCGCCTTATTATAATAAACCAAATCAAGAAGGGTATTACCAACATTATAAAGCAGTTGCTAATTCAACTAAAAAAGATATAATTTTATACAATGTGCCCGGAAGAACCGGTAGTAATGTTACATGGGAAACACAAATAAAAATTGCTAAAGATTTTAAAAACATTGTTGCAACAAAAGAAGCAAGTGGAAATGTTGAGCAAATAATGAAAGTAATTAAAAATAAACCAAAAGATTTTATGGTAATAAGTGGCGATGACGCTTTAACACTACCATTAATTGCAGCTGGTGCAGTTGGAGTAATTTCTGTTGTTGCAAATTCGCATCCGAAAATTTACAGCGAAATGGTTAACTTGGCTTTAAAAAACAAATTTGAAAAAGCACAAAATCTTCATTATTCATTAATAGATTTAATAGATCAATTGTTTGCTGATGGAAACCCTGGTGGAATTAAATATACATTAAGTAAATTAAATATTTGTAAATCTTATGTTAGATTACCTTTGGTAGAGCCTAAACAAGAGGTTAAACAAAAAATTGATGTGTTAATTAAATCAATTTAATAATTAGATTTTTGTTATAAAATGAGTAAAGTAAAAATATTAAGTACACAACAAATTCAACAAAAGATTAATAGAATTGCTTTTGAAATTTTTGAAAATAATTTTAATGAAAAAGAAATTATTGTTGTTGGTATTGAAGGTAATGGTTATAAATTTGCTACTATTTTAGTTAAAAAATTAACTGAAATTTCAAAAATTAAATTCACATTAGCTAAATTAACATTAAACAAACAAAACCCTTGGAAAGATGATGTTGAATTGTCTTTAGATTTAAAAAAAGCAAATAACAAAATTATAATTTTAGTTGATGATGTTTTAAATAGCGGAAAAACGTTAATGTATGCCGTAAAATTATTTTTAAATCAACCTTTAAAAAAATTAAATACTGTTGTTTTAGTAGATAGAAGTCATACAAATTTCCCTGTAAAAGCAGATTTTGTGGGCTTAAGATTAAGCACAACTTTACAAAATCATATTGAAGCAGATTTTAGCAAAACGGGTAAAGAAGAAGTTTACTTGGTTTAATTTTTAAGTGTCCATCCAATACTTATTCCAGCCCAAGGAAAAATTTTATAAGGCTCAAAAAAAGCAGCAGATTTAAAATATTGAGTTTCGCGGTCATGCTTTATTAAATTACCACCTTGTGTTCCTCCAATACTATTAATACCAGCAATTGATGGTGTTAAAGTTAATCTCAGAAAAAGCCCCCCGTCATTTTTTTGAAAGCGATATCCAATTTTTGGAGTGAAATAAGAATAAAAATTATTTTGATAGCCAATATAATTATTTATTTGAGTGTTACCATTTAAATCTGTTACACCTTCAGAAACAGTTAATTTATTTTGCCTTAAATACATTGCAGTTATGCCTAAGCCTAGTTCTAAATGATGATTGTTTTTTCCAAACAAATAGTTGTATGAAGCTGGAATTCCTACTACACAAAGTTCTGATGTTGGAACTAGTGTTAAACCAGCACTGAATGAAGTTTTAATGTTTTTGTTAATTGAATTAATTCTATCAAATGAAATAGAATTGTATAAACCTTGCCCAAAAGCTTCAAAATAAATTGAATTACGATTAATGCTTTTTATATTAATGTTTTGTTGTCCAAATGTTATAAATGGACATAAAAAAATAAAAACTTGAATAATATTTTTTTCATAACATTCATTTTTAACAATTAAACAATAAGCTTTAATATAAAAATTAATCAATTATTTTTTCTTTTTAAATTTTGAAAATAAAATTTCAAAGCTATCTAATACTTTTTTAAATACATCAAAATATAAAGTAATAATTAAACTTAAACTCATTAACCAAATTACCGATATGTTTACCCAAAAGGTTGAATAAAACGAACCAAAAACTTTTTTGCGTGGCGCATAAAAATGCCCTCTGCCAATATTTGATTCTGTTGGGTCGCAAAAAATTGGATCGTTAATTTGTATTAATCTTCCATCTTTTTCTAAACAATTTTCGCCAGTTAAATTAGTTGCATTTTTAACTAATTGACTTAGGTTTTCATTTTCGTAATCATCGCGTAATTGAACGATATCAAATTTACCTTTTAATTTTGTAGTTAAATCATCACTTTCTTTGCGTGCTTTATTTTCAATTGCAATGTATTTATCATTTACTAATTTTAAGTAATTAAAAATACCTTTGCTTACTTCTGCATTAAAATCTTGAACGTTTATTTTATCATAAACTTCACATTTAATACCTTTTAAAATTTTTAATTCTTTTCCTATTTCATTTTTTAATAACAAAATATCACCTTCAAAGTCTTTATTGGTTTTACCATCTTTGTAACCAGATTCTATTTTACTTAATTTATTTTGAATTTTAGCTTTCCAAAAATTCTTTTTATAACTAGCAACACTTATACTTTTATCGTATTTATAAAAATGTTTTTCAAATTTATTGTCTTTAAATTGATTAACAGCTAAAGCCTCATAAGCCCATCTACTTGCCATAGCTTCGCCTACCATTGGTACTGCGCCTTGTTTAGCTAACACAGGATTTAATTTATCAAACTTAACAACAACACCAGCTAATAACAATTGCGGAATAATTAAAAATGGAATTAAAATATAAATTGTAACCGCACTGTTAAATGCGCTAGATATATTTAAACCTAACATATTAGCAAAGCAACTTGTTGTAAACAAAACCAACCAATAATCGCAGTACATGCCTTTTAATCCTAATACAGAGTTACCAACTATTACAAATGATATAGTTTGTATTGCAGATAATACAAACATAATTATAATTTTACTCCATAAATAACTGCCTTTACTTAAATTTAAAAATGATTCTCGCTTTCGTATTTTTCTATCTCTAATAATTTCTTCGGCACTTACAGTTAAACCAATAAATAAAGCAACAACAACCGACATAAAAATGTATGCAGGCACGTTTTCATTTTCTCTAAAAATATAACCTTTACCTGTATCAACATCTGTATTAAAATATCTTACTAAAAACGCAAGAATAAATGCCAAGAGAGGTGCTTCAATAAAATTAATTAATAAATATTGAGTATTAGTTAATTTACTTTTTACATCACGCGTTAAAAACACCTTAAACTGTTTAATTTTATTTGGAATTTTAAAAATTGCTTCAGGTATGCTTGTGTGTTTTTTTTCTGAGTGAATGTTTTTTTCAATTAATTCTTTATAATGTGTGTTCCATTCAACAGGTGTGTTTTTTCTTGTATATGTTAAATTTCCATACTCATCTAATACTTTGCTTTCTATTATATTAAAAATTTGTTCCGGATTAACATTACCACAATTCCAACATTCGGCCTCTTCTGAATTTACATGATTAACTAATCGTTTAAAGTAACTAACTGCATCTACAGGATTACCATAGTAAATTGGATAACCACCAACGTCAAGAATCATTAATTTATCAAACATTTTATAAATGTCGCTTGATGGTTGATGTATAACAACAAAAATTAATTTTCCTTTTAAAGCTAATTCTTTTAAAAGATCCATTATGTTTTCCGAATCTCTACTTGATAAACCAGATGTTGGTTCATCTACAAATAAAACAGAAGGTTCTCTAATTAATTCTAACGATATATTTAAACGTTTACGTTGCCCTCCAGATATTGTTTTCTCTAATGGCGATCCTACTTTTAAATGACGTGTTTCACTTAATCCAATATCTGCTAACAATGCATTACATCTTTTTTCAATTTCATCATCTGGTAAATTTCCAAAACATAGTTTAGCATTATAAAAAAGATTTTGAAATACAGTTAATTCTTCAATAAGTAAATCATCTTGACTAACGTGTCCAACTACACCTTCAATTAAATCGCGTTCAGTATGAATATTTTTTCCATTAATTGTAACTGCACCTGCGCTTGGAATTTCGTTACCGTTTAATACATTTAATAATGTTGATTTTCCAGCACCAGAACCACCCATTATGCCTATTAACTTTCCACTTTCTTCGTTAATATTTACATCTCTTAACCCTAATTTACCACCTTTAAATTTATATTCTAAATGTTTAGCTTCAAATGTAATTTTAAGTTGGTTTTCATCGCTCAAAAATCTGCCAATAACATCGCTATAATATATAGGTTTAATTTTACTGTTACGTATTGATGAACCTGGTGTAAAAATGTGAACGCGTTCTTTTGAAATAATTTGACCATTAAGTTGAAGTTCGGTATTGCCGTATATTCTTAACACATACATTGCAACACTTTGTATTTGAATTATACGAACATCGTTTGTTAATGCATCACAAAATATATGTTTACAAGTATTGTTGTACCCATTTTCTGTATTATTTATTACTAAAATATTACTACTGTTAGGTACAATTTCTTGTTGATCTTCTACAAATGATTTTAACGCTAAAAATTCTTCGTGAGGAATGTTAAATGTATCAGCAACTGTTAATACAAATTCGTTTTCTTGTTCACTAATTTCGTTACTTGAATGTATAAATTCTAATAAACGAACTAATACAATCACTTTTTGTGGTTGCTCTAATTCTTGATTAATTTGCGTACATATTTTTAAAACTTTAACTGAGTTTAAAGAGGTGCGTTTAGCTGCGCCTTCTTTCTTTTTACTAGCCGCTTGACTGGATTCTATAAATTCGTCAAAAATTTTAAGATAGGTTGCAACTTGTTCTGCACTTAATTGTTGCTTTAAAAAAGATTCAACAATTTGTCTTCCTGTACTATTAATGCCATCAACTTTTGCAATAATAGAAAACATTTGCATTAGGGCTCTTAGTATTCGTTCACTCATTTTTTAAATTTTATTATTTAGTGTTTGTTTCATTATAAAAACAGTTTGCAATTTGTTTTACTGCTTTACTATCGCTTTTATAAAATTTTGTTTTTGCTTTATTAAATGTTATTGATGTTAAGCCTTCGTCTTTTAATGTAGCAATGTAATTTTTCCAAATTTCAACTACGTAAAGTCCGGTGTATTTATTTAATTGTTGATGAAGAACATTTTTAAAAAGAATACTTTTACCATTAGATTCTAATTCTAAATTATCTTTTTTATCAAAATATAAATTTTCTGTTACTGATAATTGAATGTAAAATTTTCCATCATCAACTTTTATAATTTTAAACTCGCTGTTATTTTTAAAATTTGTTTTTATGCTTTTACCTGATAAAGTTTTGTTTTGTTCAACAATAAATATAGTATCATTTGTAAATGAACAATCTGATTGAGCAATTATTACATTAGTAATAAATAATAAGCCTAAAAGGATGTAAATAATTTGACTTTTCATTACAGCTAACTAATATAAGAAAAATAAATGAAATTATATAATAAATAAAAAGTTTTATATGCATGATTATCAATTAATTAAACTAATTATTTAAATGTATTTATTAAAGTTGATTTCTATAATTCATTTAAAATTTGAACTAAATCTTTAGTTAGCGATTCTCTACTATATTTTGTAATCATTTTTGTTTGATTTAACTCTATAGTATTATTAAAAGTATTTAAAATATTTTTCTCTAATTGTATTTCGTTGTTAAAGCCACTTATTTTTCCAGCGTTTGTTTCATTTAAAATATTTGCTAAATCACCATCTTCAGGCCCTATTGCAATTATTGGAACATCTGCCATTAAATATTCGAAAAGTTTACCAGTTAAAATTCCTTTTGCATTTGCAGTATTATTAACTAATAGTAAAAGTATTTTACTTTTTTTCTGTTCAATTATTACTTCATTGTGTGGTAGATAATCTATTTTTTTTACATATTTAGTTAAATTGTATTTTGCTATTTCTTCGTTTACAAAAATATCTACCTTACCTACTAATTTTATTTGTAATTGTTTTTCAAAATGTTTGTTTTCGTTTATTAGTTTGTTTAACACTTTCCATAAAATAGTAGGGTTCCTATCTTTAACTAATGTGCCAACATGAGCAATGCTAAACTTCGTGTCTTTTTCTACTTCAAAATTAGGCAAGTCTGATTCATCGTATCCGTTTGTTATTATTTTAAATTTTTCAAAATTTTTACCTCCTATGTTTTTATACATTTCAACAAATTCATTATTCATTTGTTGTCCAATACTTATTATGCAGTTTGCATTTTTTAGTACTGTTTTTTCTAACTTATGATGCTTTTTATTTGAATGCCTTGTAAGCATAAGTTTCGAGTAAAAATCAATATTTGTCCAAGGGTCTCTAAAATCTGCAATCCATTTTAAATTTGGATTAAGCAGTTTTAAATTTAAGGCAATTAAATGCATGCTGTGTGGAGGCCCAGAACTTATGATATATTCTATTTTGTTTTTTTGTATGTAAGTTTGTAAAAATTTAGTACTAGGTTTAATCCAAAATTTTCGTGCATCTGGTATAAAAAAATTGCCTCTAATCCAAACGCTTATTTTTTGAAGCAATCCTGTTTTTTTTCCTTCATTTAAAAATGATGCATTTATTTTTTCTGATTTTTTTTTGCCAGTAAATTTTTTGTAAATAGAATAGGGTTCCCAAATGGGTTGTTTAATTATTATGGCTTCGGGTGGAATGTCTTTTTGTAAACTATCATCTATAACAGGCATTTCGCCGTTAAGTGCAGTATAAATATGGGGTTGCCAATTGTTTTGAGGTAAATATTTTACAAATTTTAACCAGCGTTGCACTCCTGCACCTCCGCTTGGAGGCCAATAATAAGATATAATTAAAACTTTTTTCAAAAAAATGTTTTTGTTAAAGCTAATAAAAAAGCCCTTCAATTTTTTTTTGAAGGGCTTTGTGTTATAAACACTAATTAGTTACTTATGCTAATTTTTTTCTCAAGTTCTTCAATATAAGCTTTAAAACGTTTATCGGTATCCATTAAATTATTTACAGTACGGCAAGCATGTAAAACAGTTGCGTGGTCTTTACCTCCGCAGTGCATACCAATTGTAGCAAGGCTTGATTTTGTCATACTTTTTGCGAAGAACATAGCAATTTGACGAGCTTGAACAACTTCACGTTTACGTGTTTTCGATTTCATGGTGTCAATTTGTAAGTCAAAATAATCGCAAACAACTTTTTGTATGTAATCAATAGAAACCTCGCGAGCAGTGCTTTTAACAAATTTATCAATCATTGCTTTTGCCAACTCTAAAGTAATTACTTTTTTGTTTAAGCTACTTTGTGCTAATAATGATATTAAAGCGCCTTCTAGTTCTCTAACATTAGAAGTGATACTATATGCTAAATATTCGTTTACTTCTTTAGGAAGCTCAATGCCTTCGTTATAAACTTTTTTATCTAAAATTGCAATACGGGTTTCTAAACCTGGAGCTTGTAAGTCTGCACTTAAACCCCATTTAAAACGAGATAATAAACGTTGTTCTATTCCTTGTATATCAACAGGGGCTCTATCTGCAGTTAATATAATTTGTTTACCTAATTGGTGTAAGTGATTAAAGATGTGAAAAAATACATCTTGTGTTTTTTCTTTTCCAGCAAAATATTGCACATCATCAATAATTAACACATCAATCATTTGATAAAAATGAATAAAATCGTTTGTGTTATTGTTTTTAGTTGCTTCAACAAATTGCGTTATAAATTTTTCTGACTGAACATATAGAACTGTTTTGTTTGGAAAATTCTTTTTAACCTCAATGCCTATTGCTTGAGCTAAGTGTGTTTTACCTAAACCAACTCCACCATATAATAAAAGTGGATTAAATGCATTACCTCCTGGTTTTTGAGAAACAGCATACCCAGCGCTTCTTGCTAATCTGTTACAATCTCCTTCAACAAAATTTTCGAAACTATAATTTGGATTTAATTGCGATTCTACTTGTACTTTTTTTAAACCTGGAATTACAAAAGGATTTTTAATGCCATTGTTACTCATATCAATTGGCATTTGCACTGGTGAATTTTTTAAATTAGTATTAATACTAGGTACTTTAAATGTAATTGGACTTTCTGTTTTGCCAGATGAACTATCCATTATAATATTATATTCTAATTTTCCTTCAGCGCCTAATTCTTTTTTAATTACTTTTTTAATTAAAGTAATATAATGTTCTTCTAACCATTCATAAAAAAATTGAGAAGGAACTTGTATGGTTAAAATATTTTGCGATAATTTAATTGCTTTAATGGGTTGAAACCATGTTGCAAAATTTTGTTGGTTAACATTATCTTTAATTATCTCTAGGCAATCTTTCCATACTTGCTCTGCTGTTTTCTCCTTCATCATCATTTAATTTTTTTTGAATATATAATTGTTTATAGTAATTAACACGTTTCTGTTTGTAAATATAATGCGATTATTTGTTTTTCCAATACTAAAATCAAAAAAAAAGTCATTAAAAAATAATTTTTTTATTTGGCTGTTAAGTTTTTTTTACTTTACCCTAAAAAACTTTATGATTGGTATTGTTTTGTAAGAAAATTTTTTTATTAGTAGTAAAAGTTACTTTAATTGATCCTAACCAAATTCCTGCCCAGCCAACTTGTGTTATGTAGGTAATATTTTTCGATAAATTTTCTATTTCAACAAGATTTTCTAAAAACGTATGTGTGTGCCCGCCAATAATTAGATTTGTGTAATTAGTTTTTTTTGCTAATTCAGTATCACTAACTTTATTTGATTCATACTTGTATCCAAGGTGAGATAAACAAATTATGTAATCACATTTTTCATCATGTTTTAAAATGTGTTCAATTTTATTTGCCTCATTAATTGGATTTAGATATTGAATGTTTTTGCAATTATTTTCGCTTACTAATCCATTTAATTCTATGCCAACACCATAAACACCAATTTTAAGGTTTTGTTTTTTAAATATTTTATAAGGTTTAATTTTAGTGTTTTTATTTAATGCTGTATCAGAAAAATTATAATTACTATTTATAAAATCAAAATTGGCGTGTGGCATTTGTTTTAAAATATTTTCTACACCTAAATCAAAATCATGATTACCAAAAGTTGTTGCATCATAACCCATTAAACTCATTAATTTATATTCAATTTCGCCTTGATAAAAATTAAAATAGGGTGTGCCCTGAAATATATCTCCTGCATCTAACAATAAAACATTTTTAAAATTGTTTCTGTATTTTTCAATAATCGATGCACGTTTAGCAAAACCACCTTCATTTGGATATTTAGCATCGTTTGAGGGGAATGGCTCAATTCTACTATGTTGGTCGTTGGTATATAAAATTTGCAACTCGGTTAATTCTTTATTAGATAAAAATTCATTATGCGCATCTGTATTTAAGCCATACAGCATTAAACCACAACCAGCAGTATATTTCAAAAACTCCCTTCTATTTTGAAATTGAAAATCTATCATCTGTGTATGGTTTTAATGTTTTGTTTTGAGAAGTTAAAATTTTACAATATTCAATTAAAGCATCTCTAATTTTTAAATTAAGAAATTTAAGGTCTGTAGAGTTTTTTAAAAAACTAAAATTATCTCCTCCATTTGCTAAATAATCCGATGTTAATATAGTATAAACAGAATCTTGATGTATTGGTAAATTATTTATTTCTAGTTCATATTTTTCATTTTTACCTTTTAATTTCATGCCTAAAAAAGCAGCTTTTTTATCAATTAAAATTCTTGAACCTTCTATTATATTTTTACCTTTTATTTTACAAACTACTAATTCGTTTTCAAAAGGCATTAACTCAAATAAATTAGAAGTTTTAATTTCTCCTTTTGGTAAATTTACCCTTAATCCGCCTTTATTTAGCAACACAATATTTATAGGTAATTTATAATGTAATTTTGCCATATAATAAATTCCGTCGCAACTAAAATTCCCTAAACTATAATTGTCGCCATCTTTATTAAATACATCATCTGCAAATGCAATTACGCTGTTTGTAATAGAATCTACCTTATGTTTATATGGATTTATGTAGCTGTTTACTTTTAAATTAGTTTCGTTGTTTTTTACAATTTCTTGGTTATGCATTGTTGACATTAGATAATTTGTACGATTACAACCTAATGCAATAAAAATAATTGTACTTAATAAAAAAGTAAAACGCATGCGTGTATAAATTTATAAAAATAATATGTGATAATTAATTTTTTAAATTTATAATTGTGTAAAATTTATATGTTAGTTGCAGAAACCAAAATAAGGGTAAGATATGGCGAAACAGACCAAATGGGTTACGCTTATTATGGTGTTTATGCTCAGTATTACGAAGTAGGTAGGGTTGAAGCAATACGACAATTAGGTTTTAGCTACAAAGATGTTGAAGAAAAAGGTATTTTATTACCAGTTAGCGAATTTAGCGTAAATTATAAAAAACCGGCTTTTTACGACGATGAACTTACTATAAAAACTATAATAAAAGAAAAAGTTACTGGCGTAAGAATTCCTTTTGAATATGAAGTTTATAATCAAAAAAATGAACTATTAAATACAGGAAAAGTAACTTTAATTTGTGTAGATAAAAAAACTAATAAACCTTGTAAATTGCCAATTTGGTTTGATAATGCTTTAGCTTCTTTTTTTTAATAAACATCGAGTAAATCTATTTTTTTAAAAAAAACTTAAGTATTAGTAATGCTTTTGCAGACTAATGATTTTTGGCTAAGTCGTAATAAAATATTACATTTAACGTTTATTTTATATGTCAATTTTAGCCAATAAAAAAATTCAAATGGTTGACTTAAAAAGTCAATACGAAAAAATTAAAACAGAAATAGATGCTGGCATTCAAGATGTTATTTCAAACACTGCATTTATTAATGGACCAGCTGTTAAAGAGTTTCAAACAAATTTAGAAAAATATTTAAATGTTAAACATGTAATTCCATGCGCCAATGGTACAGATGCATTACAAATTGCAATGATGGCTTTAGATTTAAAACCGGGCGATGAGGTTATTACCGCAAGTTTTACTTACGTTGCAACAGCTGAAGTTATTGGTTTGCTAGGTTTAACGCCTGTTTTAGTAGATGTTTATTCAGATACTTTTGATATTGATGTTGAAGCAATTGAAAAAGCAATTACCCCAAAAACTAAAGCAATAGTGCCTGTACATTTATTTGGGCAATGCGCCAATATGGAAAAAATTATGGCATTAGCAAAAAAATATAATTTATTTGTAATTGAAGATGTAGCTCAAGCAATTGGAGCTGATTACACGTTTTCTAATGGCACAACAGTTAAAGCTGGAACAATTGGAACAATTGGTTGTACATCTTTTTTCCCAAGTAAAAATTTAGGTTGTTATGGCGATGGAGGTGCAATGTACACAAATGACGATGAGCTTGCTAAAAAGTTAAAAATGATTTCGCATCATGGTCAAAGTGTTCAATACGTTCACGATGTATTAGGTGTTAACTCACGATTAGATACAATTCAAGCAGTAGTACTAAATGCAAAATTAAAACATTTAGATGAATATGCAGTTGCAAGAAATACAGTTGCAAATTATTATGATAAAGCATTTGCTAATCATCCTAAACTTAAAACACCAGTAAGGGTTAAAAATTCAACTCATGTTTTTCATCAATATACATTGCAACTAATTAATGTTGATAGAACTAAATTACGCGAACAATTACAAGAAAAAGGTATACCTGCAATGATTTATTATCCAATTCCATTGCACGAACAAAAAGCATTTAAAAGTGATAGATATAAATCTGGAGATTTTCCAGTAACCGAAACATTATGTAAATGTGTACTTTCATTACCAATGCATACAGAAATGGATGCAGAATCTTTAAAATATATTACAGAAACATTAATTGATTTATTAAAATAAAATGAAAATTACAGTTGTTGGAACAGGTTATGTTGGATTAGTTACAGGTACCTGTTTTGCTGAAGTAGGAGTAAATGTAACTTGTGTTGATATAGATAAAACAAAAATTGAAAATTTAAAAAACGGAATTTTACCTATATACGAACCAGGTTTAGAAGAAATGGTATTACGTAATTTTCAAAAAAGTAGATTACATTTTTCCACTTCTCTTAAAGAAAGTATAATTGACTCTGAAATTGCTTTTATTGCTGTTGGAACACCTCCTGGCGAAGATGGTTCGGCAGATTTAAAATACGTTTTAGCAGTTGCTGCGGAAATAGGAGCTAACATGCAAAAACCATTAGTTGTAGTTACAAAATCTACTGTGCCTGTTGGTACCGCAGAGAAAGTAAGAAATGCTGTTAAATCAGAATTAAATAAACGAAATTCTAATTTAGAGTTTTATGTTTCTTCAAACCCTGAGTTTTTAAAAGAAGGAGCAGCTATAGAAGATTTTATGAAGCCCGATAGAATTGTTGTAGGCACTGATCATCTAAATGCGGAAGAGATAATGAAAAAATTATATAAACCGTTTTTAATGAATGGACATCCAATTATATTTATGGATATTCCAAGCGCAGAGATGACAAAGTATGCTGCAAATGCAATGCTTGCAACTAAAATTAGCTTTATGAATGATGTTGCAAACTTATGCGAAATTATGGGGGCTGATGTTAATATGGTTAGAAAAGGAATTGGAACAGATACTCGCATTGGTTCTAAATTTATATACCCTGGTGTTGGTTATGGTGGAAGTTGTTTTCCTAAAGATGTAAAAGCATTAATTAAAACGGCTAAAGAAAACAATTACAATATGCGCATTTTAAATGCAGTTGAAGAAGTTAATGAACAACAAAAAGAAGTTTTATTTAATAAAGTACGCACACATTTTAATAATAATTTAAAAGGTAAAACCTTTGCATTATGGGGTTTATCGTTTAAACCAAAAACTGATGATATGCGCGAAGCTCCAAGTTTAGTAATAGTTGAAAAATTATTAAAAGCAGGCGCATCAGTTGTTGCTTACGACCCCGTTGCAATGCACGAAGCAAAAAAAATACTTGGTGATACAATATCTTACACAACAGATATGTATGATACTTTAAATAATGCAGATGCATTATTAATTGTAACAGAATGGCCAGAATTTAGAGTGCCTAATTTTAATGAAATTGGTAAAAGATTAAATAATAAAGTTTTGTTTGACGGTAGAAATGTATTTGATGCAAAAGATATGGAACAACTTGGGTTTGCATATTATTGTATAGGGATAAACACATTAAAAAGTAATTAAAATTTGTTATAAATAAATTGTATGGATAAAAAAAGAGTTTTAATTACAGGAGCTGCAGGCTTTTTAGGTTCTCATTTGTGCGACAGATTTGTTAAAGAAGGGATGCATGTTGTAGCTATGGATAATTTAATAACAGGCGATTTAAAAAATATTGAACATTTATTTAAATTGCCTCAGTTTGAATTTTACCATCATGATGTAAGTAAATTTATTCATGTGCCTGGAAATATTGATTATATATTGCATTTCGCTTCTCCTGCAAGTCCTATTGATTACTTAAAAATTCCAATTCAAACTTTAAAAGTTTCATCTTTAGGGACACATAATGTTTTAGGTTTGGCACGAGTTAAAAATGCTAGGGTTTTAGTTGCTTCAACCAGCGAAGTTTATGGCGACCCGCACGTTCATCCTCAAAATGAAGAATATTGGGGAAATGTAAACCCTGTTGGTCCTCGTGGTTGTTACGATGAAGCTAAACGTTTTATGGAAGCTATAACTATGGCTTACCACGATGCGCATGGTTTAGAAACTAGAATTGTTAGAATTTTTAATACATATGGGCCGCGTATGCGTTTAAATGATGGTAGAGTTTTACCTGCATTTATTGGTCAAGCATTACGCGGCGAAGATTTAACTATGTTTGGTGATGGTAGCCAAACACGTAGTTTTTGTTATGTAGATGATTTAGTTGAAGGTATTTATAGATTGTTGTTAAGTAATTATCATTTGCCAGTAAATGTTGGTAACCCCGATGAAATAACAATTAAAGAATTTGGCGAAGAAATATTAAAATTAACTGGAGCAAATCAAAAATTAATTAGTAAACCATTACCAAAAGATGATCCAAAACAAAGAAGGCCAGATATAACAAAAGCAAAAGAAATTTTGAATTGGGAACCAAAAGTAAACAGAGCCCAAGGTTTAAAAATTACTTACGAATATTTTAAATCATTGAGCCCTGAAGAACTTAATAAAGTTGAGCACCGTAAATTTTAATTACTAAATGTAAACTGGTTGTTTTTAACATCAATAACAATTTCTTTTTCTTTATTAATATTACCTGCTAATATTTGTTTACTTAATTCATTCAAAATTTGTTTTTGAATAACTCGTTTTACTGGTCTTGCACCAAATTGCGGGTCGTAGCCTAATTGAGCTAGCCAATCCATTGCTTCATTTGTAATATTTAAATTCACTTGTTGTTCTAAAAGCCTTTGTTTAATACTTCTAAATTGAATTTCAACAATTTTTAAAATATCCTCACGTTGCAAAGGCTCAAACATAATTACTTCATCTATTCTATTTAAAAATTCTGGTCTTACATTTTGTTTAAGCAATTCATAAACTTCTGTTTTTGTTTTTGCTATTATCGAGTCTTTATTTTTTAAATCTAATTTTGCAAAATTTTCTTGAATGATATGAGAGCCAATGTTACTTGTCATAATAACAATTGTATTTTTAAAATTTACAGTTCTACCTTTATTATCTGTTAATCTTCCATCATCTAAAACTTGTAATAAAATATTAAAAACATCAGGGTGCGCTTTTTCAATTTCATCTAACAATATAACACTATATGGTTTGCGCCTCACAGCTTCTGTTAATTGCCCACCATCTTCAAAGCCAACATAGCCCGGAGGGGCACCAATTAAACGACTTACGGTATGTTTTTCTTGGTATTCACTCATATCAATTCTAGTCATTGAGTTTTCGTTATTAAATAAAAACTCAGCTAATGCTTTTGCTAATTCTGTTTTACCAACACCCGTTGTGCCTAAAAAGATAAATGATCCAATTGGTTTTTTTGCATCTTGTAAACCAGCACGACTTCTTCTAACAGCATCTGCAATACTTTCAATAGCTTCGTGTTGACCAACAACACGTTTTTGTAGTTCGGCTTCAAGATGTAGTAATTTTTCTTTTTCGCTTTGTAACATTCTATTCAATGGTATACCTGTCCAAGCGCTAATTACAGCTGCAATATCTTCACTATCTACTTCTTCTTTTACAAGTTGCGATCCACTTTCTTTTGCCTGAGTTAATTTTAATTCAAGTTCATTTAATTTTTGTTCAGCTTCTTTTACTTTACCATAACGAATTTCAGCAACTTTACCATAATCGCCTTGTTTTTCAAAATTTACGGCTTGTTGTTTTAATTCTTCAATTTCGAGTTTTATTTTTTGTACACCTTCAATAACTTCTTTTTCGTTTTGCCATTTTGCTTTTAATGCTTTACTTGTGTCTTGTAAATTTGCTATTTCTTTATTTAAAGAATCTACTTTAGCAGTTTCGTTTTCGCGTTTCATTGCCTCTCTTTCAATTTCAAATTGCATTATTTTTCTTTCAACTTCATCTAATTCAATAGGCATACTATTTATTTGCATTCTTAATTTACTTGCAGCTTCATCCATTAAATCAATTGCTTTATCTGGCAAAAATCTATCATTAATATAACGCTGACTAAGTTCTACTGCTGCAATTATAGCTTCATCTTTAATTCTAACTTTATGATGTGTTTCATATTTTTCTTTAATCCCCCTTAATATAGAAATTGCATCATCAGCGTCTGGTTCTTCTACCATCACTTTTTGAAATCTTCTTTCAAGTGCTTTGTCTTTTTCAAAGTATTTTTGATATTCATTAAGTGTAGTTGCACCAATAGAACGTAACTCACCTCTGGCTAAAGCAGGTTTTAAAATGTTTGCAGCGTCCATTGCTCCTTCGCCTCCTCCGCCAGCGCCAACTAGAGTATGAATTTCGTCAATAAACAAAATTATTTCTCCGTCAGAGCTTATAACTTCTTTAACAACCGATTTTAATCTTTCTTCAAACTCACCTTTATATTTTGCACCTGCAATAAGAGCTCCCATATCTAAGCTAAAAACTTGTTTGCTTTTTAAATTTTCAGGAACATCGCCATTATTTATTCTATGAGCTAAACCTTCTGCAATAGCAGTTTTACCTACACCAGGTTCGCCAACTAAAATAGGATTATTTTTTGTGCGCCTTGATAAAATTTGCAAAACCCTTCTTATTTCTTCATCTCTTCCAATTACTGGGTCTAGTTTTCCGTTTTTTGCTTGTACATTTAAGTTTATGGCGTATTTATTTAATGCGTTATATGTTTCTTCTTGTGTTTGTGATGTAACTCGCGAACCTTTTCTTAAATCTGCAATAGCTAATTTTGCGCCTTTTTCATTTAGTCCAGCATCTTGTAGAATTTTAGAAGTAACATCTTTTCCGCTTAATATTGCTAATATAATATGTTCAACCGAAACAAATTCATCTTTATATTCTTTAATTAAGGCATTTGCTTTTGTAAATACATTGTTAGAATCTGATGATAAGTAGGGTTGTTGATTACTTGAACTACTAGTTGGTAAAGATTTTAATTGAGCATCAACTAATTTCTGTATTGATGTTAAATTAATGTTTGCCTTTTTCAAAATAAAAGGAAACACGTTTTCATCTACTGTTAAAATACCTTTAAGTAAATGAATTGGTTCTATAGCTTGGTTTTTATTTTCAGAAGCAATTTGCAACGCTTGTTGTATTGCTTCTTGTGCTTTTATAGTGTAATTATTAAAATTCATAAAATTAAATTTTCATTATTTATTACATAAAATATTCCATTATTAAATTTATGTTATTTAGGCAGTGTTTTTAAATTTTAAGGACTATTTGTCTTTAAAACTCAAATATTTAGGTCAATTGGTCATGTTTTTTAAACAAATAATTGTGATTAATTAAATGTTTTTTTAGATATATATTTTATAAATTGATTATCTTTAAAGCTAATTAATTTTATTTATTATGTGTGGTATTGTTGGATACATTGGTAAGCGCGAAGCTTACCCAATTTTAATAAAAGGTTTACAAAGATTAGAATATAGAGGTTATGATAGCGCAGGCGTAGCTATGCTTGACGATAAAAACCAATTAAATGTTTATAAGAAAAAAGGTAAAGTTGCCGATTTAGTTGAATTTGCAAAGGGTCAAAACACAAAAGGAACTATAGGAATTGGTCATACAAGATGGGCTACCCATGGCGAACCAAATGATGTTAATTCGCACCCACATTATTCTCAAAGTAAAAACATGGTAATGATTCATAATGGAATCATAGAAAATTACGCATCAATTAAAGAAAATTTAATTAAACGCGGACATAATTTTTTAAGCCAAACAGACACTGAAGTTCTTATACATTTAATAGAAGAAATTTTACAACACGAAAAATGCAAATTAAGCGAAGCCGTACAAATTGCATTAAAACAAGTTATAGGAGCCTATGCAATTGTTGTGTTAGATAAAAACGACCCTGATATTTTAGTTGCGGCCAAAAAAGGAAGTCCTATGGTTATTGGGGTAGGGAATGGAGAATTTTTTATTGCATCAGACGCTTCGCCAATTATTGAATACACTAAAAATGTAGTTTATCTAGAAGATGAACAAGTAGCATCTTTAAGACGAGATAAAGATTTAAAAATAAAAAATTTAAAAGATAAAGAGGTAACACCTTTTATTCAAGAATTATCATTAGAGTTAGAGTCGATTGAAAAAGGTGGTTATGACCATTTTATGCTTAAAGAAATTTATGAGCAACCAAGATCTGTATTAGATAGTATGCGTGGAAGATTAAATGCTACAAATGCAGAAATCAAATTGGGAGGAATTGAAGATCATCGTAAAAAATTTGAAAAAGCAAAACGAATCATATTTATTGCTTGCGGTACAAGTTGGCATGCATGTTTAGTTGGAGAATATTTGTTTGAAGAGATGGGACGAATACCAGTTGAAGTAGAGTATGCATCTGAATTTAGATATAGAAACCCTGTAATTTATGAAGATGATATTGTAATTGCTGTATCTCAAAGTGGAGAAACTGCAGATACTCTTGCAGCAATTGAATTAGCAAAAAGTAAAGGAGCAACTGTTATAGGAATTTGTAATGTTGTTGGAAGTAGTATTGCCAGAGCAACGCATTGCGGTAGTTACACACATGCAGGCCCCGAAATTGGTGTTGCAAGCACTAAAGCATTTACAGCTCAAATAACTGTAATTACATTAATGGCGCTTGAATTAGCAAAGGTAAGAGGAACTTTACCCGAAAGTAGATTCAGACAACTATTGTATGAATTAGAATCTGTACCTTCAAAAATTGAAGAGGTTTTAAAATTAAATGATGCAATTAAAACAATTGCATTTAAATATAAAGATAGTTCAAACGCTTTATATTTAGGTAGAGGCGTTTCTTTTCCTGTAGCGTTAGAAGGAGCATTAAAATTAAAAGAAATAAGTTATATACACGCTGAAGGTTATCCTGCAGCTGAAATGAAGCATGGGCCAATTGCGTTAATTGATGATGCAATGCCAGTGTTTGTAATTGCAACAAAAGGCGCTAATTACGAAAAAGTAGTAAGCAATATTCAAGAAGTTAAAGCGCGCAAAGGGCAGGTAATTGCAGTTGTTACAGAGGACGATCATGAAGTAAAATCTATGGCAGATCATACAATAGAAATTCCTGAAACAGATGAATTATTAGTGCCATTAATTTCTGTAATTCCACTTCAATTACTTTCTTATCATATTGCTGTAATGCGTGGGTGTAATGTTGACCAGCCAAGAAATTTAGCAAAAAGCGTTACTGTAGAGTAAATTTAGAAGAAATATTAGAGTTAAGGTTGTTAACATTCTAATTGCAATAATTTATTTTACTCAAACTATTTTTATGCTTATTACACACTAAATTTAACTGTGCTTGTTTTTACCGAAAAAAAATCAAACAGATTAAATTATGCTTTAACTACTTTTTTATTAAAAAGTATTGGTATTCCATTCGAAATTACAACAAGTTCTGAAGTATTTAAAAAACATGATGGACTAAAACTTAACTATTCAAAAATAGATTTAACAGCTAACATTCAAATCGTACCTCATACTATTTTATTTGATTATGGTATTAAAGATTACCCAATTGAGGTTCAACAAAACAAACAGTTCTTTAAATATTTTTTTCAAACTTCTAAACTAACCATTCCTTTTGATTTATTTGGCGCAGCATTTTGGCTGCTAACTCGGTATGAAGAATATTTACCACATAAAATAGATAAGTATCAACGTTTTAGTTATAAAAACGCATTAGCATATCAATACGATTTTATTGAAATGCCAATTATTAATTTTTGGTTAGAAGAATTAAAAAAAATATTAACCAAAAATTTTAACTCTAAAATTGTTTTTAATAAAAATAAATATCAATTTTTAAGTAGTATTGATATTGACAATGCTTATAATTATAAACACAAAGGATTTGTTAGAACTTTAGCAGGTTTTATTTCAGATTTAAAATATAAAAAAAGTATTTCAGAAAGATTAAATGTATTATTAAACACAAAAAGAGACCCATACGATGAATACGATTTTTTAGTTGAAACGCATAAAAAACATAACATTAATTGCATTTATTTTATTTTAATTGGAGATTATGGTATAAACGATAAAAATCATTCTGCCACCAATTCAAAATTTCAATCTCTAATTAAACGTTTAGCCGATTATTCAATGATTGGCGTTCACCCATCTTTTGGTAGTAAAGATAAATTACAACAATTAAAAATTGAAATTAATAGATTGTCAAACATTACACATAAAAACATTAGAAAAAGCAGACAACATTTTTCTATTTTAAGCTTTCCTAAAACATACAATCAACTTTTACAGGCTTCTATTATTGAAGATTACAGCATGGGGTACACAAATTGTAATGGGTTTAGAGCAAGTTATTGTTTGCCATTTAATTGGTATAATATTATTGAAGAAAAAATTACAGATCTAATAGTTTATCCTTATTGTATTTCAGAAGTAACTTTAATTCAAAAAGCAGCAAATAAAAACATTGAAGAGCTGTATAAACCATTAATTAATCAAATTAAAAAATACAATGGCTTTAATTGTATTATTTTTCATAACGATACGTTTAATGATTCTACTAAACAATTGTATGAAAATATTATTCATTACTCAAAAGCTGAATAATAGAACAATAATTAATTTTACTTGCCCAAATCTATTTTATATTGTATCCCAAAACTAAAGCCAAAACCAGGACTACCTTTCCATTTAGAAATTACGTAATAATTATAATCTTCGTTATTCGTTTTCATTTTAGTGTAATTTACAAACGGTGCATAAAATTTAAAATTAATACCAAAATCTCCAAAATATATTCTTGGGCTTAAAAAAATTGAACTGTATGTTCCATCACCTTTTAAAATTAAGTTTGTTGGGTCGTTGGCTTTGTATGTTAGTTTAGAGTATCCAAATTCGCCACCAATTAATAGATCAAATTTTTTTGCTGTAATTGCATGTAAACTTGCAACTGCAGAAATATCAAACGAATTTGCAGTTGGTGTTATATTAGTTGCTGTATCTTTTGAAGTAAAAAAATTATTGTTTTTAAAATTTATACCAACCCCAAACAGTTTATGTAAACCATATTCAGCCCCTACATTAATATTTTTACTTGCAGCCCTGTCAGTTTCTGTTGCGCTTGCAGCGTAATTAGTGTTTTTAGTTTTATAGTTGTAAGTTGTGTTGTAAATTTCTAATCCAAAATTTGAATGTATAACTAACGAATTTTTTTCAAAAGATTGAGCACCTATTTTAAACGTAAAAATTACACCAAAAATTAATATGTATTTTAATCTATCCATAACATTAAAGTTAATAATTTTTAAAACACAAATTGAATTTCTTTATTCTCAAATACAAACAAAAGTCCATTTTCGTCTAACAAAGCTATTTTACCATTTTCGTAAACAGTATCTATTTTTAGTTGTTTAATTACATTGTTTATTTTAAAAGAATGTAATGCTTTATAGCCATATAAGTTATTAAAATATAATTCATTTATTACGTTTAATTTATTTTGCCTTAATAATAAAATGTATTTTTCAAAATATTTACAAAATTGTTCTAATGCTAAATTCAAATTAATTTCATAACCCAATTGTGCTAATGAAGTTGCGTTGTTAACATTTTCAAAATGTTTTTGGTTAAGATTTATTCCCACGCCAATAACACTGTTTTTTAGGTTTTCGCCTTTATAAATATTCTCAATTAATATACCCCCTATTTTTTTTTTGTTAACCAAAATGTCATTTGGCCATTTAATTTTAATGTCATATTGGCTTTTGTTTAAATAGTGTGCCATTAAGTCATAACAAGCAAGTGCCGCGCATTTAGATAAATAAAATTGTTTATTAGCTTGTATATTATGTGTGTTTAAAACCACACTTAATGTAAGGTTACTAGCCTTTTCGGTTACCCAAGCGTTGCCTCTTTGTCCTCGGCCTTTTGTTTGATGGTGGGTGTGTATAATCGTTCCGTCAATTATATTAACGTTCTTTAACAGCTCAATGGCATAAGAATTGGTACTATCTATTTCAGTTAAAAATATACAATTTGAACCAATAAAAAGTGTTTCCATTTAAGCAAAAAGATTAAATTTGTTGTTTACTGTAAACATAATAAAAAAAACAAAATCTGCATAAAAAATGGCAAAAACTCCGGGTAAAAAACCTGTTCAAAAAATAAAAAAAGCAATTGCAAAAAAACCTGTTAAAAAAGCAGCAAAAAAATCAATTGTAAAAAAAGCATCTCCTAAAAAAGAAATTACCGAAAAAGAAAGGACTATTAGAGCAGCAAACTTAATTGCTAATTCAGAAAAAAAAGGTAATCCAAAATCAACTACAAAACGTCCTAAAAAAAATGCAACTAAAGCGCAAATTACAGGCTTGCTCGAAAGTATTATTGAAGGAATGAAGGAGAAAAAAGCAAAAAATATAACTGTTTTAAATTTAAATGAAATTGAAAATAAAGTGTGCGATTATTTTGTGATATGTGATGCAGATAGCAAAACACACGTAAATTCAATTGCTGATAGTGTAGAAGATACGGTTATTAAATTAGCAAATGAAAAACCTTACCATGCAGAAGGCCATCAAAACGGAGAATGGATTTTATTAGATTACATAAACATTGTAGTACATGTGTTTTTAAAAGAAATGCGTGATTATTATAACATAGAAGCATTGTGGGGCGATGCAGAATTTAAAATTATTGAAGATTAATTATTATGAGTAACGAACAAAATAACCAAACAAATAATAACCAAAACTCTGAAGAAGAACGCAAAAAGCAGTTCGACAGAATGCGCGAACGTTTTGGGAAAAACAACAGCCCTTTTGGTGGCAATAAAAATAATGGCAATAATTTTTACTGGATTTATGCAGCAATTGTTGGTGTACTAATTTTTATTATTTTTTATGGTCAAAATAGTTTTTCGCCACGCGTAATCGAAATTAGCCAAGGTAAATTTTTTAACGAAATGCTTGCTAAAGGCGATGTTACAGATGTTGTTATTGTAAACAAAACAATAGCTAGAATTAGTGTTAACCCTGATAGTGCTCTAAAATTAGACAGGTATAAAAACGCAAAAGGACAAACTATTTTTACAGATAAAAATTACAAAGGACCTCATTTTGCTCTAACTGTTCCTTCAATAGATAACTTTTTACAAGAAATGCAAAAAGTTCAAAACGATGCTGGAATTCCTAAAAACAATCAAGTATTTGCACGCAACTCTGAAGAAACAAATTGGATGACCGATACTTTACCATGGTTATTACCAGTACTTGTTATGATAGTGCTTTGGATTGTAATGATGCGACGAATGGGAGGCGGAAGCAGTGGTGGAGGCCCTGGTCAAATATTTAATATTGGAAAAAGTAGGGCAACTTTATTTGATAAAAATACAAATGTAAATGTAACATTTAACGATGTTGCAGGTTTAGATGGGGCTAAAATTGAAATAATGGAAATTGTTGATTTTTTAAAAAATCCCAAAAAATATACTGATTTGGGAGCCAAAATTCCTAAAGGCGCATTATTAGTTGGCCCCCCAGGTACAGGTAAAACCTTATTAGCAAAAGCTGTTGCGGGCGAAGCCAAAGTTCCTTTCTTTTCATTAAGCGGAAGTGATTTTGTTGAAATGTTTGTTGGAGTAGGTGCAAGCAGAGTAAGAGATTTATTTAGGCAAGCCAAAGAAAAATCGCCATGTATTATTTTTATTGATGAAATTGATGCAATTGGAAGAGCGCGCGGAAAAAATGCTGCAACTGGTGGTAACGATGAAAGAGAAAATACACTTAACCAATTGCTAACCGAAATGGATGGTTTTGGAACTAATAGTGGAGTAATTATTTTAGCAGCAACAAACCGTGCAGATATTTTAGATAGAGCGTTAATGCGCGCTGGTCGTTTTGACCGCCAAATTTATGTTGATATGCCTGATTTAAATGAGCGTAAAGAAATATTTAATGTTCATTTAAAGAAAATTAAAATAGATGAATCTGTTGAAATTGAATTTTTAGCAAAACAAACTCCTGGTTTTAGCGGAGCAGATATTGCAAACATTTGTAATGAAGCCGCTTTAATTGCTGCACGCGCAAACAAAAAAACTGTTACTAAACAAGATTTTTTAGATGCTGTTGATAGAATAATTGCTGGTTTAGAAAAGAAAAATAAAATTATTACACCACTCGAAAAAAGAGTAATTGCTTTTCATGAAGCTGGACACGCAACCGTAAGTTGGATGTTAGAACATGCAAGCCCATTAGTTAAAGTTACCATTGTGCCTCGCGGAAGAAGCTTAGGGGCAGCTTGGTATTTACCAGAAGAAAGACAAATAACTACTACCGATCAAATAATGGATGAAATGTGTGCAGCACTTGGTGGTAGAGCAGCAGAAGAAATTGTTTTTGGAAAAGTAAGTACAGGTGCATTAAGCGATTTAGAAAAAATTACACGCCAAGCTTATGCAAGTATTGTTTACTACGGTTTAAACGATAAAATAGGAAACATAAGTTACTACGATAGTTCAGGACAAAGCGAATATAGCTTTAGTAAACCCTATAGCGAAGACACTGCAAAAACAATAGATGCCGAAGTTAAAAAAATGGTAGATATTGCTTATGCTAAAACCAAACAAATTTTAATTACCAATAAAGATAAACTAACTCAATTAGCCGAAAAGCTTTTAGAAAAAGAAGTTATTTTTAAAGAAGATTTAGAAGAAATTTTTGGTAAACGCCCTTTTGAAAAAGAAGAACCAAAAGTTGAACCGAAAATTAATACTGAACAGTTGCCAGATTTAGGATTGGTTTAATTAAGTGTTGTAAATAAATAACCCTTATAAAATGAAAAAATTAATAACTCTTTTAGTGTTGTTTACTTTTATTAACGTAAACTCACAATCGTTAAACGTACCTAGTTTAATTGATAGACCTTTTATAGAAATTACAGGCACAAGCGAAACCGAAGTTACACCAGATGAAATTTATGTAACTATTACACTACAAGAACGTGCAGAAAATAAAGAAAAATTAAATATAGATAAACAAGAAGAATCTTTAAAAAGTAGTTTAAAAGAATTAAACATCGATCTTAATAATTTAACGCTTAATACTGCAAATTCTGATTTTAGAAAAGTAAAATCTATTGGGAAAGACGTAATTATTTCTAAATCTTATTCATTAAAATTAAATAATGTAGATATTTTAAATAAAGTATATGAAAAATTGGATTTAATAAATGCTCACGATGCATTCATTTCAAAATTAAATCATACCAAAATATTAGATTTCCAAAAAGAAAATCGCATTAAAGCTATTAAAGCGGCAAAAGATAAAGCAGAATATTTACTTGTTGCAGTTGGTAAACAAATTGGTAATCCTATACAAATAATTGAAACAGAGAACTCAACCCATAACACACCATATAATTATTATAGAGGAAGAAGTATGGCAAATACTGTGCAAAGCTATAACGCTTACACTTCTGATGCAGAAAGCAACAAGCATGATATTTCAATTAAAAAAATTAAAGTTGTTAGTAGTTTTATGGTAAAGTATGAAATAAAATAAAAGATATCATATTATTTTTTATCTTAGATGTAACAGAATAACAATTTACATCTATGAATAAACAACTTTTAGTTTTATTTAATTGCTTAATATTTTTTGTAACCACAACTGCACAAACAGCTAAACAAGCAGCGGTAGAATTATGGGCTGATGTTCAAACTTCGCCACCAACCGTTACTTTAAATTGGGTTGGCATGGCAGGTGCTACTTCTTATGGCATTTCAAAAAAAATAAAATCAAGCACAACTTGGTCAACAGTTGCAACGGGTTTATCAGGCACATTAACTTCATTTGTTGATAACAGTGTTACAATTGGCGCAAATTATGAATATGGAATTGTAAGAACCGCTCCAACACTAACTTACAATGCTTATGGTTATATTAATACTGGTATTCAAGTTCCTGCAATTGAAAATAGAGGGAAACTAATTTTATTAGTTGAAGATACTTATAGTACCTCTTTAAGCTCAGAAATAAAAAGACTTGAAGAAGATTTAGAGGGCGATGGTTGGGAGGTTTTAAAAAGTTACATTAGCCCTTCAATTGCTGTTACAGCAGTAAAATCACAAATTGTAAGTACCTATAATTTAGACCCAACAAATACTAAAGCTTTATTTTTATTTGGTAAAATACCTGTGCCATATAGTGGAAGTTTTGGTCCCGATGCACATACTGATCATCAAGGCGCATGGCCAGCAGATACTTATTATGCGGATATTGATGGCGTATGGACAGATGCAAGTGTAAATGTAGTTACAGGTTTGCCTGCGCGTACTCAAAACATACCAGGAGATGGTAAGTTCGATCAAAACAATGTTGCTACAGGTGTTGAGCTGCAAGTTGGACGAGTTGATTTATCTAATATGACAACATTTACACTTTCTACATTTCAATTATTAAAAAATTATTTAGATAAAGATCATAATTACCGTAAAAAAGTTTTTTCTCCAATTAAGAGAGCTGTTGTAGATGATAATTTTGGTTATTTCAGCGGAGAAGCGTTTGCATCAAGCGGATATAAAAATTTTGGACCATTAGTGCACCCAAGTAATGTTACCGCAGCCGATTATTTTACTACAATGCAAAATGGCACAAGTTATTTGTGGAGTTACGGTTGTGGCGGAGGCAGTTTTACTAGCGCAAGTGGCATTGGTAACACATCTAATTTTGCAACTGCAAATTTAGGCGGTGTGTTTACTGTTTTATTTGGGAGTTACTTTGGCGATTGGGACATTGCTAATAATTTTTTAAGAGCACCTCTCTGTCAAGGTTCTACACTTACAAATTTTTGGTCGGGGAGGCCACATTGGGTTGCGCATCACATGGGTTTAGGAGAGAATATTGGTTACAGTACAAAAATTACTCAAAATAACACATCAATGTATTTTTATAGTTATGCTCAAAATTTTGTTGGAATTTCTCTTATGGGCGATCCAACTTTAAGAAACGATGTTGTTGCGCCAGTTTCTAATGTTGTTGCAACTAAAATTGGTAACGATGGTGTAATTAATTGGACAGCAAGCACACAAACCAATGTTTTAGGATATAATATTTATATGAAAAATGACACCAATTCTACTTATGTGAAAATTAACCCTTCAATTATTAATTCAACTTCTTATACAAATACTTGTTTAATGTACCCTGGAATTTATAAGTATATGGTACGTGCAGTTGTTTTAGAAAACACACCAAGTGGTACTTATTATAATTTAAGCGAAGGGTTAATGGATACTTTATTAAATACTAACAATTTAAACATTTATGGTTCGGTAAGCGCAGCAAACTCATCAACAAATAGTGTGGTTAATTTTTCTTGTTCTACAACTTCTGGCACTTCATATTTATGGAATTTTGGAGATGGAGGCACAAGTAATTTACAAAACCCTGCATATACTTATACGCTAAGCACAGCTTATGTTGCAACAGTTACTGTTTCAAACGCTTGTGCAATAAAAGAATATACTATTGCTGTAAATATAACTACAGGTTTTGAAACACATAAAGTTGAACTTACTATTGATATTTATCCAAACCCAACAAATGGAGAGGTTATGATTAAAAGTAAAGAAAATAATGAATTTGATGTTAGTGTAACATCTACTGACGGAAGAATTGTTTTTAAACAAGATAAATTAAAAAACGAACAAAAAATTGAATTAACTAATTTAAGTAAAGGCATATATTTTGTAAAAATTATAACTACAGATAATCAAACATTAATTAAAAAGTTGATTTTAGAATAAAGCTACATTATGAATAAGTTGTAAATTTGTATAAGTGTTATGATTAAAATTACCGAATGTCCGCGCGATGCTATGCAAGGTATAAAAGAGTTTATACCAACCAATTTAAAGATTAAATACATTAATCAATTATTAAAAGTTGGTTTTGATACAATTGATTTTGGCAGTTTTGTTTCATCTAAAGCAATTCCTCAAATGCAGGATACAGCTGAGGTTTTAAAGAGTTTAGAATTATCAAGCACTAAAAGTAAATTACTTGCCATTGTAGCAAATGTAAAAGGAGCAACTGATGCTTGTGCATTTGATGAAATAACATATTTAGGATTTCCGTTTTCTATTTCCGAAACTTTTCAGCAACGCAATACAAACTCAAGTATTACAGAAAGTTTAAGTAGAGTAGAAGAAATACAAAATTTATGTTTAAAACATAACAAAAAGCTAGTTGTATATATTTCTATGGCCTTTGGTAACCCCTATGGTGATTTATGGAATCCAGAAGTGGTAATAAATTGGAGTAATAAACTAGCGCAATTAGATATTAAATATTTACCCTTAGCAGATACAATTGGTTGCTCAACAAAAGAAAATATAAATGAATTGTTTTCTGCGTTAATTCCTCAACTTCCTAAAGTTAGTTTTGGTGCGCATTTACATTCAACAAAAGATAAAAGTTTAGAAAAAATTAATGCAGCTTATTATGCAGGCTGCCGTAGTTTTGATGTTGCCATACATGGTTTAGGTGGTTGTCCTATGGCTAAAGATGAATTAACAGGAAATATTGCAACACAAGATTTAATGGCTTTTATTAACGAAAACAAACTTAAAACAGAATTAAATTTACCTCAATTAGAAACTTGCTACCAATTGAGTTGGGAAATATTTAATAATTACCATTAAAGATTATTCCCCCCTTTCTTCAATGCCTTTTAAAGCATTTTCGTAATCAGGAGTTTTATAAAGTTTTTTTATTTCATTGTTATTTGTTATAACACCAAAGCTTTTAATATAGCTTTCAAAAGTCATACTATCGTAGTGAATAATGTTAAATTTTGCTTGTGTGGTTTGAAATAAATTTAATAAAGTTAAACCTATAAATAATCCTATAAAAACAGCTTTTTTATAAGAGCTTAACTTAAAAACATAATTTATAAAAGCGGCTAAAGGTATTGCCAATATTGGATAAACATCTATCATTACTCTTTGGCTAAACGAACCCCCATACCACCAACACCACCAGCTAAAAGCTACATAAATATAAATGCACAAAAAAACGCTTAGCATTAAAATTAAATTTTTATTGGTTTTAAAAAGTTGGATTATTCCGATAATTGAAAAAAGCATTATAGGTGTATAAATAAACCAACCTTTTCTAAATCCAAATAAAGCTTTAAAAATATGTGGGTTAAAAAAATAAAACCTTTCGTTTATATATGAATTAAAAAAATAACTTCCAGTTATTGTTTTCCAATAAATTAATTGTGGCAAAACGATTATAAACGCAAAAAGACTTAGAGTTAAAATTTGTGTTTTTAATTTCCAAAAAAAAATAATTTTGTTTTTTAAATCTTTTAATGTTGTTACATTATATAATACAAATATTAATACTATTAAAATATTTATAGGTCTTACAAGAGTTAAAAATCCTATTAATAAACCAAGTTTAATGCTTGTTTTATAATTTGGCGTTTTGTGCCACTCAATTAAATAAAATAAAAACATTGCAATGCCAGTAAAACCAATTATGTGAGATAAAGCAGCTTTAAAGGTTAAATAAAAAAACACATTGGTTGCAAAACAAATTAATAAAAGTGTAATTGTGCTTACAGATTTATTAAAGTAATTTAATAACACTTTCCATAAATAAAATAAGCCAATTAAAAAATAAATTAATGTTGAAAATTGTAATGCAAAATGATAAGGAGGTGAAAAACCGTTGGCTGGTATATTAAATAATTTACAATAAAAATGAGCAACAGTAAAAAATGGCAAGTAACTTATAGCCATACCCATACTCATTTTAATAATAAGTTTATTATTTGTTGTTTTATTTGGTTGATAATACCTCGTTTCTATTTTTTGATTTATTGTATCATTTAAAAAATTTAGTGTTAAGTCTTTTTCATAAAAAAATGCAGGAAGATAAGAGTAATATTGATTTACATCATGTTCGATAACATGTTGGTTTTCCCAAAAAACATGATTAAAGTTAACCCATGTTACAGATGTTATAACAAGAAAAAATATAAGTTTTAAATAGCCATTTTTAATAAACTGAATTAGTTTCATTTGCTATGAAAATCTAAATAAACCGTATTTTAAAATACAATAAATTGCTCTAAAACCATCTTTCCAATTTATTTTTTTACCCTCTGCATATGTTCTGCCATAGTATGCAATTCCAACTTCGTAAATTCTAATATTTGGTATGCGCGAAATTTTTGCAGTAACCTCAGGTTCAAAGCCAAAACGTTTTTCTTTTAAATTTAATTTTTTAACTAGGGTAGAGTTAAATAATTTATAACAGGTTTCCATATCCGTTAAATTTAAATTGGTAAACATGTTTGATAAACGAGTTAAAAATTTATTGCCAACTGTATGCCAATAAAATAAAATACGATGAGGTTTACTCCCCATAAATCTTGACCCGTAAACTACATCGGCAAAGCCATTAACAACGGGTTTTAACAAATCATTATATTCTTGTGGGTCATATTCTAAATCAGCATCTTGTATTATTGTGTATTCGCCGGTTGCATGTTGTATACCTGTATGTAGGGCGGCACCTTTTCCTTTATTTACTTCGTGTTTTAAATAAGTAATGTTTTCAGTTAAATGAGATTGAATATAACTTTGAATGGCCTGTTCTGTATTGTCTTTAGAACAATCGTTAATAATAATTATTTCTTTTTCAATATTATTAATTAGCTTAACCTCAATTATTTTATTTAAAATTAAATGAATTGTTTTTTCTTCATTGTATGCTGGAATAATTATCGACAGTTTTTTTATATTCATATTTATCCAATCTTTTTTAAACTTCTTTACGCATTCTTCCTACTGGTATTTCTAGCATTTCGCGGTATTTCGCAACAGTTCTTCGTGCAATATTATAACCTTTTTTAGTTAATTCTGAACACAATTGCTCGTCAGTATATGGAATTTTTTTATCTTCTGAATCAACTAAATCTTTTAATATTTTTTTAATTTCTCTACTACTTACTTCTTCTCCAGAATCTGTACTCATACTTTCGCTAAAAAAAGTTTTAAGCAAAAATGTGCCATACGGTGTTTGTACATATTTACTGTTTGCCACGCGAGAAACTGTTGATAAATCTAGGTTTACACGTGAGGCAATATCTTTTAATACCATTGGTTTAATTTTACTCTCATCACCTGTAATAAAATAATCTTGTTGTAACTCTAAAATGCAGTTCATGCACAAAGTCATTGTAGCATAACGTTGTTTTAATGCATCAATAAACCATTCAGCATTTTCTATTTTATTTTTAATAAATCCTGTTGCTTCTTTTGCATCTTTATTTTTACTTTTACTATATTCTTTAAGCATATCAATATAGTCGTTGCTTATTTTTAAATCTGGTAAATTTCTTCCGTTAATACTTAGCTCTGGTTTACCATCGTTAACAGCAACTATAAAATCTGGTATAACTTCACCCGAATGGTTTTCTTTACTGTCAAAATTTCCTGGGCGAGGATTAAGTGTTTTAATTTCTTCAATTATGTCTTTTAATTCTTCTTCAGTAATATCTAATCGTTTAATTATTTTATCGTAATGTTTACGACTAAATTCTTCCATATAATTTTTTACAATTTCTATGGCCTGAATTACTTCCTTTGTTTTATTTGTTTTTCTGTTTAATTGAAGTGTTAAACATTCTTGTAAATTCCTTGCTCCAACACCTGCAGGATCTAAGCTTTGAACAATTTTTAATATATCTTCAAGTTCATTTAAAGTAATAGTAATGTTTTGATTAAAAGCAAGATCATCTACAATTAAATTTAAATCTCTTCGTATATATCCATCTTCATCTATGTTCCCAATTAAATAAGTTCCAACTATGTATTCTTGTTCTGTTATATCTCGTAATCCAAGTTGTTGCTCAAGTAACTCTTGAAATCCAGGCCCTTCAACTACTACAAACTCTCTTTGTTCATCATCTGCACCTTTATTACTTATTTCGTATTTGTATGAATCTAACTCTTCATCGTCCATATAATCTTCCATTTCCACATCATTTGTGCTAATGGCTTCTTCATTTTCTTTTAATTCGCCATTTTCGTCAAATTGTTCTTCGTTAGTTGAGTCTAGTTCTTCGTAATTTTCTTCTTCATTATTGGTTTCAATATCTTCTTCTAATGCAGGGTTTGCTTCAAGCTCTTCTTTAATTCGCTCTTCAAGGGCAATAGTTGGTAGTTGCAGCAATTTCATAAGTAAAATTTGCTGTGGCAATAGCTTTTGTGCAAGCTTTAAATTTTGTGTTTGCTTAAGTGCCATTTTAGTTTACAACTAATAAATAGTTGTTTTTTTTGCCTTTTGATATTAAAATGTATTTATTATTTATTAATTGCTGTGTAGTAATTTTTAGTTCAGCATCATTTAATTTTTCTTTATTTAAGCTAATTCCTCCACCTGCAATAAGTTTTCTGGTTTCGCCTCTACTTGAAATTATATTTGTTTTATCAGCCAAAAGTTCGGCAATATTTATTCCTTCTTTTAATAATTCATAATTTAAATTAAATTGAGGTACTCCTTCAAATAAATCTAAAAAAGTTTCTTCATTTAATTTTGCTAAATCTTGCAAGTTTCCTTTAAATAGAATTTCACTCGTTTCTATAGCAGAGTTATAATCCTCTATGCTATGTACCAAACAAGTTACTTGCTTAGCTAATTCTTTTTGTAAAATTCTTTTCCCTTTATCTTTATTATGTTCAGTTATTAAAGTTGTTATTTCTTCTTGAGTTAAAAATGTAAAAAGTTTAATGAATTTTTCTACATCTTCATCTGTTGTATTTATCCAATATTGGTAAAATTTATACGGACTTGTTTTTGTTTTATCTAGCCAAATATTTCCTCCTTCTGATTTTCCAAACTTTGAGCCATCTGCTTTTTTTAATAATTGAGTTGTAAGTGCAAATGCTTCATTTCCTCCTTTTCTTCTAATTAATTCGGTTCCGCTTGTAATATTGCCCCATTGGTCGCTACCGCCCATTTGTAATTTACAATTATGCGAATTAAATAAATAATGAAAATCATAAGCTTGTAACAATTGGTAACTAAATTCAGTAAAACTCATGCCGTTTTCCAATCTGTTTTTAACTGAATCTTTAGCCATCATATAATTTACGGTTAAATGTTTACCAACATCTCTTATAAAATTAAGAAAAGAGTAGTTTTTCATCCAATCGTAATTGTTTAATAAAATTGCTGCATTTTCATTTTGCGAATCAAAATTTAAAAATTTAGAAAGTTGAGTTTTTATGCCTAAAACATTTTTGTTTAAAGCATCTTCATCTAATAAATTTCTTTCAGCGGTTTTTCCGCTTGGGTCGCCAATCATACCAGTAGCACCACCAACTAATGCAATAGGTTTGTGCCCTGCTTTTTGAAAACGCATTAACGTAATTATCTGTAACAAGCTACCAATGTGAAGAGAGTCAGCGGTTGGGTCAAATCCGATATAACCAACAGTTTTTTCTTTTGTTAATAATTCTTCTGTGCCAGGCATTATATCTTGTAAAGCCCCACGCCATTTTAATTCGTGTATAAATGAATGTAACATATTAAGCTATAAATTTACATTTTTAATGCGTAAATACTGTAAATTTTAGTATAATTTATAGGTTAGTTGTTTAGAATTAGTTCGCTTTTGCAATATCGTTTGCAAGATTAATTGCTTTTGTTAATTCCATTTTAATACTTCCTATTAAAACATCGGCTTGGGCTTTAAGCACAATGTGGTTATCATCGTCACTAATCCAAACATTTAAATCTTCTTCTTTTTTAAATATACGCCCTTTTTGCACTATTGGTCTAAATTTTAAGGCTTTTATTTTTCCTAATTCAGTTGTAATAGTTTCTCTACCAACAAATTTAATTTTTAATGGCCAAATTTCTTTATCTAAAAAACAATTTAATGTAAATAAATCGCCTTCTTTTGCTTTGCTTAAATCTAAATTTCTTGCGCTATAAAATGCGCTTACCATATCTTGCACACCAGCCGGAAAATCAAATTTTTCGCCACCACCAACATCAACTTTTTTAGTGTAATGATTAAAGGTGTAATTTTGAGAAAATTTATATCCACCTTCATTAACATTTCTAACAAACATCCATGGTAAAAGCGCATCTTTATCCATATAGGTTTCGTATTTATCTCTTACTTTAAAAAACCAATCTGTTGTACCAGTAGTAAAACCAGTACCTACAATATGATAAACTTTTCTCCCACTAACTTCAATTAAATCTGGTTTAACTTCTAAAATTGCAACACCAGCATTTACTAAACCGTAATGCATTTTGTAACTTAAAAGTTCGCCTTCTTTAAATGCAATGTTTTGTTTTTGAGGCAAATAATCAACGGGTGTAGTTTTATCTATAGTTTGCTCTAGTTCATAAAATTCATAATTTAATAATTTAGCTGACGATAAAGCAATTGCAAAAACTACCAGAGTAATTTTGAATGAGAATTGTTTTATTTTTTTCATATCAATAAATATTGTTATGTATATAATTCAAATCTTATGCCAAAGTTATTGAATTCGATTTATTAAAATTCGTTAAATAAAGATACTAATTCTTTTCTTAATTGTTTTAAATTATCTATTTGATTAGAAACCATTCGGTATTTAATGGAACCAATTAATTTTTTATAACAAATTATATAATATGTTGTAAAATAACCGCATATTATAAAAGTTGCAATTAATGCTAATGGTAACCAAATGTTATTTGAAAAATGATAAAGTATAAAAAACCAAATTAAGTAGTTAATTATAAATAAAAACAAACTTATTGCAATAAATAATGAGGAGTAAAACTCTTTATTGTTTTTAATAATTTTTTTTACAATTAGATGAGTTAATTTTAATGGTAAAGTGTTTACAACAAGAGAAATTAATGCAAATGGAGATGTAATAATTAAAAAAAGAAAAATTAAAGAAATATAAACTATATTGGTTTTTGACTTATTAATAGGGTTAAGTAGCCAATCTTTTAAGTTTAATTTTTTTAATTGATTAAAATAATTTTTTGATTTATTTAAAAATGAATCTAATGCTATAGGATTTTCTGTTTCTAATTGATTTATTTTATTTGCAATTTTTTGAGAGATGTAAAAACGTTGTTCTAAATTATTTTGTTTGTGGTTATTTCGTTTTAATTCGCTATTAGTAATAAGTGTTTCTACTTCTTCAACTAAATTATCGTATTTAGGATTGTTAATTTGAACCATTAATTCTTTCATTTTTGGTTCTAAATCTTGTAAAAATTTATTATAGGTTTTAGCAGGTTGTTCTTTATACTCAGTTTCGTAATTACTTACATTTATTGGTGTGCCAACATTGTAAAATATTGTACTTCCTTGTTTATGGGGTTTGCTATAATTAACTGCAATTGGTATTACAACTAAATCTTTATTGTCTAAAAAATCGTAAGCACCAAAAACCATTCGAGGTACACCTTTTTTTAATGGTCTTAATCTTCTTTCTTGTACGCATAAGCCTTCGGCAAAAACAATTATTTTATTGTTTTTTTTTAATAATTGGTTTACTCTTTTATAACTCTCGTTATTTTTTTTTAAACCTTCTTTACCGCCATCTTGTATCCTAAAAATAGGTACAATTCCAAATTGTTCTAAAAAAAACGTAGCTATGCCAGTTTTAAAAGCATCACCTCTTGCTAAGTATTTTAAACCTATTTTAGGGCGCGTTAAAAAATTTATAATTATAGGGTCGGTAAAGGCGTTTGGATGATTCATTGCAATAATTACAGGTTTATCTGTAAATAAATAATGAATGTTTTTACCTTGATATTTTTTATAAAATGCTGGTATTGAAAAGCTAAGAAAAAAACCTGTAATTCTATTAACAATATCAAGCATAATTACAAAAATATCATTTTTTTTATGAACTTTTAAATTTGATTTGTTAGTAATTATTGGCTATTAATTATATGGTTTTTCCTTTATTTTCAGTATCTTTAAAAGATAAACGATTTTACACGTAACATTTAAAATATGTCAGAAATAAAAGAAGAAAAAAAGAACTACGGCGCAGATAATATACAAGTATTAGAAGGTTTAGAAGCAGTTAGAAAACGTCCTGCCATGTACATTGGCGATATTGGCGTAAAAGGGTTACACCATTTAGTTTATGAAGTTGTTGATAATTCAATTGATGAGGCTTTAGCAGGTTATTGCAAAAATATAACCGTTACTATTTTAGAAAATAATTCTATTCGTGTAAAAGATGATGGGCGTGGTATTCCAACTGATATCCATCCTAAAATGGGCATTAGTGCTTTAGAGGTTGTAATGACTGTTTTACACGCAGGAGGTAAGTTTGATAAAGATACTTATAAAGTTTCTGGTGGTTTACATGGTGTAGGGGTTAGTTGTGTTAACGCGCTTTCTACTTTAATGATAACCGAAGTTCACAGAGATGGTAAAATTGTAAAACAAGAATTTAGTTGTGGCAAACCTTTATATTCAGCTAAACCAGTTGGCGAAACAACTTATCGTGGTACCATACAAACATTTACGCCAGATTTAAGTATTTTTACTGTTAGCGAATACAATTACACAACCCTTGCTAATCGTATGCGCGAATTAGCCTATTTAAATAAAGGAATAAATATTATTTTAGAAGATGACCGCCAAAAAGATGAAAATGGAAATTCGTATTCGGAAACATTTTATAGCCAAGGTGGATTAAAAGAATTTGTTACTTATTTAGATGGTGCTAAAGAAAAATTAATTGAAGACCCTATTTATATAGAAAATGCTAATGGTACTATTCCTGTTGAAGTAGCCATGTTGTATAACAATTCGTTTAGCGAAAACATTTTAAGCTATGTAAATAATATTAATACACACGAAGGCGGTACACATTTAAGTGGTTTTAGAAGAGGTTTAACGCGTACATTAAAAAATTACGCCGAAAAAAATGGATTGCTAGCTAAAGTAAAATTTGAAATTAGTGGCGATGATTTTAGAGAAGGTTTAACAGCAATTATTTCTGTTAAAGTTGCTGAGCCTCAATTTGAAGGACAAACAAAAACAAAATTAGGAAATAATGAAGCTATTGGTGCCGTTGACCAAGCCATTAGCGAAGCACTACAAAATTATTTAGAAGAACACCCAAAACAAGCCCGAACAATTGTAGATAAAGTAATTTTAGCTGCAACTGCTCGTCACGCAGCGCGAAAAGCACGTGAACTTGTACAACGCAAAAATGTTATGACTGGTAGTGGATTACCAGGTAAACTAGCCGATTGCGCCAGCGGAGACCCCGCAGCTTGTGAATTATTTTTAGTTGAGGGAGATAGTGCCGGTGGAACAGCTAAACAAGGTAGAAACAGAGAGTTTCAAGCAATTTTACCATTACGAGGAAAAATATTAAATGTTGAAAAAGCACTTGAGTATAAAATTTACGAAAATCAAGAAATAAAAAATATTTTTACTGCATTAGGCGTTTTTAGAGGAACACGAGAAGATGAACGCGCATTAAATTTAGAAAAATTACGTTATCATAAAATTGTAATTATGTGTGATGCCGATGTTGACGGTTCGCACATTACAACCTTAATTTTAACTTTCTTTTTCCGCCACATGAAAGAGTTAGTAGAAAAAGGCCATGTGTATATTGCAGCTCCACCTTTATATTTAGTTAAAAAAGGAAAAGACCAACGCTATTGCTGGAACGAAGAGCAACGTGTTGCTGCGGTTAAAGAAATGGGAGGCGAAAAAACAGATTCTGTAAACGTACAACGATACAAAGGTTTAGGAGAGATGAATGCTGAACAATTATGGGAAACAACTTTAAATCCAGAAAACAGAACACTACGCCAAGTAAGTATTGATAGCGCAGCTGAAGCAGATAGAATTTTTAGTATGTTAATGGGAGATGAAGTGCCGCCACGACGAGATTTTATTGAAAAAAATGCTAAGTATGCAAAAGTAGATGCTTAGTTATTGTTAATGAAAGTATTTTAGTTTCCTAATTAAATTTTATTTAAAATTAAATGAACACTAATAGATTTATGTATTCATTTGATTGTATTTACTATTCTTGAAAGAAAATAAAAATTGAATTACATTAATTCATATAGAAATAAAGAATATGAATAAATTAAATAAACACTACTTATTAAACATTATTATATTTATTTCAGTTAATCTTTTTACACATTTATTATACGCCTCGCCCCCAGATAGCCTAAGTGTTGATACTAACAAACTTTGGTTTGATAAAAGCAATCATGTTATGTTTGGCTTGGGTGCAGATTACAAAAATATTGATATACGCTTTAAAAATAACACTGCAAATTTAATTGGTAATTTACAATTTGATTACACTTCTAATAGCTTTAACTATAAAGTAACAGATTGGAAGTTTTATCCAAATATTAATCAAACATTTATATCTGTTTTTGCCAAAACTAAATACGGATCGTTAGCTTTAAGTAAAGCTATAAATCCTGTAAATGATGAAAATATAACAAAATCAACAGCACTAAGTTTTTCTTTCCCAATAAAAAAGTTCGACATCTCTTTTGACTATCTTAAATTAACTGGATTAAACAGAATTGAACCGGTTTATAATACTCAAAAATTTTTAAAAGAAATGACATATAACCCCATTAGTTTAAATGTTAATTGGTATTTTTTTTGGAAAACTTAAAAATAATTTTTTATACGTTCCAAAAAAAATGTGTTATTCAGCGTCTTTAGTTTTAAGTGGATTAATGGTTAATATTAATAACTCAACTGATTTTATACCTGTACTTAAATATAAAAACAATTTTAAAAACGATAGTATTGTTCAAGTTGAAGGTGTTTATCTTAAAAAATTTACAAGTACAGGTGGCCTAATTGGAGTTAGGTATGATTATTTAGTGCCAATTATAAAAGGTAAATCAAAAATTAAAGTAAATACCTTGTATTTAAAAGCTACAGGTATGTATGGAGCTAATGCACAAAGCTATGAATATAAATCTATTGTTGATACATTAACAACTAGCCAATTTACTGAATTTAGAAAAGGATTTGGCGCTACAGAAAATTACTACTTAGCAGGAACTTTAGTTTACGATGCTGATTTAATTGTAATTGGAATTGGAGCATCGTTTAACCAACAAAATTATGGCTCAGGCAATAAGGGTACGTTAAAAACAACAAATAATCATGTTTCAGATCAAAGAACATATTATAACGCTTTTATCAGTTATAGATTTGGAGCTAAAAAATGGTTAACAAAAGTTGATAATCAAATTAATAAAATTTGAATTAGAAATTAATTAAATAAAAAAATATAATTCAACTAATTTAGCTTTATTTATTTTTTTAAATTTAATCTTTATTGGTACCAGAAATTAATAATAAAATTATTTTAATAGCTCCCTTAGATTGGGGACTTGGCCACGCAGCAAGGTGCATACCGCTAATTAAAAAATACAGTATTAATAATAAAGTTTATGTAGGTACAACAAGTAAAACACAATATTTTTTAAAATTAGAATTAAAAAATTGTGATGTTACTTATATTGATATACCAAGTTATGAAATTAAGTACAGTAAATTTTTGCCTGTTTGGTTAAAGCTATTAGTTGACTTTAAAAAAATAAATAATGTAATTAAAAAAGAAAACGCATTATTAAATGAACTAATTAAAATTTACGCAATAAATTTAATTATAAGCGATAATAGATTTGGTTTTTATAATAAGCTGGTTAAAAGTATTATAATTACGCATCAGTTAAACATTAAAGCACCAGTATTAAGTAAGTATGCAACGCATATAAACACTAGATTTTTAAAAAATTTTAATGAAATTTGGGTACCAGATACCAATGAAAATTTATTGGCTGGCGATTTAAGTAAATCAACTTTATCTAATGATATAAAATTTATTGGTGCTTTAAGCCGTTTTAATAAAATAGAGTTTGAACAAAATCCACAAAAAACAGTAATTATACTTAGTGGACCAGAGCCACAACGTACAGTGCTTGAAAAAAAAATAATTTTAAAATATAAAAATCAAACAAATGTAAGTTTAGTTAGGGGAATTAATGAACCTATGCAAATTGAAGCTGGTTTAATAGAAATAATTACCATTTCAAACTCTAACCAACTTTTAACATTACTAAAAAACGCAAAACAGCTAATTTGCCGCAGCGGATACTCAACTCTAATGGATTTATATGTTTGTGGCTTTAATTTAACTAATGTAACATTAATACCAACTCCAGGGCAAACAGAGCAGGAGTATTTAGCAAAGCTTTGGAAAGAAAAATTTGGGTGTGAAACAATTAAACAGGAAGATATTATAGAGTAATTTTTTTTGATTTTTATTTTTCTAATATAAATGTATTGTAATAAGTAGTTTATTTCTATAACTTAATAACCTTAGTGGTAATTTGTTGATGATTACTTATTAGTGTAATAAAATAAAATCCAGGTGCTTGATTCTTTAGATCTAATTTTATATCACTACTAATATCACATTCTTTTAAAACAATTTGTCCAATGGCGTTCTTTACTTCAATTTCGATCTTTATACTTTGTTGCATCTTTATATTTATAATGTCGTTAAAAGGATTGGGGTACAATTGAACTTGATTTAAAATTGACTTATCATTTAATCCAACAACAATTAAACCCGGTGCATTTCCTGAACTATCAGTTTTAACTATCCAACTTTGGCTTGTTGGAGCGGGGGCAAAAATAGGCGTGCCGCATGTAATAAAGCCTCCGTCTGACGTCGGTTTAGCGTCTAAAAACATTTCATAACTAACATTATTAAGGTTACCAAAAGTTCTTAACCACAAACTATCACCGTTTGTTTTGGTTTTTAACAACACTCCGTTCCGGTCATAGCCAGATACATAAGGCATTACACTATAAGTTCCGCAAAATAAAATTTCGTTATTTGGCAAATGGGTAAATGATGTTAATAAATTATTATTATAAGCGCCGCCATACGTTTTACAAAGTATGGATATGCCTGTTAATTTATTGTATTTACAAAAAACCAGTTTATGTTCTCCGTTGGTGTAATAATTACTGACCATTTTTTTACCTACGCACCACAACTCGTTATTTACAACTCTAATTGTTTTAAAAAATAGTCCATCATTTTTTATGTTATAATCCCAATATACATAACCTGTGGTATCCATACAGGTGAGATTGTAACCCGTAGGGTTAGTGTTAAAATTATTACCAGCAAAGTATAATCTGGTGGTAACAGGGTCATATTCAATATTAAAACACTCGTAATTTATCAATGTTGTATATTCTCTTGTACTCAACAAGTTACCTAAAGTGTCGTATTTTAAAATAATTGGTGTTAAAGAACTAGTGTTACTGGCTCTTGTGCCCATTAACCAAATTTCATTAGAGGCAACTTTAGAAATTTGGTGCACATAATAATCGTAATTATCTAACACTTTTTTACACCAAAATGTGTCAAGTGTGTTTTTATTTATACACATAAATAAAACAGCGTTATTAGATGCAGTTGTGATACCACTTGTAACATATAACTTTTGTTCGTTAAAATTAAGAATATGGTTTGTGCTAAAAAAAGAGGCTACTTCATAAATATATTGGTATCTTTTTTTAATAGTTATATTACCAAGACTGTTGAGTTTGAATAACTCAAAACCTTGGTTATTAGTTAAACTATCTTTGTATGAACCATATACTAGGTAATTATTTGGTGTAGTTTCCTCTATATAGTTAGCACCACTAAGGTTACCACTTGGATAGTATTTATTAAAGGTAAACTGGCTATATGCAGGATATACAAATAAGCAATTTAAATAAATTAATAAATAATATATGTGTTTAATGTTCAATTATTAATTTTTGTGATTTTATTAACTCGTTATTCTTATTAAGTAAAGTTACTAAATAAATTCCATTTGGCAAATGTGTAACATCTGTTTCCATAAGCTCATTTTCAGATAGTGTTTTATTACATACAGCTTGCCCAGTTACATTGTAAATTAATAATTTAATATAGGTAGCATTCATTGTTCTTAAATATAATTTTGTGTTTGCAGGGTTTGGAAAAAGAACCAGATCTGTTTGTTCGTTAATAGTAGCCTTCTTGTTTTCAATTTTATTATTTATTAATCTTCCTCTTGTGTTAATAATTGGTGTTAAATAAAGTTGGTTGCAAGCCATCTGATTATAAGAACTTAGCAAACCTTTTGCAACTATATTACAAGGGTGGTCATCGGTTTGAGCAGCGTTATTTATAATCTCATATTCAGCTTGCGTAGAGTTAAAATTATGCATTTTTTCAGGGTTATTTAAAATGTTTATGTAGCTAAACATAAAGTCACCATACTTTAAGTCGGTTAAATTTTCAGCGTTATTAATGTAATTGAGAACCTTTTCACGAGCCTGACCAAATAAACCTAGGTAAATATCTAATTCAATTAGTTGACGAGATTGATTTTTAGTTGGACTAATTTGTATTAATTTGCTTAAACTATCTTGTTTATTAGTTAAGTTTAAGGTGCTATCATTTAATACACTCATACTTTTGTGCATGATTTCGTAATTTAAATTATTTTTTATCGAGCTTTTTCTGCCAATTATTAAGTCTTTTGTACATGTTGTAAATGAGTTTTGTTTACTTTGCATTTGGTTAAATATACCATTTGGATAATTTTGATTAATAATAGTTTGCCAAATTTTTGAGGAAACAGGCGCATTTTTTTCATGTACTTGTTTAGCATGGCCAGCAGGTGTATTAGCCTTATTAAAATAAGAGAGTAAAACCGTATCGCTAAGATATGGTGCTGCCATTAGGTGATTTTTTATTTGACCGGGGCTAGTGTTAGAATTAATTAATGATAATAAACTTTGAGTATTTCCGTTATCTAAATTGGAATTATATGTGCTTTCTAAACTATTGTTCAAATTTATTAATTGTGTTATTTGGTCAGTATGAAACGTTCTACTTCCAGGCAAAGTACTTGTGTTGGTGCAATATAGAGATTTAAGTGGTGGGGCTGGTATACCAGTAATATCAATAATTTCATTAACGTTACTGCAAGCAGGTTGTGGTGAAATTCTAAATGGTGAGCCTTGATAATTGTGATGTTGCATTTGTGGTGGATTACTTATTGGCGCATAAACGTAAAATTTATTTTCATCTCCACAACTTGGACTATTGTATGTGTTCCTAGAGCCTTTGTCTGGGTCGGTTGGATCGCCTTGAAATTTAGCTATACCAGTGTTGTTAAACCCACTAAACTCCATTATTCCAACATTATAATTTACATTACTAAAATCATTACAATTTAATACTAAACCATCAAAGTTTGTACTATTAGGGGTCATAATTTTGATTCTGACACCAAATTCCGAAAAATGTTTCGAGGACTTCATTGTTATAAATTTTGTTTGGATATGGTCCAGAATTATTAACGACTATACCAAAGCTATTGCTTTTTTGGTATGAATATATTTTATTATTTTCAACTTTGTAGTTTTTACAATTGTCTAAGTAAATAGCGCTGCGAGGGTTTGTAGTGCCGTTATAAGGATGATCAGCAATATTAAATTCATTACGAACAATTTTATCATAATTTCCATTAGATATATAAATACCTTTTTGACTGCTAATAGTATTGTCTTGAATTAAATTGTTTCCAAAACAGTTTGTAAGATAAACAAAGTGATCAAAGGAAAAAGCATATATGGAAGGAGCAGTGCCGGCATATGGTTGAATTTCAACGGAGCTATTATTGCCTTTTATTCCAATAATGGAAATGTTATTAGGATTCGAACCAACTAAATCAAATTGACAAGATAAGAATCTTAAACGTCTTGTATTATTTAATTCTATAAACGTAATACTTGATTTTTGCTCGTAAATTTGTTTGTAGCTTTTAAAAGTCGTTTGCCTAAATAAACTACGATTTTGATTATTGGAAGCAGCAACTGAAACGCCACTCAAAAAATCAAAAGTTACGTGATTAATATTGTTAAAGAAATTACTACTTATAGATTCCACAATACCTCCACCATGAATGCCTGTTAAAAGCCCATTATTGTCTGTTTTTCCAACTAAAACACCCTTTTCTGCATTGGAAATACAGCTGTTAAGTAACACTAATGCTCCTTGATTTGAATTAGTTTGTGGTAAATACGGATTACCCCAAACTTCAATACCGTTCCATTTTAAATCAAGGTAAGAACCAACTTTTACATTAATTAGCCGAAGAATTGCACCTGGCTCAATGATAATTTTAGAATCTAAATCGGTCGCCAGTATATTTGCATTTTGAACTGTTATAGTTGATCCACTTTGAATAATTATTTTTTTGAATAGTATATCATTTGTAATAGTTTGGTTGCCAATCAGAATAGTACTTATTGCATTTGGATGTAAAGGTGGGTATACCATATTAGAGTTTTGTAAATATTTACTTGTAATTCCAGCAGCTACTAAATAATGAAACGATGCAATTTGTTTTGCACTTAAGTGTTCTCTGCAAAAACTATTACCCATTAAATTATTATTACTAAATATATTAGTTGGGTCTAAAGGATTATAACAACTATAATAAGCTAGTATATCTTTTGGTGAGTCATCAGCAAAATATGCACCATGTGTTGGTAAAGGACTAAATACTGGGTCATATGGTGGAGGCATTGAACTAGGAATTACTGTATTAGTAAGATTGTATTGATCTGGTAACCGACCAATAGCATGCCCCATTTCATGTGCAAGTAACTGCCCTCCTAAATCATTGCCAGTGTATGTGTTCCCAGCTGCTAAATAATGATATCTAATAAATCCAAGACCAGGCACATCTGCTCCACCAGTTAAATTTGTAGAATTTGTATATGGGCAAAAAATTACAGTTATCGCATTATCACTTTGATAAGTAATACTATCTCTTTCCGCATTATCGTACCAAAATGCTAAATCATTAGCTAAAGCACTTGCTGGTTTGTAAACGTTATTAAGCACAAACTGAATTTTTGGATTAGGAACTAATGGACTTGGATTTAAAACTGGAAGCCAACATGCGTTATTACCTAGCGTATTAAAATATGTGTTTAAATTTGAAATTGTTAAAGCGCAACCAGAATAAAGAGTAGGCATACTTGCACCATAAAATATATTTATTTGAGTAGGATCATATGGGAATATAAAATTCACTTTAAATACTAATGTTGGACTATTTGAATTTGGTATAAAATTTGAAATAATGTTTTGAGTTTCTGAAGTTGGAGGGGATACACAGTCATTAATTTGTATTAATGCTGAACTGGTTGTTTGCACACATTTAGAAACAATTTGAGAATTTAATTTAGTTATTATTATAACTAATTAGTTATTATTATAACTAAAAGAAAAAGATAGAATTTTTTCATAGGATTTATTTTAATCAAATTTAATAAAAATAATTTAATAAGGCAAATTTGCCCTTTTGTAAAATTTACAGTTTATGGAATATTGTATGTGCCTTATTATCGTAATGATAAATTTTTAAAACAGTTTGGGAAAAATCTTAGGGAATTAAGAATTCAAAAAGGATATACCCAAGAAGATTTGGCGTTTGAATCTGAATTAGATTTAACTCAAATTGGACGTATAGAAAGAGGGGTTACAAATACTAGTATTTCTATTGTGTGTAAATTGGCTAAAGCACTAAAAATAAATGTAAAACAATTATTTGAAAATTATTAAATAATCCGTTTTATTACCCTTAACGTATGCGAATATTTTTTGGTATTGCTGTTAAAAATACCATAATGATCAAACTTATCTATTTTTACATAGCCACTGGCGTGTATTATTTTTTCATTATCTAACAAAATACCAACGTGTACAATTTTTCCTTCTTCGTTATCAAAAAAAGCTAAGTCGCCAGCTTCTGCTTCTTCAACAAAATTTAGTGGGCTACCTAACTCAACTTGTTGGTATGCATCTCTGGGTAATTTTAAACCATGTATTTTAAATACCAATTGTGTAAAGCCACTACAATCAATCCCCATAGGGGTTTTACCACCCCATAAATATGGGCTGTTTAAAAATTGATTAGCAGTTTCTAGTAATTTTTTTATGCTAACTTCTTTTTCAAAGTTTACATTGGTGTTTCCTTCAACTAAATAGGTTTTGTTGTTTAAATTTATTTGATTTTTACTAAACAATGGTAATGTACAACCTAAACTAATAGGAAAACTTTTTTCTTCTAATTGTATTGACTGAAACAAATCAGTATTGCAAATTGTTTTTTGACTTTGTAATTGATTAAAAATTGCAGATGTAATATTTTGGTGTTGTTTTAGGTTTATCCAACATTCGTAATTATCGTAAGCAATTAAAATTTTCAACCATTCTTCTTTTGTTTCAATTACTGTGTAATGGTCGCCAAATAACAGTTGTGTAACCATTTCGCTTGTGTTAGAGGATTCTTTTCTACACGGAACGGCACTTAGTAAACAAATACCATATTGCATAAAGGTAAAATTAAGAATTATTTTTTTACTTTAGCTCTTCAAGTTAATTAATATTAAAAGTAGCTTGCTAGAAAGCAAATATTAAAAAAAATAGTAATTTTATGGTATTCTTATGAGTCAGGAAACCAAAGATGCAGTTGCAAAAATACTTACTGATTATTTAGAATTGCATAAACACAGAAAAACATCTGAACGTTTTGCAATTTTAAATGAAATTTACTCTCATGATGGGCATTTTGATATTGAACAATTGTACCTAATGATGAAAAATAAAAAGTATAGAGTAAGTAGAGCAACTTTGTATAATAATATAGAAATTTTATTAGATGCTGGTTTAGTAATTAAACATCAGTTTGGCAAAAACATTGCACAGTTTGAAAAAGCGTATAAATACAAACAACACGATCATTTAATATGTACTAATTGCGAAAAAGTATTTGAGTTTTGTGATCCAAGAATAATGCAAATACAGCGTACAGCCGAAGAAATGTTGGATTTTAAAATTTTACACCATTCACTTAATTTTTTTGCAAAATGTAATAAGTTAGAAAAAGGATTACCCTGCGAACATTATAAAAAAATGTAAATATGATTTTTAACCATACTATTAATATTGAAAATAACATTGCTTTTATTAATATAGAAGGCGAGCTAATTGAAAAAAATCAAGCAACAAATTTATTAGTTGCCGTTGAAGAGCTAAACACTAAAGGCATTACAAAATTGGCTTTAAATTTAGAAAACTTAAAATACATGAACAGTAGTGGATTAAATACTTTAATTCAATTGCTTACTAAAGCTAGAGTAGGAGGGGGAGAAGCTGTTTTGTTTAATTTAAATAAAAAAATAAATGAGTTAATATTAATTACCAAATTAAACACATTGTTTAAAATTGTAAGTACAAAAGAAGAAGCTGTTAAATTACTTGAGTAAAAATGTTAGCTATGAAAAAGCTTTTTGTAATATTAATAATTGTTTTTACAGGGATTAATTTAAAATTATTAGCTCAAAATTCAAATGTAACTTCAACAGTAGTTACTAAAAAATCTTCAAATAATTTAATTCAGTTTTCGGGGGTTGTGTTAGATAAAGATAGTTTAACGCCTGTACCCTTAGTTGCAATTATTGTTTCGGGTACTAACAGGGGTACTAAAACCGATTTTTATGGTTTTTTTAATTTGATAGTTAACCCAGGCGATGAACTTGAGTTTATATCTATTCAATATAAAAATGCATATTATAAAGTGCCAGATACTTTAAATAACAGATATTACAGTGCAATTCAAATATTAGTTAAAGATACTGTAAAACTACCTACAATAGAAGTTTACCCGTGGCCAAGCAAAGATGAATTTAAAAAAGCATTTTTAACTTTAAATTTAACCGATACAGATATTGAACGTGCCGATAAAAATTTACAAAGAGAGGCTCTTACTTATTTAGAAAGAAATCAAACGGCAAGCGCAAGTGAAAATTATAGATATGTAATGCAAGCCTACTACACTAAAGTATATTCAGCAGGGCAGCAACCAAGCATTTCTTTATTAAATCCTATTGCATGGGCTCAATTTATTGATGCATGGCGAAAAGGAAAGTACAAAAAAGAAAAAAAGAATTAATTAACCATTATCTTTTTAGTTGTTGATTTTCCGTTAGCAGATACTGTTACAAAATAAACACCAGTTTTAAATTCATTAACATCTAAAACAACGTCATTTTGTGTACCGTTAGTAAATTCTTTTACAATTTTACCTAAAACATCGGTTATTGTAATGTTAGCATTTTCTTGTCTTAATCCATTTAAATAAATTTTATCGTTTGCAGGATTAGGAAACACATAATAATTAATTTTATTTTCTTGCTCTTTTAATGATGTTGCACTTGATGCATTAAAACTATAATCAATAAACGAACCAAAATCAGAATTAAATGTTTTTAAAATTGCGTTAGTTTGCCCATCTCTTATTCTTGCATAACCAGAACCTTGGCTAGAGTTTGCCCACCAAGATAAACCATCTTTACCATAATCATTAATTACTAATCTGTAACAACCATTTAAGGTATAATAATCTTGAAAAACGGTGTTATTTGCAGTAAATGTACTTGAGCCTACCAAAGTTCCAAAATCATCATATAATTTGTAATCATTCATGTTAAAATTATTATTTGTTCTTATATCAATATAAAAATTATCAGGTATAATATCTGAGTTAGTAAATGCAGAACTGTATTTGTTGTTGTAACTGTAATCATCAACAACTCCATTTACACTTTTAATTTCTGCATTAAAAACATTATTACTTGTAGCTAAACCACTTTGCCACAATGTTCCTATTGGTAAGTAAATTGTTACACTGTCCATAAATGCAAGGCTCCCTGTCCATGTAAACGTTTGTTTAGCAGTTACATTATTTAACCAATAATCAATAGCAATACTTGTTGCTGTTGTTGAGCCTGTGTTTTGTACTAATATTTTTGGATTGCTGCACATTGGGTTATTACGCGAATACAGCACTTTATTACTTGGTTGTAACACATCAACAATTGAAGCATCTGTACTAAAGTTTGCTCCGCCATATGTTATTAATTGATGAGCTGCAATATATCTATAATCGCCACTAGGGTTAGATGGGGCTGAACAATTATAATCTAAACTAACAGTTGTACCTGGTGTTACAAAAGGTGTTATGTAATTTTGTTTTAATAAACTTGCTTGTCCTGGGCACCAGCCCTGTCTTTCATATAACCATGTTCCTCCTTGTGGATATACGGGATTAGTAGAACAATCTTGTGTTAATGTCCAACCAAACTCGCTTACACCTCCATTTACATTTATTGAATGTGTAACTATTCCTCCGTTTTGTCCAAATTCACCTTCAGAGCCATGGCCAGTTATAGTTGAACGAATTTTAAATTCTTTTCCTGTACTTAATAACGCAACATTTTGTGTGTTAAATTTAATATCATTGTTTATACTCGAAATTGAAGCGTCGCCTTGTCTTGCAGCACCTTGCCATAATTGATTAAATTGCAAAACGTTTCGTGGAGGAGTACCAATTATAAAATAAAAATCAATATCCATTTGTTCTTGATTTTGCCCTCCCATTGCCATAACCAAACGTTTAGGGCCTTTTAATAATGGTGTAAAATCTGTAACATCATAATACCATGTTTTACCATCAATTCCTAAGTTTAAACCTTTACCATAAGGCGTAACAAACGACATTAATTCATTATAGTATGGAAATCTTTCAAAATAAGGTAAAGGGTTAATTGAGATAGAACCATCAGGAATTGTTGTTAAAGTACCGGTTAATAGGTTATTATTATCGCCATCATAAATATTTCTAACGCTTGCTTGGTAAGTATAATTAGTTGAAGTTAATACTACTGCATCATGTGCCATTGGTGTTACCGAAGCATTATTAGTAATTGAGTATGTTGTTATAACGTTAGGTGAACGTTGAATAGAGTCTCTAACGGTTAGCGTATTTGTTGTTGTTACATAAGTGCCTTTAAAAAAAACAAAATTAGGTTTTAAATTAGATTCAGTAAAACTTCTAGTTAATGTATTACCTCGGTCGTATGTCCAGCTAAAATTAATACCAGTAGAGTTTGCTGAAAATTTTGTGTCTCCAATTGTTAAACCAGTGCTTTCATTTATTTTGTAGTAGGCCACTAAGTTCGAATAATTAGGGTGAGTTGGAGGAATTGCAATATTCATGTAATTCTGAATTTCAGTAATTGCTAATTCTTTATTCCATATAGATAACTCATTTACTTTTCCTTTATAGTTTTCGTTTAACGCATAATTTTTACCTAATATTAAATTTAATAAAGCCATTGGTTTAGTTTTACTTGTGCCAGACATCCATAATGTACCATTAATATAAATTTTCATGGCTCCGGTAGTTACATTTTTTGTAAAAGCCCAATGGTTCCATTGCCCTTCGGCTTCACTAGTAGTTGTTAACTTACCAATTCTATCATATCCTCCAGAAGCATAGCCAGCATCAAACTGCACGTAACTATCGCCCCAAGGTAAATGAATGTTTAACTGGCGTTCAGTTTGATTAGCAGACCAACCGTATAAAATTGTTGTATTTGAAGGTAATAGCGCAGGATTTCCGTATGCCCATAAAGTAACTGAAATTTCGTTATTTATGCTTGATAAATTTGTTGCATTAATATTTACATGCCCATTATTAGATAAATCAATAGCGTAATTATTATTACTGTACATTGCCATGTTACTTGTTGTTGTAACCCCATTTAATATAATTGGACTTGATGCTTGTGTATTAGTAAAAGATAAATCAATTAAAACATTACTTGTACCATCCCAATTAAAAGGTGTATTAAATAAAATTCTATTATTACCATTTACAAATGTGTAATTACGATTATAAACTTGTGTAAAGCCGCTAACGGTTGGCGAATTTGCGGTTAAAATAGTTAGTGTTGGTGAGATTAATTGCATGTTTACTTTAAAAAAATTTGTTGTTCCACCTGCGTTTGCAACATTTAAAAAGAAACCATTTATTGGCCCTGCAGTTAAACCAGAAGCAGTTAATTCACTAGCAGTAATTATAAATTGCGACCTGCCCGATTTTTCGTTTGCTTTTAAAATATTAGCTATAGAGTTAGTTCCTGTTCCAACTGTAAACAATGTTTCAGATGTAACAGAGCCTAAACTTGTATTTGTTTGTAAAAAATCATAATAATCAAATACAGGAGCATTAGAATATGGAAACAATGTACCTGTAAAATTACTTATAACAGGATTGTTTTGTGTTTTAGGGTTTAATTCTATTTTAGTAGAATCAACAATAAATGTGTTGCACGAATAATCCCATTCGCCACAACCTAAATTTGGCGAGGCTTGTGTTGAAACCAAACCATTTTTACAACGCATGTTGTATTTCATAATAATTTTTTCAAAGGTTTGGCTTCCGCTTGGAAAATTTATAAATGTATCGCGAGTTGAACTACCATATTTTAATGTTTTAATTTTTATGGTGTCACCAACGTTAGTTTGTGCTTGAGTAATAAATACACTTAACACTAAAAACTGCAATAATATCTTTTTCATATTTTATAGTTAAAAAATAATAATCTTGTACAAAGATACTAAATCGATTTAAAGATTAATGTTAAAAATTATACTTTTTTAAAAATTTATAAAAAAATTAAATTATTAACTTTTTAAAGAGATTGATAACTCGTTAAGTTGTTCATCGTTAATAAGACTTGGCGCATCAATCATCATATCTCTTCCGCTATTATTTTTAGGAAAAGCAATAAAATCTCTAATACTTTCAGCACCTCCAAATAAACTACATAATCTATCAAAGCCAAATGCTATACCACCATGCGGAGGTGCGCCAAATTCAAAAGCATTCATTAAAAATCCAAATTGGTGTTGAGCTTCTTCTTTTGTAAAACCAAGTGTTTCAAACATTAAGGCTTGTAAATCTTTATTGTAAATTCTTATACTTCCTCCTCCAACTTCTACACCATTAATAACAATATCGTAAGCATTAGCACGCACTGCGCCAGGGTTTGTTTTAAGTAATTCTATATCTTCTGGTTTTGGAGATGTAAATGGATGATGTTTTGCAACCCATCTTCCTCGTAAACTTTCAGGCAAATTAGGGTCGCCTTCGTTCCATTCTAATAAAGGAAAATCGACTACCCATAAACTTGAATAGTTGTTTTTATCTCTTAAGCCTAATTTTGTACCCATTTCTAATCTTAACTCACTCATGGCTTTGCGGGTTTTATCTTCTTTACCTGCTAATATTAAAATTAAATCTCCTGCGGTTGCGTTACATGCTATTGCCCATTTTTTTAAATCTTCCTCTGAGTAAAATTTATCTACACTGCTTTTTATTGTACCATCAACATTAACACGTGCGTAAACTAAACCTGTTGCTCCAATTTGTGGACGTTTAACCCATTCTGTTAACTCATCTAACTGTTTGCGAGTGTACTCTGCTGCTCCTTTCGCACATATTGCCACAACCAATTCTGCATCATCAAACACTTTAAAATTTTTACCAATTGTTAAATGTTTAATATCAACTAATTTCATTTCAAAACGTGTATCAGGTTTATCGTTACCGTAAAATTTCATAGCATCGCTGTATGTCATTCGCGGTAAAGTAGAAATATCAATGCCTTTAACGGTTTTAAATAAATGTTTAGTTAAGCCTTCAAAAGTTTGTAAAATGTCTTCTTGTTCAACAAAACTCATTTCGCAATCTATTTGAGTAAATTCAGGTTGTCTATCTGCTCTTAAATCTTCATCTCTAAAACATTTTACTATTTGATAATACCTATCAAACCCACTAACCATTAAAAGTTGTTTAAATGTTTGTGGGCTTTGTGGTAAAGCATAAAATTGCCCTTGATTCATTCTACTTGGCACAACAAAATCTCTTGCTCCCTCGGGAGTAGATTTTATTAAAACAGGAGTTTCTACTTCTAAAAATTGTTGTTTATCTAAGTAATTTCGTGTTTCAATTGCCATTCTATGGCGCAACTCTAAATTTTTTCTAACAACAGTCCTTCTTAAATCTAAATATCTATATTTCATTCTCAGTTCATCGCCGCCATCAGTTTCATCTTCTATTGTAAATGGTGGGGTAGAAGCAGAGTTTAAAATAGTTAATTGTGTAACTTTAATTTCAATTTCGCCAGTTGGATTGGTTAAGTTTTTGCTTTCGCGTTCAATAACTTCGCCCGTAATTTGTAAAACAAACTCACGCCCTAATGTGCGGGCTTTTTCGCAAAGTGTTTTATCCCAATCTAAATTAAATGCTAATTGAGTTATCCCAAAACGATCTCGCAAATCAATAAAGGTCATTCCCCCTAAATTACGGGTTTTTTGTACCCAGCCACTTAAGGTAATTATTTGGTTTTTGTTTGATAGTCTTAACTCTCCGCAGGTATGTGTACGCAACATAAAATTTAAATTTGGTGGGCAAAGTTAATGTTTTTGGCATTTAATTTGGGTTAATTTGGCATAAATATTAAAAGACATTTAAATTTTATTTGTGTATCGAAAATTAATTTGTAAATTTGCCATCCTTAAAAAAGAATAAGATGCCAAAAATGAAAACTAATTCCAGTGCTAAAAAGCGTTTTGCTTTAACTGGAAGCGGTAAAATTAAAAGAAAGCATGCTTACAAGCGTCACATCTTAACCAAAAAAGAGAAAGACCGCAAACGTGGTTTAGCTAAAACTGGTTTAGTATGTGCTGCAGATACGCCAAACGTAAAATTTATGTTAGCGATATAAGCAAACTTCTTTAAAATTAACCGATTAACGGCCGTAAAAAGCCAAAATTTTAGTAAAAAAGAGCAATTGAGGTAAAATTGCCACTAACATTTAAAAACAAAAAAATTAAAAAATGCCACGTTCAGTCAATCATGTTGCCAGCAGGGCACGCAGAAAAAAAATCCTTAATTTAACCAAAGGTTATTGGGGTGCAAGAGCTAATGTTTGGACAATTGCCAAAAACACATTAGAAAAAGGTTTAACTTACGCTTATCGCGATCGTAAAAACAAAAAACGCACAATGCGCGGTTTGTGGATACAACGTATTAATGCAGGTGTTAGAGCCGAAGGAATGAGTTATAGCGAATTTATTGGTAAATTAAATGCTAAAGGTTTAAAATTAAACCGTAAAGTATTAGCAGATTTAGCAATGAATCATCCAGAAGCTTTTAAAGCTGTAATTAACCAAGTAAAATAAATTTTAATTAATATTTACTAATAAAAGCCTCGCAAAATGTGAGGCTTTTTATTTTATAATTTTTATCCTACTAATTTAGCCTTTTATATACTATTTTAAGTTAATAATCGTAATTAATGAATATTAACTTTTATACAACAACAATTTGCTTTAATTTGTGTTATATAAGATAGATTATAGATAGTTTGAAAGAAAAACAGAAAGAAATTATAAAAAACTAAAGATATGAAAACAGCAGTAAGAAAACCAGAAGTAAAAGGAACAACTTATTTAACAAAATTAAGAATTGATAAAAAAACAATTATAATTGTTCGTAATAAGGAAAGTTTAAAAAGATGGATGAGCAAATACCCCGAGGCAATTGAGGTAATTTAATTTTAAATTAGGTTTATTTTTTAAAAAAAGCTCAAATTTTTAATTTGAGCTTTTTTTTATATAGTATCTAACTAAATTTGACTAACCCTTCCTGTTTAGATAAATTGAATACTTCACTCATTTGTTAATCAGTTGTGGCTCTAAAATTGGTGGTTCAGTATAAGGTATATCAATTAACTCACATTTATTTTGTAAATTAATGTCTGATGTAACTAAAATTACATTCCTTTCGTAATTTTGTTTTATTAATTCTAAAACTTCAGCTATTAATCTGTCATCTTCATTTTGCAGGTCTAACCATTTTAATGAATTTAAAAAATTTGGTTCTGTCGTGAATTTCCCCTTTTTCATTTTTTATGTTTTAAAGTTAGACTTTTGTCTACTTTTCAACTGTATTAGTTTTTAGGAAATTTACACAGAGGCTTTCAATGTGTATGTTTGTGATGCGAAATAGAATAAAAATAGTAGATAAAGAATCAAAAATTAAATTTACTATTTAATAATAATTGTTCTTTATTTAATTTGTTTTTGTAACTTCACTTATATAAATGAAGTTTATTAAAAATAATATTTACACTATTGTTTATAGTATATTTTTTTGGTATTTTTCATTTGCATTTTCTCAAAACTATAATATCGATTCCTTAAAAAATGTTTTACGTAGTGCAAAAAGCGATTCTATTCGTTGCAATATTTTAGGGTTAATTGTTGAAAATAGTTACGAGTCAGAGCGAATAAGTTATAACAATCAATTATTGTCAATTTGCGAAAAACAAATACCTAACTTAACAAAAAACAATTCGTTACATCACTTTTATTTAAAGTATAAAGCACTTGCATTAAATAACCTTGGTGTAGAGTCCCAAGATATAGGCAATATTATTGCCGCTCTTGATTATTATCATAAAAGTCTTAAAATTCAAGAAGTGCTTAATAGCAGAGACGATTTATCTGCTACACTATTTAACATTGGCGTACTTTATATGTCTCAAAATGACTACAACAATTCTTTAGAATATTTTGAAAAAAGTTTCAAAAAATCTTCCGAAAAATGCAACACCTGCCCTGATTTTATTGATAAAATTGGCATGGCGTATTCACTCAATAATATGGGAATTATTTATCATGCTAAAAACGAAACTGCAAAAGCAATGAAATATTTTATGAGCAGTCTAAATTCAGTTACTGAAATAGGGGATAAAGAAGGTATTTCGATGGTTTTATTAAGTATTGGGAATTTTTACAATAAAGAAAAACAATACAATAAAGCATTAGAATATTATTTTAAATGTAAAGAAACTTTAAAAGGTAATCAAAATTTACAAGGAATTACCTGGGTGTACGCAAACATTGCAAATACACTAGTTCAATTAGGTAATTTTTCTGAAGCCTTAAAATATGCTCTGCAAGGGTTAAAATATGCTCAAGAGTTAGGTTTTCCAGAACAAATTAAATACATTAGTAAAACACTAAGTGAAATATACAGTAACACTGGTAAATACAAAGAAGCCTATGAAATGCATGTTTTATATAAACACATGAACGATTCAATTTTAAATGAATCAAACAGAAAAGAATCAGTTAAAAAAGAACTTCAATTTCAATACGAAAAAAAAGCCTCTGCGGATAGTTTAAAAGTTGCCGAAGAACGCAAAGTATACGATGCGCAAATTAAACAAGAAAAAACCCAACGAGTAGCTTCTTATGTTGTTATTTTTTTAGTTCTAGTATTTTCTGGATTTATATACAATAGATACAGAGTTACCAATAAACAGAAAAAACTCATTGAATTAAAAGAGATAGAAACCCAACAACAAAAACATATTATAGAAGAAAAACATAAAGAGATTACAGACAGTATAAATTATGCTGAACGAATACAACGTAGTTTCCTGGCATCTAAAGATTTACTTGAAAATAATTTAAAAGATTATTTTATATTATTTAGACCAAAAGATGTTGTGAGTGGAGATTTTTATTGGAGCGAAGAAATTAAAGATTCAAAACTCAAAATTCAAAATGGTGATCAAGAAATAACAAAATTTGTTCTCTGTACCGCCGATTCAACCGGACATGGAGTGCCTGGCGCCATTATGAGTTTGTTAAACATTACAAGTTTAGAGAAAGCTGTTGAACATCACGTAACTCCTTCAGAAATATTAAACCATACACGTAAAACTATAATAGATCGTTTAAAAAAAGATGGAAGTGCTGGTGGCGGAAAAGATGGCATGGATTGTAGCTTACTAGTTTTTGATTTTAAAAATATGCTATTGCAAGTTTCATGCGCTAATAACCCTGTTTGGATTGTTAGAGAAATTAAAAACAAAGATGAGGAGTTTGACAATTGCCGAAACGACAATTCATTTAACCCTTTTAATTCATCATTTTGCATTTACGAAGTAAAACCAGATAAAATGCCTGTTGGTAAACATCATAACGACAATTTACCTTTTATAAATCATTCAATAAATATTCAGAAAGGAGATATTATTTATACATTTACAGATGGATATGCTGATCAGTTTGGAGGAGATGAAGGAAAGAAATTTATGAGCAAAAATTTAAAATCTCTTTTAGTATCAAACGCTCACCTACCTATGAAAACACAGCAAGAAATATTAAATGAAACTTTTGTGAATTGGATTAAAAATACAGAACAAATTGATGATGTAACTATTATTGGAATTAGAATATAATTGGTCGATTATTTATCTGCATAAACCATACTCAATACACAAATTTTTATTCCTTCAGTTTCATTTAATTTATGATAACACGCCTCAATTGTAGCGTCTGTTGTAATCCAACTACTTAAATAATTTGTTTATTTATTAATGATTCTGGAGAGTGTAATTCATGCATGCTTCCCATGTTTTTGTCGGAAGCGTCTCTTTTTTTAAAGTTTCAAATGAATAATCGCCATTAATTGATAGCATTTTATCTCCAGGATAAAAAACTCTTTTTACTTTGGTATAATGTGTTATGAAATCAACTAATTGCTTTTTTAAACTTTCTAATTCCAAATTTATTTTATTGCTGATGGGCTCAAACATATTTTTTACTTGTGTTATGTTTTTCTTATAATTTAACTTATCAAAACAAACTCAATTGGCTATCCCCCAGTTTATGATTAAATAGAGTTAAATTGAATTCAAACGCTTTAACTCCTTTCATAAACCGGGTTTTAGATAGTGTGAATAATTGATTTATACTTTCGGCAACATTACCTTGCCCACGCATACGAACACCAAATTTACTGTTGCTAACTGTTCCGCCGTGTGTATCGCAAATTAAATTCCAAACTTTATTTGCACGTTCCGGAAAATTTTGCACTAACCAATCTTTAAAAATAGGACCAACCGCACCGTTTAATCGCACCATAGAGTAACAAGCATCAATGGCTCCTGCTTTTGCAGCCAACTCAACTACTTCGGGTATTTCAAAGTTATTTATGCCAGGTATAATTGGAGCCATCATTACACTAACTGGTATTTTTTGTTCACTTAATTTTTGTATAGTTTCAAATCTTCGGCTATACGTAGAGCTTCTTGGCTCCATTTTCCAGCGTATGTCCTCATCTAAACCTGTAATTGAAATGGCAACATACACTAAATTGTGTTTTGCTAACTCTTTTAAAATATCTATATCCCTTAAAATTAAAGTGTTTTTTGTTATAATACTTACTGGGTGTTTGTATTTTAAACATAAACTTAAAATTTTGCGTGTTAATTCATGTTTGCGTTCCAATGGTTGGTAACAATCTGTATTACCTGATAACATTATAGGTTTTACAACCCATCCTTTCGAGTTAAATTTCTTTTCAAGTAATTCTGCAATATTTTGTTTAACAATTATTTTTTGTTCAAACTCAATACCTGCGCTATACCCCCAGTATTCATGTGTGTTTCTGGCATAACAATAAACACAACCATGTTCGCAACCTTGGTAAGGGTTAATAGAATATTCAAATGGTAAATCATCACTACTTACTTTATTTACAACGCTTTTAGCCTCTGTTAAATAAACTTGTGTTTTTATGTTTTGCAGTAATGGTTCATCAATTAATTCTTTGTATTCGCTTACATAACTTTGCTTAGAGAATGAATTTGCAGGATTAAATTGCGCTCCTCTACCTTTAAAATAAGATGTATTACTTGTTATCATAAAACAAAGTTATATCAATTTGTAGCAACATGTTGCTACAATTAGTAGCATTGTGCTATTTACGTATGCTTATGCCAACTTTTAGGTTTAATTAATATTGATTGTGATGTATTATCGTTAAAATATTCAAAAATAATTTGCTAAGTTTCAAAAAAGTAATACCTTTGCGACCCGTTTTTTGGTATAGGAGAGAGATTAAATAACAAGAGGAGAGAGGATATGAAAAAATATTTTCAAAAAAGATTAAAAAATATTTGGAG
>Ga0209460_1000174_pt1 | contig 86997 bp, 68 predicted proteins | sample EBPBio132013_DNA_FD_185868 | JGI IMG/M metagenome (GOLD analysis project Ga0209460, IMG submission 185868) | Wastewater treatment Type I Accumulibacter community from EBPR Bioreactor in Madison, WI, USA - Reactor 2_5/13/2013_ DNA (SPAdes)... | ecosystem: Engineered > Bioreactor > EBPR >... | reverse complement strand
TTGCCTCATTTGGGAATCGCTCTTGGAACTCAAAAAGTGATAGACTTTTGTACTTGGCTTCCATTTTTATAGTGTTAATGCCCGAAAATACTGGATATAATCATATTTATCAAATGCCTAATTCAATTCTTTTTTTACCTCTACTACAACAATGCTTACGCTCAATATAAGGCAGGCGATGAAATCCGTAAATTCTTCAAACGGTCTCCATATAAGGTAATGATTTTCAATAGCGAAAATCTAAAAATAGCAACCGCAAGTATTACCATTCTTCAAAAATTAGGCTACAACGAATCCGATATGATAGGTCTTTCTCTTAGCGATTTGGTTGACCGAAAAACAGACCTACTCATTCTGGAAGAACTCGACAAAAAAATGCATATCAACAAAGATGTAGGAAGCATTTTAATTCGCGCCAAAAACGAACAAATGGTGGAGTTCTATTGCAATATCATGGAAATCGACCTTGTTTACGGACGCTTTTTGGTGCTACGTCTCCTTTCCAAAGAGCGCGGTTTTGTTGCCGAGAGCGACGATTTGTATTAATCCATTCCTGTTTTTTTAAGGGCGTGTCGGCCGGGCTGGCCAAATTTCCAGCCAATCAAAATTCCGTTCCGCCCAGCCGCCGGGTCATCCGCTTGTACTCCGCTTTGGCTTACTTTGCGTTTTTAGCAAGTTGGCCGGGCTTTCTGCCGGCAGCCTGCCACCTTGCAAAACGCTAAAGCAGCCAAATGCGGGGTACCGCTACTGCCCCTCACGCAAAACCCGCACCCAAATCCAATTTTCGTAGTTATTCTAATCCAAACCTGAGAATATCATTAAGCTCTTGCCTTTTTAACCCTATCTTGCCAACCAATCCTAAAGGGTATGGAATTAATTACAATGGTGGCCAAAACCCAGTTTGGCCTTGAGGAAGTTCTAGCCACAGAACTTCGCAACCTGGGTGCTAGTGATGTAGCAATTCACAACCGCGCAGTAAGCTTCAAAGGCACTAAAGCGCTTATGTACAAAGCCAATTTATGCCTTCGCACCGCACTCAAAATTTTAGTACCCATTGCCAAATTGCATGCGCTAAATGAAGATAAATTGTACAAAGCCGTTCAGACTGTTGAATGGGATAAATACATGAACAAAGACGGAACCCTCGCCATCAATACCAGCTTAAAAAGCGATTTCTTCAACCATTCCCATTTCGTTTCTTTGAAATGCAAGGATGCCATTGTTGACCAGTTTCGCGATAAATACGGAGTGCGTCCCAGCATTGATCTCGACAATCCCAATCTCAGCATCGACATTCACATCAACAGCGACGAAGTGAGCATTTCACTCAACAGCTCGGGACCTAGTTTGCATCGTCGTGGTTACCGAACCGATAGCACCCTGGCTCCAATTAACGAAGTATTGGCCGCAGGTATGATTTTGCTAACCGGCTGGAATGGCGAAGGAAACTACTACGACCCCATGTGCGGTAGCGGAACCTTATTGATAGAAGCCGCCATGATTGCCCGCAATATGCCGCCCAACCTGCATCGCAAGCAGTTTGGATTTGAAACCTGGAAAGATTTTGAACCCAATTTATTCGCCCAGGTAAAAGAAGAGGCCATTGCAGAAATGCGCGAAAGCAAAGCCCGCATAGTGGGTAGCGACAAAACCTTCAAAGCCATTGAAATTACGCGCGAAAATGCAACACGTGCCGGCCTTGATGAAGACATCATTGTTTCCAACAAGCGCTTCGAAGAAATTAAGGGCGTAAGCGGTGGCGGACTCATGATTATAAACCCGCCCTATGGCGAGCGTTTGCCCATTGAAGAAATTGGAGCCTTCTACAAGCTCATGGGCGATATCATGAAAAAAGAATTCGATGGATTTGATGTTTGGATTATTTCATCCAACCTACCGGCTTTGAAAAAAGTAGGATTAGCGCCTTCCAAAAAGATAACCTTGTTCAACGGTGCCTTGGAATGCCGCTACCACAAATTCGAAATCTACAAAGGCACCCGCGACAAAAGAAAACTTCAAGCCGAAACCCCAGAAAATACAGTGGAATAGGTGTGGGTTTTGCGTTTGGAACTTGAACAGTTACCAAATACGAACGCCTCAACTAACTGCTAGACAAATAGGTTTTTTGCTAGTACAAATTCCGAGACAGCAGCAATTTAGCAATTACCCTGCTCTGTTTTATGCAATGCTGATTTGGGCTTTAGGAATTGAATTTAACAAATTTTCGATATGCCTATTTTCCTCTTCCAAATCGTAGTCATCTTGAAGTCCTAGCCAAAATTTTGCGGATGTTCCGAAGTACTTAGAAAGTCTTAACGCAGTATCTGCGGTTATCCTGCGTTGTCCCTTTACAATCTGAGAAATTCGTGTTTGTGGGATACCAATATCTTTTGAAATTCTATATTGGGTTATTCCAAAGGGTTTTAGAAACTCCTCCAGCAAAATCTCCCCAGGGTGAATATTTTTTAAATTTTTCATATTAATGATAATCAATTATTTCAACATCATAAGCATTGGATGATTTCCATTTTTTTGAATTATCTATTGAAAGGCAATTCTTCATCAAAATGTAAGCAAAAAAACTAAAAACCTGTAAAACAAAACGCTAACGAGATTCCAGCAGAAATAAAACAAAGGAATAACACCCTGCTTTGGAAGGAAATGCTGCGAATAAGCATCCTAATTCCCGCATTTTTGCGGAGATTAATTCGTATATCTACTGCACGTAAAAGTTTCAACACAAGCCGAAATACATCTACGAATCCACCATTTGGCCAAATTGGGGCTGGCGCGAGCTCGATCTCAAAAGTATTCTCCAGCAAGAGCAACAAGGTGGCCGCAGTACCAATTACGAACTGGCTGATTTTTAATACAAAACTCGAACAAAGCTCTGTCAATCCCGGAGTAAAAACTTAAACCAGGAACCTGCTACCTAGTCCCCTGTTCTTGCAGTGAAATTCAATCCGGGATAATCCAATCCTAGTACCATTTTCAATCCAAATTCCCTAACTTGAACTTTCCATTCTGTCGCTCATCTTCCCTGAGCAAATGGAACAGAAAAGTTAATGATGTCATGAAAAAAATTCTTATTCATCTCCTCCTGCTGCTAAGCCTAAACATTGCTGTAAATGCCCAAGATTCCTTGCTAGTGAAAAAGAGAATTGTGGGTACTTTTCATACCACAAACCGAATTTACAATGGACTTTCTTTTGGCTTGGCTTCAACCATGGCCGACCAAAGAAATGTTAAAACAAATGGGCTTCGACTGGAAATTCCGGGAATCGGATTTTTATCGTTTATGGGAAATGGATTCCCGCATGCCAAAAAGCCTCTTGATTTACAAAACCTGAAATATAGTGAAGAGATAAATGGCTTAAATATTTCAACAGGTTCCTGGTGCGCTTGCAAATACGCGGGTTTAACTTTCGCGGCGCTTGGTCAATATGGCAAATTAGGAAAGGGATTTTCACTTGCCGGGGGCTGGAATATCATCGACCATCAAAAAGGTTTACAAGTTTCTCTGCTTGCCAATCGTTCCTACTTCCTAAAAGGGGCTCAGGTTTCTGCCTTCAATTTCAACCATACAGGTTCAGGTTTACAAATTGGATTGCTTAACAAATCCATGAATTTCAAAGGAATTCAGCTTGGAATTTGGAACATAAATCAAAAACGAAAACTCCCCTTGTTCAATTGGAATTTCAGCAACAATTAGTTCATAATTGCACTTTTGAGCGACTTAATTTATCTTGGAATAATTGTTCCCCATAAACAAAACAAACAAGTAAATAAACCTAGACTATTTTGACAAGATGAGAAAATTGGATGAGATAGTAGCTAAAAAAGAATTCGTACGCAAAAGATGAAAAGTCTTATAATTAAATTGGTTATCCCTCTTACTATTATTTCATTGGCCAGCCTGGAAAAATGGTGGTATGCAATTCCTATTGATGGTCCGGACACCCTGCTTTATGGCTTTCCACTCCCTTTTATGAGTGAAGCCTGGCATACCTCTATGGCCTTGCAGTTTTTTGGAATTGAATTTCTGTTTGACCTTTTATTCTTCTTTGTATTTTGGTTGATATCTGCTTACTGCATTCACCGTTTTGTAACTAAAATCCAGATGCCAAAATTCCTAACGAGTGGATTATGGATATTTGCAGGAATAATTCTTTTCGGTGCTACACTTGTTGCCAGCGATTCAAACCATTTATTCTATGTTAAACGTCCTTTTGAAATGGATTTACTTGAAACTGGATACAAATTAAGTTGGCAAAAAACTGAGCGTCCAAACTCATTGAATTACCCAAAACGAAACAACAAGGATTGAACATTTAGTAAATTAGGAGTATTTACCTCAACCTTTCAATCAGCCAGTAAGTAAAATAAAAATAGAGCGCATGGGCCATAAAAAAGTTTGTTTATCGTGCAGAGAATCTTTCAATCTCGACCCCAGCGACATGCCTGTGCAGACCTACTCTTGCGCTAAATGTGGCAATGGGATGAGTATTTTATCCCACCTTTTTAGACCACCCCGCAAAACGGATGAAAAAGGCTGGAAACTTGTGGCATTTTTAGTTAACAATGGATTCCCATTTCAGCACTTTGAAACTAAGGAAACCTCAAATCATTCAAAAGAAAAATTCATCCCCTATCCAAGCAATTTGAGAGATGCAAAAGTTTTCATCGAAAAACACAGAGACAAAGCCATCAAAAAATAAATCCTATTCCTAATTGCGTTTGAAAAATGCACACACTTAACTTTTCAAGTTCCAATAAAAACTTAGCTTGAAGAATTACACGGAATTGTTTGATTAATTGCCTTCAATTATTCACCAATTCATCTTAAAGAAAGACCCTAATCACAAAGAAAATGGAACTACTTATTCTATCAATTGTGGCATTTGCCAGTGCCCTGTTTACCTTCTTCTCCGGATTTGGATTGGGAACTATTCTTACCCCAGTATTTATGCTATTCTTCCCTGTAGAAGTAGCTGTTGCATTAACAGGAATTACACACTTAATCAATAACCTTTTTAAAATGGGATTGGTTGGTAAACATGCGGATTTAAAAATCAGTCTGAGATTCGGAATTCCTGCACTAGCTGCTGCCTTTCTGGGCGCTTGGTTCCTGATTCAATTATCCCAAATTCCAGCTTGGTTTTCTTACACCGCATTTGGAAAAAGCTTCCCTATCGTTCCTGTAAAATTTTGTGTAGCCACTTTGCTCATCATCTTCTCGGTACTCGAACTCATTCCTGGATTTAAACAGCTTAAAATCGAAAACAACTACCTGTTTGCAGGCGGATTATTGAGCGGTTTTTTCGGTGGTCTTTCGGGAAACCAAGGTGCATTTCGGAGTGCATTTCTCATCAAGGCTGGACTTTCTCCGGAAGGCTTTATTGCAACCGGTGTTTTAATTGCAGTAGGGATAGACATCACTCGACTTGGCATCTATGCAACACATATCTCCTCAAACCTAATTCTGGACAATTGGGTCTTGTTATGTTCCGCAAGTCTTTCGGCTATTTCGGGCAGCTTTTTAGGCTCTAAACTCTTGAAGAAAATTACCCTGCGTTTTATGCAAATTTGGGTTGCAGTAATGCTTATCCTTTTTTCATTGTTGGTAGGCTTGGGAATCCTTTAACCCCTTCAAAAACATTAAAAGGAAAGGAACAGAACAAAATCAGGCTGAATTCCTGACCCAATTTCTATTCTACCCTAATTTCAAACCCAAAAAGAATCCGCTTACTTAATAACGGCGAAAGTTCCGGATTGAATTTCACCCGATTTCATATCCTTCACGGTAAACAAATAAACCCCCGTTGAAATTTGAGTTTTGCTCTCGTTCAACAAATCCCAGGCATGTTCACCCCCACTCATTACGGTCTTGCTGGTATCGCCGTAATTTTGAAACCAGCGAATTCCTTCGCCGTTATACGTTTCTGAATTGTGCTTGAAACTGGCAATTACGTCTCCGCTGCTGGCATAAATGGTAATTTCTGCTTCAGAAGGTAAATTGAAAAATACCAACTTACGCAACCGTGAATTGTCTCCATCCCAAGCGGCTTTGGTATTGTAGGGATTGGGATATACACCCACCTTTTTCTCATTGCCATTAAAATCGTTGGCAGTTGTTCCTGTAAATACCCGATTTTCACTTTCTGAAATGGATGATTCCTCGGAGCTTATACCAAGGTTCTTATCACCTTTATCAAAAGCGGTAACACCAACCAGGTATTGCCAACCATTGCTAAGGTTGCTAAAACTATATTTGTAATGATACTCGGTAGTATCACCATCAAATTTTACAGGCTCTTTTAAGGCAATTGCTGAAAATCCATTGTTGTAACCAATATCATTTCCGGCACTATCCCATTGGCCAATTAATTTTAAATTCTGAGTGATCTGCCCTTTCAAATCATCCCCCGGATTTGTGCGGTAAATGCGATATCCTTCAAAATCTCGCTGGCGTGTAAATGGGTCAACCGATGATTCGGCGCGCTTATCCCAATACACTTCAATTTTACTTTCTTCACTTATTACCTTTACGTTTGGAGCCAATGGAGGCTCAGGCAAAACAAAACGGTCAAGTTTTCCATTTTGGTTCAAATCCAGTTCGGGACTGTACACCCCATTTTCATTTTTATCTTCACCCACGTAAGTTGAACGGGTCCTTTTTAAATGCTCAGTTAATTCCTTTTCCATTTCCGGAGTAGAGAAAATACTTGTGCCGGTGCTAGGCAAATACGAAATGGGCTCTTTCATTTTGGCACAAACAAATGCAAAGGTAAACGTGAACTTTTCTCCGGGGTTGATATTTGCTAAAGGACCGGCAGACAACAACTGCAACCAGTTTGCCGGAATTCCTACAATGGGTCCGGAGCCTGAATACAAATCTGTTGAATCAATACCTTGTGCCAATTTCAGGTAACGCTCCTGGTCGTTTCCGGGCGTATTCCAAGGAGCAATAGGTGAATTAAAATTCCAGAAATTGTAATTCACTTTAGGAGTTGGCAATCCGGCTTTTAAAAAGGTATCGGGTTTATTGGGGTTGAAGAACAATCCTCTCCAATCCATACCCAGAAATTGCAAAGCTCCATAGGAACGGGTATAATCTACATCATCCCCATAACTTTGGTAGGCATAAATGGAATGAAAATCCTTGTTTACTCCGTTTCTACCTTTGTTAAAAAATGCGGTTCCAGCATCACGGGTTACGTTTACGTTTCTAACTACCAAGTCTGAAAATACCCCCATATAAACCGAATCCCAGCGCTGGGCCGACATATTGGTAATTTCATAATTGGCAATTACAAAATAGTTGGCATATCCAAAATTCCAGGTATAGGTTTCAACCTTACACACAGCTTTCAAGGGGTTCTGGTGTCCACCAATTGGGAAACTGGTTCCGGGAACTACCACAAAACTATCTGTCATTGAAAACAGGAAATCCTGATGCGATATGGCAGAGGCCGAATAATTGCTGCTATTGCTCAATTTAGACCTTTCAGTAATGGTGCTCAACTGATTGAATTCAAACCCGCTTCCACCGGGAGAATATCCGGAAGATGCATCCACTGAACTGGTAGAAACCCGAACCTGACCATCCACCAATGCACCAATCCAAATTCCGGCCTCAAATAAATGCTCAATACCACTTCCTTTGGGATAAGCCATAGAAGAAGGACCTTGGGTGGTTGACCTTACATCGGGTTTTCCAAAGGTGCCATAGTTATTCACACTGAGTGAAATATTGCCTACACTGGTTGTCCTGCGTTGCGAAGGAACCTGCGAAAAAGCAGTTCCGGTTACAATGAATAATAGTGCAAAGGAGAAAATGCGCATGTGGCAAATGTAGGCAGTCGAATTCAATTTCCGCCTTTCTTTTGAGGTGGTTTTTACCACCAAATGTGGATTTAACCATTCCTTTATCCAGCTTCGGCACTAAGAATTTCAATTCGATTTCTTTACTTCGCAGCATGAGCGTTCGCATTTTTGTTACAGGCGGTACTTTTGATAAGGAATACAATGAACTTACCGGTCAGCTGTTTTTCAAGGATACCCATATCCAGGAGATTTTAAGTTTGGGAAGATCAAAGGTAGATACCCCTATTAGAACCCTGATGTTGATTGACAGCTTGGAAATGACGGAACAAGACAGGCAATTGATTGCAGAAAACTGCCTGCGCTGCGAGGAAAACAAAATCGTAATTACCCACGGAACTGATACCATGACCGAAACAGCCAAGTTTCTGGCCGACCGTGTTCATGGAAAAACAGTTGTCATTACCGGTGCCATGATTCCTTATAAATTTGGTTCAAGCGACGGTCTTTTTAATTTGGGTTCTGCATTGGCATTTGCCCAAAGTTTGCCCGAAGGAATTTACGTAGCCATGAATGGCCGTTACTACGATTGGAACAATTGCCGGAAAAACAAACAAACCGGATTCTTTGAAGAATTGGGTCAGTAATTAATCAACCCTCAAAAGTCTTCAAGGAACTGAATTTAATTTTATTAAGTCGAAAAGGGCCAAAACTAGTTTGCAAGGAAATCATACGAGCACAAAATAACTTTGCAAATTAGTTAACAAAAACGGCCCGTAATTTCGAATGCACTAATGGTTGTCATTTTGCATAGAATTCTAGAATCTATAAATTGAGACTCCCTTAAGTTGTGAGTCGGAACTTTCCTGTTCCCGAAGAAATCGGGATCTTGGGATGGCAGTTCCGCATGGGCGGAATCTTTGGATGCGTGCGGACGAAATCCGCGGGTGAGGCTGCGCGACTTGCCTTATTGGCTGGTTCGCTTCGGGAGGGCCTGCGCGTAAGAGCGAAGCAGGCGCGAAAAGGCAGGGAGGGATTTTGGCCGAGGTAGGCCTGTAGGGTGAGCAGGCACCTCCAACAGGAAAAGCTTTTGGTGACTTTTGGCTACAAAAGTTACAGCAGAAAAAAACTAAACACCTCAGACGTTAAATGTCATCAATAAGTAACTAAATGGAAGTCTAGATTTTAGAGACAAGTTGAAATCTTGAACGAGAACTTCAATCCGTAAATTATGACTTTTTGAGGAAAAACTAACTATTCGATTGAATTCGCCTCACGACGAAGTAAATCTTTATTCACCGGCACAACACCAACTTCTTCACATACCAACCCACCTGCTAGATTTGCCAATCCTGCAATTTCCCTATTTTTTAATCCCAAAGCCAAACACAAAGCTGCAACACTAATAACGGTATCACCTGCCCCGCTTACATCTGCAATCTTGCGAATATGAGCCGGCATGTATTCAAAGGTCTCACCATCGGAAATCATTACCCCGCGTTCACTCAGCGTTACCATGATGTTTTTCAAATGCATGGATTCCATCAGTTCTTTTACAGCTTGCTCAAAGGAGGCTTTATCTGAGGGGTCAACATCTCGCTTAAATCCTTCTTTTAATTCCTTGAGATTGGGCTTGAATAAATCCACCTTGTGGTAGTTTAGGAAATTCCTTTTCTTCGGGTCAACAGCTACTTTCTTGCCCAATCTGTGGGCTTCTGTGACAAGCTGCTCAATCAAACCCGGGGTAATAACACCCTTGTCGTAATCCTCAAAAATAACCACATCGCAAGCCGGCAAAATATCTTTGATGATTTTTTGGGCAAATACGTAAGTGTCGTATTCAGACAAAGGAGTTGTAATCTCTTGGTCGATACGCAACAATTGGTGGGTATTGGCCATTACCCGAGTTTTGGTGGTTGTAATCCGCTCCGCAGACTTTACAATTCCTGCCACCGAAATATGCTCTTTATCCAAAATGGCAATTAAGTCGTCTGCCTCAGGGTCATTTCCTACCACCGAACATAAAATGGGCTTGGCTCCCAATGCAACCAGATTCATGGCCACGTTAGCCGCACCACCCAATCTGTTTTGTTTTTCCCGGATAGCAACAACAGGAACAGGTGCTTCGGGAGAGATGCGTTCCACTGTTCCAATTTGATAAGCATCAATCATCACATCACCTATCACCAGGACCTTTAGTCCCTCAAATCGCGAAATTGTATCTTGCATAATCGTTGCGCAAGTTAGGAATTCAAACCATTAATCGACATACCAGCAACAAGAATTGACAAGGCTTTAAGTTAATGCCTCTAAACCCTTCTTCAAACGAACACATGCCTCTTTAAGCAACTCATCGGAGGTGGCGTATGAAAGTCGGATGCAGTTGTTGGCACCAAATGCCTCGCCGGTAACGGTTGAAACATACACAGAATGCAATAAATACATGCACAAATCTGTAGCGGTTTCTATGCGCTTCCCGTCTGGAGTTGATTTACCAAGGAAATGGCTTACATCGGGAAAGAAATAAAATGCCCCATCCGGATTGTTTAGTTTCAAACCCGATATGGCGGATAATCCCTCAAGCATGATTTCTTTACGACGAGCAAAGGCCTTCACCATTTCTTGTGAGGGACCTAAATCTCCAGTCAATGCTGCAACAGCGGCTTTCTGACTAATGCCTGAAGTTGCGGATGTATATTGCCCTTGAATTTTTTCACAGGCAATGGCAATTTCTTTTGGTGCACCTAAATAGCCCAATCTCCATCCGGTCATAGCAAACCCTTTTGAAAGTCCGTTGATAGTAATCGTTCTTTCAAGCATGCCCGGGAAAGTGCCAATACTTACATGTTTGGATTTGTAGTTGATGAACTCATAAATCTCATCTGAAATGATGGCAATCTCCGGATACTTTTGAAATACCTCAACCAAGGCTCCCAGTTCTTCAGCACTAAAAACAGAGCCGGTTGGATTGCATGGAGATGAAAATATAAACAGTTTGGATTTGGGGCTGATTGCCGCTTCCAATTGCTTGGCTGTGATTTTATAATCATTTTCAAGCGTACCTGGAATAAACACGGGAATTCCGCCCATTAACTTCACCATCTCCGAATAGCTTACCCAATAAGGGGTTGGAATTAACACCTCATCGCCTTCATCAACCAAAGCCATAATGGCATTCATGATGGCATGCTTAGCTCCGGTTGAAACCACAATTTGGTCGGGAGCATAATTCAAGCCATTCTGATTTTTAAATTTTGCAGAGATGGCTTCCCGTAAATCCGGAATTCCTGCAACCGGTGTATAATAGGAAAAGTTATTCTGTATGGCCGAAATGGCCGCATCTTTGATATGTGCTGGCGTATAGAAATCAGGCTCGCCAAGACTTAGGTTGATAACCTGGTGTCCTTGAGCTGCTAGTTCCCTTGCCTTTTTAGCCATGGCAATGGTTTGAGGTTCGTTTATGGCATGAACGCGTTTGGCTAGTTTCATGGCGACGAAAGTAGTTTTTTTTTTTTTCATCGTTGTTTTGATTCGCCGAGGGCTTTTGATTACCTTGTTGCATGATTCAAAAACTTCTTTCCAGCCCGTTTATTCTGGCATTTTGTGGCATTTTCTTATTGAATTCAATCCACGCAAAGGGCCAGATTCAGGATTCCACTCAAGTCAAATTGCAGAAATTACTGGATGAATTTCCTGCTAAAATTGGCATTGCTACTCATTTTCAAGCTAAAGGAAGCAACACGAAACAAGCTATTTTTTCCTACCACGCCCAGGATGGTTTTATTTCGATGAGTACCATTAAACTCCCCATCGCAATTGCCTGTTTTAATCAGGTTGAAGCTGGAAAACTCAATCTTTCTAAAACAGTTCAATTCAACCAAAAAGACCTCGAATCACCAAGCTATAGTCCTATGCGTGATTCTGTTGAAGATAGGTTTACTACAACAATCAAAACCTGTTTGCTTTACGCGTGCAAATACAGCGATAATATTGCAACCGACAAGCAACTTGACGCATTGGGTGGGGTTCAAAAAACTCAGGAAATACTTGTTAAACTTGGTCTGAAGGGAATAAAAGTTGGAACGCATTATCGGGATATGGACAGTTCACGACTTACCCTAAACCTGGCAACTCCTGAAGGCATGAATGAGCTTCTTTTTGCCCTGGCCAATGGAAAACTACTCAATCAAACCCATACCAAATTACTCACTACTTGGATGCGGGATACACCAACAGGACAAGATCGATTAAAGGGGGCATTGCCCAAAACTATCCCTGTGGTTCATAAAACCGGAACCTTTTATTTCGACGAAACCAGTCCTGTAATTGCCTTAAATGATGTTGGTTACCTGGAGCTTCCAGAGGGTAGATTATTCATAAGTGCTTTTATCAACCAAAGTAAACTACCTGCAGAACACTGTTCTGCTCTGATTGCTAAAGTTGCCCAACTTTTAAGCCAAGAATTAAGTTCTGCTCATTAATTGGGTAAAATTCTTGCGGCTATTTTGCATGCTATTAGGAAAAGCAATTGAAGTTTATGAGGTTCCAAACTTGCCTTTTTGAGTAAACGACATAAACCCCTCAAACGAAAAACACCCGGCATAACCGGGTGCTTTTTGACTGTCTTACTTTGTATCGGAGCCAGTCGAACTCCGTTTGTAAAGGTCGGGCGAGAGCCCATTTGGTTGCTTGCTAATTCTACCTTAGTAGATGTTTTCGTTGTTGCGGTAACCGGTACCGTTGCTGTACCAATCGGTGAATAAGCTGCCACCTGATTGTACCCAAGCTGCAAACTTGAGATAGGCAGTGTTGATATCCGCTTTTTCAACCGGGTAGCTGAAGTTTGCTGGAGTGTGGATTGCCCATGGCAGACGGTTGTTTTTGCTTACATAAGTGCTTCCACTTGACAGGTTTGAACCATCGCGGTTTGTTCCAAAAACTGAAGTAGTTGCTAAATCAGTTGGTAATTGGTTAACCAAGTGAATTTCATATCCTCTGCCCATGCTTCCGTTCCAGATGAATGGATTGTAAACACCCAATCCGAAAGTTGAAAGTGAAGGTCCGTTTGAAACATTGAATGCGATGTTGTAAGTTTTTTCCTGGCTGGTAGTAGCACCGCGAACGGTATTCCAAGCAGTCATTTCATTGCGCATGTTTTCAAACAAAATCAATACTGCTTTTGATTGGCCGGCTTCTAAGTTTGCGCCAGTTACTCCACTTACCTTGCTGCGCTCTACTGGGAACTGAACTCCAAATCCGTTTACAAATGCACCACCAGTTGCACGTAAGGTCAATTCACCTTCAACACGAACTACTTTGTTTTGGGCATTGGTAACCACATTGTAAATGTAATTCATTACCACGTCGTTCAAATCATAATCACCTGTTGATGGCCATTGGTCTTCAAATGCGATAGAACCAGTTCCTGTTGGGTTATTGAATGCTTTATTGGCATCAGTTGGATAATCATCGTCGTTATCGCTAACACCGTCTTTGTCTTGATCTTCTTTTTGTGGAAGTGGAGTTACATTATCGTCGTTAATTGCAGTTACAGGGTTAGAAGTGGTGTAGAACAATACGTCGTTAAAGTCGTGGTCACAGCCTTGGTTATCGCGACGGATATCTTCAAAGCCCATGATGAAGCGGTGATTGGCAATATCATTCAACAATACCATGTGTTGTTTCAAATTGGGATTGCTTTCTGGATTCAAGTTTTTATCTGCAAATACCAACCAGTTGCCTTCTGTCACACCGTTGAAACCTTGAGAACCACCTTTCCAACCATCAGCTGCAATACCATAACCAATTACAGTACCAGCAGGGAAACGACCCAGGAAGACTTTGTTGCCAGTAGCCAAGCCACCACCAGAACCGTTCAATGAAGTGTTCGGGAAAATTACAGTGTACTTATCAATTGCACTTGGGCTTGCAGGAGGATTGTTTTCGTTGTAGGTGTAGTAGAACAATACGTTTCTGTAACCGGCACCTTCAGATACAAAAGTTACAAATACATCGGCTAATTCACGCACACGAATAACACGAACTGCTGCATCCGAAAGCATTGGGGAATTAGAAGGAACTACTACTTGCTCTGGCAAGGCAGAAGCAATATTGGCAAGCAAGCTTTGAGAAATAACATCATTGGTTTCCTCTTTGTAATTGGGAACTCCGTTTGAATTCCAGGTGCGGTTTGAAGGCACTACATTGAATTTGTTGCTGCTTGATTTTCCAAGAACAACCGTGCTTGGCATTTTACTTGGTACGGTATTGATTGGAGCAGAATTGGCACCACCCAATTGAAGGTTAATGGTTTCATTGGTCAAATCAATTAAAATATCTTTCGGAAGTCCAAGATAAGTGGTATTCAATACCAACTGTTTCATAGATGAAGGCAACATCAATTTGGCTTGAATTCTGCCCTCTTCGTCGGTTGCAGTTTTGAGTAAAGTTGCACCTTTGTTCTCATAACCATCGTTCATGAATTTTACAAGTGTATTGGTTACCGCTTTATCATCAGCAGTTTTAAGAACGATATTCAAATCATATACGCGAGTTGTTGCCCAGTTAAATCCTTCTGGAACTTTCAAATCGCTCATGCTGCTAACAGAAGCATTGATATCCGGGTTTTGGCCGTTTTGGTTGTATTTCTCTACCAGGTCTTTTTTGCAAGCTCCCAAAAGAGCAAGTGAGGCTAAAATTGGAATGATTGACTTTTTCATTTTTCTAAGTGGTTTTGTCCTACTTATGCCAACTTGATGCCAAAAAACGCAACACAATGATTTTCAAGCACCTAACTAAACACAGCTTGTTGGCATCTTCCCAAAATGAATCCAATTAATTGGAAAAATTTGCACGAAAATTGACGCAAAAAACCATTAAACAACTGTATTCCAAACACTTAAACTAGAAAAAGCATCCAGTCCATTAAGAATTCCCAAATCTGGAGCAAAAAAAACGCCCTCCCAATTTGGGAAATGGCTGCATTTTGAACAAAAAAAGAGGCTGCCTTATTGAGACAGCCTCTTTTTTTAAAAAAGGTTGGTTTTGCCGGGGCTTAATAAATGTTTGCTGCGTTGCGGTAACCGCTGGTATTGGTGTACCAGTTGGTAAACTGAGCTCCTCCTGAACTTACCCAAGTTGCAAATTTGGTGTAAGCAGTGTTGATATCTGCCTTTTCAATTGGATAATTGAAGTTAGCAGGGATATTGATTGCCCAAGGGAAGCGAGTGTTTTTGGTTACATAAGTGTCGCCGGTGTTCAAGTCTGAACCGTCGCGGCCAGTTCCAAACAAAGCGTTATCGGCTAAATTGGTTGGAAGTTTACCAGGCAAGTGAATTTCGTAGCCACGGCCAAATCCAGCTGTTCCATTCCAAATGAATGGATTGTAAGCGCTCAATCCAAATTCAGCCAAAGTTGGTCCATCTGTGATGTTGAAAGCAACATTGAAAGTTGTTGGAGCACAAGTTCCACCATTTGGAATAGTATTCCATTGTGAATTGTGCTGGTGCATGTTGGTGAATACAATCAAAGTAGCTTTAGATTGATTTTCTTCTAATGTAGCACCACTTACTCCTGATACATTTGAATACTTAACAGGGAACTGAACTCCGAATCCGTTTTGGAAAGAACCACCAGTTGCACGTAATACATAAGTAGCTTCTACACGAACAACTTTATTAGCAGCATCGGTAATTACATTGTAAGAATAATTTACAACTACATCATTCAAATCGTAATCGCCAGTGAAAGGCCATTGGTCTTCAAAAGCAAGTGTACCGGTAGGAACATTGTTACAAAATGCTTTGGTAGCGTCATTTGGATAGCAATCTTGTGCATCAGCAACTCCATCACCGTCGGCATCGTTTTGAGTGGCATTGTTATTTCCTTCTGGGTTACAAGCGCTCAACGGAATGGTTAATGTACAGTTTTGAGTAGCACCACCACTGATAGAAGCATTCCAAGGACCTTCAATTCCATTGGCATCGCAAAATACCTGAGCACCGTTGATTAAACCTTGAGCATTGCCTTTTGATTTATCTGAAACTTTAATCAAAGAAGCGGTTCCAAAACCGGTGATAGTACCATTTACCTGAATGTCGTTGGTTGAAATCATAGCACCGTTGTATTGTTTGAATTCGTTGTTAGTACCACCTTGAATGGTTACTTCTTCGTTGCAACGGATATAACCGTAGTTTTTGAAAAGACCGTTGTTATCAAAATCGTTGTGTACAATCAGTTTGCAGTTGTTGGTGAAATCGGCACCAGAGCTGTGAAGCAATTTCTCATCCACTTCAATTGTACCATTGTTTACAATGATTGAAGCACCGTTAGGGTTGAAGTTTTTACCAGTATGTACATAACCGTGGTTGGTAAAAGTTCCGTTGGAGTTAATGTTGATATTGGCATTGCTGTTTGAAGTAAGGGTTCCGTAATTGATTAAGTTACCATCAACAGGAATGCTTGAAGTGAAATTGATTACCGCAGTTGAGGTAAAAATAAGTTGTGAAGATGAATTACCATTCAATTTCAAATCGCGAACTATACCAGTACCGCAAATACGAACCACTGCCCCATTGTTCAAAGTGATTTTTGAGATATTGATATTTCCGGTTAAACAAGTAACACCGCTTGAATAGGTTAGGTTACCAGAAGGGTTATTTACAACAGTTCCGCAACCGGTTGTGCAATCTGGACCAGCAGCTTTACCTAAATTTTTCTTTAAGCTATACGTGATATTGGTAGTAGCTTTTCCATTGGCAATAGTAACTTTCTCCATTATTTTTGAATCATCAGGAGCAATTTTTACCAAGTAGTATTCTTTAATCGTAGTAGGAGTTTGAAGAATGGTAACGAATGGGCTACCCACTTTAACAGAACCTTCGGCCATTTTAACACCACCGTTGTTTGGGTCGGCGGAATAAACAAGCACTTTGTGGTACATTCCTGTAAAACGATCATCGCTGGTTGATACTGTCAGTTCAATATTGCTGGCAAGTTCCCATTTGAATCCGGCAGGAACTTTAATGTCAGACATCTTTTCAACAGTCACAGTAGCCTGGCTTTCTTCGTATTTGTTAACCAGGTCTTTTTTACAAGCCACCAACAAGGTAGAAGCGGCGAGTAGAGTCAAAATTGACTTTTTCATGATTTCGGGTTTTGCAGTATTGGTAACACAATGTATGCCAGAATAATTAAAATATTGATTTACAAATATATACTAATTGCACCAACAATTCCAAGACTCCCATTTTGGGATTTTTTGAGGGAAGAATTTCAAAAATGGGAATTGGAATTTTAGATTTCCATAGGGAGTATAAAAAATTAAGCAGGACAGGATTTGAAATCTGCCTTAGGGGGAGGAGCGGTACCCCACAGCCGGGGGACGAACATTTTGCGGGTGGCCGGGAGCGACCACAGGAAGCTACCCGGACGCCCATGCAAAATGACGTTCCCTGGCGAGGAGTACAAGCGGATACCCCGGCCCTTTGCCCGTAATAATTTTGAATGAATGATTCATTTGGAAGGCAAAGGGCAAGGCCCCAAAAAAAAAGGCCACCCTAAGGCAGCCTTCTTTCTTATACGGCGATAAACCACAACGCCGTAACCTTCATGAAAAAGTTAGTAGATATTTCCGCTGTTGCGGTAGCCATTGGTATTGCTGTACCAGTTGCTGAATTGATTCCCCCCACTACTTACCCAACTTGCGAATTTGGTGTAAGCCGAGTTTATGTCTGCCTTTTCGATTGGGTAATCGAAGCTGGAAGGGATATTGATGGCCCAAGGGAAACGTGTAGTTTTGGTAACATAAGTATCACCACTATTCAGGTTCGAGCCATCGCGGCCTGTTCCAAACAAAGCATTGGTAGCTAAATCGGTAGGAAGTTTACCAGGAAGGTGGATTTCGTAACCGCGACCGAAGCCGGCAGAACCATTCCAGATAAAAGGATTGTAGGCACTTAATCCGAAATCGAGCAAGGAAGGGCCATTTGCAATATCGAAACTAACATTGATAGTTGTTGGCTGACAGGTTGCAGCAGAAGGAATGGTGTTCCATGCAGAATTTACCTGGTGCATGTTTGAGAACAGAACCAATACTGCATTGGTTTGACCTGCCTCAAGTGTTGCTCCGCTTACGTTGCCCACTTTGGCGCGTTCAACAGGGAATTGAACAGCAAACCCATTTTGGAAAGAACCTCCTGTAGCACGCAATACGTAAGTAGCTTCAACACGTACCACTTTATTGGCTGCATTGGTAACCACATTGTAAGTGTAGCTAATAACCACATCGTTCATATCGTAATCGCCTGTGAAAGGCCATTGGTCTTCGAAAGCCAAAGTACCGGTTGGTACGCTGTTGCAATAGGCTTTGTTTGCATCGTTCGGGTAACAATCGTTGGCATCACAAACACCGTCGTTATCGCTGTCGGGACAAGAAGGAGCGCCATTGCCTTCCGGATTGCAGGAAGTTGTTGGGATATACAAGTTGCAACCCTGGGCAGCACCGGATCCAATAGTTCCATTGTTGGTTTCAATTCCGTTTTGGTCGCAATATTGAATGGCATTGATTACTTGTCCGCCGCCGTTGATGCGGGTTTCATCCAAGACTTTTACTAAAGAAGGATTGCTGTATCCTTTTATGGTGCCGTTGATGATAATATCCTGAGTTCTGAACATTGCACCGTTGTACATACCCAATTCGGAACCACCGTTTATTATACTTCCTATATCAACACGGATATAGCCATAGTTTCTAACAGTATTGTTGTTATGGAATTCTTTTTTGGTCCACAAGCGGCAATTGTTGATAAACAATCCGGTTCCGTTTACCTTGAAATCATCGTTTGTAACGATTAAACCGTTGTTTGTTAAAGTGGTATTTCCATTCACATTCATTGACTGACCTACGTTAATAGTACCGTTATTGGTAGTAGAAGATTGGTTATTCAGGTTGTAATCGTTGTTGGTATTGATGGTACCTTCGTTGGTTACCGCACCGCCCGGAGAGAATGAACTATTCATAGAAGCAGTACCCCAGTTTTGGAAAACAGTGCTTGCTCCATTCATATTTAAATTTCCGAAACTGGCAGAACCGGTTGAAGTAATTATTAGGATTGAATTGTTATTTAAGTTTGCATTTTGGAAACTAACATTTGTACCACAAACACGAATTGTACCTCCATTGGCATTGAAACTAACTGTGATATTATTGCCTGTTATGCAAATAACATCTCCGCTGTTTACATTCAGGTTTTGGTTACTAGAAGTGATGGTTTGAGTACAACCGCTATTGCAATCAGGTGATGCAGATTTGCCAAGGCTTCTTTTTTGAAGGGAAGGAAGAACACTTAGTTTTAATTCGTTGTTGGCATTCAATTTTACCTTTTCAAAAATCCTTGAATTATCAGGAGCTGTGCGAACAACAAACAACTCAGCAAGTTGAGATGGAATCTGCAAAGAAGCTTCGAAAGGCAATTCGGGTGTTAATGAACCTGAAGCAAGTGCAACAGCACCCTTCAAAGGGTCTTCTGCGAAAATTTCAATTTTGTGAGCTTTATTATCGAAAGTCTGGTCTTTCAGATCAACCAAAGCATGCACTGTTTTGGTCATCTGCCAGTTGAATCCTTCAGGGACTTTAATATCGGTCATTTTCTCAACCGAGGTAATTCCGGTTTTGGTTTCCTCGTATTTGTTGACGAGGTCTTTTTTACATGCCACAAAAAGTGTTGATGCGGCTGAAAAGAATAAAACTAACTTTTTCATGATTTTGGTTTCCAACTAGTAAACAGAAGTCATACCAAAATCACTAATCACTGATTTTATGCTATTTAAGAAATTTCAACCTACCAATTCTGTCCCAAAATGAACCACCATATTCCCACTACAAAAATCGTTTCAACCAGTGAAAGTATTTAAAAGGCGGATACCTAAAAGGCAGATCAAGCCAAACGGCACCCTTCAGAACCGCTCGTTTGTGAGAAAATATGGTAAAACTTTCGCGACCGTGATAAGCACCCATACCGCTTTGCCCTACTCCACCAAATGGCAAATGGTGATTGGCCAAATGCACAATAGTTTCGTTGATGCAGGCACCACCAGAACTGGTTTGATTGACAACGTGGTTGCCTTCTGATTCACTTCCAAAGAAGTAAAGCGCAAGGGGCTTTTCACCTTGATTTACGTAGGTAATGGCATCTTCCATCGAATCGAGTTCTAAGATGGGTAAAATGGGACCAAACAATTCCTCCTCTGCAAGCGGATGTCCGGCCGGCGGCATATCTACTAAAACGGGTCCAAATTGCAAACGGTCTTTGTTGCGCGGACTTTCAAACAACAAAGTGGCGTTTGTAAGCAGGCTTTCCAGACGTTGGTAATGGCTTTCAGAAATCAACCGAGGATACCAATTGCTTTCGATGGGGTTTGCAGCGTACAAATTTTCCATTTCGGTTTTGAATGCTTCAATGAAGCGGGACTTTAGTCCACGCTCAAGAATAACATAATCTGGAGCCACACAGGTTTGACCGGAATTGACAAGTTTGCCCCAGACAATGCGGCGGACTGCCAATTGAAAATTAGCTGACTTGCTAATGATTGCTGGACTTTTCCCACCAAGTTCAAGCACAACTGGGGTAAGATTTTTTGCAGCCGCCTGCATAATTAATTTCCCAACCCGAGTGCTTCCGGTAAAAAAGATTAAATCAAATCGTTGTTCAAGCAAAGCCTGATTTTCGGGGATATCACCTTGAACTACAGAAATGAATTCAGGAGGAAAGTTGGCTTGTATGATTTTTTCGACCAAAATTGCAGTTGCCGGAGCCATGGGAGAAGGCTTCAGAACCGCGCAATTACCTGCAGAAATAGCGCCTATGAGTGGGTTAATCAGCAATTGAAACGGATAATTCCAGGGAGCCATAATCAACACCACTCCCAGAGGTTCATGTTGCACATAAGCACGAGAAGGAAAAGTAGAAAGCGAAAAGGAAACAGATTGAGGCTTACTCCATTTTCGCAAATGCTTTAGGTGATAATCTATTTCAAGATTAACCATGGCAATTTCTGTCAGAAAAGCCTCCTGTGCAGATTTCCCCAAATCGGAAAACAAGGCTTGTTCAATATCCTGCTGATGGGCAGCTATAGCGGCTTTGAGCTTATGCAGCATTTGGATGCGGAACTCGGGTTGGCGGGTTTTGCCGCTTGCAAAAAACTGCTTTTGTTGATTGAAGAGCTCAGCAATTTGCGGTATTGGACTAAACTTTAATGCGTTCATGGATGATTTGGTCAAGTTAAGGGAAAAGCACTCTCAATGGTAACAGCTGCCTATTTTTTTAGTTTGATAAAAAAAATTCATACTGTGAACTGTGCAACTTAGATTTGTTTGAATCGTATGTCAGACAATCAAAACACCAATTCGCTTAACCTACATTGGCAAGCAGCAAACTACCAGGAAAAACTGCTTCAAAGCTACCGTAGCTTATATTATATGCTGTTATCGGCGCAATTAATTGGGGCATGTATCCTTGCAGGATTGGCAAGTATGTATCACGATAGCTTCCACTCTTTCTCAATTGCAATATTGTTGTTTGTCTTAAGCCTCTTTTCGTATTTTTTGCTAAAACGTTTTCAAAAACTCATTCAATCGCGAGCAAACGATGTAAATGAAGCCCATGTGCAGTTGTTACTGGCTGAACAATCTTATCCGGAATCTGAGCGGATATTTACACGATTCAAATGCTTTCAAAAAGCGAAAGGAAGCGCGATAGAGCTAGAAAAACTGATGAGTTTGAAACCACTTTCGGCAGAAGACATTAAAGCACTCATTCAAAAAGAAAAAGGCCATTCGCGGATGGAGTTAGACCATAAGATTCCCAATTATGTAGTGATGTTTCAGCTGACGTTGCTCCTTTTGGTTGGCCTGAAAATACTTTCAGAGTTTGCTTTCAATTGAAATAGCTGAAAATCTAAAAAGCAGCGAGGCTTTAGTCAGGCTGAAACTAAGTCAGTAAGCAAAATTCAGAATGCCTGAAACATCAAAAACGCCTTCCATTTAACCCCACTCAATCTCTTTCTCTTTTTCTTTCTCTTTCTCTTTCTTTCATTTCCACCAAAAACATATCCGGCTTAATCGTGAAATGCTTTAGGTCTGCGTACGGCAAATCAATGATTTCCCAGCCCGGACCAGCAATTACAGGTTCAAAACGGTCTTTGGCCGTGCGCAATTGAAGTTGCAATTTTAGTTTGCCATCGTTTGATTTTAGGCGAAAATGGAGTTCATTCACTTCATTTTTATTCACCACGTAATACTCCAAAACCGGCAGTTCGGCGTATTCCAGATAATTCTTGAAAAAGGAGCTCAAATCTTGACGGCAACGTTTGGAGAAAAAGGCTACAACATCAGCTGTTTCAATGGTTTTATGGCGGAACTCAAGGGCAAAATCATGCAAGGCATTTTGCCATAAGGTATCGTTTTGCAGGTGATTTCTCAGGGTATGTAACATCCAACTGCCTTTGTAATATTGATCGTTGTCTCTGGCATGATGTCCAACATCTCTCTTACCAACAATTGGGTATTGGTTTTTAATATTTCCTCGCTGACTTTTCAAGTAGGCTTTGCTGCGCTCGGGTCCCGCCTGGCATTCTACATAGACGGCTTCTGAATAGGTGGTAAATCCTTCATGAATCCACATATCAGACCTATCGGAAGCCGTTACCGAATTGGCAAACCACTCGTGTCCGCTTTCGTGCACGATGATAAAATCAAACCCAAAAGGATTGTTTTTGAAATTGTTTCCATAGGCAACACAACTTTGGTGTTCCATTCCCCAATAAGGTGTTTCAACCAATTTGTAGCCGTCTTCCTGAAAAGGATAAGGGCCAAACCAATACGAAAAACAACGCTGCATTTGTTCAACCTGCCTGAAATGATTTTTGGCCTGTTCAAGGTGGTATTCCAGCACATAATAATCCAGGTTCAAATCGCCGGAAGCTTGCTTGAAGGTTTCATGAATATGGGCATATTTACCCACATTAACGGTAATATCGTAGTGGTTGATTGGGTTCTTTACCTCCCAATCAAATCGTTCGTAAGCATCTGGTAAACGTTCGGAGCCAAGCATTCTTCCATTGCCAACAGCGCTTAAACCCTGCGGAACCTCAATCGACAAAAGCAGCTTTTCCGGTTCATCTTTCCATTGGTCTTTGCAGGGAAACCAAATGGATGCGCCGTCGCCTTCGCAAGCCAATCCAATCCAGGGATTGCCCAAACTATCTTTTTCCCATACAAAACCTCCATCCCAGGGTGCTTTTTTAGCCGTTTGAGGATGACCTTCAAATTGGCAAATCAATTCCAACTCCTTTCCTTTTTTAATCTTTTCAGGAAATTTTACAATTACCGCTCGTTCTTTTCTTAGAAAGGTCAATGGCTTTCCTTCAAGTAAAATCTGCGTGAGTTTCATGGGGGTATCCAAATCCAGCTGGATGGCCTTAGCCGATTTCAACATGCGAAGTCGGATGGCATTCTCACCCCCTATCCAACGCTTTTCAGGATTAATCCGAACCTTTAGGCGGTAGGCTAATAAATCGTTATTCGACCTTAAATTATGATAAACGGGGTCTAGCGAATAGGCCTGCGCAGAAAAGGCCTGAATGCAGAACAGCAGCAGAAAAAGAAAGGTAAAACGCGAAATTTGAATTGACCTCATGCGCAGGATGTGTAGATAATTTTGTTCAAATCTAAAGGCATTTTTAGTATTCTTGCCATCTCATTCATTAACCTATTACCATGAATAACCTCCTTAAAGGAAAAAAAGGCATCATTTTCGGGGCGCTTAACGATAAAAGCATAGCTTGGCAAGCTGCAATGAAATGTTTTGAACAAGGTGCCACTTTTGTACTAACCAACGCACCTATTGCTATGCGTATGGGTGAAATCAATAACCTGGCTGCGGCCTGCGGAAATGCTCAAATTATTCCTTGTGATGTGAGCAAGAATGAGGATATGGAAAACCTCATTGCTAAGTCCATGGAAATTCTGGGTGGCAAGGTTGATTTTATTCTGCACTCTGTAGGGATGAGCCTGAATATCCGCAAAGGAAAAGACTATGCCGATGTAGATTATAAATTCATGCACGACACCCTTGATATTTCAGCAATCAGTTTCCACCGCTTGATGCAAACCGTGCACAAAATGGATGCTATCAATGAGTGGGGTTCGATTATTGCTCTAACTTATATTGGTGCACAACGCGTATTTCCGGATTACCATGAAATGGGTGATGCTAAATCTTTGCTTGAAAGCTATGCTCGCTCATTTGGATACCGCTTTGGCAAAGAGAAAAAAGTGCGTGTAAATACCATTTCTCAATCACCAACCAAAACAACTGCCGGCTCTGGAGTAAAAGCCTTTGGCGATTTCTTTGCCTATGCAGGAGCGCTTTCTCCATTGGGTAATGCCTCTGCGGAGGATTGTGCCAATTATATTGTGTTGATGTTCTCAGACCTGAGTCGCATGGTAACCATGCAAAACCTCTTCCACGACGGTGGCTTTAGCTATACAGGCTTTAGTCATGATGTGTTTAAATTGATGGAAGAACACAAAAGCGCTGAATAAACAACCCATTTTTAACACTACCAAGCCCGGCGTTGCCGGGCTTTTTTTTTGAACTTCTCTAGCAAAACTGAAAGAAATCATTTGCTGATTCTTTTATTTATCGTAATATTGCGATGTAATAATAAAGCAATGGGAGTAAGTAAAACAGAGCAATTTAGTCAACAACAGAACCAAATGGCCAATCTGGCAAAGGCCATGGGGCATCCTGCACGGATTGCCATTCTGGAATACTTAGTAAAAACAGACACCTGCATTTGCGGGGATATTGTAAACGAGTTACCCTTAGCCCAACCAACAGTTTCACAACATCTGAAGGAATTAAAAAATGCAGGGCTTATTCAAGGGTCAATCGAAGGAACCTCTATATGTTATTGCGTAAATCATGAAACCTTAGACATTTTAAAAAACTATATCGACAACCTGGCCCAGCTTCATGCCTCCAAAAAGGAAAGCTGCTGCTAAAATCAAAATCGTATGAAAACAACTAACGAAATCAAAGAAATGGTAAAGCAGAAATACAGTGAAATTGCTTTACAAGACCCCGCATTGAATGCTTCATCCTGCTGTGGTAGTGGTTCATGCAGCACCGAGGTTTACAACATCATGAGCGATGAGTACAATCACTTGGAGGGTTACAATCCGGATGCAGATTTGAAATTGGGTTGTGGAATACCTACCGAATTTGCAAAAATCAAAAAAGGAGATACCGTTATTGATTTAGGAAGTGGTGCCGGAAACGATTGCTTTGTCGCCCGCCACGAAACGGGTGAAAGTGGAAAGGTAATTGGAATAGATTTTACCGAAGCCATGATTGACCGTGCTAGAGAAAATGCCGAAAAACTAGGCTTCAATAATGTAGAATTCCGACTTGGCGATATTGAAAAAATACCTGTTACGGCCAATGTTGCAAATGTGGTAGTGAGCAATTGTGTCATGAATCTGGTTCCAGATAAACCAAAGGCTTTCTCTGAGGTTTTCCGAATCCTGAAACCGGGTGGCCATTTTAGCATTTCGGATATTGTGCTTACAGGCGATTTACCTGAACGCATAAAAAATGCAGCTGAAATGTATGCTGGTTGCGTTGCTAGCGCCATCCAAAAAGAGGACTATCTTGCTATCATTTCAAATGCTGGTTTTTCAAACATTACCCTGCAAAAAGAAAAACCAATTATTATTCCGGATGATATTCTAAAAGATTACCTGAATACCGAGGAAATTGAGGTGTACAAATCAAATCCATGCATCATTTTTAGCATTACGGTTTATGCGGAAAAACCGGATGCTTGTTGCAGTCCGGGCTGTTGCTGATTTCAGTCCTCTGAAAGTTAACCATGAAGGAATGGGGATGAAGGGTTGCTTCGCAATTTTTTTTGATGACTAAATTTTAATCATCTTGATGAATGTAGTTAACCATGAAGAAATGAAGAGTATGAAGAGTTGCTTCTCAATTTTTTCTTTTGGTGACTAAATTTTAATCATCTTGATGAATGTAGTTAACCATGAAGAAATGAAGGGAATGAAGGGTTGCTTCGCAATTTTTTCTTTTTGATGACTAAATTTTAATCATCTTGATGAATGTAGTTAACCATGAAGAAATGAAGAGTATGAAGAGTTGCTTCGCAATTTTTTCTTTTTGATGACTAAATTTTAATCATCTTGATGAATGTAGTTAACCATGAAGAAATGAAGAGAATGAAGAGTTGCTTCGCAATTTTTTCTTTTTGATGACTAAATTTTAATCATCTTGATGAATGTAGTTAACCATGAAGAAATGAAGGGAATGAAGGGTTGCTTCGCAATTTTTTCTTTTTGTGACTAAATTTTAATCATCTTGATGAATGTAGTTAACCATGAAGGAATGAAGAGAATGAAGGGTTGCTTCGCAATTTTTTTTGATGACTAAATTTTATCTACTTGATGGATTAGTTTAACCATGAAGGAATGAAGGGAATGATGGTTGTGAATGACTGAATTTAACCTTAATCAATTTAACTCTTCTTGCGATAGCGCCAGAAAAAAAAGGCCGTCTTGAAAATTATTTCAAGACGGCTTTTTTTTATTTCAGTCCCAATTCTTTGATTAATTCATTGGCCCCTGCCACCTTTTCGACGACCCAACACACATAGCGAATATCAACTGCAACAGAGCGGGAATAGCTCTCGTTCCAGGCATAGTCGTTTATGGTTGCTGTAAAGGCACGGTCGAAATTAACCCCAACCAAATTGCCATCTGCATCACAAACCGGACTTCCACTATTGCCTCCAGTTGTATCAAGGTTGTATAAGAAGTCAACAGGTAAATCACCCAAATCAGGATGGATATAATTTCCCAAATCTTTATTTCGGTACAATTCTTTTACCAAATCCAACAATTCGTAATCTACGCCATCTTCTTTTTCAATAACACCGCGTAAGGTTGTAAATGGCTTATTCCATTCTCCATCATTTGGAGAATAACCTTTCACATAACCATAGGTGAAACGCAAGGTTCCATTTGCATCGGGAATAAATTGCTTGGCGTTGATTACTGACTTTGCATCTACGTACTTGGCAAGTAAGCTATTCAATTTTCCTTCTCTAATTTTATCCAATTCATCATACGCATTCACCTCAGGATTTATGGAATGGGCAAAACGAATCAAATCATCATTCAAGCCAAAAACCTTGTCCGACGAATCTGCCATGAGTTCCAAAATCTTTTTAGAATCTTTATTGAATGAACACTTGCTAAAGAATTTGTCAATTGCTTTTGAACGTGCATCCTCTGTTTTATTTTTCTTATAAAACTGGCTGATAGCAACAACTTCATTGTCTGAATTGTATTTGCTTGCATCATCAAACATTTTGCTCAACAGCGCCTTTTCCAAAACCGGGTCCATTTGACCAAACAACCTTACATACAATTGTTGCAAACGAGGAACCTGCTTTTTCAAAAAGGCTTCCTTTTCGGCTTTATCGCTTATGGCTTTATAAGCTGTTCGGTAATTATCGAAAGCTGCGGCAAATTGAAAGCTTGGTGAAAGCGCAAACAAATAATCATAAAATAAATTCCTCGGAGCGTACTTTATTATCTCTTCATAGGTGGCATTCAATTCAGGAATTAGGGTTTCATACTTGGCTTTTAATTCCGGTGTTTTCAAGATGAGTGCATGCATTTCTTGTTCTTCTTTTTTCTTGCGCGCACTTAATCCAACGCGACGAAATCCTTGCAATTTGCCTTCGTAGTTCTTGGCTGTATTGGCCAAACTTTTAATGCGAGCAGCATATTTCAATTCAAGGTATGGATTGTTTTTTCCCAGGTTTTCCATGTATTGAATTTGCCAGTTGAACAAATCACTTACATACTTCAGCATGTATTTTTCGTGGTATTGATAAAATCCGGCTGGCTGATTGCGGAAGGTGCGTCCGGGATATCCCAAAATAAACACAAAGTCGTTTTCTTTTACGCCTTTTATGTTAATCTTTAAATGCTTAATAGGCTTATATGGAACATTGTTTACCGAGTAATCGGCCGCAGAGCCATCCGGTGCCACGTAAGCCCTAAGGAAAGCAAAATCTCCACTATGTCTAGGCCAAACCCAATTGTCTTTTTCGCCACCATATTCACCAATACTTCTTCCGGGAACGTAAACCAGGCGAACATCTTTCAACAATTTGTAACGAAACAAAACATAAGTTCTTCCGGTAAACATCTCCGAAATTTCGCATTGCAACCCTGGATTTTTCTTATTTTCTTCATCGGTAATGGTTTTGATATTGGTGGCAATTAATTGAAGACGTTTCAAGGGATCATTGGTTTCTTGAGTTCCATTCAACACCTTATCCGACACATCCTCATAGCTAGCTGTAATCTTACAAACCAATCCTTTGGCAGGAGCTTCTTCTTGTTTGGTTTTGGCTAAAAAACCACGATCCATATATTTGTTTTGCGTATCGCTAATGGCATGCACAAAACTGAATGCGCAATGGTGATTTGTAACAATTAATCCATCTTCACTTACAAACGACCCTGTACATCCGCCTACGCGAACTATGGCATCAATTGTACTTACCCCATTTGGATTGTACAATGCCATGGGATCCATCCGCAATCCGGCAGATTTTAAGTCTACCTGCTTCAATTCCGATAACGGAAACATGCCTTCATCGGCTTTTCCTGCTTTGTGCGATGTGGCAAGCATACATAGGCTTGCAAGCATCAGTGAAAAGACTATTCGTTTCATCGGCGGCTAAGATAACAAGTTTGTGGCAATTGAAGCCTTTACTCAGCTTCTTAGCCCTCCGCTAAGCTGAAAAATATCATAGTTATGACTTTTCAAAGTGGCTAAATTGCCCCGCATAATATGACAACTAAAACCATCGCACACAGCTTTCATATCCCGATCATGGGCATTGGTTTCACCATCGATACGCCCTTTAAGGTAGCGCCTTATGGCATATCTTCCTCCATTTCTTTGGTGGATGATATCCTCATCGAAAAAATGCGCAAATTCTATTGCGAACGCTTTGATAAGCCCTATCAAGCTATCAGTTCAAAAATGGATGATTTTCGCGCCAAACGCATTACTGCCTACCTTAATTTGATGCAGGAATTGGTGGATGAAAAATTCCGTCAACTTAAAGTGAATATCGACCATGGCCGCCAAGAACTTGATAAGTATCTGGCCATGTTACCCGACTCTTCCTCCATTAAGCAAAACTTCAATGAATTTATAGCCAAACATCAAAACAGCAACGAATTGATGAATTGGCTCAATGAAAACCTGGTTAAAGGTAGCATTGATGTGAACATTATGACTAAACTGGACAAGGAGAATACCCAAAACGGGGAAAAACTTCCGGTTGAGTTCAATGATGCGCATGCCGCTTTGCGCGGGTTTGCCGAAAGTTCGCTTGAATCTTCCATTATTCTTTCAGCTGGAATGAATCCACGCTTGTATAGCTATATGGATCGTTTCTCTGATTTCTTTCCAACTGTTGGTGGCTACATTAAAAAGAAAATCATTCTTAAAACCAGTGATTACCGTTCAGCATTAATTCAGGGAAAATTCTTAGCCAAAAAAGGACTTTGGGTTTCTGAATTCCGAATTGAATCGGGTTTGAATTGTGGTGGTCACGCCTTTGCAAGTGATGGCTATTTGATGGGACCCATTTTGGAGGAATTTAAAACCAATCGTCAAAGCTTGCGCGAAGAGCTTTGGAATATGTGTGCCGCCGCTTTGGCTGAAAAAGATAAAGCTATTCCTTCAGAAGCTCCGGTACAAAAAATAACTGCACAAGGTGGTGTTGGTACTGCAGAAGAACATGAATTTTTGATGGAATACTACGAGTTGGATGGCATTGGCTGGGGAACTCCTTTCCTGCTTGTACCTGAAGCTACCAACGTAGATCCTGATACCCTTGAGTTATTGTCGCATGCAACCGAAAAAGATTTGTATCTGAGCGACACCTCTCCGCTTGGTGTTCCATTCAACAGCGTTTATGGCAATACCAAAGACCAGGAAAAGCAAGAATGGATTGACAAAGGTCGCCCGGGAAGTGCTTGTCCTAAAAAATATGTTGCACTCAATAAAGAAATCAACGGTGAAGATTTGTGCACTGCATCCAGAAAATTCCAACATGCAAAATTGAGTGAAATTGACACCCTGGAATTAACTGCGGAAGAGCGCGAACAAAAAATAGACAAGGTTTTGGTAAAAAGCTGTTTGTGTGTAGGACTTGGAACTCCCGCTTTATTGGTTAATGGTATTGAAACCCGCGCAGAAGGTCCAGGCGTAAGCGTTTGTCCCGGACCTAACATGGCCTATTTTTCGGATGTTGTGAGCCTTAAAACTATGGTAGATCATATTTATGGACGCACCAATATTATTCACCGCACCGACCGTCCCAATGTATTCATCAAAGAACTTGGCTTGTACATGGATTTCTTGAAAAAGAAAATGAACGAGGTTGAGGTTCCAGCCTTGAATAAAAACTTGATGACTTTCCGTAAGAACCTAGAAGATGGCATGAACTACTACCAGGATTTGTTCTCAAGGCAAGAAAAGTATTTCAAGCAGGTAAAAAGCGATTGCTTGAAACAACTCGAATCCAAAAAGCAGGAATTATGCCATTGGTTTGAAGCGGTGACTGCTTAAATCAGCCTACATTAGGATTTAAAATTCTGGGCCATTAGCAATTTGTTAATGGCCCTTTTTGTTTGACTTTAGAGTTTACTAAGCAATGGATGGTGCTTGGTTTCAAATATTTTTCTCAGGTAGTCATTATTGGATGTGCTAATAAATTTGCCGAATTTATTTTCCTACCCAAATCTCAAAAGCTGATCTAATCAAAAACGACCTTACCATCCTCATTAATAATACCCATTTCCCCATCAACACTCACCATTGCCCAACCGGAGCGGAGTTCATTAAATGGACCAATCTGGTCGAATTGGGGCTTGACAACAAGCTTACCATCTTCGTTGATAAAACCCATTTCCCCATCAACACTCACCATTGCCCAACCCGAGCGGTATTCATCAAAGGGTCCAATCTGGTCAAACTGGGGCTTAATAAGAAGCTTACCATCTTCGTTGATGAAACCCATTTTACCATCAACACTCACCAAGGCCCAACCCGAGCGGAGTTCATCAAAGGGACCAATCTGGTCAAATTGCGGCTTGACAACAAGCTTACCATCTTCGTTGATGAAACCCATTTTACCATCAACACTTACCAAGGCCCAACTGGAGCGGAGTTCATCAAAGGGACCAATCTGGTCGAACTGGGGCTTAATAACAAGCTTACCATCTTCGTTTATGAAACCTAACTTACCATCTACACTCACCAAGGCCCAACCTGAGCGGTATTCATCAAAGGGGCCAACCCAATCAAAACCGTCAAACAAGGAATTGAGACTTTCACTATTCCCAGTGTTCGAAGCCATTTGAAAGGAAATTGATTTTGAAATGGCAACAGGATTCAAGCAGAATACCAAAAATGGGTTTACGACTAAACCAAAAACCAGGAATAAAACGTATCTTTTCACGGTAGTTTGAAAATTGAATAGTTGATAAATTCTACAATGCAATATACTACGAAAAGCGGATGGATGTTACAAAGTTCACAGGATTGGATTCGAGATTAAGCGGGTCTGATTTATGAATAAATTGAACTAGAAATTGAGGTTAGCCTTTCCAGTTGAAATGAAAAAATGAACTTAGAATTCCGCAATTGTTTCTTCAAAAAATGGCTTAAAAGCTGAAGGCATCAAGCTTAATCGGAAGCAGGTTATTCATTGCAAGAACCCAAATTGGATTCCTACTATAGGAGATTAAACTGTCAATCGAAAGGTATAAAACAAATAGCCCAAATAGGTTTGGTTAGCCCAGTCTAAGATTTCCTGAATTGACAAAGCATCACCTTTTCCGGTTCTTTCCTTAATTTGCGGCCAAATTATCCCTAATGAAAGACGTTTTTGTAATTGACGCATTGCGCAGTCCAGTTGGTAAATTTGGTGGTAGCCTGAGCAATATTCGCCCGGATGACTTGGCTGCTACTGTTATCAAAGCGCTGGTTAAACGCAATCCAAATCTGGATGTAACCCAAATTGAAGATGTCATTTTAGGCGCAGCCAATCAAGCAGGAGAAGACAACCGCAATGTTGCCCGCATGGCCTTATTGTTGGCTGGTTTGCCAGTAAATATAGGTGGCAATACTGTAAATCGCCTTTGTGCGAGTGGACTTCAATCCATCATAGATGCCAGCCGGGCAATTCAATCCGGAGATGGTGAAGTGTATATTGCCGGTGGAACCGAATCGATGACACGTGCTCCATTTGTAATGGCAAAAGCGGAAACGGCCTTCTCAAGAACCCCGGAAATTTACGATACAACAATAGGCTGGCGTTTTACCAATAAAGCACTTGCAGCACTTTACCATCCCTATTCCATGGGAGAAACGGCTGAAAATGTGGCCAAACAATGGAATATTAGTCGCCAGGAGCAGGATGAATTTGCGCTGAGCTCTCAGCAAAAATACCAACTTGCCCATGAACAAGGCTTGTTCAATAATGAACTAACAACTATTGAAATTCCGCAGAAAAAAGGAGAGCCTAAACGTTTTGATAAAGATGAACATCCTCGCTTGAGTCCGATTGAAGACCTTGCAAAATTGAAACCTGCGTTTAACAAGGATGGAACAGTAACTGCGGGAAATTCTTCAGGAATTAATGATGGCGCAGCTGCATTGCTTATTTGCTCGGATTCAGCAGCCAAAGCGATGAACCTAAAACCAATGGCTCGTATTGTTGCCAAAGCCGTTGCAGGTGTAGACCCTTCCATCATGGGTATTGGACCAGTTCCTGCAACCAGAAAAGCCTTGCAAAGGGCTGGTTTAAGCATGAAGGATATTGGTTTAGTTGAACTCAATGAGGCATTTGCTTCTCAAAGTATTGCCTGCATGCGCGACCTTGAAATCAACCCGGAATTGGTGAATGTAAAAGGTGGTTCAATCGCTATTGGACATCCGCTTGGAGCGAGTGGTTCACGCATCAGTTCTACCCTTTTGCATGAAATGAAACGTAGAAATGTGCGTTATGGACTTGCAACCATGTGCGTTGGAGTTGGACAGGGAGTAGCTATCATTTACGAAAATCTGGAATAATCCGGAACAATCATTTGACCAGCTATTACTGACCAAAATGTCTGTGAAATTGGACCTAAACTCAGTTTCTCTCGTTCAATTGGAAGCCTGAATTCTGCTATTGGAAAGTCCATTTCCAAAGTTGGAATTTTTAGTTGATACGCTTTTTTCTTTTTTCCTCAACTTTCCATGTATGCGGTATATCACCTTGCTATTTCTTGCCTTTCCGATAATGCTCTCAGCACAAACTCGGATTTACAAAGACACAGTTTTTAATCTGGCCTTTGGAAGCAATTACCAATTTTTGGGTACGCGTTTTCTCGACTTTGGAGAGTATGAAAAGCAGGACAGTGATTGTCCTGACGATGGCAAATTTGCCTTCCTACCCAGCAGTCCGGGCTGCTTTTCTAACGGTTGGGTAAAAATGAATGAAGACCATACTCCTGGTGACAAGCAGGGAAATTTCATGTTGGTAAATGCCAATTTCAATCCTGGAGATTTTATGAGCATTCCTTTGAGGCAATTAAAAGCTTCAAGTAACTATGAACTTAGTTTCTGGTTAGCCAATATTTTGCAGGAAACACAAAATTGCGAACCCTTACAACCCAATATTGAGTTGCGTATTGAAACGCGGAATGGGAAGCCCCTCACCTATTCAAAAACAGGCATTATTCCCTGGAAACAAAACCCCTTGTGGAGAAGGTATTCTATCATATTTTCAACAGGTAGCAATCCCGAACCTTTGGTAATACGATTTCGGAATAGTCAGACAGGTGGTTGTGGAAACGATTTTGCAATGGATGATGTATTATTGGTTGAATGGGAGGAAGAATTGCCAAAGATAAAATCAACAACCCCAGCTCCCCTGGTTCAAGCAGCTAAGCAAGCAATCAAAAAACCGGCTCCAAAAGAAAAATTTCAAGCAGCACCAGCAGTAAAACCAGATACCACAACTAGTGTAAAAAATAAAGGTAAAGCGGAGAAACCTCGTCCTACGCAGCCAATCAACCAACGCAGAGACAACCTGATTCAATCGGTTGAGTTACCGGCAGGAACTATTGAATTGTGTTTTTTCGATGACAGTAAAATTGATGGTGACACCATTAGCGTATACCACAACGGCCTACCCATAATTAAGCAGGCTGGCTTAAGTAAAAAGCCGCATTGCTTTAGTTTCAATTTAAGTGAGGAAGAGCCGATTCATGAAGTAATAACAGTGGCCGAAACCCAGGGAAATATGCCTCCCAATACCGCATTGCTTGAAGTTATTTTTCAGCGAAAGCGCTTACAATTTCTTTTGCACAGTGATGAAAGTCAGAATGCGCGCATGCAATTTAAATTGAAAAAACCGTAGCTTGCTGCAAACAAGTTAGCCATGAAAACCATCGAATTAAAACGAGCAGGATTGGAAGACCTTGAACTGCTAATTCCTTTGTTTGAAGCCTATCGCGAGTTTTACCAGCAAAGTCCGAATCCGGTTGCGGCGCGCCACTTTTTGCGCGACCGTATTTTGGCTGATGAATCGGTAATTTTCACGGCACAAACCGGCGATGTGAAAACCATTGGCTTTGTGCAATTGTATCCTATTTTTTCATCAACTCGCATGAAACGATTGTGGTTACTTAACGATTTGTTTGTTGACAAAGGATTTCGTCAAATGGGCATTGCAGAACGGCTGATTCAAAAAGCACAGGATTATGCAATTGCAACAAAATCTGCCGGATTGATACTAGAAACAGGAAGGGACAATTTGCCTGGAAACAGCTTGTACATCAAATGCGGTTTTCACAAAGACCAGTAACACAATTATTACCATTGGTCGACTTGAAACCACCTAATAAAAACAACAACAATTAAATTTCATGCAAACCTTAACCATTCAGAGTTATCAGGCAGATAGTGAATATGAATCTCTGGATTTTCGTGCCCAAAATCTTAGAGGTGCCGAATTTGAAAATTGCACTTTCAGGCAATGCAATTTTGAGGGGTTTGAATTTGGTGATGCAAAATTTATTGACTGCACATTTGAGTCGTGCAATTTGAGCAATAGCAAACTGCGGCAAACCGGTTTTCAGCGTTGTTCTTTTTTAGATGTTAAGATGATTGGGGTTGATTTTTCGCTGGTAAAAACCTTTTCGCTTTCCTTGAAGTTTTTTAAATGCCAATTGGATTTTTGTGGCTTTCGGAATTTGAATTTGAGCAATACCCCATTCCTTTCTTGCAGCATGAAGGAATGCAGTTTTTCGGAGTGTGATCTAAGTAAATCCAAATTTGAAAACAGCGATTTGCAAGGAAGTTTATTTTCAAATTGCAAATTGCAACAAGCCGATTTCAGAGGCGCGGTAAACCTGAGTATGGAACCGGAATTTAATCAGCTGAAAGGAGCACAATTTAAACTGGAACAATTGCCGGGTTTGCTGGAAAAATATCAACTAAAAATTGAATAGGCCGGCATTATTTCCAGGCAATATCCAATAGCTGAATCAATCCACAAACCTGCCGTTAATCAGTATATAATTAAGTGAGAATTTATAATACTTACCATTGTTGACATTGAAAGCAATAATGGGGTACTTGGAATTTTTCAATTCAACTTTTAAAATTTCATAACGTTCACCTTCGATTACAAAACCCAATTCGAAAAAATTCTTGGGCAATTTATTACTTGAAATAAAATAGGTTTTTGAAGCCTCTTCAAGTGGATCTGTGCTGGAGTAATCTACTCTACCCCTTAAAGAACAAGTAAAGGCATTGGGTGCAAATTTAAAATCTGCAATTTTCAACTCAACCAACTGGTACTTGGATTTAATGGTATCCAAGGCAGCTTGAATTTCTTCCTGTATCTGTTTTGCTTCTTCAGACTTTAGTTGTGTAATTTTCAAATCACTCATTTTGATTCGTCAAAATAACAGGATTAAAAGCAAAAAAACGCTCCATTAAACACGGATTACGCATTTGAACTTCGTCATGGGGACCAAAAGGTCAAAGAAATTGGCTTTTAATGCGTATTCCGGGTTAAAGATTTTTTCTTAAACAACAAGCATTTCAGGCAAGAACCTAGAATGCGTATATTAGAGCCCTGATGCATACCGGCACACCCATTTTGCTCTCCGAGTTCATTTATCTGCTTCGCACCCAAGGGCAGTTGAACCTGTATGCTACAAAAGGTTTGTTTCCTAAAGCCGATAAAGAAGAAACCTTGCGCTTTCTTGAACAGGAATTTAAGGCAGCCTATCCGAATCAAATTTATCCTGATATTCATTTTGAGTCTGAAGCGGCCTGGTGGGCGGTGAACTTAGTTACATTAGCTTCAGGATTTCTTGTTCAACGGGAGTTAGAATCAACTCAAGCCATTGCTTCACTCCCAGATTATACCAATACTCCTACTGAGTCTGGTATACTTTCAGCTGATCTCGTACTTTGTTATTTTCCGGATTTGCTTTCTGAATTTCAGCGCTTAAATCCAGAAGATGAATTGATTCCTGCCTTGAAAAAAAAGCTATTACCTTTTTGGTTTTCCATGGCCGGTGAAATTCCCCCTGAAGAAACGATTCCATTTCCTAAAAAAGCTGATTTAATACTGCGCTTATTTGCAGAGCGGGTTTATCAAACCAAAAACCTCAGTCTGGCAAATACCGAACCTCTATTTTCCTTTCTGACAAAAGAACTTGGCGCCTACGCCCAAGAACTTTGGCCGGAATTCTATTATACCTACAGTCATGCACAACGAACTCCATAAACTAAATCAGGTTCTGAACTATGTAAAACAAGCCTTTGTTTCCCGCGATGAAGCTATAGACCTGTTGGGAATTGCCTTGGTAGCTCAAGAAAATGCCTTCTTGATGGGACCACCCGGTACTGCAAAAAGTGCCATAGTCAGACGGCTTTCGGATTGCATTGAAAATGGAAAGAATTTTGAATACCTGTTGACCCGTTTTACCGAACCCAATGAATTGTTTGGTCCTTTTGATATTCGCAAGCTGCGCGAAGGCGAATTACTTACGAATACCGAAGGCATGTTACCTGAAGCTTCGATGGTGTTTTTGGATGAATTATTCAACGCAAATTCTGCCATCTTAAACAGTCTTTTACTCGCTTTAAATGAGCGCATTTTCAGACGAGGCAAAGAAACCCGTAAACTTCCCACCTTGCTCTTCGTAGGTGCTAGCAACCAATTGCCCGATGATGAATCATTGGCAGCATTGCTCGACCGGTTCTTGATTCGTATGCGATTGGACTATGTGGAACCCGATTTATTGGAACAGGTTTTAATTACCGGTTGGAATGCTGCTTCGGATAACGAGTCCAATCGACCACGCATTCAACCTTCAGAAATCATGCGCTTGCAGGCGGCATGCAAGGAGATTGACTTATCCGGAATCCGAATTCTGTATATCGACTTGATTAGGCAATTGAGAAATGCCGGAGTAAAAGTTAGTGATAGACGCGCAGTAAAAATTCAAAACCTTCTCGCTGCAAGTGCACTGATTTCGGGACGAACCCATGCCATTCCAAGCGATTGTTGGGTGATGAAATACATCTGGGATACAGAGGAGCAAGTTGAACTACTTCGAGGAATGATTGACCCCGTAATTGAATCAGATACATCCACACAAGCACATCCTCAATCGGGACTTAACCAAAAACCCGAACCCGAAAATTTGATGCAAGATTTGCTTGAATTGGAAACTCAATTACGCAAGGATTCATCTCCGGCTAACCGAACCCGCATCAAAGACAAACTTCGGTATTTCCAGTCGCGCATAGATTGGATTGAAAGCGAAGCAAGCAAAGCGCAACCAAAAAGCTGAAGCCTTATGGACGGAATTGCTGCGGGATTAGCACCTATTTATTTGAAATTTCCTGCCAAGCACAGGGAACGGCTTTACCAATTGGCTTCCTGCAAAGGGTTGCAACTTGCCTTGGATGCGGATTGGATTTGGCTGAAAGGATTTGCCTTGGATGATATGAACAATCACCAATTAAACAGCCTTCCTCACCGCACATGGTACCAAGAATACCAAGGCAAATTGCTTGAACCCGGTAAACGATTATACGAAACACTTCCATTAAACCTGGTTTTTGGGCCTTTAGAAAATGTTCTGGAGCTGGAATTACCAATTCAAATCCATGAACCATCACAACATGATTTTCGAGTTATTAATCACCTGGTACCAACAGAAACTATTCAACCCAGCAGCGCACTTCTGCTTGACAAAAAACAGCTAGAAAAGGCTTTACGGGAATTCACAGAAATTCGATTTTCTAAGTTAACTGGCATTCAGATAAACAATCAATTTCTTTTGGTAGGACAGCCCTTACTTCCCTTGCCAGGCAAAAGCTATTGGCAATACCATGATTTACTAATTCCAGCAGGCTATACCTTTCGCTGGACATTTTTGATGGATAAACTCAGCAAAAAATGCAGCTTGAATGGAAAGAACCTGGCGCTTTTTGAACCTTCAGGAAATTGGATTGCAATACCCAAATCAGATTTAAAACCACTGCATCGCGGTATAATGTGCATGGAATTGAAATGGTAAATTGGTTTAGTCCATATTACGATTATTTCTGGGAATGGGATTCTGAATCCTATGCCTGTGTTCGGCATGGGCATACCATTGTTCATTATGCAGAATTAATTCGCTTGATGATAGACCAAGGCTCCTTGGGAGGACAAATGCCTTCGATTGGAACTCAATTGCTGGTATTGCATGCAATGAATGACACCTGGGAAAAGGATAAAGACGGTATTCATCAGCTATTCAAATCATTGTATGGCGCTGCAGTAACATCTATTCCATCGATTGAATTTCTTGAAACCCTTGCACGACTTCCCAAGCAATACAAAACGGGGAGCAAGCGCGATGATTTGTTTTTTTTGATTTGCAATCATGCCCATCGTAAGTACAATTATAAAAAAATCAACAAAGCCGTTCAGACCTTAAGAACTGTTAATTTACCCGAACTAGCTAAGCGAAAAGGCGACTTTCCAAAGTTTGAAGATGCAAAAAATTTGGAAGCGCTCCAGCGGGAATTTCCAACTTCTGAAAGCCTAATCAAAGCCCTGGAAGATTTACCGGAATTGGGAAGAATTACCCAGAAAACTCTCATTTCAAAAAAAACAACTAGCAACACGGGATTACCTGTTCCTGAAAAATTACTCCCCTACTTCCAGCAATCGGAGTTATTTCAATTAGCGGCACTGGTTCCTTATCTAAGTGCAACTTTAAATAAGCACAGCAGTAAATTAAAGCATGGAGATCAAAGCTCCGGTGGACTTGCAGACATCAGTCAGAAAGGCAGACCCGACCGATTGCTGGTATCTGAATTTGCTTACGACGACCATACATTCTTAACACGCATTGCCAATGGAGAGGCTTTGTACTACCACAATGAAAATCCGGAAAGCAAGCAAACCTTTACACGCACCTTTTTAATCGACTCAAGTCTTCCTGCATGGGGAAATCCAAGATTACTTGCATTTGCAATTGCTTTAAGCATGGAAATAGACCCCAAAAAGAATGCACAACATGCCTTTTTCACCTTAGGGAATGGATTAAATCAGTTCTTTCCTGAACACCCAATTGGAATGGTTGAGGCTTTGAAAGATTTAAGTTTGAACGAAAGTCCGCTTCCTGTTTTGGAAAGTTGGTCAAATGAATACAATGCAGTGCCTGGTAATGAGGTTTTTCTTTTTGTTGAAAAAGGACAACTTCAGGAGCCTATTTTTTTGCACTTTCTTCAAAACAACAAAAGCAAAATCAATTACCTAGGCGTATGTGATTCGGGTGGGCAATTTGAACGTTATCGGATTACAAGCAACGGACGACATTTGGAACAGGAATTGCGTATCCATTTCAATACCCACTGGAAAAACTACCAAGGCTTAATTCAAAAACAAGACCATAAAACAAATCAAGCTAGCGACTTTCCTTTATTGATATATCCCTTTGCTGAACCTGTTTACATTGACCGGTTTAGTGCTCAGGAATATTGGCATCAAACCAAGGATGGACTTCTGGTTTGCAACAAGAGATTAGAAAAACAAGGCGCAAAAAAATCGAAGGAAATATTCACCAAAGGATGGAAGCAGATGTATGGGCCCATTGAAGAAAAAATTTGTTCGATGGTCCAACATCCTAAGTTAGGGTTAATTGGATTGACACATCATCCAATTAAGTTGAAATTTTGCATTCAATTTTTTGAACAAAAAAAGAAAACAACACCCATTTCCGGGAATTGGATAAGCAAAGAATTTAAGGCCTGGTATAAAGATGAGAAATTCTATGTAAAAACACTTACTGAATTACTTGAATTCGGTCTTGATGGAGGCTTTAACAAACTTGAACAGGAAACAGAAGTTCCACATTATTTAATTAGCAATTGGGGATTTGACCCCAAAACCTATTTTAAGAAAAAGCAGTACTCCAAAGTAAAAGCGGTTTTCATTAACCGCCTTGGAAATTTATGCTTCGATAGGTACGAAATGCTTGTCACCAACAACGGCATTCTGAGTTTGATTGAAAACCCGGAATCGGTTATAAACATTGCAGCACAAGGAAGCTACCAAAACGGATTTCAATTTGAAAATGGGTTTCAGGTAAAATTTATTCCTGGGAATCAGGTTATGCTGAAGTGGCCCAATCAGGAAGAAAAAAACATCGTATTTCCACTTATACCCGATTTTCCTTTGGCAGCATTTAGCCAAGGAAAGTATTGTGGAAATCCTTACTTTTTTGAAGACGGAGAAGTACTGGAAAATCGAAATTTCTACCAACGATTTATTCAACCTTGGCTTGATGAAATATTAGGTAATAAACAACAGCAATTTATTGAAATTGTTCCGGCATACGAAGGCGGGATGGAGCAATTTAACAAAGAATTTCTGCGTGAATTTAAACTTCCTTTCTGGAGTAAGTTAAGCAGTACCTCCGGAAGAGTGGTATTGAAATTTGAAATTAAAGCTAATGGAACCATTGAAAACACCCAAATTGAAACCGGAATTAATGAAGCAATAGATGCTGAAGTATTGCGCGCATTTGCTTGCTGTAAAAATTGGAAACCCGGAACTCAAAATGGCATTCCTGTTTCATGTAAAATGACTCTTCCAATTCGCATAACCGTATGAAGATTCAGTTAAAACCAGCGCAGCAGAATACGTGGCCAATTGCCGCAAGCTATGTTCAGGCAAATATCTTGGAACAGGCATTCGACTTGTTGCAACATGCAGGCCTAAGTAATTCGGATGTAAAGGTTTATTTGCATCTTAAACCTACTAATAATTTAAAGGGAATTGTAGTTGAGCATGGCAAACAGGAAATTTCCAATTCCCCGTTCATGAGGCTTCAAGCGCATAGTTCTGGCTTATTTATTCCTGAATACACCAGCCTAGTTCCATTGCCAAGTGAAGAAAAACTCAGAAATGCTATTCAGGATAAATACGCAATTGGCCTTCCCAACCAAGGATTTACAGAACTGCTTGGGCCCTTAAATCTTGAAGAACTACTGCTTGCTCCCAATCCTCATAAAAACGAACTGCGGCAATTTGCTGAGAAAAAAGAAGAAAGAAGACGGCTTGAATTCATTTATGTAAAGCTTGAAACAGCAGAGGAAAGCTTAGCCAGAATAGAGAACTTATTCCCCAAAGAAAACGAACCCATCACCAAACCATTAACCATTTGGGAACGCATTCAATTCGGTTTGTTGAAACTATTCTTTTTCAAATCCGGAAGTGAAACGAAACCTACTGCGCTAGGCAAAAGTTTAATGCCTAAAGGGGAAAATGATTCGACTTGGTTCAAGCGACAGCTGACCAATTTTGAAAAGCTGAACGAAAGAAACCAACGGGAGATAGACAAATTAATTGATTTGCTTAGTAAAGACCCCGAGCGCGGATTAAACCACGCCATACCCATTTCAGATTCCGGATTTGGAAGAGGAAGCGGAAGCGGAAACGCAGTCCTGCCCTATTTACTCAATTTTAAATGGTTTACATTAAAACTGCACTTGGGAAATACCAACTCAAATTCCAGCGGTGGAACCATTAATCTGGAAGCAGATACTATAAATAAACTCGTTAAGAAATACGAAGAACTGGCCACTGATTTTGCCAAAAAAGGAGAGTATGAGAAAGCTGCATTTGTATATTTGAAGCTACTTAGGAATAAATACATGGCAGCTCAAATGCTTGAAAAAGCAGGAAAATATATTGAGGCAGCAAAAACCTATTTATCCATTGGAGAAGCCTATTCATTTATTGCTGCGGTTGCTTATTTAAAGGGCAATGATTATCAAAAAGCGCTGCAACTTTTTATTCAATCCAAATCCTGGGAGCAGGCAGGCGATTTGCTTACAAAACTCAATGATCCCCATCATGCACGGGAGATGTATCTAAAAAAAATTGATGAATTAAAATCGGGCAAGCACTATTTAGGAGCAGGAGATTTAGCAATAACCAAATTAGAAGATTTTCAACTTGCCTATGACTTGTACAAAACGGGTTGGCAAACTGGAAACAAAGGACAAAGTTGCCTTAAAGGCATGCTCAAACAACAGGAACCGTCTAAGCAGCTTGAACTTTTGTCTGAATTAATTCCCGAAGCATCAAATCTCAAGCAAAAACAGGACTTAATAGGCGCTTTGCATCATGCGTATAAAACTGCCGGAAATTCGGCGAATGCATTCCGGCTTAAGGCATTTTCCTGTTTATCAAGTTGGGCAGAAACAGAGCCATCCTTACTCAACCAATTGAAGGGATTTAACCAAAACAACACCAGTCTGAGCAAAGAAATTCAACGCTTTAAAAAATTAGGGAAGACTTAAAAAAACAAAAAGGAGAGGCAAAACCTCTCCTTTTGTTTCTAAACCAGATTGGGTAAACCCAAAGATTATTTCACTTCTTCGTACTCAACATCCTGAACATTATCTGCAGGGTTTCCTGAGTTCGCATTTGCTCCTGCACCGGCATTTCCACCTTGTGCTTCAGCTGCTTGCTGTGCCGCATAAATGTCTTGAGAAGCTGCCTGCCAAGCATTGTTCAAAGCCTCCATAGCTGTTTCAATACCGGCCAAATCTTTAGCAGCGTGAGCAGATTTCAAAGTTTCAAGACTTGATTCGATTGCAGATTTTTTATCAGCAGGAATCTTATCTCCGTATTCTTTGATTTGTTTTTCGGTTTGGAAAATCAAGCTGTCAGCTGCATTCAATTTCTCAACTTCTTCTTTGGCTTTGCGGTCGGCTTCTGCATTGGCTTCAGCTTCGCGCTTCATGCGTTCAATTTCGGCATCGCTCAAACCGCTTGAAGCTTCAATACGGATTTTTTGCTCTTTACCTGTTCCTTTATCTTTTGCACTTACATGCAAGATACCATTGGCGTCAATATCAAAGGTAACTTCAATTTGAGGAACACCGCGTGGTGCAGGTGGAATATCGCTCAGGTGGAAGCGACCAATAGAACGGTTTTGGTTGGCCATAGGACGCTCGCCTTGCAATACGTGAATTTCTACGGTTGGCTGATTGTCTGAAGCGGTTGAAAACACTTCACTGCGTTTGCTAGGAATGGTTGTATTTGCTTCAATCAATTTGGTCATTACACCACCCATGGTTTCAATACCCAAGCTAAGTGGAGTAACGTCGAGAAGCAATACATCTTTCACTTCACCGGTAAGTACGCCACCTTGAATTGCAGCACCCAAAGCAACTACTTCATCAGGATTAACCCCTTTTGACGGGGCTTTACCGAAGAAATCTTCTACTGCTTTTTGAATGGCAGGAATACGGGTTGAACCACCCACAAGAATAACTTCATCGATGTCTTTTGGAGATAGTCCTGCATTTTTCAAAGCAGACTGGCAAGGAGCGATGGTACGCTTAATCAAATCATCAACCAATTGCTCAAATTTGGCGCGGGTTAATGTTTTTACCAAGTGCTTTGGACCGCTTTGTGTGGCAGTTATATAAGGCAGGTTAATTTCAGTTTGTGCTGAGCTCGACAACTCAATTTTTGCTTTTTCTGCTGCTTCTTTCAGGCGTTGCAAAGCCATGGCATCCAAACGAAGGTCCATGCCTTCTTCAGCTTTGAATTCATCGGCTAACCAGTCAATAATTTTTTGGTCGAAGTCGTCACCACCCAAGTGTGTATCACCATCGGTTGATTTTACCTCGAATACACCATCACCAAGTTCAAGAACTGAAACGTCGTGTGTACCACCTCCGCAGTCGAACACAACAATTTTCATGTCTTTGTTGGCTTTATCCAAGCCATAAGCCAAAGCAGCAGCAGTTGGCTCGTTGATGATACGACGTACATTCAAACCTGCAATTTCGCCGGCTTCTTTGGTAGCTTGACGCTGCGCATCGTTGAAGTAGGCAGGAACGGTAATAACGGCTTCTTTCACTTCTGTTCCCAAATAATCTTCAGCCGTTTTCTTCATTTTTTGAAGGATGATTGCTGAAATTTCTTGAGGCGTGTACAAACGACCGTCGATATCTACACGAGGTGTGTTGTTATCCCCTTTGGCAACTTTGTAAGGTACGCGTCCGGTTTCGTTTTTGATTTCGTCGTGGGTATGACCCATGAAACGTTTGATAGAGAAGATGGTATTGATAGGATTGGTTACAGCCTGGCGTTTTGCAGGATCACCAATTTTACGTTCACCATCTTTTAAAAAGGCTACAATTGAAGGAGTTGTACGCTTTCCTTCGCTGTTGGCAATCACTACTGCCTCGTTGCCTTCCATTACGGCAACGCAGGAGTTGGTTGTACCCAGGTCAATTCCAATTATTTTGCTCATAGTATTAAGATGTTTCTTTGCTGCTTAAACATCAATCACTATACCATGCAAGGAAATTGGCAGGAATTTGAGCAATCTGTCAGTTTTCGACCTGAGAGGACCCAAAGCCTGGGCAAAATGTCAGTTAATTGACAAAATTGGGCAGAATAGCCGTCAGAATCCCGATGGATTTGCTGTCAAGTTTCATCTGAGTTTGAACAATTTTATTCCGGCTGCTAAAGATTCCTTTTCCGCCGGTGATATTGCTATACTCTGAATTTTTTGGAACTATGGATGTATTGGGTTTTGACAGTTCCAGGTATTCCTGGTATTCTTTTGAACCACCGTATGCCACAAATTCAATACGGCTGTATTTTCTGTTTACCAAGTTATTGAACTTGATATTTGCCTGAAGGTTACTAATGAAGTTTTTAGACAAAACGGCTTCTGCTTTTATGCTGGCAGAATAGGTGTACACTTTCGCCCGCTGAATAAAATATTCGAAAACCTTCTCTTGTACGTTGGACGGATTGGCTTTTTCGGTTTCGGTATAGTAAAAGCGAATAGACAAATCGTAAAGTGTAGCATTCCGTCCGGTTCTAAAACGGTAAGGGAATGAATGGTTAATCACTGTATCTACGCTAATTGTCCGGTCTTCCACAAAAGCATCTTTAACCAAATTAATGGGCTCTTTGTTGTAAAAAGTATTTCCTGAGCGAGGAACATGAATCCGCAGATTGAACTGCTCTTCTGCATTTTCATTTTTAGGAAAACTTGTCACATACAAGTGATGAACAGCATTTGAAAACAGGCCGGAATCTTTGTAAACCGTATCAATGCGTTTGCAAGGGTAAACCGTTCCGGTTCTGGCTTCAATCAAATCCACAATCAGGGAATCAAAATAGAGTGAATCGGTGATCTGAGCCCCTTCAAGGGTTGTGGAGCCTGTGCCATTCTGGTAAACCTTTTGAATTCGGATGTATTGAACAGGTTCATTTTGATCAAGAAAGGCATGAACCACAGGAATATCTTTGTATGGAGCATTGATTTCTAAATCGTTACTACAAGAGGCGAACAGGGAAACAACTGCGAAAATGCTCAGGATGGACGTAAATTTCATGAATTGCGAAATAAGGGATTTTAAATGGCTTTTAAAACCTTAGTCAAGGATTAGGCTTGAATGGTTTTATTTCTACCTTTGAACTTTACGTTTTTTATGAGCACCTACAAAGAGGTAAAAAAAGTTACCACCCATACAGTTCAGGAGATGAAACTCAGAGGCGAGAAAATCAGCATGTTAACCGCCTATGATTTCTCCATGGCCAAAATTCTTGATGCAGCCAAAGTAGATGTTTTATTGGTTGGCGATTCGGCGTCGAATGTGATGCACGGACATGAAACCACCTTACCTATCACCCTAGATGAAATGATTTCACATGCCGCTGCGGTAATTCGCGCAGTTGATCGCGCATTGGTGGTGGTCGACCTTCCCTTTGGTTCCTACCAAGGCAATTCCAAAGAGGCCCTCAATTCGGCCATTCGAATCATGAAAGAGGCCGAAGCACATGCCGTAAAATTGGAAGGAGGTTCCGAAGTTGTAGAATCCATTCGTCGAATTTTAACAGCGGGTATTCCGGTTATGGGCCATTTGGGACTTACCCCACAAAGCATCTATAAATTTGGCACGTATGAGGTGCGCGCCCGCCAGGAGGCAGAAGCAGCCAAATTGTTGGAAGATGCTCGTCTTTTGGAAGAAGCCGGATGTTTTGCTTTGGTTCTCGAAAAAATACCTTCTAAATTAGCCAAAGACGTTGCCGAGATGGTAAAAATTCCTGTAATAGGAATTGGTGCAGGACCTGATGTGGACGGCCAGGTATTGGTTTCGCACGATATGTTAGGAATCAATAAAGACTTTTCACCCAAATTCTTGCGCAGGTATTTGAATTTGTACGATGAAATTAAAAACGCAGTGGAACGCTATGTGGAAGATGTAAAGAGCGTAGATTTCCCGAATCAGAAAGAGCAATACTAAGGTGTTTCCTGAAATTTTATTTGAAGACAACCATTTGATAGCTGTCTTGAAACGCAGCGGACAGACGGTTCAACCTGAGCCCGGAAAGCCGGAATCTTTAGAAGAAGAAACCAAAGCTTATATCAAACATACTTACCAAAAACCCGGTGCGGTTTATTTAGGTGTCATTCATCGTTTAGACATGCCGGTTTCGGGAATAGTTCTATTTGCCAAAACTTCGAAAGCACTTACCCGCATGAATGAAAGCTTTCGGGACCGGGAGATTAGCAAACGCTACAGGTGCATTGTTGAAGGAAAACCACCGGCAGCCAGTGGCAGATTGGTGCATTATCTGAAACGAGATGAAAAGAAAAACTTCACCAAAGCTTTTGAATCACCGGTAAAGGATGGATTGGAATCGAGCCTTCGTTATGAAGTGTTGCAAAGTCAGGGTAAAAAAACTTTGTTACAGATTGATTTAGAAACCGGAAGGAAACATCAAATTAGGGTTCAACTGTCTGCCATGGGTTGCCCTATTGTTGGAGATTACAAATACGGAGCATCTAAGCCTTTGGCAGACCATAGCATTCAACTGCAGGCCATTGAATTGGAATTTAAGCATCCGGTAAAGGATGAAATGATTCAACTTAGTTTGAAGAATTCAAAATATCTACTCAAGCTTTAACCCGGAATACGCATTTGACCATCTATTACTGCCCAAAATGCCTGTGAAATTGGGCGTAAACTCAGTTTCCCTCACTCACCATAACGGTGCATTATGCCTTGCTCGTGAAACTGCCAATTTCTTTGGCCTTTTGGCCCTCATGACGAAGTTCAAATGCATAATCCGGGTTTAACCCAGATACGCATTTGACCATCTAATACTGCCCTGAACCTGAACAATTCAATTGTTCAGCTATTATGCTCCAAAAGGCCTGTGAAATTGGGCGTAAACTCAGTTTCCCTCAATCACCATAACTCTGCATTATGCCTTGCTCGTGAAAAGCCAATTTCTCTGGCTTTTTGACCCTATGACGAAGTTCAAATGCACAATCCGGCTTTAATCGGGATGTTTTTGCATGTACAATTCCCCGTTTTTGATTTTTCGAGCAAGTTCTAATGCACGCTTAATTCGGCTATCTGTGCTTTTTACACTTTGAACATAATGTGCAAGTCCGCGTTGTTTTGCTACAGTTAGGTTGTAAAAAAAGCGCGAAGCATCTTCATCTTGGGTTAACACTTCCAGCAATTCTTCGGGCAGTTCAAGTTCGTCGGGATCCACCAATTCAAATTCAACAAAAACGGGCATTCCGGCCTTTATTTTAGCAGCTCTACGCAAGGCTCCTCCTACCATTAAAAAACCTGCACCATTCTTTCTGCCTTGAATAGCCAAGTTAAAGGAGGCTCCGTTGACGGTTCCTTTGCAACGGAGCCTCCCCTTTTCAGGTAACTGAACAACAATTTCTGCTGGAACCGTAATTCCGGTATAGGAAGGATTTCCGGAAAGCGGCTCTAGCGTGGAATGAAAGCTGAAGGTCTTAGACATGGGTCTAAAGGTAAATCTGAAGAACCAATATCAACAAAATCAAACCTGAATTTAGTTCTTCAAAAAGCGAATTCGTGAAACCACGCCTTCCAAATCAGCTTCAAGGAAATAAATACCCGGACTTAAATTTTCGAGTGGGAAGCGGAACTCATTTTCTCCGGCATTTAGCATCTCGCTAAAACGAGAATGGAGTCGAGCTTCTGCATCGTAAATTCTGAATTCAAGTTGACCCTTTTTTAGGGTTGTGATGCGAAGATTCAGGTTATCGGTGGCCGGATTTGGAAACAACTCGGCTTTTCCAATTCCTGCCAACTCCTGCACCCCACCGGGATTTCCAAATACGCTTTGCAAAGCAGTGTCTAGGCAACCGTTGGTATCCTCCAGAATTAAGCGGCAATCGTAATACTTATCTTCCGGGTATAAGTGAAACACTTTACGAAGGGTATCTGATTCTCCATCGCCAAATAACCACAAGCGGCTTTTAACCGGAAAACTGGTTGTGTCTTCAAGCCCAAGTGGGTTCCTTTTTTTGGTGAGGTAATACGCAACAAACCCTGCTTTGTTTACAGGTAAGCGATTAAAGCTTCCTTTTGGCGAATGCAATTCACAACCTGTAGCCAAATTTTTCCAGGAGGCAGAAACCTCAAATGGCCATGTTGTTGATGCAGTCAAATTCAAGTTTAATGTACTGTCCAAACCAGTCGGGTAAACCCTGCTTTCATTGCCATTAGCATAGATGGTAAACCAGGCTGAATCGGCTTGTGCAGGACGATTGGTGGACAGAAGTAGCTCTTTTTGGTAACTGCATAATCCGGTGGATAGCCCACTGAAGTTGAAACTTAAATTATGGTTGAATGGAGCATGAGCCAATACCGAAATGGAAGTATCAATTGAACAACCTGTCAACGTAGAATCAAACAAACTCAATTGGAAGTTATTCAAGCCTTTGCTTAGGAATAGTTTTACTGAGTCGCCGGGTTTGAACCAAATTTGAGCTTGATTGATGAGCAAACGTATGCTGGCAGAACCGCTTGAAAAAGGAGGAATACTTAGCACAAAAGAAGAATCTGCACCCAAACAAAGTGAATCGGGATGGGGAATACTAACAATTCGTTTCGGGCAACCGGCATTCGAGCAACTGAAAACGGCCAATTTTCCAAATTCACAAAGTCCTGAACCTTGTGCTTTAACTTGAATGATGCGGCTTTGAATCCCTGAACCCACTTGCAAAACATAGCTGGTATCCTGAGTTTGAATCCAGGTTTGTCCGCTATCGGTGCTAAGCGAATAAGATTGAGCACCCGGAACAGATAACCAATTGAAGCGAATTTGGGTGGCCTCTGCTTCTGCACAATTTAAAATGGGTGCCGGCAGCAATGATTCCGCGAACACAGCCATTGAATCAAAAACCGAGTAACAAAATCCATCGTATGTTCTGTGCTTGTAGTTTCCGGATTTAACTCCTGCTAATTGAATTTGAGCGGTTGATGATGAATTGAGTAAGCTTGTATCCAAATAAAACTGATAGCTTAAGCCTGTCCCGGTTTGCAAGGCAATTAGTTGAATTGTATCTGATTCACAAACCTGAGCTGAAGAAACTTGCAATTGGGCAAGCGGACGATTGCGCTTTGAAATTTTTGTTGGAGCACTTGTAACGCTGCAATTGGAAGCATTGGTAACCCTTACCGAATAAGAGCCGGAATCCTTTACGAAAACCGAAACTGAATTTCCGGTTCCAGCGGGGAACCATTGGTAACTGAGATTGGCACCGGAGTTTGCAGTTAGCAATACCGAATCATTTCCACAAATTGAAGTTGTAGCTGTAGTTATTGTGGCTGTTGGCTTAGCAACTACATTGATGTTTACACTTACAGTGGCCGAGTTACCAAATGTATTGGAGGCTGTTAACCTAACTTGTTTGGTACCCGTGGTGGTATAAACAAGTTTTGGATTTTGCAGTGAGGAAGAGGAAGGAACATTTCCCGGAAATAGCCAGCTCCAACCTGTTGGGTTATTGGTAGCAGAACCCTGAAGATACAAGGTATCTCCTAAGCAAATGGTAGTTGAAGAAGGCGTGATCGTTGCAACAGGCGGGTTTCCTCCTGAGTTTACAGTAAAGATTTTCGTATAAATTTTATCACCTGTGGTTCCATTGCTACTATTACTTCCATTCCAACTCACATAAAACGTTAAGGTACCTGAAGGTGTTGTTGGTGAGGTCCACGAAAACGAATACGAGGTTTGAGCAGTGGCCGTTTGGTTGAGGTAATTTCTTCCTGAACCAATCTGCACGGCAGAGCCGGCGCCTGAAATCAAGGTTCCAGCCATGCTATTGGTTGAGTTTAGGACGGTTAATGAAAATCCATTCTTACTTGTTGCGGCGGCTCCACCACTCAGGGTGAGTGAATAAGTAGTTGAAGGAGCATAGCCACCTACGGGCAGTCCTGTTAAGGTAATTCCATCCCATTCGGTTCCACTTGAAATGGGGGAACCGGAATGGCAACTGGTACAGTTTTGTTCACCCGGAGCATTGGTCATTCCGGTTGGAGGGTTGCTGCTGGAATTGTAACTGGTGAAGGTTACGAAGCTCATCAAACAAAACAGGATTATTATTTTTAGTTTTGATTGGTAAATATTTTTCATGCGATAGGGGTTTGATTTCGAATTAACCTGAATTTCAGGAGTAATTTTTCTTAAAAAGCTTAAGAAACGATTATTTCGTTTGACACGAAATTTGCGTTACTTGGGGAAGCAGATACCCCGTTTTGGCTGGCACCTGGCGTTTGTGTGTGCGTGCCGGCGACCTTAGAAGCCCGGCTAAGCCACTACAAACCCGGTGGTAGCCAAAGCGGAGTAGGCGCGGACACAAGGGCCCACCTGCACGGATTTGGAATAGGAACGAAATTGGAATAAGGTGGGCAACGCCCTTCCTTATTAAATGATTGAACGCCAAATGATGGAAGCGGATTCTTTCCCCCAATCTTTGGTGGCTTGTTTTATTTCTTTGAGGAATTGCATGAAGCTAACCAGCCCTTTTTTTGCCAGAGGCATTTTGAGTTGTTCCTCGGTAACCGAAACGTGGTCGATTCGGGTGGCAAACCAGGTGCAATTCAAACGAGGAATTACAAGTCCGAGAATCATGCCCGGGCAACCGTTAAAGGATTCGGGACCGGCACTTACTGGAATTTCATCGGTGTAAAAAGCAATTACATAAACCGAATCCAGGATTATTGTTGAAGCCTTACGGCATGAATAACCTGCAATGGTTCTAAACTCGTTGTGGATTTTCCAACTGAACTGTGGAAGTGAATCCTGGAGGTTGTAGGTTTTATCGTAAACGGTTTTGATGGCATGCAATTTCTTTTGCTCCAAATTTTGCTCAACCACATTGAGTTTACATACATTGAACCAATCCATCATACGTGAATTGGACTCAAATTCCTGAGTTACTTTGTAATGGGTTTTGCGGCTATTGAATGCCAATTCGAATTGGTCGGTTCGATACTTGGGCATTTGCTTTTTGAATTCAGTGGTCCATTCATTTTCTTCGGTGAATTGCTTATGGATATTTTCCTTGCGTTCGTATTGAACCTTTCCTTGTAATATAAGCTGTTGTGAAAAGGCAGGAAGAAACGCTGCAAGAAGAAAGAAAGTGCTTAGTAGTATTTTGATTTTAATCGTCATCACCGGGCGCATTATTGATATTGTAAGTGAGGGAGAATAACACATAACGCTTCAAATTTGAATACACATTTTGCGTTACGAAATTGGAACTGGCATAACGGCTGAATCCTACATTTTGATTCAATAAATCATAGCCACTTATGCCAAATTGAAATTGCTCGTGTTTAGGTATTTTCCAATTCAATCGGGCATTCCAAATCATGGTATTTAGGTTTTGGTTTGATTCATAAGCTGTTTGGCGGCGGTTGAAATCAATATCGTTATCCAACCTAAATCCATAAGGAAGCACCAGGTTTAGCCAAGGTGTATAAGTACTTGTCCAGAAACTGGTAACCACATCCGGACGTAGGCTTGATGTTGAGCGGGTAAAGTTCCAGCTGCAATTGAAACCCACTTCTAACCATTCGCCCAAACTGTAGCTTGGATAAAATCCTAAATTCAGGTTTTGATTGTTGTTTACGTTCTCAACAAAATTTACAAAGTTTCGGTTCTTGCTGATGTTGGCATTCAGGCTCGCATTCAAATCCACATTCAGAGATTTTAATGTCATGTAATAATAAATGTAGGTTCCTAAATTTTGATTTCCATCCACGTTAACGGTTTGGTAAATCCTTCTTCCTTGGGCATCTACATAATTGCTGGAGGCAAATGCATTGTTGGTAATTGAATAGTTCAAACTGGCATACATTCCTCTTCCAGAAATGGGCTTAAACGTATTGAAATTGAAGGAAACCGCATTGGTAAAACTTTGTTTTAAACCCGGATTACCAATGTACAGGTTTAAGGGATTGGTGTTATCACGCAGGGGTTGCAAGGCCTGAATTGCTGGCTGCTGGGTACGTCCTGAATAGTTGATTCCGAAAAATGTTGTTGTACTTACTTTGTAATTTAAGCCGGCCGAAGGAAAGAAATTAATAAAGTTACGGCTTTGGGTTGAATCCTTCAATCTGTCGAACTGATCGAGTACAGTATAAGCCATTCGACCACCAAACGAATAATTCAATTTCTTGGTAACTCGCCTTAGGGTAAGTCCGGAATTGTGAGCCCAAATATCGTAATCAAAATTACTGCTAAGTGAATCTACAAAATCGGAATAGCCTTGACCAATGCGACCCAATGTAGAGCGTTTGGCAAAGGAGGCTGTATGATTGAGGTTGTAATCGGTAACCAAGAACCAAAGTTTTGAAAGGGGTTCGGTATAAGCCACTTTTCCTCCCAATTGGGTTGAACCCGATTCGGTTGTTTTTAGTTGATCAATGGAATCGGAACTGATAATTTGCTGAACACCATTGAAGAAATTGCTTCTGGAACCCAGCAAACCATCGCCAGTTGTATTTTTATATTGGTGATTAAAACTTAGGTTGAGGCTCCTGCCCTTTTTTGCAAACTTGCGATTGTAGGTAAGTGTATTCTCCAGATTTTGGCTGATGAAATTCTGGGTATTTTTTCGTGAATTGGAATTCACTAACTGGTCATTTTCGTTTAGGTTTTGTGAGCCAAAAAGGGAATTATCCTGGGTTTCGGTTTGACCAAATTGAGATTTAAAACGGATACTTGTCAGTGAATCGGGTTTAAAATCGAGAATGGCAGAGCCTTTGGTTGCTGCTTTGAATTGAGAAAAAATATTGCTTTGGCGATCTGAGTAAAGCGTGTCCGGTAATATGTATTGCGTATACGTTGAATCCCATCCATCCACGCGCATTTCTTTGCGGGTAAGATTGACATTTACTCCGGTTTTATTCTCATTAAATTTATTGGAGTAATGTGCTCCTGTGTACCAGGTTCTTGGAATTCCTTTCCCATCAAAATTAATATCCGATTCATCCTCGTTGTAAAAGGAATAAACCATTCCTGATTCCTCATCAAAGGTGACATTATCATCGCCGGCGCCATATTTATTGGCATCACGCCAGTTCATATTGGTTTTATTGGTATTGGCGCCCGCACCGTAAATTGAGAATTTCCGCTTGTTTTTGAAGAAGTTGAACATCGCATCAGCCTCGTAGCGATTTTTGTTTTCCACCTTGGTTCCTGCAGCGGCACTCGCTTTACCGAAATAACCCTTTTTGGCATCATCCTTCAATTTGAGGTTGATGGTTTTATTCTTTTCTCCATCATCAACACCGGTTTGAAGGGCCGTTTCACTTTTCTTGTCGAAGACTTGAACACTTTCAATATTTTCTGCTTTCAGGTTGCGGGTTGCAACGGTAGGGTCATCTCCAAAAAACTCTTCACCATCTACCAGCACCTGCTTAACAGTTTCCCCTTGGGCGGTAATTTTCCCGGTTCTATCTACCTGAATGCCCGGGAGCTTTTTGAGTAAATCTTCAACTGTTGCACCTTGCCTAACCTGGAAACTATCGGCAAGAAATTCAGTTGTATCTCCTTTCAGGCGTATGGCATCTAATTTTTCGCGGATAACCACCTCTCTGAGCAAATTTGCCTTTGCGATGAGTGAAATTGCACCTAAATCCAATTCCTGGTTATTATACCGTATTCTATCTTCGTAATCGGCAAAACCTGGGCGAGTAATTTGTAAGATATAAATCCCCTCGGGAACAGACTTAAACATGAAGCGGTTCTGTTGGTCTGTCCATTGGTGTGCAATTAAAATGGAATCCGACTCCCGAATCAAACTAACACTGGAAAAGGCCAGCGGTTTAAAATTGATGGTATCGGCAAGTTCTCCCCGGATGGATTGGGAGTGTACCTGAAACCAAGTAAAGAAGACTGCAAAAGCAGCCAGAAAGGCCTTTAAGCGCATGCGGATGGGGGGTTATTGCAAGTGTAAAAAGGCAGAAAAATACGGACTGATGACAGAAATTTTACACTAGCGGTTTAATGAACGCTGCCAAAGGGGAAATTCGTATGCTTAAAAATTTACAAAAAAGCTGTTTTTAGCCGACCAGCTTTAATAAGCATAAGTACAGCTGTTCGAATTGGATTGAATAGCTGATTGGGGAAAAATGAGTTCAACACTTTTCGTCCTAATCAGAATAAAGGAAACTATCAGTTAGTACAAATTGATGCTTACCAAAATTGCGTTTTAAAGGCTTTGCAAGAAAGCCTTCCAATATTATTTCGACCCAAATACCTTTTGAAGAATTTCGCTTACCCGGTGCAAAGGGTCTTTGCGAATTTTGCGTTCCTCTTCAGATACTTTGTAATAAAGTCCATCTAATGCCTTTTTGGTAACATGCTCGCCTAAGGTATTGGTAGTGATTTGCGGAAACAAAATGCCACCTAATGAAGCAGTATTGTAGGCATCAACCAAATCCTTATAAGCAGATGCAGCCGAAACCGAACCCAGTACCGGCTTGGAAAGCGATGCATTGATTTTAGGACTAAAAGCCATAGTCAATGAATCGTAAGTTTTGCCTTTCAGGTAAATGGTGGCAGCCGTATCACCACCGTTTAATATGGAGAAACCATCGGCAATGGTTATGCCGGTTATAGCATTCACAAAAATTGGTTTTGCCTGAGGTGCGGCATCTTCTGCGGCTCTATTGATGGCCAGCACGGCATTGTCAATCAATAAACTTCCTCCAGGAATTTTATTCACTACATCGTAAACGGGTTGTGCTTCATCCGGAAGAAGGATTTTCACCAATTCATCTTTGTAGTATCCATCCACTTTTGAAAGAACCGTTACCGAGGTATCCGAACCCACATTCAAAGCTGTTTTCAAGCCCAAAATTACTTCCTCGTTGGAGAGTCCAACTGTTTGCAAGATGGTATCAATTTTTTCGCAGGAAACAACAAGAAATGAAGCAGAAGTTAAAAGCAGAAGGCTGAATATGCGGAGTGTTCTCATACAACAAATCTGCGGTATTGACATGGATTTTGCAAATGTGGGCTTTCCCTCTATATTGCATTTTCTTAACCTAAACGATACTATGAGTAATACCGGACATCCAAAGGGTCTTTACCTACTTTTCGCAACCGAAATGTGGGAGCGCTTTAGCTATTATGGCATGCGTGGCCTTCTTACACTTTATTTAACCAAAGCAACCATTGAAGGTGGTTTGGGATTTGATGATGCCAATGCAGGTTTGTTGTATGGAATTTATACCGGTTTGGTTTACTTAACCCCAATTTTTGGAGGTTGGTTAGCTGATAATTTTATTGGACAAAGGCGTTCAATCACCATTGGTGGTATCATGATGGCTTTGGGTCAGTTTTCTTTGTTTATGTCGTCAGCCAACGCGCTTCCTTTCTTTTACCTGGGATTGATTTTGTTGATTATTGGTAATGGCTTCTTCAAACCGAATATTTCAACCATTGTTGGACAGCTATATCCGGCGGGTGATACCCGTAAAGATGCGGCATTTACCATTTTCTACATGGGCATTAACCTGGGTGCATTTTTAGCGCCATTGGTTTGTGGTTATTTGGCAGAAGATTTGTTTGCTGTAAAAGACGGAGCAACTGGAGCTATTCTTTCCTATGGATTTAATTATGGCTTCTTAGCTGCCGGTATTGGTATGGTACTTGGTCAATTGCTGTTTAATATTCTCGGTCAGCAATACCTGGGTGAACTTGGAAAAGAACCCGGTGCAAAATTGCAAAAAGCAGAAGCTGCAAAATCTGGTCAGGTAGATCCTCCATTAACCAAAGAAGAAAAAAATCGCCTTTCGGTTATCGTTATCATGATGTTGTTCAATATTTTCTTCTGGGCAGGATTTGAACAAGCAGGTTCTTCAATTTCACTCTACACAGACCGTTATATTGATCGTCACGTTGGCTTGTTGGATTGGACTGTTCCTACCAGCTGGTTCCAGAGCGTTAACCCCTTGTTTATTGTATTGTTGGGACCTGTATTTACCTGGTTATGGACCTATTTAGCCAAAAACAAAAAAGAGCCCAATACCATTATTAAAATGGGATTAGGTATGATTTTACTGGGAGTAGGTTTCTTTTTGATGATTGGTGCCGCTCTTGAACGTGGCGGAGACGTTGCAGATACTGCTGTTAAAGCAAACCTGATGTGGTTGGTTGGAACTTATTTAATTCATACCATGGGTGAACTTTGTTTAAGTCCTGTTGGCTTATCCATGGTTACCAAGTTAGCACCTCTGCGTTTGGGTTCATTGATGATGGGTGTTTGGTTCCTGAGCTCTTTCATAGCTAATTTCCTATCGGGTTACCTGGTTCAGTTTTTTGCTACCATGGGAGCCCAAACCATCTTCACCATTATTTCGGTTGTAGTAATTGTGCTTGGTTTGACTGTTTTGATTATTTCAAACCAATTGAAGAAGATGATGCACGGCATTCACTAAGGAATACCTAAATAATTCATTACAAATTAGAGGACTTTGCATTAGCAGGTCCTCTTTTTGTTTTGCACCTTTGTTATATGCTCAATCAAACCGACCTAAGCAAGGTACTTGTAATCGACATTGAAACGGTACCACAGTATCCAAGTCTTGATTTATTGGATGAAACCTGGCGCGATTTGTGGTTGAAGAAAGCCCAAGGATTGCGAAGAGAGGAAGGACAAAACGAACTCGACTTGTATCCACGAGCAGGTATTTACGCTGAGTTTGGCAAAATTGTTTGTATTTCCTGCGGTTTCTTTTTGCGCGATGTGGAAGGCAATTACCAGTTCAGGGTAAAGAGTTATTATGGAGATGATGAAAAGCAAATTCTGGAAGGCTTTTCAGGACTTCTTCGTAAGCGACCTTTCTCTGATTTGGGAGCTTCGCTTTGCGCCCACAATGGTAAAGAATTTGATTATCCCTTTATTGCAAGAAGGTGCCTGATAAATGGACTTGAAATCCCGGATTTACTTGACATTGCTGGCAAGAAACCCTGGGAAGTCAATTTGCTCGACACCATGGAGCTTTGGAAATTTGGCGACTACAAGAGTTTCACCTCATTGGTTTTATTGGCAAGCACCTTTGGTATTCCAACTCCCAAAGATGATATTGATGGAAGCATGGTCTGGATGGTGTATTGGAAAGAAAGAGATTTGGAGCGGATTCGCACCTATTGCCAAAAAGATGTGGTAACAGTTGCACAACTGCTGATGAAATTTAAACGACTTCCTTTATTGAAGGAAGAACAAATACAGGTAGTAAATTAGTTTTCGCGATGATTAATGGTCTAACCGATAAACTAAAATTCTAAGCCAAGGAGTGAAAACCTAAACGAACTAAGGCATTTTAACTCCGAAAGCCCTTACCACAGCGGATCTTCCCTGATGAAAGGGACCTTCGTTCAAATCAACAACCTCTTCTTTCAGGTCTTTCCAGGTATATCCTTCAAAACCGGCTTGTAATTCCTCTACAGAATAAAGCATATTGATATCCCTTGGGCCACCTGCATTTGGATTCACTTGTTGATAAAGGTTGTGATTTTTACTGAATGCTTCAAAAATCAAACGACCTCCGGGCTTTAAGCAATAATGAACCTGTTGAAATAATGCCGCTCTCAAATCGGTTGGAACATGTGAATAAATTAGGCCAATTGCATCAAAAGATTCTTTTTCGAATTGCACCTCTTTAATATTCCCCACTGTATAATTTATCTCAACTCCTTTTCGGTTCGCGAGTTTAAATGCCTTTTCTTTGGCTTTTTCACTAAAATCATACGCAAAAACCTGCCAACCCAAACCGGAAGCATACACTGAATTCCTACCTTCTCCATCGGCAGGAAACAAGATCTTTCCCAACTTTAAACCCTTTAATTTCAGTTGCAAATACGCGTTAGGTAATTCTCCATAAACATAGTCCTCATCAGCGTATCGTTCTTCCCAAAATGATTTCATCGGTCCAAAATATTGACTCCTTTCGAGAAAGAATTTAAAATTTTAAGTAGGTTTTAACAATTAATTGATAGTCAATAAGAAATGAATTACACAAACGTTTGCGTAATTTGCTAGTTTTTCGGCAAGCGTAACCAACCGCGTATCCTTGGGCTTTGTAGCTGCCATTTGCCCGATTTTAATTTCAAACCAATTCGCTCTCGTGAGCTTCCAAACTTCCCGGGATTTTGCTGAATAATTTCAAGCTCATCATTAAAAACCCCGGCCACTATGGCAACATGTCCATACTTATTCATTGGTGTTGCCCCAAAAACTAACAAATCTCCTACCTTAGGCTTTTCCGAGGAATTATTGGAAAACTGAACCAATCCCCTCTCCTTGTTCAATTCCCCGTCATTAAGCGTTGGATTGAAAAAATCGCTTGCATTCCCATACGAATTTGGCATTCTGTGCCCGTAAAATTGAAAATAATACCGCTTTACAAACTCAACACATTGGTATTTCAGACCTAAATTGTATCCGTCCTTAGTTAAATGTCTGCCTGCTTGATGACTTACTGAACCATTGTAATAAACATAAACCCCATTCAAACTGTCCACCTTATCTCCAATAGAAAAGGATGATTGATTGACAAATCTGCATCCAGGTAACAATCCTGAAAAAAGAGCAATTAAGCCCGACAAGCAAGCTAAAGTTCTCATGAACGCTCCTGCTTTCTTAAGCTGGAGATTTTTACAAAAGAAAAGAAAATTAGGTTGAGCATTAAACCAAGAACCAAGGTAACTCCCCAAGCCCTTGGATTGGAATAGGGATGACGAAGTGTGAAATACACATCGCTCAACAGATCTTCCGGACGAGTGAACAAATCCCAGCTATTCCAACGCAAAAAGCGGCCCAGGTAAACTCCGTATGCCGCGAGTATCAACAACAAGGAACCAAAAAACAAGGTGGCACGGATTCCGGCTTGAGGCGCAATCCATTTCAATATGCGCTGAAGGCTTAGTAATCCAAACAACAACCCTGAAATCGCATACGAACTAATCATAAAAATATCAAACCATTTCAAGGAAGGTTTACCGCTGCGAATATGGATTAAATCGGTAATAATATAAGGTGCATTGGGGAAGAACAAGAGCCAAACCGGAATAATCATCCAACCCAATAAACGAAAAGCAAACCGCTCATTTTGCTTGGGAAGCATTAAACTCAAAAACCAGGGAATGGCCGCAAGTCCAAGGTTCCAATTCAAAAACAGGTAATTCCATTTTTGATGGACTTCAACTCGCACCAAATAAAGGGCAATACTGAATAAAGTCCAGGCGAATAAAATTCGGGTTTCAGCTGAAATTTTGGCTAAAGGCATCAGACAAATAAGGTATAAATAGTAAACAACCAATTGCTAACGCCACAAGTGAAACAATTAGTACAGCAAAAGCAGACATATCCTTTATTTTCCCAATTGTTGGATTTTGTTCAGGTGAAATTTCGTCGCATAACAACTCCAGGGCAGTGTTAATAGCTTCGGCAGATAAAACAGCACCAATACAAATTCCTAGCAATGCCCATTCGATTACCTGAATCTGAAAATAAAACCCTGCTGAAAACACAAGAACTGCAGCAACCAAATGAATCTTAAAATTAGGTTCATTGATTACCAAATGCTTGAACCCCTTGAAAGCATAAGAAAAGCTTTTTAGTCTCGCTTTAATGGAAGATGAAGCATTTTTCTTCATTGCAATTGCGCTAGTTTATCTTGCAAAACCTGGATAATTCCGGGCCAACTGTACCGCTCAAAAAAACGGTTTGGCAATTCAGGAGCTGCACCGTTTATTGAATACACAACCTGATCCGCAAATCCTTCCCAATCAAAATCCTCAACAATTTGCAGGCAATTCCCACAATAATCAGAAGCAATTCCTTCAGCGCCGGTTCTTGTTGAGATAACCCTTTGCCCCCTTGCCAGGGTATCCACAGCTTTTGTTTTGATTCCTCCCCCACTCACAATGGGATTAAACATCGCATCTACACCATCGATATAGGTTTCAATATCTTCAACAAATCCACAATAAATTACTTCAGGAAGGGTATTGATTTGCTTTTGAATTTCATCGTCCAGGTTCTTGCCGCAAATTAGAATTTTAAAATTGCCAAAACGCAAACGCAATTGTTCGAGTAAAGGACCACAAATCAACTCAACCGCTTCCGCATTGGGTTTATAGGATAAGGTTGCAAAGAATAAAAACAATTTGGCTTCTGCATCAATCCGGTAACGATTCAACAGTATTTCGCGCGCATTCAAAACTTTTGTAGGGAGCTGATTATGCGGAACCCCATAAGGCGTTAGTAGAGTTTTATCCGGCGATAACCCGAATTCAACAATGGCCTTATTTTGGTCGATATCGCTTACAAAAATGACAAGATTGGCACTCAAATAAGCCAGTTTCTCGTACATGTACAATACCGACCACCAGCTTTTATTCATGCTTTTGAAGCGGAGGTATTCAATATTGTTGCTTCGAATAAAAACCTGTTTGCCAAACACAAACCTCAAAATGGGAATCATCCAACCCATCCAAGGTTGATCAAAGAAAATGGTATTGCAATTTTTTGATTTGATTAACTTGTGTATCGCAATAAGGTAAAACGGATTGAGGTAACGCCAGGCTTTGAAAGGCATTCCAAAAATCAGTTCAAATGAAAAACTATTCTTATCAACGGGTTTATAGGGTTCAACTGTAAATACTGTAAGTGGCATTTTCTTCCCCATAAAATTCAAAATATTCAAGGTTGAAATTTCACCACCTGTGGTTGCAGGCAAAAAAGGATAAGAAATGATTGCTAATATGCGACGCTGAGTACCCATCACGACAAATATGCAGGATTGCGGGGAATTAGCCTATTTTTGGCCGATGAATTCAATTCAGGTACTTGATCGCACATTTGTTCCTTTCATTTCTGCTGAAAAAATTGCCGAAAGAATCCGCCAAATAGGCCATGAAATTAATGAACGTTACAAAGATAAAAACCCACTTTTTATTGGTATTCTCAACGGCTCGTTCATTTTTGCAGCCGATTTGTATCGCGAAATGGAAATGCCCTGCGAGATTACGTTTATGCGGGTTAGCTCCTACACAGGAACCAGTAGTAGCGGCAAAGTAAAGGAACTTCTTGGTCTAGGTAATTCGGTTAAAGACCGTCACCTGATTGTGATTGAAGACATTGTGGATACCGGCCTTACACTTCAATTTATTTTGAACGAATTGCAACTCCAAAATCCTGCTTCCATTGCTACAGTAAGCTTACTTTTTAAACCGAAAGCACTTCAGGTTGATATTGAACCTGATTTCTGTGGCTTTGAAACCGAACCTAGGTTTTTACTGGGTTATGGTCTGGATTATGATGGGTACGGACGAAACCTAAAAGGAATTTTTGTTGAGGAAGAAAAAAGCTGAAATTTTTCAGTTTGATAATCTTCGGATTGCCGAATTGAAATCTTTGTTTTATTTCGCGTCCATAAAACTTCATCCATGCTTAACATCGTACTTTTTGGCCCTCCGGGTGCCGGCAAAGGAACTCAATCCACCAAATTGATTGACCGTTATTCCCTGGTTCATCTTTCTACCGGCGACATATTCAGAGCGAATATTAAAGGCCAAACCGAATTGGGTGTTCTTGCCAAAAGCTTTATCGACCAAGGCCAATTGGTTCCGGATGAAGTTACCATCAATATGCTTTCCGCAGAAGTGAAGAAAAACCCAAACGCAAAAGGTTTTATTTTTGATGGATTTCCACGCACATCCGCTCAAGCTGCTGCACTTGATGCTCTACTTGAGTCGATGAATTCCAGCATTAGCCTCATGCTTGCCCTGGAAGTTGAAGAAGAAGAACTTAAACGCAGACTCTTGCTTCGTGGAAAAGACAGTGGCCGTGCCGATGATCAGGACCCTGCCGTTATCCAGAAAAGAATTGATGTGTACAATGCAGAAACTTTTCCAGTAAGAGATTATTACTTGGCACAAAACAAATACAAAGGTGTAAACGGAATTGGCGAAGTTGAAGCCATTTTCACAGCCCTTTGCGACCAAATTGACGCCAAAGCGAATAGCTAATTGGTTTGCTGAGCCCAGGGCTTTTGCTTAGCTTTGCCCTTTATGGCTGATTCTAATTTTGTTGATTACGTAAAAATCTGCTGCCGTTCCGGTAAAGGCGGAGCTGGTTGTATGCACTTTCACCGCGATAAACATACCGCCAAAGGTGGACCCGATGGGGGCGATGGGGGAAAAGGGGGAAGTATTATTTTACGTGGAAACAGTCAACTCTGGACCCTACTTCACCTGAAATACAGAAAACATGTTATTGCAGAACCGGGAGCGGTTGGAGAATCTGCCCTTCGGAAAGGAAAAGATGGGAAAAATGAAATCCTGGATGTGCCATTGGGAACTGTGGCTAAGGATGCCGAAACCGGAGAAATTTTGTTTGAAATCACTGAACACGGACAAGAGTTTGTTCTCCTAGCCGGTGGTCGTGGCGGATTAGGAAATAACCATTTTAAATCTGCAACAAATCAAGCACCACGCCATTCCCAACCCGGAGAGGAAGGAAAAGAAGAATGGAAAATTCTTGAACTAAAAATACTTGCCGATGTGGGTTTAGTAGGATTTCCCAATGCCGGTAAATCAACCTTGCTTTCCGTTGTTTCTGCTGCCAAACCTGAAATTGCAGATTACCCGTTCACGACTATCGTTCCAAACCTGGGTATTGTTGAATACCGTGATTTTCGCTCCTTTGTAATGGCTGATATTCCCGGAATTATTGAAGGTGCGCATGAAGGCAAAGGACTTGGAACCCGATTCCTTCGCCATATCGAACGAAATGCTACACTCCTGTTCATGGTCCCTGCAACTAGCCCAAATATCAAAGAGGAATACAATATCTTAATGAAGGAATTGAAACTCTACAACAAGGAACTGGGCAAAAAATCTAAACTGTTGGCCATTACCAAATGTGATTTAGTTGATGAGGAGCGAATAGCAGAGATAAAGAAAGAGTTACCACGTATTCAGCATGTTTTTATTTCCTCAGCTACAGGTAGAGGCATTGATAAACTCAAGGACAAGCTTTGGGAAATGATTTCCTAAATGGCAATTTCTATTTCCTTCGTTTGAATCTCACATCATACCCTCTCCCTAAGTTTTAAGGCTTAAAGCTCCTTATAGACTTTTTTTCATTTGCAACTTGTAGGGGATAAGCCAGAAAGAAATACAACATTAGATTCCTATTCTACTCAGAAAAACGAAAGAAGTCGTCTCGAAGAAATTTTATCAGTCTGCCTAGTAAAAATAAAGGCCACTCGTTTTGAAACTTGTGGCCTTTATCATTTTAGTGTCGGATAAATTATGGCTATTCAGAAAGCCTCTTTTATCATCGTTTATATATCAATTCAGAATTCCGGTAGCCATTCAGGTTTTTATACCAATCTTGAAATTGGGCGCCGCCACTTTGCGACCAAGCTGCAAATTTCAAATGAACTTGGGTAATCTCAGAACGTTCAATTGGGTAATCAAAACGTTCAGGGATTTCAATTGCCCAAGGTAAATTATGCTCGCTCAGGTATTCATGGTTGCTACCAGTATTCGACCTGTCGTTTCCAGTTCCCAAAACCGAACGCTCTGCAAGATTGGTTGGTTTTCTACCCGGCAGGTGAATTTCCATTCCACGGTTCTTCCCATTGGTAGTTCCATAGATAAATGGATTGAAGGCACCTAATCCAAAACTGGATATGGCAACCGGAGTTGTCAAACTAAATGAAACCGATTTATTCACCGAATCAGAAAGCGGCTCGCCCGGAACTGTATTCCAACGATTTTGCAAACCACGAATATTTGGAAAAATAGTTAATACTGTATTGGTCTGGCCTGCTTCCAAAAATGCGCCCTGAACGGCTGTAGCATTGGTTCTCAAAGCTGGAAACTCAACAGCAAATACATTGTCGATTTGTCCGCCTGATGCCCGAAGTGTATAATCTGCTACTACGTCCTTAACTGCGTTTTGACCATTGGTTACCAACTTGTATTTGAAATCCACCACAACATCATTCATGTCATAGTCGCCATAAAAAGGCCACAAATCCTCAAAAGCAACTGTAGCCTTTGCGCCAATGGATGGATAATAATTGTTGAATGCTCTGGCATTATCATCCGGATATTCGTCATCCACATCATTCACACCATCACCATCACGGTCGCTACTTGGAGGCAAAACTGCAATGTTTGTAGCTGATATGGCATCTACCGGATTGGAGGTGGTATAAAACAACACATCATTAAAATCGTGATCACATCCGGAGGCAGTGCGGTTGATGTCTTCAAAGCCCATGATGAAACGCTTGCCTGCATTGTCGTAAAGCATCACCATGTGCTGCTTCAAGCTATCTTGAGGCTCGGGATTGAAGTTTTTGTTTCCATAAAGGAACCAGAATCCAGCGCCTACTGTTGAGGTTGCGGCATCAAATCCATTGGCAATGATTCCATAAGAAATAACGGTATCTGCTCCAAACCTTCCCAAATACACCTTATCGCCGGTTAGCAAACCGCCATTTGAATTCTGAAGTGAGGCGTTCGGGAAAATCAAAAACAAGGTATCAATCTGGCTTACACTTGTTGGAGGATTATTTTTGTTGTAGCGATAAAAGAACAAGGTGTTTCTGAAGCCGGCACCTTCTGTAATAAAGGTAACCCAAACATCAGCTTGTTTGGTCAAAACGATATTCCGTTGGTAGGCGTTTTCATCAAGCAATTGTGGCCTATTTTGAGGTACAGATACTCGCGATGGTAATGTAGCCCAGATATCATTTACCAAAGCATTGGGCACTACATCACGGGAAACCAGGTTGGAGGGAACTCCATTGGCATTCCAAATAGGAACAATTTTTTTGGATACCTTGGCCAAATTCTTCATCAAATTTCTACCTGTAGAGAATTTGAATTCAGGGTTGCGGGTTTGGACATACTGTGGATTACTACCTCCCAGTTGGAGTTTAATTGAATTTCCCTGTACTGGAATTTGTATCCCACTTGGAATGCCGGCAAAACTGCTCTCTAAAAATAAATTTTTCAAACCCAATGGAATCCTTACTGTGGATTTTAACACTCCATTCTTATCGGTTAGACCTTTAAAAATCAATTTACCACCTTCCTCTGGCAAAGCCGAATACAAATCAACCCGAACACCTGCAACCAATTGGTCTTCACGATTCAAAATAGCAATCTCCAAGTCAAAATCTTTTGCAGATTCGTACGTGAACCCATTAGGAACAGTCATTTCAAAAATTGAACCCGGATTGGAATTGGGACTTCCTGAAGAATCAGGCAATTCCCGTTTGCACGAAGCAAATAATCCGGCACTTAGGACAACAAGTATGAACTTTTTCATAGTTTGAAAAATGGAAGCATAAAAATTTACTTCTATGCTTGATAAAGGTTAATCAAATCTAACACTTTTTTCTCAACTCAAAAAAATCTTCGGGCAGTTTATTTGGCCTATTTTCCAGAAAATGAGCAAGATTTACATCAGGGTTTCAGGGATAACCCTTTAAAAATTGGCGATTTTTTTAAATCCTCATTTTTTTAGCAACGCATTCACATTTCCTTTTCGGCCACTTGTAAGGTTATTTTTCGTGGTCCAATCAAACAATTCTTATTTTTTATAAATACTTGACTGTTCGTTATAATAGTAAACAAAAGGATACCATCTTAAATGGTGGTCCAATACAAATTAGGCTTTTGATTTCGGCTGCCGAAGCTCCTCCATTGAGAAATTTTGGCAAAAAAAAACTCCGGACTCTTGCGAACCCGGAGTTAAAGCCGTTTTTTCTAAGTTTATTTTACTGAATCAACAATTGCTTTGAAGGTTTCAGGATGATTCATCGCCATGTCGGCAAGAACCTTACGGTTCAAAGCCAAACCTTTTTTATGAACCATTCCCATGAATTGGCTGTAGCTATAGCCATGTAACCTTGCACCAGCGTTGATACGTACAATCCACAAGCTGCGGAAATTGCGTTTCTTGGTTTTACGGTCACGGTAAGCATACCCCAAACCTTTGTCGATGGTATGCTTGGCTATGGTTAATACATTTTTACGTTTTCCCCAGAAGCCTTTGGCTAACTTGAGAAGTTTTTTGCGGCGTCTTCTTGACGCTACGGAATTGACTGAACGTGGCATAGTTTGCTTTGTTTTTTGAACCTGGGCGACCAGTCGGTTCTACTGGTTCTTAGGTGCCTTGATTCGGGTTAACTGATAATTGAAACCGAGGAAATCTGGATTTACTTGCCGATTCCGAGCAAGTTCTTAACCAAGCCCATATCTGCTTCAGATACAGTAACCATTTTGGTTAATGCACGCTTCTGCTTAGTGGTTTTCTTGGTCAAAATGTGATTTTTGAAAGCTTGTGCACGCTTAATTTTACCACTAGGGGTTACTTTAAAACGTTTTGCAGCGGCTTTGTTGGTTTTTACCTTAGGCATCTTACTGATTTCTCCTTATTTATTGAATAAACGGCTTTTTCTTTACTTAACTGCTTTTCCTTTCGGACTCATCATCAGGAACATTTTCTTTCCTTCCAATCTTGGCAATTGCTCAACCTTTGCAATTTCAGACAAGCGTTGAGCCAGTTGCAACAGCAATACTTCTCCCCTCTCTTTGTACACGATGGCACGTCCTTTGAAAAACACATAAGCTCGCACTTTATGGCCTTCCTGTATGAAGTTTTCTGCGTGTTTCAGTTTGAACTCGAAGTCGTGCTCATCCGTATTCGGTCCAAATCGGATTTCTTTTACATCCTGCTTGGCCTGATTGGCTTTTTGCTCTTTCTTCTTCTTCTTCTGTTCGTACAAAAACTTCTTGTAATCAACTACCTTACATACCGGTGGGTCTGCATTTGGAGATATTTCTACCAAATCCATCTCCTGCTCTTCGGCAATTTTCAATGCCTCAGACAGTGAATACACCCCAACTGTAATGTTGTCTCCTACCAGGCGAACCTGGGGCGACATAATACGGTTATTGATCTTATGTTCAGGCTCAAGGCTTCTTCTGCCTCGATTAAATGCCGGATTGTGCGGTCTCGGACCTGGTCCGGCGGGGGTTGGGTTAGTTGGTGTTGCCAAGTATCTGTTTTACTTTAATTCCTTTTTTAGTTGGTCTATGAAATCCTGAATCGACAAGCGGCCTTTATCGCCTTCTCCATGCTTACGCACAGCCACTGCCTCTTCCTGCATTTCCTGTTCGCCGACAATCAGCATATACGGAACCTTTTTCAATTCCGCATCCCTGATTTTCTTACCGATTTTCTCATTTCGGTCGTCAAACAAGGCGCGAATATCTGCATTTTTCAGAATATCAACAAGTTTTTGAGCGTAAGGAACATACTTGTCGCTGATTGGCAAAACAGATACCTGCTTTGGTGCCAGCCAAACCGGCAAATTTCCAGCGTTATGTTCCAACAAAAAGCCAATAAACCGTTCATGGGTACTTAAGGGTGCCCTGTGAATGATAATCGGTCTTTCTTTTTCGTTTTTCTCGTTGGTAAACGACAAATCAAAACGCTCTGCCTGAGCAAAATCTACCTGGTTTGTTGCCAAAGTAAATTCCCTACCAATGGCGCTGTAAATCTGAATATCAATTTTAGGTCCGTAAAATGCGGCTTCATCCTCAACTTCCACAAAATTTACGCCCAAATTAACCAATACCTTCCTTACCATGTCTTCGGTTTTCTTCCAAAGCTCAGGTGCGTCAATGTATTTTTCTCCCAATCTGGCAGGATCATGCTTCGAAAAACGCATCACATAATCTTTAATTCCAAAGGTTTCAAAATACTTGAGGTACAAATTATTTACACTTCTGAACTCTTCTTCAAACTGAGCCTCAGTGCAATAAATATGTGCATCATTCATTTGAAGTGAACGCACACGCATCAAACCAAACAACTCCCCACTCTGTTCATACCTGTAGCAGGTTCCATATTCTGCATAACGCAATGGTAAATCCCTGTACGATTTTGGAGTTGCCGCAAAAATCTTGTGGTGATGCGGACAATTCATCGCCTTTAAATAATACACGTCGCCATCCATTTCCATGGGTGGAAACATGCTATCTTTATAATAAGGTAGGTGACCGCTCTTTAAATACATGCTTTCACGAGCAATATGCGGAGTTTTCACCCGAACGTATCCCGCTGCTTCTTCATTCTTCTTGGCAAATGCTTCCAATTGCTCAATAATCGCAGCACCATTTGGCAACCAAAGTGGCAAGCCTGGCCCTACATCATCATCAAAAGTAAAAATCTCTAAATCCTTGCCCAATTTGCGGTGGTCGCGCTTTTTTGCTTCCTCCAGCATATTCAAGTACTCATCTAGCTCCGATTTCTTTGGAAATGTGATGCCATAAATGCGGGTTAACTGCTTGTTCTTTTCACTTCCTCTCCAGTAGGCTCCCGCAACACTCATCAATTTAATCGCCTTTATAAAACCGGTATTCGGAATATGAGGCCCCCTGCACAAATCGGTAAAATTACCCTGTTCGTAAAAGGTGATTGAACCATCTTGCAAATCCTGCAAAAGCTCCAATTTATAAGGATCGGCTTTCTCGGTAAAATAGGCAATTGCATCTGCTTTAGAAACCTCACGACGCTGATAAACGCTGTTCTTTTTTGCCAACTCTACCATTTTGTCTTCCACTTTCTTCAAATCATCTGCATGAAAATGAAGGCCATTGAAGTCAACATCGTAATAATAACCGTGCTCAATTGAAGGGCCAATTCCAAACTTGACTCCGGGGTACAAAGCTTCCAAAGCTTCGGCCATTAAGTGTGCAGAACTGTGCCACATCGTGGACTTTCCTTCTTTGTCGTTCCAGGTTAATAACTGAACCTGAGCATCTTCATGAATTGGACGGGTGGCATCCCACACCTCGCCGTTTACTTTGGCCGCCAAAACATTTCTGGCAAGTCCTTCGCTGATTGACTTCGCAATCTCCAGTCCGGTGGTGCCCCGTTCATACGAACGAACGGACCCGTCTGGTAAGGTAATATTGATCATAGCTCGCAAAATAAGCCAATCGAGGCAAAGCGAAAAAAAATGTTCAAAAAATCAGCATTTTATTCGCTTTCGGCCTGAACTTTGTGACAAATCAGAACATGGCTATGAAAAATTCTTTGCTCATTTCAACGCTTGCATTGCTATTCGCATCGTGCTCAAGTCTGTTCGAACCCAAATTTGGAAAAATCTGTATTCAGATAAAAAAAGATTCACTCGATTACACTATTAATTCCGTAAAACCTGACACCTTCCTGAATACAAGCGCCATCGACTGGTACGATTACTATTTTCTCGGCTATTTGGAACAGGCACTTGAAGAAAGAGGATACCAATTGGATAGTCGGAATTGTGCAGCTTGGTTTGAATTAAAAAAAGGGGGCACAGATTTACTTGGAACCGGGTTACGCGAGCTTAGCAGCAATGATGGGCCCATTCAATTGCGTTTTTTTAAGGCAGAATCGCTGTTTTTATTTGAAGGAAAACAGAAAACGCTTATTCAAAGTGCCGACAGCATTCCTGAAAACTACACCTTTTTCCCCATTCCCAAAGGACAAGTGCTGCCAACCTGGGTTTGGCCCAAAGAGCATTTGGTAATAAGAAAAGACAACTACGCCTGGCTGCCACTTGGTTTCAACAGACACCATATCATGAACCTTGCCTATCGCATGGCCAATCAAACCGCAAAATCAATAGACAGCTACATCATCCAACAACTCAATACCGACAAAGAGCTCTACCGCAAGGTTTACAATCCTTAGGCTTTGGGCGCCTGCTGCCCTAATTAAATTCGTACATCAAATAAACTAAGTTCCGGGCAGGTCGGTCTGTCCGTTCCAAGCTGCCTTGCCAAATGCATGCCGCTGGTGGCTTAGCCGGGCTTCCTGCCGGTCGCCGGCACACTCACCGCGTCATTGGCATTTTGCTACAGCAGGCTTTCCTCTTCCATACCGGGCGCATTGGGTCTCAGATAACTTGATTTGCTTTACAAACTACAAATCCATTTGGTACAAATGCAATTCAAACAAGTGCTATGTAAATAAAAGAATTGGGGTTTGGTTGTAAGCTTTCAAATCCTGAAAAAAAGACCATACCGAATTGTTTCGCGTGAATCAGAAGATCTGTATGCCAAACTAAACAGAAACTCTGGGAATTTAGACCATAAACTTTGAAACTGTAAGGGTTCTTTTCCAAGAATAAGAATCAACCCAGAAACAAAAAAAACTGTAAATCAACAACTAATCAAAAATATGCCGGCAATTACACCTAAGGGTTAACCCTTAAACCGCAAGTTATATTGATTCCAAACAACGCTGGCACTATTTTGCAGTACTTTTAAAGGATAATAAACTCAGCTTTTAAATTGATAAACGTTCACCAACATCACACTTTAAATCAATAATTTACATAATTTTAACATGAGAAATCTATGAGAAACAAATTACTTCATTTGAAAATTGCATTGCTTGCCTTTGCACTTTTCTTCTTTTCAAACTCAAAAGCACAACTGCTTTACCAAAAGGTCCTGGTTAGCGACGTAGGTACTAGTAATTCCATTGGAAATGCAAATACCAGTAGAAACATTGCAATAGCACCCAATGGGATGATTGGGGTGGTATACGTTGGTTCACAAGGTGTTCGTTTTGCAAAAAGTACCAACCGTGGACAATCCTTCTTGCCAAGTATCCAACTAAGCACGGCTACTTCCGGTGAAGCCGAAATCAATTTGGCCGCAAACGGTAATATCTACATCGTTCATGGTAACAAAATTTATATCAGTGAAGATGAAGGAAATACATTCACGTCAAATACGTTTTCCGCTACCTCAGTGCCTATCCCGCATGTAACGAGTTATGGCGATAACGTTTATATTACAATTGGCTCCGGAACCGGTGCTGCAAAAGTTTTCAGAAACTTTAACAACGGTAAAGACACCTTCTTGAGCTACCAAATCCCAGGCACTCATGTTTTCGCGGATGTATTTGCAGACCCAGCAACAGGAAATGTTTTTGTACCTTCAGATAATCCAGTTGTTTCCTTGCATAAAAGTACCACCAACGCAGATACATTTACCAATATCCCGGTAACACCTTCCATCTCCGTTTTTTATTCAAGTTACTCCATTTGCAATGGCCCTTCAGGCTCCTTTCTTTTTGCTGCTGGCGGAAACAATGCAAGTAACGGACTAAAATTCGATTTAAACTCAGGAACAAATAGTGCATTAACTTATGGCCAAAACAATGGAAATAATGATCGGTCACTTGCTTCTGATGATTTGGGAGATGTTGTGGATGGTTATAAATCAGGTTCTAATTTTGTTTACCGCATCAGTCAGAATTTCGGGACCACCTTCGATACCACTCGGTATTTTACCGACAGTGCAACCCAACACAATGTGGCAATTAATACCTTCAACCAAGACGTAGTTACTGTTTATAGGGGTCTTGATGGCCAAATATACATTGATGTGCGCCAAGGTTTGCTTTTGCCTAGAACAGTTGTTTTACCTACAATAACTACTTATGGCACCTTAAGTCCATTTTCAAAATGCGGCTCCGGTTCTTCTGCTGCGCAAAGTTTCTATATCAAAGGTGTTGATTTAACAAAGAACCTCATTATTAAAGCTCCTTTCGGGATTCAGGTTTCCGGTAACGCAACTTCCGGTTTCGATTCAACATTAACACTCATACCAAGTTCCGGTAAAGTTGATTCTGTTCAGGTTTTTGTGAGAATGGCAGCAAATGCAAGTGGTTCTATAACCGGTAAACTCTCATGTACATCCATTGGTGCTGTAACCAGGTACATTGACGTTAGTGGCTCTGTTGCCTTTTCCCCCACCATTGCTCTCTCAAGTATTTCCGATATTTATTCTAATCAAACCACCTTCAGTATTCCGTTCATAGGTACAACTGGCAATCCGGATAAATATTCAATTACAACTAGCACCCCAACTCCAATGGCCGGATTTGTTGCAGTTAACGACGCAACACTTCCTTCATCACCCATTTCGGTAAGCGTTCCCGCAAGCAGCCCCAATACTTACAATTTCCTGCTCACAGTAAAAAACAGCTCTACCGGTTGTAGCAGCGCCACCTATGAGCTTAATCTTAAGGTAAATGCTCCACCTTTTGCCGCTCCTATTGTAGTTACAGGTTCTGCAACCTCAATTACTGCAAGCTCTGCAAATTTGAGTGGATTGGTAAGCGACAGTGGTACAGCTTCAGTAACTGAACGCGGCATTGTTTATGGTTTAACAGCCAATCCGACAACCGCAGATTCTAAAGTACAAATAGGAACCGGCTTAGGAAATTACTCCCAAATAATTACCGGATTAACCTCTGCAACTAGCTACCACTTTAGAGCCTATGCCATTAACAGTGTGGGAACAAGCTATGGTGCCGATAGCCTATTTACAACCGAGGCAATCCCTGTTCCTGCAATTGTCCTCACTGCTTCTTTTGATCCGTTCACTACATGTTCAGGTAACGCTTCCGATGCGCAGCAATTCAAAGTTTCGGGACTTAATCTTACAGACAATATTACGGTTACAGCCCCTACCGGGTTTGAAATTTCTACAAGTATGGGCTCCGGATATGCTGCAAGCCTTATCCTCAATCAAACTTCGGGAACTGTTGCAGAAACAACCCTTTACATCCGCATCAGTTCTGCTGCAAGTGGAACTCCTTCCGGTAATCTCAGTATTTCATCTACAGGAGCTGTTACTCAAAACACAGCAATTGCTGGCACCCTGAATCCAAGCCCCGCCCAACCTGTAATCAGCATTCAGCCAGCGAGCCCAATTTGCAAAGGTGCTCAGTACCTAAACTTCGGCGCGGCAACAGCTCCTGCCTCAGGTGTTAGCTACCAATGGTCGGCCAGCAATGCCAATCTGTATGCGCAAGGAAGCACCAAGCAATACAGTTTGATTAGCTTCCCAAATTCAGGTGCAGCCGTGGTTACCTTAACTGCTACTCAAAATGGTTGCTCTTCTTCCACAAGTGTTAACCTGCAAGTAAATGCAGAGTCTGTTCATACAGCAACTGTGCGTTACTTCAACAAAAACTTTGTTTGTGAAGCCAACAATGTTCAAAAATACCAATGGGGTTTTGACGAGTTACCTACACTGAAAGGAAATACCATTCAGAATGAAATCAACCAAAACTACTACAATGCTTCTCCTGAAACTGCAACCAAAGCGTATTGGGTAATTTCTACCAGCGGCAATTGTTACCAAAAAACCTACCATGCTGTACCATTAAGTGCTGGTGAAGTTCTTGCCAACGAGTTGGGACTTGAAGTGTTTCCAAATCCATTTAGCGCTCAACTGCAAATCCGCAGTAGCAAAAATTTGAAACAAGCATCCGTTATGGTTTATGATTTGAATGGCCGCAAACTCAGCAGCGAATCCATGAATGGCTCAGAATTACTTTTGAATCTGGATGCGCTTTCAGCGGGTGTTTACCTGCTCCATGTTGAAGATGAATCAGGTCTTGTTTCAACCACTAAAATTATCAAACACTAATCGCTCAACACATGAACTTGTTAAAAAAGATATCCATTGGTTTTGGCATTGCTGCAAGTGCTTTATCTGCGGCAACTGCCCAAAATACAAACTCCTTCGGCACCGATGCGCAAATGCCTCGCTGGTTTATAGGCGGTGGAATTGCAGCCGGCACCCAATTGGGAAGCATTGAACAAACAAACTGGGTTCAAGCCTATTCCAATGCACTCAATGCAAATGTTTCTTCGCTCAGTCAGAAGAATGCTTCTCACCTTGGGCTGAATTTTAGTCTTGGCTATTTCTTCGGTAAAAACAGAAACTTCGGATTAGGTACAGGTATTCAATACCTGGGTTTACGCACCACGTATGGCTTGGATAAGTTTGCCTTAGAATACCAATCAACCGATAATTTTGGTTCTACTTTTCGTCAAGGATTGCGGGCCAATCAAGCCATTGAGGAACAAATCAAACAAGGTGTAATTGGCTTGCCAATCATGGTCATGTACAAAAAGCAAATCAACCAGCGCTGGGGATTGAACTTAGATGCAGGTGTGGTAATTAACCTTAGCCAAAGCGCAAAATTCAGCGCCGAGGATGCCAAATTTGACTACGAAGCCATTTACAGTTTTGATGCGAATGGGAATCCGGTGTACGATAACTCACCAACTCCCAATCCAAATGATTGGCTGATTACCAAAGCACATTACGAGAAAGTAAATTCGGATGGCAATGTGAATGCCTATTTTGAGGATTTGTATGGCAAAGGGTACAATGTAGGCTTAGGTGTAAAACCAGCAAGCAACAGTGGCGATTTAAGCAATACAAGCATCAGCACATCGTGGTTTGTTCGTCCGAGTGTGAGCTACCGCATTAAGCCTAATTTAGCCTTGCATGTAAACCTGATGTACCAGCAACTCAAAAGCAATTTTGATGCAGCATCCAATTACCGCATCACCGATAAACGTGGTCAGTACAACTCCATGAGCAATGGCATGAAAAGCAATAACCAGGGCTTGATACAAGTGGGATTGGGCATTCGCTACTACTTTGGAAAAGAACGTGCAGAAAAGCCAAAAGAGGAACCAAAGCCACAAGCACAACCTGTTGTCAAAGAGGAAGTGCAAAAAGCCGACCCTTACAAAGAAATGGTAAAGGTTAGTATCAAGCTTCAGGACGAGAAATACGGAAGACCTGTTCCGGGAACCATTGTCATCAGACAGAAGAACAAAGAAGTTTTTAATGGCAATGCAGATGCATCGGGCATGAGCAATTTCTATTTGGAACCCGGCAATTACACCGTTAACGTAAGTGCAAAAGGCTATATCCCGGCTGAGGAAACACTTGAGCTGAAAAACGCTGAGAAAGGCACCTCCAAAATCATTGAGTTGAAGCAACCCAAAATTGAAAAGGGATTGGTGTTCAAACTCAAGGCTATCAACTTTGAAACGGGCTCAGATAAAATGAAGGAATCTTCATACAACATCTTGGATAAAATGGCAGATATATTGAAAGAAAATCCAAGCATGGTGATTGAAGTTGCAGGTCATACAGACAATGTAGGCGACGACCAAAAGAACCTGGTATTGTCGGAAAACAGAGCCAAAACGGTGATGAACTACCTGCTTCAAAAAGGAGTAAATGCCAAGCAAATGAAAGCGGTAGGTTATGGCGAAACCCAACCCATTGCCGACAACAACACCGAGGAAGGCAGATTGGCCAACCGACGAGTAATGTTTACCGTAGTGGAATTCTAAGCATTCGATTTCAAGCTAAGTAATAGTAGCAAACCAAAAAGGAGTTAAGCCAATTAAAAAGCTTAGCTCCTTTTTTTTTGCTCTGGAATCTAGCATAACGTATTCTAAAATCATGTGCGAAAGGATTTCTCATGATTCTTCTGAAACTATCGAGTCTACCCTCAAAAAGTCTTCGAGCAACTGAATTTCATCTTCTTAGGTCAAAAAGTAATACCATTAGTTTGAAAGGAAATCAATCGAATACCAAAAAACCTTGCAAATTACTCAACAAAAACGGACCCTAGGTTAAAATGAAAATAAGTGAGTTAACCGATATAGTGTTCCAGAATCTAGAAATGGAAATTCCCTTAAGTTGTGTGACGGAACTTTCCTGTTCCCGAAGAAATCGGGATCTTGGGATGGCAGTTCCGCATGGGCGGAATCTTTGGATGCGTGCGGGCAAAATCCGTGGGATAGGCTGTCCCGTCTTATTACGGAAAAAAGGCAGGGAGGGATTTTGACCGAGGTTGGCCTGTAGGGTGATCCCGGTTAATCCGGGAAACAGGAAAAGCTTTTGGTGACTTTTGGCTACAAAAGTTACAGCAGAAAAAAACTTAACACCTCAGAAGTTAAATGTCATCAATATGTAACTAAATGGAAATCGACTTTTAAAGACGAGTTAAAATCTGAAGGAGAAACCTAAACCATAAATAAAGACTTTTTGAGGAACAACTATCGAACCCAAAACTGCCTAATCACTCAATTTTGATTTTTGTAAAATTCAGCCCAATCGGAAACAATTCTTGAGTTCCATTTATTTTTGAGATATGGCAAAAGCATCCTTACTTTTAATACAAGCCTTCAGAAAAACCGCTGAAGCATTAATGGAAGGCAAACCTTATGAATGGGGACATATGGGCGCATGCAACTGCGGAAATCTGGCTCAAACCTTACTCAACATGAGCAAAGCCGAAATTCACAACCTGGCACTTACACGCACAGGAAATTGGTCGGAACAGGTAAATGATTACTGTCCTACCTCCGGACTGGAAATGGACAGAATGATTTTTTCATTGCTTGAAAAAGGCTTGAGCACAGAAGATTTGCAGCAACTGGAGTTTCTATCTAACAAGGAAATCAAGATGCGCCTTGGCAACCGTGAACTCAAAAACAACAACCGCCAGGACCTCGCCGATTACTTGAATGCCTGGGCCGATATGCTGGAGGAGCAATTGCTTCAAGAAATAAAACTTCCTACTGAGCTAGAAGTGTTTGTAAATTAAATTGGGTTTGCGTTATTTGAACCCATGAGTATAAAACGCTTCCTACTAATTCCTTTGGCAATAGCCTTGATTAGCGCTTGTTCCAAAGATGAAACAACATCAAGCAATTATACAATCAACTACAAACTCAAAGGTTGGTACTTAAGAGATACTTCCATAAAATCGGATGGGTATATCGGTATTAACTTTTCCGAAGAGGGAAATTATTGCTGGAAACGTCAGATTGCAGGAAAAGACTCCTCCAGATGCGAAGGAACTTTCATTCAAAATTCAGATACCAGTTTCCTTTGGAATGGCTATTCGGTGGTGTATTATAAAATCGATACTATCGATACGCAAAATCGCAAACTCCGCATTCGTATGACAACTACGCCGGCGAGTAATCCGCTAACGGGTTCTTATTAACCCTGAAATTTTAACCCTGAAGGTATGAAGGGTATGAAGGTTTTTTTAGTAAAGTTTTTTACTCTGGTTTATTGATTTTTTGTGAACCAATTTCTTCTGTTCATTCATCCATTCAGTTTTTTTACCATGAAGGAATGAAGGGTATGAAGATTTTTTTAGTTAAGTATTTTACTCAGATTTATTGATTTTTCGTGATCGAATTTCTCCTGTTCCTTCATGCAATTCAAGTTTATTTTTACCAGGAAGGAATGAAGAAAATAAAGGGTTTTAAGGCTTACTAAACTCAGCAATTTGAACTAGCTTGATTTATTTTGCTCGAAGCCATTGTTCAAAACAACCCTACTCTTATCGATGGTCAGTTCAGTTGAAATACAAATTAAATTGTTCAAATGCTTCCTTCAATTTTTGGTGGTACATATCCCCATTGGAGGCATTTCCTTTCTCTTTTATTTCATCTACCAATTCAATATAAGGCAATAACCACTTGTGCAATTCATCGTGGGCTTGTCCCTTCATGGTGCAATTTGAGGTTAGTAAATCAAGGCTTTCGGCTAGTTTATTAGCCAAGGCCTGAACATTGGAATTGTTTGCTGCATCAAACGCGAGAATTTCTGCCTCCATGTTCCGGATATGAACAATCATATTTTCATCAACCTTCCATTTTTCTGTACCATTTAACAAGATGGCTTCCGAGGCTTCATGGTGATGCTCATCCTTGCTTGAAACTGAATCGAGTTGCGAAGTTGAAGCCTTGTTAACAGCTGGCTGGCATGCAAAAATTAGAAAACTAAAGCCAACCAATATGGCTACTAAAACACCAAATACATTTTTCATAAGTCATAAAATTACATTTTGACCAGTAAATAAATTACTCCGTGAAAGGTCTTTCACTTGTTTCAGAATAACAAATTGCTCGGTCAATCACTTATTCATCTTACAGGAATATGGCATTGGAACGCCACTGCGAAAGGGACAGCAACGGATAGCCCACAGCTGGAAAAACCTGCTGCTGTGCCGAGGGCAAAGCGACCTAAGAAGCTCTTGCCTGCGGCTTACAGCAGCGGTTTATTCCGGCGAGGACTAGCAGTGGATGGCCCGGCCTGCCGGAACGGGAATTTCATGCTTTAGTAATTGGATTGGCAGGTTCGCCCAAAAACAATCAGTTGAAAACCTTGACAAAATTGGAATGTTAATCGAAGACCTCTGAACAGGTATTGATTTGAATTATCCATTTACTGAAAAATTAAACTGCGTTTGGGTGAATACTTTGTAGTCTTTTTGCTGCTCGCCGCTAATTACGGGTGCGAGTATAGACTCCATTACCGGGTTTAGTTTGAGGTGATTGGCCTGCTCTCTTACCAATTCAAAATCCAATTGCTGGCGGCTTGGTAAAAAGGTGTAGGATAAGGTACGACCGGGTTCATAAATAATAACCGATTTTTCTTTATTGGTTCGTCCTTTTCCTACAATAAAATAAATGCGTTTCTCCTGATTCAAACTATCGAAAAAGGCTTGTGCCTTGGCATTGTAAGCTTCCTTGTTTTCTTTTACCTGACATTCGCCTCCGCAAACCTCTTTTTCAATGGCAATGCAAGGACCAGGATTGGTTTGCTGGTTGCACAACTTAGGACAGAGTTGAAACATATCAACCATTTTATCCAGGTATTGCATGGCACTAAGTCGGTTAGAAAAAACCAGTAAAGGCTTTACTCCACCACGAACTTTATCAATACCAAAGCGAATTTTTCCGTTTTGATCGAGGTAATCAAACAACCCAAAAACTTGCGATACGCGCTTCTGGGCTTTGTTTTCATCGGGCCAAAGCCGGCGTATTTCATGACTTTCAAGTAACAATGCCAGCAACTCACTTCCGGTTGGTGTAAAACTTAAACCATGGATAGCCCGCAGGAAATTCTGTTTTTGCGCACTTTTTAATGTCCCAGAGAAATGGCCGTATACGCGGGACTTCAGGTTTTTTGCTTTTCCGACATAAAGTGCTAATCCACGCTCATCGACAAAATAATAGACCCCTGCTCCTGTTGGCAATTTATCCGCTTGTTCTTTCGGAATATTTGGAGGCAACACATACTCTCGCGCTCCTTTCTTTAAACTTTCTGCTACTATGCCCTCTTTATCTTCCCGAAGAATGTTATGGAAAAGTTCGGCTGTTGCCTGAACATCACCTCCGGCCCTGTGTCGGTGGTGCAAACGAATACCCAAGGAAGCACAAATATTGCCTAACGAATACGAACGATAACCCGGAAACACCTTGCGAGATAGTCGGACCGTGCACAGCTTTTTAGCATTTAAGGTTAAACCACAAGCTTCAAGCTGGTGTTTGATAAAGGAATAATCGAAATTAACATTGTGCGCAACGAAGATTTTATTACTCAATAAGTCGTAAACCCTTTGGGCGATTTCAGGAAATACAGGCGCATTTTCCACCATTTGATTGGTAATACCTGTGAAGGCTTGAATGTAGGGAGGAATGGGTGCTCCGGGATTTACGAGCGTTTGAAAACCATCCACAATACGCTCACCATCGCTAATCAGAATGGCGATTTCGGTGATGGAATTTCCGGAAGGCTGACCTCCCGTGGTTTCAATGTCAACTAGTGCGTACACGTTGTCGAAAGTAAAACGGAAAATAAAACTGAACCACAGATAAATATCAACGTATTCACACTCCTGATAAAACCTGAATCCACCTTGATTTTTTCCACCTTTTGCCTAAACCTGCAAATTTCCGATACCTTTGAACACTTGAAAAAATTACAACCATGAGAGGAACCGGCGTTGCACTTATCACCCCATTTAACGAAGACTTCAGTATAGATTTTGATTCACTTGGAAAGATTATTGACCATTGTATATCTGGTGGTGTTGATTACCTGGTTGCTTTAGGAACAACCGGAGAAACAGCTACACTTTCCAAAGCAGAGAAAGAACAGGTTTACCGCTTTGTGGTAGATAAAGCCGCAGGACGCGTGGCTTGTGTGGCAGGAATTGGCGGTAATCATACGGCAGAAATACTTGCTACTCTTTCTGACTTCAATTTTGATGGTTACGATGCTATCCTATCGGTTAGCCCCTATTACAACAAACCCAATCAGGAAGGAATTTACCTCCATTATAAGGCTATTGCAGATGCGAGTCCGGTACCCGTAATTTTATACAATGTTCCCGGAAGAACAGGAAGCAATATGTTAGTAAGCACAACGCTTAAATTGGCTGCACATCCCAATATCATTGCGATCAAGGAAGCCAGCGGAAACTCCGAACAATTTATGGATATCCTTCAGGGTGCTCCCGATTCTTTCCTTGTAATTAGTGGTGATGATAACCTAACACTTCCCTTTTTAGCGATGGGCATGAGTGGTGTAATTTCAGTTATTGGGCAAGCTTATCCGGCCCAATTCAGCACCATGGTTCGCTTGGGTTTGGAAGGACGATTTGAAGAGGCGCGTCAGTTGCACTATCAACTCTACAGCATGATGAAAGCCATTTTCCTGGATGGCAATCCGGGTGGAATCAAAGCTGTAATGAGCATGATGGGGCTTTGCAAAAATGTAGTTCGATTGCCTTTGGCTCCTGTTAAATCTGAAGTTTACCAGCAATTGGAAACTTTGTACAAGGAATTGCGCTAATTGGTTTTTATCCCTTTAAAAACCTTGCTGTAATTGCCCGAGCTCAAGCGGATATAATAAACTCCGGGTTGAAGATTAGCTGTGTTAACAGTAACAATCAACTGGTTGCTGATGCTTATTTTTTCTGACTGAACCAATCTGCCTACTGGATCGATTATTTCCAAATCAATAGGCAATGGATAGTTTGTGGTAAACTTCAAGGTGAATTGATTTGTGAAAGGATTTGGATATAGCAGGTCCAACGTCCATGGGCGTAAAACGTTTACCCGGATTTCGCGGCTATAAAAATAGGAGCCATCGGAATTGCGTTGTGCCAATCGGTAACGCGCATACTCTTTGATTTTAGCCACTCCAAGGGTATCCGAAAAATAATACTTACGAATACTTAAGGAGTAACCCGCACCTTTAAGCGCAGCAACTTGTTGGAAAGGCAAATCCTCAGCTGCTCGTTCAATTAAAAAACTATCTGTATTGATTTCCTGAACACTGGTCCAGGAAAGGTTGATTTGATTGTCTGAAACCTGCTCTGCACCAAAGGCCAATAAGCGAAAAGGTAACGTTTGAAAATTTCCATCCAATCCTTGAGAATCGGCATAAAGAATTTGATTACCGTTTCCATTGTACTCAATTATACGAAAGAACAAGGTTTGATTGGGCGAAAGATTTGTAATGGTTAGCGCTGAGCCAGTGTCGTTATAAACTACATACACGCCGCTTGAAAGTGAATCTCCCTGCATCCAACTGGAAGAGGCATTGTACGAAATTCCATCTTGTGGATAGATTTGATTCAAGGGTGCAGCAGAAGCCAATACCAAACGTTTTGCACCTGTTCCTTTTTTCCAACTTAATTGAATATGCTGAGGACTCGAACTTACCAATTGAAGCTGGCTTGCCCCTTGCATGGGTTCAATAAGTTGGTTACTGATTAAACTAAAATTTTGAGCGCCCTGTTGCAAATTGTTTTTATGCGAAATGCGAAGGGTATAAATGCCCGGACTTAATCCGGTTTGATTGAGTTGCTCAACATTGTCTCTATAATTATCTCCTCGTATGGCGGGAGCTGCAGGAACATTTGGATTAAGCACATAAGGATAAACGCTTACTGAATTACCTTGTAGCAGGCGCATATCAAGGTCGTTAATCAACTTAAGGGTTGAATCATTATAAGCCGGTGCAGCAGTTGGCGCATGTGGATCTGTCCAACACAAACTCACTTTTAGGGTATCTGTTGAGGAGGTTACACGAAGCTTAAGTTGACGTTGTGTACCATTGATTAATGCGGATTCCTGAATTGGAGCATGCTTGTTTGCGATGAGAAAATTAGCAGCCTGATTCACATTGGGAACTCCCCAACCACAATCGTAATCCGGCCCCCAACTATTCGACTTACACGGCCTGGCGGAATGAATTAACAAGGCCTTTACCGAGGAATTCCACATCCAGCTTCCGGTTAGTTTTTGATGCAATTCCTGTAAGCCTAATGCAGAACCTGCAAGGGCTGGTGACGACATGGATGTTCCGCCCAAAAAGGCATAGGCTGAATCATGGGTGCTTGTTGGAGAATAAACCAAACCACTGGGAGCCACCAAATCCGGCTTTATCCGGCCATCATCAGTAGGACCACGACTGCTGTAACTAAAGGGGACCGCATCTTTAATACCTGAAAAAAATCCGGTATCAGTTTGGCAAGCACCAACCACCAAGGTATTTTTAGAATTGGAGAATGTTGCTAAACAATCATAAGGGCCAACAGAATCGCGGGTTGTGGTGGTTAAGGCCCAAGCTGAACCATTCCAATAATAATGAGGAGTTCCGGGTGCAACTCCTGAGCCGCGGTCATTTCCGGCGCTTTTAACCATCAAGTAATAAGGATTGGCAAATTGAACGCTGTCCCAAATTCTTGAACGATTATCGTAATAGCCAAATTTCCAATCCCGAAACTGGTTAATCGAACTATCCCCGTACCAATAGATTTGACCACCGATATTTTGCCAGGCAACAGTAGTTCCATAGGAATGATTGCTTACAAAAAGGGAAGCGGCATTGGCAATGATTTCATTGTTATCGTTTGTAAAATTCCAAGCCCTCAACTGGGCAGATGGAGCCATTCCTTTTGCGTCGGCCAAAACTCCGGATGCAACTAAATTGCCTGCAACTTGTGTACTGTGTGAACTCCAGGAAACAGAATCCATATTCCGAACTCTCCCTACAAATTCGCGGTGAGTGGTTCGAACTGCACCTCCATCCCACATGGCTAGCTTATCCAGATTGGCTCCTTGGATTTGAAGAGAAGGAAAGCCATTCCAAAGTTTATCGGTGCCAAGCATTTTCGCACTATTTAAGTTGGAATGCGTGCAGATATATTGAGGTTTACCAAAAAAATCAGGGCCCTCATATTCACAATAAGAGCCCTGATCAGTACTAAAAAAGGGAGGAGCGTCTTTTACTTCGTTTGATTGTGCCGAAAGCTTCAGCACCGCAAATAATGCAGCAAATAAGCTCCTGAATTGCATATTTATTTTTTGCCTAGCAGTTCTTTGATTTTCTCTTCCAGCATAAACTCATCACCCTCTACATAACCACTGTGACTGTAAACAATATTTCCATTTTGATCGAGAAGTAAAGTATGCGGAATTTGAACTATATTCATGGCTCGCTGAAAGTCCTGATTTACGTCCATAATGATATCATAATCCCAGCCTTGGCCATCTACATAAGGTTTTACCTTGCTCACGTTTCTGGCATTATCGGTGCAAACAGCAACCAATTCAAGGTTGTATTTGGTTTTCCATTCTTCGTACAATTCATTGATATTATTGAGTTCCTTTTTACAAGGCGAGCACCAGGTAGCCCAGAAGCTAACGATGATAATCTTTTTAGCCTTAGAATAATCGGACATGTTTTTGGGCTTACCGTTAACATCTTTCAATGCCAGGTCGGGTAAGGTTTGATTTGCATTTTGAGCAAAGGAGGAGGCAGCAATAAAGAGACAAACAAGCAGGATGCTTAACTTTTTCATGATATGGTTTCTAGAGGTTGAATAATCAGGGCTAATTTACACATTTCTAAATTCTGCAAAAGTCTTGCCAATCTTAAAAAAGATTTTTCAATAAAAATGAATTTTCAACATCAAATCTAAGAAGAAGACCCATACGAAAGCTAACAATTGTGGGAATCAAACCCTAAGTTTGAGGCATGAGCAATCGCATTCGTATTGGCATTTTCTTCGGGGGTAGTTCCCGAGAACGGGAAGTTTCATTTGCAGGTGGAAGAACAGTTTACGACAACCTTGATAAATCTTTGTTTGAGGCTGTGCCCCTATTTGTTGATAGTTACAATCAGATTATCCTCTTGGATTGGCAATACATTTACAAAGGTTCAATCCGTGATTTTTATCCGCCTGTTTCTTATTTAAAAGACAACAAATACGGAATTCAAGTATATGCAGAACATCTTGAGGAAGCTCATGCAGATCAAGGTCGGAAAATGGCTGGAAAATTGGGCAAGCTCCTGCAATTCTCAGAACTCCGAAATTATATAGACTTCGCGTTCCTTGCCCTTCACGGCAATTTTGGTGAGGATGGTACGATACAGGGATTGCTTGAATGGCATGGTATCCCCTACTCAGGCTCCGGTATTTTGCCAAGTGCTCTGGGCATGAATAAACGCATGCAAAAAGACCTAATGCTGGCTGCAGGAATGCAGGTTCCTGCTTATGCAAGCATTCACCGAAATGAACTTGGGCGTTTGAAAGAAATTCATGCCGAAATGCTTGCCAAACCAGGTCTTCCATTTGTTATTAAACCGGCTAATCAAGGCAGCTCAGTTGGTGTTTCAGTGATTAATAACAACTCATTTGAGGCATTTGAACAAGCCGTTCTCAGGGCATTCTTCATTCAAAAAATTAAAAAACAAGAATGGACTTCCTTAGATAAGAATGGCAAGTATTTATTCATTCAAAAACTAAGCGATGTAAAAGAAGGCATTGGCTTACCTGCTCGATGCGGACACACCACAATTACGCATCCGGATGCCTGCTGGGATTTTCTCGACAAGCAATTCAAAAAACAGAATGAAGTTGTACTGGAAAGTCTGGCAGCCGAAACAGAAGTGCTTGCCGAAGCTTTTATCGAAGGTCGGGAGTTCTCGTGCATTGTGTTACGCAAAGAAGATGGAAGCGCTGTGGCTTTGCCTCCTACAGAAATTGTGAAAGGCAAAGAAGTTTTTGATTACCGCAGTAAGTACCTCCCTGGTTTAAGCAGGAAAGTAACGCCAATCGACTTGGATGATGAAGGCATTCAAAAAATAAGGAAAGCCTGCGAGCACTTGTTTGTTCATTTTGGCTTTCATGTGTATGCCCGTATCGACGGCTTTTTGGCCAAAGATGGTCAACTATTTTTGAATGATCCGAATACCACTTCCGGCATGATGCCATCGTCTTTCTTTTTCCATCAGGCGGCCGAAATTGGTTTGAATCCATCACAGTTCTTAACTTATATCATCCGAACTTCGCTGGCAGAACGCATTGCAAGTATTGGTCAACATTCCGCTTTTGAAAAGTTGTTGCAGAAATTGGATGCTGAACTGAAACTTCAATCAAGCCGAAAAACCAAAAAGACCCGGGTGGCGGTGATGATGGGTGGCTATTCTACAGAACGTCATATCTCGGTGGAAAGTGGAAGAAACATTTATGAGAAGCTTGCCTCCTCCGAAAAATATGAACCTTTCCCGGTTTTTGTAACTGGCAATGACCAATCGCATTCGCTATACCTATTGCCTATTCATGTTATGTTGAAGGACAATGCCGATGATATTCGCGATAAAGTGATGCATTACCATCGGCCTCAAATCATGAATTCCATTGCTATGGAGTGTAGTGATATTCTTCACAAATACAGCAAGACCGAATTGTTTGAACCACGAGAAATCAGCTATGCCGAATTGAAGAAATTAGCGGATGCTGTATTCATTGCCCTTCATGGCAGACCGGGAGAAGATGGGACCATTCAAAAGGAACTGAACAAACTTAAAATTCCTTACAATGGCTCGGGTGTTGAAAGTTCGCAAATCACCATCAACAAATTTGAAACCAATGCCCTACTTCGAAAAAAAGGATTCTTGGTTGCCGACCATGCCTTGGTATTAGAAGAAGAGTGGAAAAAAAACAAAGACAAAGTAATTAAACATATTGAAGCAATTGGTTACCCCCTCATTGCCAAACCTGCCGATGATGGATGTAGCTCTGCGGTAAAGAAAATCAAAAACCGGGAACAGCTCATTGCCTTTGCGGATGGAGCCTTCAGACCAAGCCTTGAAATCAATGCAGAACTGGCAGAACGACTTGGATTAAAACCCAAAGAGGAATTTCCTAAGAAGCCCCATTTTTTGGTTGAGAAATTTGTAGAGAAAGAATATGCACACCATTTCCTGGAAGTTACCGGGGGAATGCTTACCAAGTTCAAAGGAGGCAAAATGGTGTTTGAAACCTTTGAGCCGAGTGAATCG
>Ga0209460_1000172_pt1 | contig 87687 bp, 55 predicted proteins | sample EBPBio132013_DNA_FD_185868 | JGI IMG/M metagenome (GOLD analysis project Ga0209460, IMG submission 185868) | Wastewater treatment Type I Accumulibacter community from EBPR Bioreactor in Madison, WI, USA - Reactor 2_5/13/2013_ DNA (SPAdes)... | ecosystem: Engineered > Bioreactor > EBPR >... | reverse complement strand
AGCTTCTGGAAAGATACGTCGCCGAGTTCCAGAACGCATCGATGTGCCTCAAGTACGCCAAGGTGCCGGTGGTCGCGGCCGTGCAGGGAATGGCCCTCGGTGGCGGCTGCGAGTTCCTGATGCACGCCGCCAGGCGCGTTATCGCGCTGGAGAGCTACATCGGTCTCGTCGAAGCGGGCGTCGGTCTGATCCCCGCTGGTGGCGGCTGCAAGGAGTTCGCCATCCGCGCCGCGCAATACGCCGCGAAGACCGGCGGCAACGATCCCTTCGAGTTCATCCAGCCGGTGTTCATGACCATCGCCATGGCGACGGTGTCGAAGAGCGGCGCACAGGCCAAGGAACTCGGCTTCGCCCTCGAAACGGACAAGATCGTCTTCAACACCAACGAACTGCTCTACGTCGCGCTGCGCGAAGCGCGCGGGTTGGCCGAAGGAGGCTACTACCCGCGCCTGTCGCCGCGCGCCATCAAGGTCGCCGGCCGTACCGGCATTGCCAACTGCGAGATGATGCTCGCCAACATGAAGGAAGGCGGCATGATTTCGGCGCATGACTACGCGGTCGCCAAGGCGGCGGCAACGGCGCTGTGCGGCGGTGACATCGAGACCGGATCCCTGGTCGATGAGCAGTGGTTGCTGAGCGTCGAGCGTAGACTCTTCGTCGAACTGCTGAAGAACCCGAAAACCCAGCAGCGTATCCAGCACATGCTGGAAACCGGCAAGCCGCTGCGTAACTGAGCGAGCAAGGAGAACAGATCATGAGCAAACAGATTCAGGACGCTTACATCGTTGCCGCGACGCGTTTGCCGGTCGGCCGGCGCAAGGGCATGTTGGGCCATGTTCGCCCGGACGACATGCTGGCGCACGCCATCCGCTCGGTGATGGCGCAGGCGCCTGGGCTCGACCCAGCGCTCGTCGAGGACGTCATCGTCGGTTGCGCAATGCCGGAGGCGGAGCAGGGGATGAACGTCGCCCGCATCGGCCTGCTGCTGGCCGGACTGCCGAACTCGGTGCCCGGCATCACCGTCAACCGCTTCTGCGCTTCCGGCGTGCAGGCGGTGGCGATGGCGGCCGACCGCATCCGCCTTGGCGAAGCCGATGTGATGATCGGCGCCGGCACCGAAACGATGTCGCTGATGAACCAGATCATGGGCAACAAGATCGCCCTGAACCCGGCCATCTTCGAGAAGGAAGAGAACTACTCGATCGCTTACGGGATGGGCATCACCGCCGAAAAGGTCGCCGCGCAGTGGAAGATCTCGCGCGAAGATCAGGATGCCTTCGCCGTCGCCTCGAACCAGAAAGCCTGTGCGGCGATCGCCGCCGGCCACTTCCGGGCCGAGATTTCGCCCTACGCCGTCAAGGCACACGTTCCCAACCTGCGTACCGGCGAAGTGATCGTCAAGGAGTACCTGGCGGAGAACGACGAGGGGCCACGTTCCGACAGCAGCCTCGAGGGACTTGCCCGGCTGCGGCCGGTTTTCGCTGCGCGCGGTTCGGTGACTGCCGGCAACAGTTCCCAGATGTCCGACGGTGCCGCCGCCGTGCTGGTCGTCTCGGAAAGAATCGTCAAGCAGTTCGAGCTCAAGCCGCTGGCCCGCTTTGCCGGTTTCTCGGTGGCCGGCGTGGCGCCCGAAATCATGGGCATCGGCCCGATCGAGGCGATTCCGCGCGTGCTCAAGCGGGCCGGAGTCAGGCAGGACGAGGTGGACTGGTTCGAACTCAATGAGGCCTTCGCCGCGCAGTCGCTGGCCGTGATGCGCACCCTCGACCTCGATCCCGCGAAAGTCAACCCGCTCGGCGGCGCGATCGCCCTGGGTCATCCGCTCGGTGCCACCGGCGCCATCCGGACCGCCACGCTGGTGCATGGGCTGCAGCGTACCGGACAACGTTACGGCATGGTGACCATGTGCATCGGCACCGGCATGGGGGCCGCCGGGCTGTTCGAAGCGATCCGCTAGATCGCTGCTGCCCTTCGCCCGATCCTCGTCCGGTTTCCGGACGAGGATTTTTTTCGTCCGGCCGCCGTGTGGTCGAGGCCCGGTCGATTCCTCGACGCACGGCGACGAGCCGGGTGCGATCGCCGACGCCGGCAAGACGGCTGTTGAGGCGGGGCAGGTGTCTGGCATAATGTCTCCCCGAGACAGTCACGAAGGCGCGCAATGGATATCGACCTGCTGAGCAGTCTGGGCTGGCGCGAAGGCTTGATCGCGATCATCGCACTCCTGGTGCTATACATCCTGGTCATGTTCTTGCGCATGCGGCGCCTGCAACGCGACCTGCGCGTGGCCGGCGTGTCGCCGCGCGTGGCGCAGTCGGCTGTCGCTGCCTATGCGGCGGCCCAGGATCCCGAGTCGATCCCCGCCGTCACGCCGGTGGAGCCGGTAGCGCCGGTGGCGGCCGCCGCCGTCGAGACCACCGCCCGGGTCGCTGCCGACGCGCCCGAGTTTCCCTGGAACGAGCCGCCGCCGGAGATTCCTGGGCAGGCGCTGATTGACGCGCTGCAACGGGAAGTCTATCAACTACGCTGCGAGGTGGACGAATTGCGCGGCGAAGTCCTGGCGGCGCGCGAGGATTTTCGGCGCCAGTTGGTGCAGACGGAGGGCGCTGCGCTGGAGGCCAGCTCGCCGGTGTACAACGGCGCGATGCAGATGGCGGTTCAGGGGCACGACGCGACCACCATCGCCCATCACTGCGGCATTGCGCGGGCTGAGGCGGACCTGGTCGTTGCGCTCGCACGCAGTCGCAACGAGGGCATCTGAGAGGAAAGCGCGGGGAGGTCATGGTAACCCGACAGGCAGGCAAGGCGCCGCCGCCGCCACCGCTCGCACAGTCGGCTCCAGCACCCATCGCGGGCGTTGGCGACACTGGCCCGTCCGACCTCAAGCGCCAGTTGCTTTGGCGAATGGGTCTTGCCGGGCTGATGATCCTGGCCTTGCTGGCGGCGCTGGCGGTGTTCGACGCGGTAAACTCGCCCGATGAGCCGGTGGCACCTCAGTTCAGCGAACCCGTTCCGGTCAGAAAGCGGGAACTGGTGCAGGCGCTGACGCCCGCCGCAGCACCTGCCGAAGCACCTGCTGAGGCACCCGCGGCCGTCCCGGTGCCGGCGGAGCCGGAAGCGAGTGCTGCGCCGCTTGACCGATCGCGAACGGCCGTCGCCCTGGTGCCGCGTTCCGAAGGCATCGCTAGGCCAGTGCCGCCGCCGCCCGCGGCAGCGTCGCCGAAGGCGCCCGCCGGCGGCGGCGTTCCCGCGGCAGGCGACGCGTCGCCGGCAGCGCCGCGTCCGGCGACCGGTTATGCCTGGCAATCGAGCGTCTTCCCGGACCTCGCGCGAGCCGAGGAAGTGCAAGCGAAGCTGGCGCAGGAAGGTATTCCCGCCTCGGTCGAGACGCGCTTGCGGGTGGGGCCGTTTCGGAGTCGCGCGGAAGCCGAGGCGGCGCGCCGCAAGCTGAAAGCACTGGGGCTCGACGCCCTGACGCTGGTGGGTCCGGGCGGCAAGCCCTGATCGATCAGCCGCCGTTGGCCGGCGTCTGCCGGCGCAGCCGCCGCGCGAAAACCGTCATCTCCTTGGCCGCCTGGATATCGCCCTTCGCTTCGGCGACGACGATTCCCTGCGCGTAGGCGGCGAGTGCTTCGGTGATTCGGCCGCTCTCGGCGAGGGCTTTGCCGAGCAGCTTCCAGGCCGCCGAATAGCCCGCGTCGCGGTCGACCGCTGCCCGCAGATGACTGGCGGCGACGGCGGCGTTGCCGGCCTTCAGATACTCGTTGCCGAGTGAATAGCGCAGCAGGGCCCCGTCGCGCGGGCCGCCGAGCAGTTTTTCCAGGTTGGCGATGATCGCGGTCGTCATTTACTATCTCCCGTTTCAACCCCATTGTAGAGGACAGCACCATGGCCAGAACGATCATTTCAAGCACCCTGGCGCCAGCGGCAATCGGCACCTATTCGCAGGCCGTCAAGGTGGGCGATACCGTCTATCTTTCCGGGCAGATCGGCCTCGACCCGACGAACATGCAACTCGCCGAGGGAATCGATGCGCAGATCGTGCGTGTCTTCGACAACCTCAAGGCGGTGGCGGAAGCCGCTGGCGGCTCCCTGGCGGATGTCGTCAAACTCAACGTCTTTCTTACCGACCTGGCGCATTTCAAGACGGTCAACGAGGTCATGGGCTGCTACTTCTCCGAGCCCTTCCCGGCGCGCGCCGCGGTCGGGGTCGCGAGCCTGCCGCGCGACGCGCTGGTCGAGGCCGACGCGGTGATGGTGGTCGGCGGCTGATGCCGACGGCGGACGAGATCGACGCGCCGCCGGCGATCAGGAGCAGGTTGCGCAAGCTCGGTATCGAACGGCCGGACGACCTCGTCCTCCATCTTCCCCTGCGCTACGAGGACGAGACGCGCGTCACGCCGATCGCCGATGCGCCCGTCGGCTGGCCGGTGCAGGTCGAAGCGGTGGTTCTCGACGTCTCGCTCCGGCAGGCGCCTCGACGTCAGCTTGTGGCACGCGTCAGTGACGCCGGCGGCGAAGGCAGCACGCTCTTTCTGCGCTTCCTGAGTTTCTACGGCAGCCAGAAGAGCGGCCTGGAGGCAGCGCGCGACGCCGGGCGCCGGCTGCGCATCTTCGGCGAGATACGCGACGGCTTCCTCGGCCGCGAGATGGTGCACCCGCGCTACCGTTTCCTGTCCGACGACAGGAACGAGGGCGAGAACGACGTCGACGCGCTGCCGCCGTCGCTGACGCCGGTCTACCCGAGCACCGCCGGCTTGGCGCAGGGCACCCTGCGTCGCCTGATCGCGCGCGCGCTACGGGTTGCCGATCTGGCCGAGTTTCTGGCAGACGGCTGGCGCGAGCAGCACGCGCTGCCATCGTTGCCGGCGGCGGTCGCGTTTCTGCACTCGCCGCCGCCGGCCGTCGAGGAATCGGCGCTGCAGGCGCGCGCGCATCCGGCCTGGCGGCGAATCAAGTTCGACGAGTTGTTGGCGCAGCAACTGGCGCTGCGTCGCCTCTCGCTGGCGCGCCGGCGTCAGGGCGCGCCGGTGCTCGCCGTAGCCGGCGAACTCGCCCGTCGGCTGCAGGCGGCGCTGCCGTTTGCCCTGACCGGCGCCCAGCGGCGGGTCGCCGCCGAGATCGCCGCCGACCTCGAGCAAGCGCACCCGATGCAGCGGCTGCTGCAGGGCGACGTCGGTTGCGGCAAGACGATCGTCGCCGCTCTGGCCGCCTGCCAGGCAATCGAGGCCGGCTATCAGACGGCCTTCATGGCGCCGACGGAGATCCTCGCCGAGCAGCACTACAGCAAGCTGCGCGCTTGGCTCGAGCCGCTCGGCATCGAAGTAAGCTGGCTGGCCGGCAGTCTCGGCGGCAAAGCCAGGCAGGCGAAGCGGCAACAGGTCGCTACCAGCGCGCAACTGGTCGTCGGCACGCACGCACTGATCCAGGAAAGCATCGATTTCGCCCGTCTCGGCTTGGCGATCGTCGACGAGCAGCATCGCTTCGGCGTCGTGCAGCGCCTCGAATTGCGACGCAAGGGCGTGAATCCGCACCAATTGATGATGTCGGCGACGCCGATCCCGCGCACCCTGGCGATGAGCTACTACGCCGACCTCGACGTCTCGGTGATCGACGAACTGCCGCCGGGTCGCTCGCCGGTGAAGACCCGGTTGTTCTCGGACACGCGCCGGGCCGAAGTCATTGCGGCGGTACGCGCCGTCGTCGCTGGCGGCCGCCAGGCCTACTGGGTCTGCCCGCTGGTCGAGGAATCCGCGAAGCTCGAACTGCAGGCGGCACTCGACACCTGGGCTGCACTCACCGCCGAACTGAGCGATCTGCGCGTCGGTCTCGTCCATGGCCGCCTCAAGGGCGACGAGAAAGCAAGCGTGATGGCCGCTTTCGTCGCCGGCGAGATCGACGTGCTGGTGGCGACGACGGTCATCGAAGTCGGCGTCGACGTGGCCAACGCCAGCCTGATGGTCATCGAGCACGCCGAGCGCTTCGGCCTGTCGCAGCTTCACCAGTTGCGTGGGCGCGTCGGTCGTGGCGCCCAGGAGTCGGTTTGCGTGCTGCTCTACCAGCAACCGCTGTCACGGACCGCACGGGCGCGGCTGAAGATCATCTTCGAGCACACGGACGGCTTCGAGATCGCCAGACAGGACCTGCGCCTGCGTGGCCCCGGCGAGTTCATCGGCAGCCGCCAGTCGGGCGTGCCGCTGCTGCGCTACGCCGACCTCGAAACCGATGCCGACCTCGTCGAGCTGGCGCAGCAGATGGCGGCGCAGTGGCTACGTAACGATCCGGAACGCGTCGGGCGTCACCTGCGGCGGTGGTTCGGCCAGCGCGAGGAGTTGCTCAGAGCCTGAGGCCCGGCGAACTCAGGCGACGCGAAAATAGGCTACCGCTTCGCGTAGCTGGTTGGCGAGTTGCTTGAGTTCGACCACCGAGGCGGCGTTGCCGCGCATCGTCGCCGTCGTTTCCTCGGTCATCGACGCGATGTGCTGGACATGGCGCGCGACGTCGTTGGCGACGGTGGCCTGCTCTCGGGTCGCCATCGCCACCTCATGCACGCGCTCGCTCGACTCCTGCGCTTGCCGGTGGATCTCCGCGAGCACGCTGCTCGCCGCACGTGCCTTGTCGAGGCTCAGGGTGACTTGCGGGGCGGCCTCCGCCATCGCCTCGACCGCCATTTCGGTATCCGCCTGGACGCTGACGACCATGGCGGCGATTTCGTTGGTGGCCTTGCTCGTACGTTCGGCGAGTTTGCGCACTTCGTCGGCGACGACGGCAAATCCCCGACCCTGTTCGCCGGCGCGCGCCGCCTCGATGGCCGCGTTCAAGGCCAGCAGATTGGTCTGTTCGGCAATCTCCTTGATCACGCCGGCGATGCCACCGATATCCCGCGAACGCGTCGCCAGTTGCCCGATCTGCTCCGAAGAGCGGGCGACGATCGCCGAGATCTTCTCGATCTCGTCGGCGGAAGCGCTGACCAGCACTCGTCCCTGCTCGGCGCTGGTCGCGGCAGCGCTCGAGTTCTCGCCGGTGGCGTGCGCGTTCTGCGCCACCTCGTTGATGCTCACCGTTAGTTCCTCGATCGAAGCGGCGCTTGCCGACGTCGAGTTGGCCTGCTCTTCGGCAGCGCGGCTGGTTTCGTCTGTCGCCACGGAAATCTGACCCGCTCTGCTGGCCAGCGCGTGCGCGAGGCGGTCGATCTCGGCGATCATGTCGCGCAGACGATTCTGCATCTGGGCGATCGACTGCATCAGGCTACCGCTGGCCAGTCGATCGACGTCCAGTGCCTGACTCAGATCGCCGGCGGCGATACGCTGGGCGATCGCCGATGCGTCGGCGGGTTCGCCGCCGAGTTGGCGCAGCACGCTGCGGCCGATCACGAAGGACACGCCGGCGAGGACCGCGACGACCAGCATGATGATGAGCAGCGAGTTGATCGCCTCACGGCGGAAAGCCTTGTCCACGTCGTCGACATAGATTCCCGTTGAGTACACCCAGCCCCAGGGCTTGAACTGGGCAGCATAGCTGATTTTCGCCAGCGGTTTGTCGCTGCCTGGCTTGGCGAAGGCGTAGTCGACGGAGCCGCCGCGCTCGCTGGCCAGCGCAGTACGTACCAGTTCCTGAATCAGCAGTTTGCCGCTCGGATCGCGCATCTCGGCACCACTCTTGCCCTCCAGCTCGGGCTTGGCCGGGTGCATCACGAAGTGGTGTTGCGTATCGAGGATGAAGAAGTACTCGCCGCCGCTATAGCGCATCTGCCGCAAGGTCTCGGCCGCGTGCTTCTTCGCTTCGTCCTCGCTCAGCGCACCGCTCTTCGCGAGATCGTGAAAGCGCGCGATGACGCCACCGGCGATCTCGACGAGGACTTGCGTCTTGTCCTTTCGGTCCTCCAGCATGCTGTTGCGCATGTCGTTGAGCGAGTCGAGGCCGAGCACGATGAGACCGAGGACGGCTACTGTGGACAGCATCACCAGACGCGCCTTGATGGACCATTCACGTACCTGCATATTCGTTCTCCGTTGGGGTGGTCATGGGTGTCGCTGACACGCGGTCTCGGCGTACATACCCCGAACGGCACGGATACCTGGCGACTCCAGACATACTTCGCTCCATGTTCCCGTGGTCGCATTGCGCAGGACAACGCGATACCGGATGTCACAAGCGAGGCAGTTTATTGGGCCCCGGCGGTAGGCTGACGGCATCGTTTGGGTGGCGGACACCCTACGATCGAGGAGATGCTAACACGCGCGAACATGCTCGCCAAGCGGACATCTGTCGGTACCCGATAACCAGCCGTGGTGCAGCGACAGTTCAGTGCTTGCCAAGACGGCTTCACCGGCCGGGCCTGAGAGTTTGTTCAGGAGCGCCGCGACGGATCGCCTTCGACGATGGACCTTGCCAGATCCTCGATCTTCCGACGTTCGCTGCGCGCTTGCCGGCGCAGGCGCTCGAAGGCGGCTGGCTGATCAAGCGCCTGGACGCGCATGAGTATCCCGACCGCGGTCCCGATGATGCGGTTGCTCGCGAGTGCGGACTGCAGGCCGCTGATCTCCCGCGAGCGGGCAAGCGCGGCACGTAGCGTCGGCACCATGGCCTCGACGCTGAGCGGCTTGATGAGGTAGCCAAGCGCACCCATTTCCACCGCCTGGCGAACCAGTGGTTCGTCGTCATGGGCGGAGAAAAACAGGAAGGGGACCGGTGTTTCATGGCGCAAGCGGCGCGCCAGTTCCAGACCATCGAGTCCGGGCATACGGATATCGAGCAACGCCAGATCGGGCGCTTCGCTTGCGCACAGATCAAGCGCCTGGCTGCCGTCCTCCGCCTCGATCACTTCGAAACCGCTCTCCCGAAGACCTTCGCCGAGGGTGAGCAGAACCACACGATCATCGTCGGCAATGAGAATCTTGCTCATCGGTAGCCGGGCTCCTCTCGGCGGAGATCGACAACTACGGGCGTCGATAGCGTCAGACTGGTCAACATCCAGTCAGTGGCCTCCTGGCGGTAGACCAGTTGCGCTCCACGACGTGGCAACAGCGAACGGACCAGACGCAGGCCGGTACCAAGACCCTGCCCGCTGTCGATGTCGAATTCGGAGGTGCTTTGCAGCGCATTCCGTATGACCAGTTCGGCGCCAAACCGACTCGTGCTCAGCGATACCATCGGACAGTGGCCAGCGGGCGAATGCTTGACTGCATTGAGGACAAGTTCGTTGATGACCAGAGCAACAGGAATTGCTTCGCGGCCTTCCATCCGGAGCGGCTCGCCTTGCTCGGCTGGTGGGTGAAAGAGCACCGCCCGTTGCGTGAGGCCGGCAACCGTGTGGCAGATATCCTGCACGCTGGCGCACAAGCGGACGGTTTCATCGGCGTTGGTGCTCTGGATGCCATGCGCACCGGCAATTGCGCTGACTTGGCCAATGGCCGCTTCGAGCCGCGGATTCAGCTCGACAAACCTGCCCAACTCGCGCCGCAACAGGCCGGCGACGCTCTGCAGATTGTTCTTGATGCGGTGATGCATCTCTCTGACCAGAGCATCGCGCTGCTCCGCCAGTTCCGCTCGCCGCCGCTCCTCGTCCTCGCGAAGTTGGCTGATATCGGTGAATGCCAACCAGATCTCCGCCCTGCCGCCGGCGGTTTGCTCGCAGCGGCAATCCAGACGGGCATGGAAGAGGTGCCCGTGGGCGTCGCACATCGCCAGTTCGCACCCTTGGCGAGATGTCTCGCGGCGGATGCCGCTGCTTAGCTGATGCCAGCAGTCGAGGTCTTTGGCCGCGACAAAACGCTCGAAGCGACTCCCCAGCAACCGCTTGCGCTCGACTCCCAGCAAGCTCGCCGCAGTCAGGTTGACCTCGGCGATGAGGCCGTCGTCGGCAAGTGTCAGGTAGCCGACGGGGGCCAACTCGTAGAGCGCCGCATAGCGGTCGCGCGAAACATCGAGGGCGGCCTGGGTCTGGAGCACGGTCTGGTTCTAAATTTCCATCACGACCCGTGGCGCCGGGAGTGTGCGGCGCAGGCTCTTGGCCAAGTCTGCCGGCGACTTCCTCAGTGGCGCGTCGGCGAGTGGCGCCTTGCCGGTCACACGTGGCTCTTGGTCGTGCAATTTGTTCTGGTCAGTCGGCAGAGCATGAGGGTTGTCGCTGATTCCATTATAGGACCTCTTGGCCCTTTCCGCGGCCGACAGCACGAATTCCGCCACCGCGATCGACGCCGTTCCAAGGTGTCGCAAAGCGATGCCGAACGAAGAGAGCGGACTTGACATGAGCGAGCAGAGGGAAAACACGCCGTCTGATCCGGACGACTTGCGGGCGCCCTGGAGCAACTCAAGAGAAAGGCCTTCGACGTCATTCTCTGTCACAGCGGAGCGCATGCAAGCGGCGCCACGCGGGCCGGCTCGACCCAGCGCGCAGCAAGGTCTTGCGTACGCGCTGACCAGCTCCGTAGTTCTACCGATTGGCGCGTAGTTTTCCGGATTGCGGGACGGCGATTGCCCGGCTAATGTTCAGCGTGCCCAAGTTGTGGCCGGAGCCCCGGCGGTACGACGCAAACTTTCTGTGCGGCATCGTCCCGGTTCCAGCAGGGCGCAGATCTCTTGTCGTGGCGACGCGAGTTCTGCAAAGCTCCAATGTTCGCCACCGTCCTGCAGCAGTACAAGCGGAGTACCAGCATGAAAGTACCGAAAATCCTCCCGTGGATAGCCCATCGGGCCGGTATAAGTGAAGACCGTGCGCTCGAGTTGTGGCGCCGCGCCGGGAGAGAAGCGGAAACGTCGACCAGCGACTGCGACAGTTCGGACTACTATGGCCGGGCCATCGCTCGCCTTGTTGACCTGGCGGAAAGCGAGGGCAAGCAGAGCATCGTCCAAGGCACGGTCGGCGGCGAGACACGTCTTTCCTGGCTGTGGCGCCACCAGAACCGGATCTCGAAAAGTCACCTGCTTGCTGTCCAGAACATCGGCAGGCTGTGGCAGGCGAACTTGAATGACTTCCTCGGCGTCCACCGGCACGCCCGATGAACGGCCGGGCTCCCTGGTCGCTGGCGACGCCGACATCGCCATCCATCAGTCGCGCCAGATTCCACGGTTGCGGCATCGACGGCGTCTTCGAACCGGCATTCGCCCCTGCCTTTGTCGCGCCGACTTCTCCGACAATTCGGACGACGCCATTTTCGCCAAGGACCCGAGGGGCCGCTACCTGCTTTCAAACCCGGCCGCCAGCCGCTTTGTCGGGTAGAGATGATGATGGCTATCGCCGCGCGCAGGCCGGGGATGCGATCAGGAAAGACGAGGATCGCTTCGTGCGCGCCGACGGTGGCGTGCAGTGGCTGCGCGGGGAATGCGCCCATGGCAGGAACCGGACGGCGCGCTCCTCGGCTACCGCGGGCTGGACCACGAAGTGTCACCGCGAAGTGTCACCGCGAAGAAGGCGGACGAGAAGGCGCTGCGCGATGCCCACGAGCGCCTGCGCACCCTGATCGACGCCCGTTGCCCGAGGGGATCTGGCTGAAGGACACGAATGACGGCTATCTGACCTGCAAGCGCCGCTTTGAGACCTTTCTCGGCGCCAGCGAAGCAGAAATCGCCGGCAAGACCGACTACGACTTCGTACCAAGGGAACTGGCCGCCATCGGGGCAGGAGGGACTCGATATGAAGAAGACGATCAACGTCCTGTCGCAGGAGCTCGGCCGAGTACGACCCCATCCGCCGGCCTTCGTGAAGGGCGAGGACGGGAAAGACGCATCATGAGTTCGCGCGCGTCTGCCTCACGCCCTGCCATTGCTCTTCCTTGCCGCCGGCGTGCAGTGGGTGGACGCTCCGGGATACCTGGATCAGTGCAGGCAAGCGGCGCCATGCGTGCCGCTCGACCCAGCGTACAGCAAGGTCTTGCGCACGTACTGGCCGGCTGCGTAGTTCTACCGAGCAGCGGGTAGTTTCCCGGATTGCGGGACAGCGATTACCCAGCTAGTCTTCAGCGTGTCGAGGTTGTCGTCTGAGCCCCGACGGTACGACGCAAGAATCTCCATGCGACATCGGTGCAGTTCAAGGAGCGCGCAGATCTCTTGTCGTGGCGATGTGAGCCGTGCGACACCCAGCATGTTCGCCGCCGACTTCCCGCAGTACTTGAGGAGAACCAGCATGAAGGCACCGAAAATCCTCCCGTGGATTGCTCACCGGGCCGGTATCATTGACGACCTTGCGCTCGCGCTCGATCTGTGGCGCCGTGCAGGGACAGAAACGGAAATGTCGACTGCCGACTACGACAGTTCGGACTATTCTGGCCGGGCCATCGCTCGCCTGCTTGACCTGGCGGAAAGCGAGGGCAAGCAGAGCGTCGTGCATGCCACGGTCGTCGGCGAGAGAGTTTTTCCCAGCTTGTGGCACCACCAGAACCGGATCTCGCAAAATCACCCGCTTGCCGTGTAGGGCATCCTCAGGCTGTGACAAGCGAACTTGATGACTTCCCCGGCGTCCACTGGCGCACTGGATGGACTGCCAGCGCGCAACTCGGCAGTCAACGTCACGCTGAGTGCGCCGTCCGTCCTTGAAACTCCGTTGCCATGGCCATCCAGACCTCTTGCAGCGACAAAAACATCCTCATCCTTGACGACCTGCCCGAAATGCGCAGCTCTTTGCGTAGCCAGGTGGGCAGCCTGGGCTGCGAAAACGTCTCGGTCAGCAGCACTGTCAAGGACGCACTCGAGCAACTCAGGAGCAAGTCCGTCGATGTGATTCTTTGTGACTACTACCTGGCGGGCGGCACCGACGGGCAACAGTTCCTGGAGTTTCTGCGCACCCGCGAAATCATCGGCCGGGGTGTTCTGTTCGTTATGATCACCGCCGAGAAAGGCTACGAGAGCGTGGTCACCGCGGCCGAATGCCTGCCCGACGACTACCTGCTCAAGCCCTTTACCGCCGACACCCTGAAGATGCGTCTCGAGCGTCTGCTCGAGAAGAAGAAACGGTTGGCCAGAGTCGATCAGATGCAGGACCAGGGCAACTGGAGCGAGGTGCTGGCCGCCTGCAATGAAATCATCGCCGCCAAGGATCGTTACCTCATTGACGCCATGCGCATCAAGGGCAGCGCCCTGCTGCAGGCTGGCCAAGCCGGATCCGCCATCGACTTCTACCAGCAGGTGCTGCGCATGCGCCCGCTGCCCTGGGCCAAGCTGGGCCTGGCGCGCGCGCTGAATCAAGCTGGCGATGCGGCGCGTTGCAAGGAGGCCCTGAACGAGCTGATTGCCGAATCGCCGAAGTTGATGGCCGCTTATGACCTGCTTGGCAAGGTACACCTGGCGGCCGGCGACACCGATGCGGCGATGGCCGTCCTCGATAGCGCCTGCGTGCTCTCGCCCAGGTCGCTGGCGCGGCATCGAGCGATCGCCACGGTCGCTGAAGAAAAAGGGGACTTTTCTCGCGTTGAGCAGGCGCTGGGCCAGGTCATCAAGAGAACCCGCAATTCGCCGCTGCGGGAAACCGGCGACTTCGCCCGGCTGGGCAACGCGCTGACCGAAATGGGCGAACCCGCCAAAGCAGTCGCCTTGCTCGAGGAAGCGCGTACGACCTTCCGGGAAGATGCCAACAATCCCCTGCTCGCAGCCGTCGAGGCCGTCGCCCAGCAAAAGGCGGGCAACCCGGAGAAAGCCGAGGCCGCTCTGGCGCGCGCCCTGCAGGGCGATTCGTCGAAACTCCCTGAGGCGGTGGCGATGGCCGTTGCCCGGGCCTGTCTGGCGACCGGTCAGCAGGCGGCGGCGCAGGGCATTCTGAAAAACATGGTACAGAGCAATCCGGAATCGAAGGAACTGCACGCTCGCATCGAGACGGTGATGCGCGAAAACGGCGCGCCCGATCTGGCCGACCAACTGATCCGCGAAAGCATTCGTGAAATCATCCAGCTCAACAACGAGGCCGTGCGGCGCGCCAAGGCCGGTGAACTGGCCGTCGCGGCCGCGATGCTCAGCGAGGCGGCGCATCGTCTGCCGGGCAACATGCAAGTGGTGTCCAACGCCGCCTCGGCACTTTTGTTCGACGTGTTCACCAATGGTCTCGACGCCGCCAAGCTGCGCACGGCACAAACGTTTCAGCAAGCCGTCGTGGCGCAGAGTCCAACGCATCCCAAGTTGGCCGAACTGGCCGAACTGATGAAGAGGATTCGCAGCAAGTACGCGCAGGCAAGCAAATAGTGGAATTCGTCGACCTCGCCGCCTTCGCCATTCACGATGTCAAGAACCGGCTGGCCGTGCTGGCCAGCCGGGCCGACGCCAAGGGCGATGGCGAAACCCTGCGCGGCATCCTCGAAGCGGCGGCGACCCTGACGCGCCTGCTGGCCTGGTACAAGGCCGAGAAAGGCAGTCTGGCCATCGATGTGGCCGCGCGCACGCCGGCCGACCTGCTCCATGAACTGGCCCTGGAAATCGGCAAGCAGACTTCGCTGAGCGTGCGCGCCGAACTCGGTAGCGCGCCCACGCTCTGGTTCTATGACGAAGCTCTGGTGCGGATGGTGCTCCTCAATGCCCTCTACAACGCCTTGCGCCATGCCCGCAGGCAGGTGCTGATGGCGGCGCGCGTGCTTGATGGCTGGCTGGAATTCAGTGTGCGCGACGACGGTCCCGGTTATCCTGCGGCCATGCTTGGCGAGGCGGTCGCCATGCAGCCGCTGAGCAGTGAAGGCACCGGCCTTGGTCTTCACCTCGCCGGCCGGGTGGCTGCCCTGCATGAGCACGGCGGCCAGCGCGGCTATCTGCACCTGGCCAACGACGGCGGCGCCGTGTTTCGCCTGCTGCTGCCGCAATGACTCGCCGCCACGCCGAGTCAGAAATCTCGATGGCGCTTGCTCGCTGCAGTGGTCGTGGTGGACTCGTGACGCCGCGACGCGAGCCATCCTTGTTCGTCACAGTCCTCCGGTAGCCCGTTACCTGCTTGCCGTGCAGGATGTCCTCAGGCTGTGGCAAGCGAACTTGAATGACTTCGTCGGCGTCCATCGGCACGCCCGATGAACGGCCGGGGATCGCGATGATTCACCGCGCGCTCAGGCTCCGTCGAGCCAGGCGAGCAGTCCCGCGAACAAGCTGGCGGCGACGATCGGCTTGGCGAGATGATCGTTCATTCCCGCCGCCAGGCAGCGCTCCTTGTCCTCGACGAAGGCGTTCGCGGTCATCGCCACAATCGGTAACTGCGCGTGTCCGGCGAGCGCGCGGATGATCCGCGTCGCTTCCAGCCCGCCCATCTTCGGCATGGCAATGTCCATGAGGATCAGGTCGTAGGCGTTGCGCCTGGCCAGCTCGACGGCCTGTAATCCGTCCTCTGCCAGCTCGACCGTCAGGCCGGCATGCTCCAGCAAGGCTCTCGCCACGTCGCGCGAGCGCGCGTCGTCGTCGGCCAGCAGGACGCGGCGGCCGCGATGGCGGCTGCGGAGCAGCTCTTCGGCGGCCAGCGCCCTGTCTGTCGCGACGCGCGTGGGCCGGCCGCCCACCCCGGCTTTACGGAGGTGAACCTCACACCAGAACACACTGCCGGTCCCGGGTTCGCTGACGACGCCGATATCGCCATCCATCAGTTGCGCCAGATGTTTGCTGATCGCCAGTCCCAGGCCCGTTCCACCGTAGTTCCGCGTGGTCGAACTGTCTGCCTGCTCGAACGGCCTGAACAGTCGCTCCTGATCGTCTGCGGCAATGCCGATGCCGGAATCCTTTACTTCGAAGCGGATCCGGACATCCTCTGCCGTCTCTTCGCTGAGCGAGACGTGAATGGCAACCGACCCCTGCGGCGTGAACTTGATGGCGTTGCTGGTCAGGTTGAGCAGTATCTGTCCGAGGCGAAGTGAATCGCCAAGGACGCTCAAGGAGGCAAGATTCTCGGGGCCCTCCACCGCAAAGGCGATGCCCTTGGCGCTCGCTACCGGCTCCGAGAGCGTCTGTACCTCGTTCAGGATTTCTGCCAGCGAGAACCGACGGAATTCCAGACAGATCTGGTTGGCTTCGATCCGCGACATGTCCAGCGCATCGTTGAGGATTGCCAGGAGCCGGTTTGCAGAATCCAGTGCCTTTTCGAGGTAGTCCCGGGTCTTGGCATCGCTCGTCCGGCGAGACGCCAGCTCGATCATTCCCATGATGCCGGTCATCGGCGTGCGCAGTTCATGGCTCATATTGGCAAGGAACATGCTCTTGGCGCGGCTGCCTGCTTCGGCGGCGTCTCTGGCCGCCGCCAGTTCGGCGGTACGCGACAGAACCAGTTCTTCGAGGTGATGGCGGTGCAGCTCGATTTCCGCCTCGGCCGCCTTGCGCGCGCTGATGTCGGTCAGCGCAACACGTATGACCAGGCGACTTCCAGCCGCGTCAAACGCCGAACCGTCTGTCCTGCGCAGCAGGTACTCCTGGGGTGCGCCGATACTCTGACGAAGGCTGTCCACCTGTGCATGAAAGAATGTGCCGTCACCACGTCGCAACGCCAACTCGGCCGTCACCTGCCCGTCATGTTCCTTGGCTCTCAGGAAATGCCGCGTCCAGCGATCCTGTTCGGCGGGACTGACGAAGGCCGCAAAGCGCTTGCGCAGGATGTTCTTGCGCTCAACGCCCAGCAGGCTGCTACCGGTGAGATTGATGCGGGCGATCAGGCCGTCTGCGGTGAGGCTGAGATAGCCGACAGGAGCGAATTCGTAGAGATCGACATAGCGATCGCGAGATTCTTCGAGGGCAATCTGCGTCTGGCGGAGGGCCTCGTTCTGCATCTCCAGTTCGATCTGGTGCACCTTGAGTTCATGCAGGACTTCTGCGGGTGCGCGGGGGGGATCGGCCAGCGGCGCGTCGGCAAGCTGGGCCTCGGCTTCCAGCCTCAAGCGTGGATCAGGCGGCTTCGTCTGGCTGCCAAGAGTCATGGGCTTTCCTGTACCTCGATCGCTGCCATCAGTGGTCCGATCAAGTCGGCCTTCTCGGTTGTCTCGGCGGCGTGGCTGGCGCTCAGGTCGAGCGTTGCACCGACCAGACCGGTCACCCGCCCGGTGCTGTCGGCGATGGTGACGGCGCGCGAGTGCATCTGCCTGGCCGTGCCATCCGGGCGCATGACCCGATAGACGACGTCATAGGGAGTCTGCGTCGCGATGGCCTTATGCATCACCGCCGCCACCCGTTCCCGATCCTCCGGACTGATGATCGCCAGAGCGTCCGCAAGCGACATCGGCGTAGTGACCGGCGGCAGACCGAAGAGACTGAACATCTCGACCGACCAGCGCACGCGACCGGTTGCCACGTCGAGGTCCCAACTGCCCAGATGGGCAATCTCCTGTGCCGTCGCCAGTTGTGCCTCACTGCGTCGCACGCTCTCGCTGACGAGCTTGAAGTCGGTCACCTCGGTGAAGGTCAGTACCGCCCCTTCAATGACATGGTCCAGTGTCCGGTAGGGCTGGATGCGCGCCAGATACCACGCTCCGGCGGTCGTGCGAACTTCACGCTCGCAGGGGATCAATGTATCGAGTACCTTCCGGATCTCGTCCAGCAGGTCGCCACCTTCGATATTCGACTTGATATCGCCCAACGGACGGCCGATGTCGGCAGGAATCAGGCGATAAATCTTGAGGGCTTCGCGCGTGTAACGCCGGATGACCAGTTGGTGGTCGAGGAACAGGGTCCCGACATTGACACTGTCGAGCAGGTTCTTCATGTCGTTTCGTATGCTGCTCAGCTGTTCGATCCTGGCATTGAGCTCGGCGTTTACCGTCAGCATCTCTTCATTGAGCGACTGCAATTCCTCCTTGGATGTCTCCAGCTCCTCGTTGGCGGACTGCAGTTCCTCGTTGGTGGACTGCAACTCCTCGTTGCTCGATTGCAGTTCCTCGTTGAACTCTTGCTGCTCCTCGATGGTGGCTTGCAGGCTTTCCTTGGCGCAGGCCAGTTCGCGCTCGAGTTGCGCGATGCGCTCCGTGGGGGCCGGCATCGCCCGGCGCTCGACATTCACAGGTGGGGCGGCGGCGCCTGATTCGACCACCTCCTGGAAGCTCAGCAGCAGCAAGTTCTTGCCTCCTGCCGGGTCAGCGAGCTGGCCCGGCAGGAGGCGCACGCTGAGGTTCACCGTGGATAGGCCGTCGCTGGTTGTCACCAACACGTCCTGATTGAGCGTCGGGGTGCCCTGCGCCGCACTGGCCAGTGCGGCGCGCAGTGCGTTATCGAGGCCCGGGCGCGCCATGTCAACCACCTTCGTCGTCACCGGGCCGGGCGCCGGACGCAGGTACCTGCCGGTGTCACCATGGACATAGAGGATGTTGCCTTGGCCGTCGGTCGTCACCGAGGCCGGGGCGTAGGCCTGGAGCAGCGCACGATTGCTCATCGCGACAATGCTGCTGGTCTTCGATTTGTCGCTTGCCGACGCCTCGGCCGTTCGGCCAGGCTTGCTGGACGCCCAACTCAAGTCACCGGCAGTGCGGGGCACGATCGCCGAGGGCGCGTGCCTGGCCCGGTAGAACTTCCACTTGTGGTCGAGCGCCGAAAACAACTCGGTGCGCTTGGTAATGCTCTCCGAAGGGGAGAGGAACAGCACGCCCTCCGGCTTCAGAGCATGGTGAAACACGGGGATCAAGCGGTCCTGCAGCTCGGGTTGCAGATAGATGAGGAGATTACGGCAACTGAGCAGGTCGAGGCGGCTGAATGGGTGGTCCTTGATGACATTGTGGACCGCGAAGACCACCATCTCGCGGATGTCCTTCTTGACCTTGTAGCCGGCGTCGTCCTTGCTGAAGAAGCGACGCAGGCGCTCCGGCGTCAGGTCCTGGCAAATATTCGGCGGGTAGCTGCCGGCGCGGGCGACGGCAATCGCATCGGCGTCCAGGTCGGTGGCGTAGATCTGGAGATGAACCTGACCACGGCCGGTTACCTGCAGCTCGTCCATCAGCTCGCGCAGCACGATGGCGATCGAGTAGGCTTCCTCGCCGGTGGCACAGCCGGCGACCCAGACGCGGAACACATCGTCGGCCGCCCTGCCGGCCAGCAAAGGTGGCAGGATGCTCTGCCTGAGCGCGACGAAGGCGTCGGCATCCCGGAAGAAGCTGGTCACGTTGATCAGGATTTCCCTGAACAAGGCCTGCAGCTCGACGGGATTTGCCTTGAGATAGCGCGCGTAGACCGTCACGTCGTCGATGTTGTGCTGCGCCATCCGCCGCTGGACGCGGCGGCCGATGGTGCTCTTCCTGTACAGGGAAAAGTCGTGACCGGTGCCGCTACGTAACTGCAGCAGGACCTGGTTCATACCGCTGAGGGTCTGCCTGCTGGCGATGGGCGCTGCGGCCGGTCGGGTGAGCGCTTGCCGCGCCAGTTCCAGGAGCATCGCCGGCATATCGGCCACCCGCAGGACATGGCTGGCGTAGCCGGCCGCAATGGCGCTGTTCGGCATGCCGTCATAGCGTGCACTGGCCGGGTCCTGTACCAGGCAGATGCCGCCGGCGCCGAGAATGGCGCGCAGCCCGAGAGTCCCGTCGGTGGCGGTGCCGGAGAGAATGATGCCGATGGCGTTTTCGCCCTGATCTTCGGCGAGCGAGCGCAGGAAGGTGTCGATCGGCATTCGCTGTCCGTGCGGCTGTTCCGGTAGGGCGAGCTGCAGGTAGCCGTTGAGAATCGCCATTTCGCGGTTGGGCGGGATCACGTAGACGCGGTTGGGCACGACAGCCATCTGGTCGCGAGCCTGCAGCACCGGCATCGCGGTACACCGCTGGAGGATTTCGCTGAGCTGGCTTTCATGGTCCGGATCGAGATGCGAAACCAGCACGAAGGCCATGCCGCTGTCTGCCGGGCAGGCGCGGAAAAACTCCTCGAAAGCCTGCAGGCCGCCGGCGGAGGCGCCGATGCCGACGATCGGGAAAGCGAGATTCGGGGACCCGTCCAGCGACGCGATGGGGCCGGCCGCGAGGTCCAGGTGCGTGTCAGGATGACTATCGTCTGCGTGCATGTCGTTGCCAGCCACCTGGCCGACCTCCATACGCTATCCTACTCCTATGTGGCATGCACAAGCCGGGTTTGCGCGACGCCGAAGCGAACTATGGGCCACCCGCCTCGTCGCAGTCGCCGGCGACCTGGGCTGGCGCCACCCAGAATGCGGTCTGCGCCAGCAGATGCCGGCAGTCTTCCGGTGGCAAGGGGCGCGAAAAGCAGTAGCCTTGAATCTGGTCGCAGCTCAGGCCCTCGAGTTGCCGGAGCTGTCCCGGGGTTTCCACGCCTTCGGCGACAACGCTCAAACCCAGTGCGCTGGCCATGCGGATGATCGCGTCCACGATGGCGGTGTCGCAGGCATCGGTTTCCAGATCCCGGATGAACTGAGGGTCGATCTTGATCTGACTGAATGGCAGGCGCTTCAAGCAGGCCAGCGAGGCATGGCCGGTGCCGAACTCGTCGAGGGCAAACCGGACGCCGTCCTGGCCGAGGTCGTGCAGGATTCGTTCGGTGGTTGCCAGATTGTCCATGGCCAGCGACTCGGTGATCTCGAGGACCAGACAGGCGGGATCGAGACCGCTCTCGCCCAGGACGCGGCGAACCATTGCCGGCAGCTCCTGGTCCTGGAACTGACGCGCCGAGAGATTGACCGAGACGCTGATTGCCGTACCTTCCGGGCGCTGCCAGTCGGCAGCCCAACGGCAGGCCTGCTGCAGGATCTGCTCGCCGAGCGCCTGGATCATCCCGGTCTCCTCCGCCAGGCCGATGAAGGCGCTGGGAAGCAGCATGCCTTCGTTGGGATCCTGCCAGCGCGCCAACGCTTCCAGACCGACGATCCGGCGGTCGGCCAGCCTCACTTGCGGCTGAAAATATACGATGAACTCGCCGGCGCCGAGCGCGCGCTGCATGCCGCCGATCAGCGTCAGGTGCCTGGCGGCTTCTCGGTTTATCTCCGGGGTGAAAAACTGATACGCGTTCTTTCCCGCCGTCTTGACGCGATACATGGCCAGGTCGGCATACTTCATCAGGGTGTCGATTTCCCGCGCGTCGTCGGGATGGACGCTCACCCCGATGCTCACCGTGACGCGGCAGGTCGTTCCAGCGAGGTCGTACGGCGGGCAGATGCTGGCGAGGATCTTGCGGGCGATGATTTCCAGATTGCCCAGTTCGTGGACGTCGGGAACGATGACCGCGAATTCATCGCCGCCGAAGCGCGCGATCGTGTCGGTGGCGCGCGCGATCGACTTCAGGCGGCTGGCGACCTGTCTGAGCAGTTCGTCGCCGGCATCGTGGCCATACGCGTCGTTGACCGCCTTGAAGCCATCGAGGTCGAGGAACATCACCCCGACCTTGCTGCGGGTTCGCTTGCCATGCGCCAGCGCCAGTTCCAGTTGGTCGCGGAAACGGACCCGGTTGGCGAGTCCAGTGAGCGAGTCGTGCAGCAACTGGAAGCGCAGACGCTGCTCGACCAACAGGCGCTCGCTCACGTCCTGAGCGATGACCACGACCCGACCCCGGTTCCCGGGCATATCGGCGCTATCGGCCCAGTGGAGATCGAGTTGCCGCACCTCACCTTGTCGGGTCAGCAGGGAAACGCGTGTCGTGGCGGCCGCCAGTGCGCGCGTGTGCGAGGCCACCAAGGAGCGCAGAAATTCGTGGCGTGATTCACGGCTGATCAGCGTCAGCGCCCGGCTACCGACGAGCTCTCGATCACCGACACCGACCAGCGCCTCGGCCGCGGCGTTGGCCATCGTGATTCGGCCGTACGGTCGCGTGATGACGAGGATCGGCAGCGGCGCGGTGTACACCAATTGGTCGAGAAACTGATTGGCGAGTTGCAGGCGCGATCTGGTCGCCTTGAGTTCGTCGAGCGAGCGGGTCCATTGCTCGCGTATCCGGGTCAGTTGCCGGACACCGATCTTCAGCAGCCGATTCTCGCGTTCGAGCGTACCGATTCGCTGGGTCAGCTCGTTGTCGGTGCCGGGCAGCGGCATCTCAGTCGATTCCCGCGTAGATGATGTCGAGGCCACAACGCAGCTCGCGTAGATACGCGATGGCCGCCCCGACGTGCCGTCGGGGAATGATCGACCCGTGCTGCGGCAGGATCGCCGCGATGTCCAGGCCAACGAGCTTGTCGGCAAAGCCGCGCGCAGCGACATTCGAGGCCATGTAGTCGAGGTGGAAGAGGTCCATCGCGGCGGGATGCTCGGCGAAAGAGTCGACGACCAGCTTCCAGTTGAAGTCGAGGGCGGCCCAGATGTCTCCCGAGAACAGGAACCCCGAGGCGCTGTCCCAAGTGACGAAGGCGCCGGGAGAGTGCAGGAAAGGCGCCTCGATGAAGCGCAGTTCGCTTCCCGAAGGCAGCGCATAAACGCCGTTCTCGCCGACTTCGATGGCCGGGTAGTTCAGCTTGCCGTAATGCGGCAGCAGGACATGCGTCCGCGGCGTCGAAATCACCTTCATTTCCGGGTTGATGTCGAGCCAGTCGACCATCGAGGCGCTGACGTCGGGATCCTGGTGGCAGAGGATCATCGCCGTCACCTGCTCGGGGGCCATGATCTGGGCGACGCGTGCGCGCACCTGCTCGACGAAGGCACGGCTGCCGGGATCGACCAGAACGGCCTGGTCGCCGTCGCGGATCAGGTAGCAGTTGCAGCGAAATGCCGTTTCGTCGGTGATGCCCAGCCAGTAAACCGTATGCCCGCCCGTCGTGAACAGGATGGTCGGGCTGTGCAGATCGATCGTCGCGTTTTGCAACTCGTTGCTACCCATGGAGGTCTCCTGGAAAGGGCGTTGCCTGAGGCTTGCAAGCACTGGTTGCTGGGGGAAAGGCGCGAAGCGCGTGGCACGGCTCCGTGTTCAACGGTGTCTCCCGGCGTCGACGAGCTGGCGCACCAGTGTCACCAGTTCCTCGGCGTCGATCGGTTTGGCGAGATAGCCGGCCATGCCGGCGGCGAAACACTTCTCCCGGTCTTCGTCGAGGACGTGCGCGGTCTGGCTGACGACCGGCAGATCGGGTGCCAGCTCGCGTATCCGGCGGGTGGCCTCGTAACCATCCATTTCCGGCATCTGAAGGTCCATGAGGACGATATCCCAGGTCTTGCCGCCGTGCTGGAGCACGCAGTCGACGGCCTCGCGGCCATTGACGACGGTCAGCACCTGGGCGCCGTTTTCCAGCAGATAGTGTTCGAGGACCATCCGGTTCACGGCATCGTCCTCAGCGACGAGGATCGAGATGCCGGCGAGCGGTCTGTCGAAGTTCGCGGTCGGCGCGGCCGGCTCGGGAAGGGCCCGTGGCGCCGGTCGGCAAGTCTCGACAAACGGCACCTGGAAGGCGAAGCGGCTGCCGACACCGGGGCTGCTCTCGACCAGAATGTCGCCGCCCATCAGTTCGACGATCCGCTTGCTGATCGCCAGCCCGAGGCCGCTGCCACCGAACTTGCGGGTGATCGAAGCGTCGGCCTGCTGGAAGGGGTTGAAGAGGTGTTCGAGTTGTTCCTCGCTCATGCCGATACCCGTATCGGTGACGATGAACACCAGTTGGTCGCCGACGCGCCGGGCACTGACGCCGATCTCGCCGGCGGCGGTAAACTTGACGGCGTTGGCCAGCAGGTTGAGCAGCACCTGTCCCAGGCGCAGCGGATCGCCGATGCAGGTCTCCGGCAGGTCGGGCGCCCGGTCCACGCGTAGAGCCAGGCACTTGGCGTGGGCGCGGTCGCGAACGAGTTCGACGGCGTGCTCGATCAGTTCGCGCAGCGAGACTTCGGTCTGCTCGATCTTCAGCTTGCCCGCTTCGATCGCGGAAAAATCGAGGATGTCGTTGATCACACCGAGCAACCGATTGCCGGAAAGCAGGATCTTCTCGAAGGCATTGCGGGCCTTGTCGGCATCGCCATAGTGGTAATGCCCGATCTGCGCAAAGCCGAGTACGCCGTTCAGCGGCGTACGAATCTCGTGACTCATGTTGGCGAGAAACTCGCTGCGCACGCGCGCCAGGTTTTCGGCGACGATCAGCGCCTGTTCGCGGGCGGCGGCGGCGGCACGCTGTTCGCTGATGTCGACAAAGCTGATCACCGCACCAGTATTGATGCCGTCCTGCAGCATCGGATGCACCGCGTACATCACCGGCACGGCGTGGCCATCGGCGCGCCAATAGACTTCATTGTCCACGCGCACGTCCCGGCCCTGCCGGATGGCATTCTCGCTGCGGCAGTCTTCCGGCCGGCAGGGCGTGCCGTCGGGCCGGCTATGGTGGAAGAGCGCATGCGCCGACGCGCCGATGAGCTGCTCGGCGCGATAGCCGAGCAGCGTGCAGGCTGCGGGGTTGATGAAGGTGATCAAGCCTTGCGGGTCGACGCCATACAGGCCGTCGGCGCTCGACTGCAGAATGTGGCTGGCGCGCGCTTCGGTGGCGAGCAGTGCCGCCGTTCCCTGTTGCACCAGGGTTTCGAGGTGTTGCCGGTGTTGGGCGAGTTCGGCTTCGATCTGCTTGCGATCAGTGATGTCTCGCGCCGAGCCGACCGTGCCGATGACCTTGCCCTGGGCGTCGCGGAACGGCGCCTTGTGCACATCGAGAAAAACGAAACGGCCCTGGACGTTGCCGTATTCCTCGAACACCGAGGGTTCGTCGCGACTCAGGGTGATCGCGTCGCTGTCCTGGCACAACTCGCCGAAGGTGTGCCAATGCGGATCATCGGGATGGCTGTCGCGTTCGCGCAGGGCGAAGAACAGGTCGGTCTTGCCCACCGGCTCATCGGTGTCCGCGGCATTCAGCAAGCGTCGGCAGATGGCCTGGTTGGCAAAGAGAAAGCGCTTGTCCAGATCTTTCGCCCAGATCATGTCGGGAACGTTGTCGCAGAGCAGGCGCAGCAGGCTGGCCAGATTGCGCGAGCGCTCCTCGCTGGCACGCAGCGCCGCATCCGCCCGGTGGCGCTCGGTGATGTCGTGGGCGATGCCCAAGACGCCGATCAGCCGTCGATCGGCGTCGTACATCGGGGTCTTGGTCGTCTCGACCAGTTCGCGGTGGCCGTCGGCAAAGGTCAGCCATTCCTCGTTGACGCTGGGACCACCCTTGTCCATGGCGATCCGGTCATGGGTGCGGAAGAAGGCGGCGAGAGCCGGATCGACGAAGTCGTAGTCGGTCTTGCCGATGAGATCCTTTTCCGCTAGTCCGTAGAGACCCTCGAAGCGCTGGTTGCACGACAGATAGACGCCCGCGGGATCCTTCAGCCAGACCAGGTCCGGTACGGTGCGGATCAGTGTCTGCAGGTGGGCGTGCGCGCGTCCGAGTTCGGCGGCATAGCTTTCGCTGATCTGCTGCGCTTCCGCCAGGTGCCGGCTGGCTTCGCGCAACTCGGCTTCCGACTGTTGCAGACGGGTAAACGCCATACCCCCCTGGATGGCTGTTGCCAACTGGTCGACGACGGCACGCAACTGGCTGACGACACGCTCGCCCACTGCCGCCGGCGATGCCGAGTGAATCACCAGCAGGCCCTGACCGTGCAGGGGGAAAACCGCACAGGCGGCGGAATGCCGGCCTCCATCGACGAACAAGGAAGCAAACTCGGGGTCTGCGGCGGTGAACGAGCGGGCCTTCCCGTCGCGCGTCGCCTGCCAGCCGGGATGCGTCAGGGGCAGGCGCTCGCGGCCGACCTGCGCCCGCGGAATGGCATCAAGCAATACCAGATCGCTGGGCGACTGACTGGTGGCGTCGATCGGCAGCCACCACAACGATGCGCCGTTGAGGTTGCGCCGGGTGACCAGGATCCGAAGAAAATTCCGGCTGGTGGCCTGCGGATCGAGCGCCTGGCCGATGGACAACGACAACTCGTAGAGCAGCAACAGGTCTTCGGTAATGCCCGCGCTGGCCTCATTCATGGGTTTGCCGATGGGTAAGCGCGACGACGATGGTCTTGTTCAACAACTCCAGATTCTGCTGCCCGTTGGCGGCGATCTCGCCGAGTGCCAGGACGCCTTCGGGCGTGCTGTCGGTGAACTGCGCCACGGCCCGGCAGACCGCCGCGAGTTCCTGCGCGAAGGCGTTCCCCAACATCAGCGCGCGCGAGTAGCAGTCGGAGACAAAGCAGCGTTCGACATCCGGCGGTCTGCCGCAGTCCTCGACGACGAGGCGTGCGGCGTCGATCAGCGACTGCCGATTGCCGTGCGCCAGATACAGTACCGAGTTCTCGGTGACATCGGAAAGCGCCACGACTTCGTCGGCCGCGGTGAGGCAGATCGGATCGCGGATCACGTCTTCGCCGCCCTCCTTGCTGATGCAGAACGGATACGCGGAGTTGATGTCCGGAAAGATCGGGTGCCCGGCATAGCTGGGGTCGTGGCTGACCACCTGATCGCGATAGAAACTGCCGGCTGGTTGCCAGTTGAGTTCCTGGATGATGTTGCCCTGCGTGCGCGAGGCCACGAACGGACCCATCACCCGCTTCCAGCCGTGCCGTACCTGCACGGTGGCGAGCTGCGGTGTGATCACCAGGAGCGCGGCGTGCTGGTGGCTGCCCTGTTCGGTGAAGATCGACGGTGCCGGGCGCAAGTCGTGGTAGCCCGTGCCGGCGCCGACATGGCTGATGCGGTTGCCGTAGCGGTCATAGATATCTTCCAGCAAGCCGGTGATGTGCGGTGCCAGGCAATCGACGAGGATGGTCGAACTCGCCGACGCGTCGCCGGCGAGCGCCGGTGGCGGCAGGCGCCACGTCACGCCGCCCGCCGTCAGGTCGGCGAGCGCCATGCGGCTGGCGGCCGGCAGGGCAATCGCGATCAACCCGCTGTCGCGTGTCGCCGCGCCGTCGATCAGACCGGGGAACAGCCCGCCGCAGACGCGCAGGGCACGTGCCCGGCACGCCGCGAGCAGGTCTGGCATCTGATGGCCATGGCAATCGGCGATGCAGAGCAGCCAGAGCGTATTCGCGTCGGCCGCCGCAAGCAGTTCGCCGGCAAGCCGCTCAGGAGAGGAAAAGTGCATGTACATTCGGCATCCGATCAGCGATGAGGCAAACGACGAGATTTCACAGTTGCAAGGCGGCTGTCAGCGAACGCACGTCGTTGGCCGACTCGCGCATGATTTCGCTCAGCGTTTCCTCGCCGATCAGCATATCGATCGATGCCGCCATGCCTTGGCGTGGGGTGCCGTCAAGGTCGCGCAGCGGGCTTTCGACAGGTGCCAGCTCGTCGGCGAGCAGCAGTGTATCGCCGAGCGTCACCGGCGGCAGCGCCAGAAAACCCTGCCAGCACACCTCGATCGCGTCGACGACGGCCGGCGGTACCGACAGCGCCTGGAGAACGGCGCGCCCGACGTCGGCTTCGCCGGTCTCGGTCCACGCCGAGAAATCCTCGTCGAGAAGGCCCGGATACTCGCCGGCGCGCGAGAGCAGGTAGAAGGCGCCGACTTCATGGACGATGCCGGCGAACATCGCCGTTTCCGGATCGAGATGCGTCACCTTGCGGGCGATGACGTGCGCCAGGGCCGCCACGTGCGCGGTGTGCTCCCACAGTTGCGCCGCCATGGCGCGGTCGCTGGCCGACGACGTCACCGCCAGTTGGCGGGTGACGACGGCGCTCGCCAGCGAACGCAGGTAGCGAAAACCCAGCCGCAGGACCGCCGTCCGGACGTCGGTGATGGCCCGGCTCGAGGCGTTGAAGGCGGTCGAGTTGGCGACCGCCACGACCTTCGCCGCCAACAGCGGCTCGGCCTTGATCAGGCGAGTCGCTTCATCGACGTGACAGTCGGGATCGCCGAGCGCACGCTGCAGCTTCAGCGCCACCTGGGCGTGCGTCGGGAAACTCACCTCGCCGCGTTCGAGCTCGGCGGCGATCTTGCAGAGGATTTGGTAACGTTCCATGGCAGTCTTCAATCCTTCTATGGCGTTGGCGCTTGTGGCACGCACAGTGATCTCGCGAGTCAGCCACGGCCGGCGTCGATCAGCGCCGCGGCGATCTGGTCGAGTGGCATTACCCGGTCGACGGCGCCGCGCTTGATCGCCTCCTTCGGCATCCCGAAAACCACGCAGGAGGCTTCGTCCTGGGCGATCGTCGCGGCGCCGGCGTCGTTCATCTCCTTGAGGCCGCGGGCTCCGTCGTCGCCCATGCCGGTCATGATGACGCCGGTCGCGTTGGCGCCGGCAAAGCGCGCCACCGAGCGAAAGAGCACATCGACCGACGGTTTGTGGCGGTTGACCAGAGGTCCGTCGACCACCTCGACGTGGTACTGGGCGCCGTTTCGTTTCAACAGCAGATGCTTGCCGCCGGGGGCAATGAGCGCGTGCCCGGGCAGCACCCGGTCGTTGCTCCTGGCCTCGCGAACCTCGATCGCGGACAGCGAGTTCAGGCGCTCGGCGAACATCGCCGTGAACTGCTCGGGCATGTGCTGAACGATCACCAGGCCGGTCACCGTCTTCGGCAAACGCGTCAGCACGGCCTCGAGGGCTTGCGTGCCACCGGTCGAGGTACCGATGGCGATCACCTTGTCGGTGGTCTTCAGCGGCGCGCTGCTACCGGCCGCCAGGATCACATCGGCGGTATGGATCTCGGGGCTGGGCGGCAGTGCCGCGTTGCCGGCAGGTGGCCGCTTGGCAGCGCCCGGGGGGGTGACCAGCCGCTTGACGCGGGAGCCGGCGGCGCTGCGGATGGCCGCGATGATGTCGTTCGAGGCGTCTTCGAGAAAGCCCTTGAGGCCGGATTTCGGTTTGCTGACGACGCTCACCGCGCCGGCGGCGAGCGCCTGCATCAGCGTGCCGCTGCCGCTCTCGGCGAGCGACGAACAGATGATCACCGGCGTCGGTCGTTCGGCCATCAGCTTGCGCAGGAACGCGAGGCCGTCCATGCGCGGCATTTCGATGTCGAGGATGATCACGTCCGGCCAGCTCCGGCGCATCTTGTCCATCGCGAAGAGCGGGTCGGCGGCGGTGGCCATGAGTTCGATGCCGGGCGCGCGGGCGATTGCCTGGGCAAGGATCTGGCGGACCAGCGCCGAGTCGTCGATGACCAGCACCTGGATAGAGCGCGCGTTCATCGGCTGATCACTCCCGGCGGCGAACGGTAGCAGGGCATTGGCATGTCTGCCTCACTCGCCTGCCAGCATGTCGGAGTGCCGCGCGGCGATCTCCGCGAACGCGTCGGAGCAGCCCAGGAAGCAGTCGACGATCAGCGGGTCGAAGTGCTCGCCGCGCCCCTGGCAGATGATGTCCACTGCATCGCCGTGCGGAAACGCGGCTTTGTAGACGCGCTTGCTGATCAGGGCGTCGTAGACGTCGGCGATCGCCATCAGCCGTGCGGGGAGCGGAATCGCCTCGCCGCAGAGCCCCTGCGGATAGCCCTTGCCGTCCCAGCGCTCGTGATGCGAGTAGACGATTTCCGAGGCGATGCGCAGGAAGGGGTCGTGCGCATCGACACGCAGTTCGGCGGTGCGCAGGGCGTCGCGGCCGAGCGTCGTGTGCTGCTTCATGATTTCGAACTCGTCGGCATCGAGCTTTCCCGGCTTGAGCAGGATCTGGTCGGGAATGCCGACCTTGCCGATATCGTGCAAGGGCGCGCACTTCCAGATCAGTGCCCACTCTTCCGGCAGCAGGCGATCCCGCTGCGCGGGCTGTTGCGAAAGATTCTCGACCAGCACCTCGACGTAAGCGCGCGTCCGGTGGATGTGGTTGCCGGTTTCGTTGTCGCGCGTTTCGGCGACGGCGCCCAGGGCGACGATCGTCAACTCCTGATTGCGCTGGAGATCCAGCGTTCTCGCCTCGAGATCGCGCGTGCGCTCGTGGACCAGCGATTCGAGATGGAGGTTGCGGTCGGCGAGATGGATCTGCGCTTCGCGCAGGCGCAACTGGGTGCGCACGCGCGCCAGGAGGATCGGCGGCGCCACCGGTTTGGGCACGTAGTCGACCGCGCCGAGTTCGAGGCCGCGGGTGATGTCGGCGATATCGGAATGGCTGGAGAGAAAGATCACCGGTATGTCGGCAGTGGCCACGTCGCGCTTGAGCGCCGAGCACACCTGGTAGCCGTTCATGTCGGGCAGTTCGAGGTCGAGCAGCACCAGATCGGGCGCCGGCGGCAGGCGCGCCAGTTCCAGCCCCTTGCCGCCACGGGTGGCGATACGCGTGCGAAAGTGCGGGCGCAGGGTTTCGTTGATCACTTCCAGCGTGGCCAGGTCGTCATCGATCAGGAGAATGGTTTTCATGATGTTCTCTGCGGGTGGGTTGTCATTTGACCATCGGCAAACACGTCGCGTGCCGCTTCGAAAGCGAAATTGCGCACCTCGGTCAGGGCCGCGTGCAGGAGGGGCGCCCAGGGCGTCTCGCCAAGCTCGGCGAGACAGTCTTCGATCGCCTGCGCGCTGCCGCCGTCGGAGGTTTCCAGCAGGTGCAGCAGCGCAACGATTCGCTGTGGTCGTGGGCCGCTCGGTGCAGCGGGGGCGATGGCCGGCGGGTCGACCGACGACGGCCCGCTCGACCCGCCAGGCCCCTGTGCGATTCGCCGGGCAGCAGCGCCGACCACCTGGTCCAGCTCGTCGAGCCATACGGCGGCATCCTCACCGTGGCTGGCGGCCAGCTCGACCCGTTTGGCGAGCATATGCGCCTCGCTGATGCCGAGCATGCCGACGCGGCCGGCGAGGGCGTGCGCCAGTTGGCGTGCCTGCCGGTGGTCGCCGGCGGTGATCGCCTCGCGGATCCGCTTGATGGCGGCCGGGCCGCTTTCGGCGAAGTCGTTCAACCAGTGCCGGTAACGCGTCTCGTTGCCGGCAAAGCGGGCCAGACCGGCGGCGGTGTCGATCTCGTTCAGCGCCAGCTCGGCTGCTTCCGACAGGTCGGACCTTGTCGAGCATGCGGCGCCGATGGTCTCGGGTAGCTGCAGGAAGTGCTGATGTTTGGCCGGCGGGATCCAGCGAGCCAGCGTGCGGTAGAAGGTCGGGTTGTCGAAAGGCTTGCCGATGAAATCGTTCATTCCGGCGGCGGCGCTGACCTGCTTCTGATGTTCCATCGTGTGCGCCGTCATGGCAATGACCGGCAAGCTCGCGAAGCCGCTCCGCCGGCGCAGCTCGCGGGTGGCGCTGAGGCCGTCCATGACCGGCATCTGGATGTCCATCAGCACCAGATCGAACGCGCGCGGCCCGGCTTCGCTGAGCAGATCGAGCGCTTCCTGGCCGTTGCCGGTCATTACCGGTGTGATCCCGACCTCGCCGAGCAGCGCTTCGACGATCTCGCGGTTGAGCGGCTGATCCTCGACAACCAGTACGCGCGCCTGCCGGTAGCGAAGCGGCAGCACTTCCTCGTCGCTCGGCCGCACCGTCGAGCCGTCCAGCGCGTCGGCCTGGCCCAGCGCCAGCCAGAGCGTGACGCGGAAGGTGCTGCCGGCGCCGCGCTGGCTGGTGACGCTGATCTCGCCGTCCATCATTTCGGTGAGGTGCTTGCAGATCGCCAGCCCGAGGCCGGTGCCGCCGTACTTGCGCGTCATGCTGGTGTCGGCCTGTGAAAAAGGTCTGAACAATTGGCTGATTTCTTCCTCGTCGAGGCCGACGCCGCTGTCTTCGACGTCGATGGCGAGGCAGGCGCGCGTCGCGTCGCGGGCCGCCACGCCGATGCGCACCTCGATGCCGCCGGTGCTGGTGAACTTGATGGCGTTGCTGAGCAGATTGAGCAGAATCTGACCGATGCGCAAGGGATCGCCGATCAGCACATCGGGAACCGCGTCGTCGATGCGCTCGACGATTGCGAGCCCCTTGTCGATGGCCTGGTAGGTGATCACCGCCCGGCACCGCGCGAGCATGTCGCGCAGGCTGAAGGTGATGTTCTCGAAGGCCAGCCGGCCGGCGACGATCTTGGTGAGGTCGAGCAGGTCGTTGATCAGATGCGCCAGCGACTTGCCGGCGTTGCCGACCTTGTCGAGGTAGTCCTGCTGCAGCGGGTCGGTGCTCAGACGCCGGGCGAGTTCCGAGAGGCCGATCACGGCATTGAGTGGCGTTCGCAACTCATGGCTGACGTTGGCCAGGAACTGGTCCTTGGCGCGGTCGGCAAATCTGGCGGCGTCGAGCGCAGCGCTCAGCTCGGCGGTCCTTTGCTGGACGAGGTTTTCGAGTTGCGCTTGTTGGCTGCGCAGTTGCTGGTCGCTGCGCTGACGTTCGAGCTCGCCGGCGGCGCGCACCGCGACCAGTTTCAGCAGAGATTCGGCAAGCTGCGGATTGCTCAGCGGCCGGCGGCCGATGATCGCGATCAGGCCGATCGGCGTCCCGTCGAATCCCCACAGTGAGCACCCGACGTAGCTCTCGGCGAGCATCTGCTGCAGCACCTCGTCGCGCGGAAACAGGTGGCGGACGTCCTTCTCGAAACAACAGATCTGCTGCCCGACGACGTCGCCGCAGGGCGTATCGCGCAACTCGTACGAGGCGTTGTCCTCGAATGCTCCGTCGAAATAGATCGCTTCCGTGCGTGCGCGCAAGCCGTCGCCTTCGAGGCTGTCGATACACACGTAGTCCATGTTCAGCGTTTGCGCGAGATAACGCGCCAGTTGCGCAAAGAAGTTTTCGTCGGCGTTCAGATAGCCGCAGCGCGCGAGGAACAGCTGGGTATCCTGGATCTGCCGGAGTTGCTGCTCGGCGAGCTTGTGCTCGCTGATGTCGCGGACAAAAACGAAGAAGCGCTGGCCGAGCGCCGGGACGTGGCGGGAGTTGATCTCGACGTCGATCAGCGAGCCGTCCTTGCGCCGATGTCGGGTCTGGAAGTGGCTGCTACCGCTGAGGAACAGTTCGAGGATACGCGGAGCGTTGTCGCTGGGCGTCGCCATCGCTTCGATGTCGGCGACGCGCATGCCGAGGAGCTCGTCGCGTGTGTAGCCGAGCATTCCACAGAGCGCACTGTTGGCGTCGAGGAAGGCGCCCGAGAAGTCACTGATCCAGAAGCCGTCGATCGAGCTCTGGATCAGCGTGCGGAGTTCTCCTTCGGTGCGCCGGCTGGCGCTGAGGTCGAAGAAGGTCAACACGGCGCCGGTGATGGTTCCGTCACGAAGGATCGGGTGGGCGCTGTAGCGCACCGGGAAGCTGGTATGGTCGGCGCGGAAGAACAACTCGTCGTCCGCGGACATGGCCACGCCGGTGTGGAGGACCCGATCGATCGGGCATTCATCGGGCAGGTAGGGCGAACCGTCGGCCTTCAGGTAGTGTGTCAGCGAATGCAGGTTGTGGCCGAGCAGGTCGCGTTCGTCGTTCCAGCCAAGCATGCGCAGGGCCGCCGGATTGCAGAAGGTGCAGCGGCCGTCGAGACCGATGCCGAAGATCGCCTCGACCGTCGAATCGAGCAGCAGGCGCAGCTTCTGTTCGCTGGCGGCCAGCTCGCGCGTGCGTTCTGCCACTTTGCTCTCGAGCCCCGCGTGGGCGGCCTGCAGCCGTTCCTCGCTCGCCGCCAGCAGGCTCACCGCATGTTGTTCACGGCGGCGGCCGCGCCGCGCGAGCGTGCCGAGAAGCAGCAGCGGCAGGAGCAGGGCGGCGACCATCCACAGGCCGGCGATAAACTCGCCGGCAAGCGACGGTGCCGGTGTCAGGGCGACGATCGTCCACTCGCCACCGTGCAGAAAGCGAGTGTTGGTGAGGAAATCGTGCCCGGCGATCGAGACGCGTCCACCCCCTTCGTGGCCGAGCACCGAGGCAAGTACCGTCGCCGCCTGGTCGGCCTGCGCCGCCAGCGGGCCGGGCGCAAGAATCAGGCGTTGCCGCCGGTCGACGACCGCAAGGTGGTGGCTGGGGTCGCTGCCGTGTGCCTCCCAGACGCGTTCGAGATGAGCGAAATCGATGCTGACGCCAAGAGCGCCGGCGAAGTCGCCGGCGACGTCGCGCAAGGCAATGGCGAGGCCGACCACCACCTGGCCCGACACCGGGCCACGGTGTGGGTCCATGACCGTCACTGAGCGGCCATCCGCCAGCGCCTTGAAGAACGGCAGTTCGCGCGCGCTCGCCGGGCGCTGCGCGTCAAGCGGGCGCGCGGACGCGAAGAAGCGTCCAGCGCGGTCGGCGGCAGCGAAGTTGACGGCTTCCGGAAAGCGGCGCAGCAGTCGGGGGAAATACTCGCCGCATGCCGCCGCCAGCCGATCGCGTACGCAAGGGCTCTCGGCCAGGGCCATCAATACCGCCTCGTGGCGGGCAAAGAAGCGGTCGACTTGCGACCGTGACGCCTGCGCGTAGTCGGCGAGGGCCTCGGCGTTGGCTGCCCGTCCTCGCTCCAGATCGCTGTTCACCAACATTGCCACGTAAGCCAGGGCGAGCACGGCGATCGCCAACAGCGCCGGCAGAAGGCCGTGGCGCAGGGGGTTGCTGTTCATGATTTCGCTCCGCACCGGCGCGCCCTCAGTGTTGGTCGGGCAGGCGCATAGTGACCCCTGGTCGGGAGTCGGGTCGCGGTGGCGATTTCCGGGTACCTCATGCCGGTGCCCGCGGCGCGGCAAGCACTTGCCGCGCCGCCTCGAAGTCGAAGCGCCGTACCTGCGCCAGGGCGGCGCGCAGCAGCGGTGGCCAACCGGTCGTCGCAAACTCGGCCAGGCAGGCTTCGATCGCCGCCGCGCTGCTGCCGTCGGCCGCCTCGAGCAGGCGCAGTACGGCTGCTATCGCCGGCGGCAGGGGTGCCGCGGCGTGTGGTGTCGCCGCCAGCGGCGCGGCCCCGACCGACGACATCGGCAGTGCGGCCCGCACGCGGCCGCGCATGCCAGCGATCGCCTCGGTCAGTTGCTGCTCGATTTCCCCAACTGCCTCGCCGGCCGAGATCGCCTGTTCGAGCGCCGCCGCCAGGGCGTGCAGCTCCGTCATGCCGAGCACGCCGACCCGGCCCTTGAAGGCATGCGCCGCCTGCCGCGCCTGATCCCGCCGCCCATCGGCGAGTAGCGCGGCGATCGTCGCCACGACGCTCGCCGACTCGTCCACGAAATCATTCAGCCAATGCCGATAACGCGCGTCGTTGCCGGCGAAACGCCGCAGCCCTTCCTGCGTGTCGATGCCGTCGATCGCGGGCAGGGCAGGCACCTCCGGGCGGCCCGGCGACGCCGGCGACACGGCTTGCGCGGGTGCAGCGGCGTGGACGAGCCATTTTCTCAGCAGCCGGTGAAAAGCGCCGGCGGCGAAGGGCTTGCCAAGGTGGTCGTTCATTCCCGCCGCGGCGCTGATTTCCTTCTCGTGCGCCATCGTGTGCGCCGTCATGGCAATGATCGGCAGGTCCCGGAATTCGCTGTCGGCGCGCAGTTCCCGGGTTGCCGTCAGGCCATCCATGACCGGCATCTGGAGGTCCATCAGGACGAGGTCGAAAGCCTGGGGTCCGGCGGCACGCAGCAGGTCGAGCGCCTGCCGGCCGTTGACCGCCAGGGTCGGCGTGATGCCGACCTCGGCGAGCAACGCTTCGACGATCTCCCGGTTGATCGGCTGGTCCTCGACGACGAGCACCCGCGCGTTGCCGTAGTCCGCCGGCAGGGCGTCGTCGGTGGGCGTCGCCGCCACATCCTCGGCAGTGCCGAGATCGAGCCAGACTCTGACCCGGAAGCTGCTGCCCTGGCCCGGCTGGCTGCTGACCTGGATATCGCCCTCCATCGCTTCGGTCAGGCGCCGGCAAATGGCCAGTCCGAGGCCGGTGCCGCCGAACTTGCGCGACATCGTCGCGTCGCCCTGCGAGAAGGGTTCGAAGAGCAGCGGCAGGTCGGCGTCGGCGATGCCGACGCCAGTGTCGTCGACCGTGATTTCGAGGCAGACGCGCTGCGCGTTGCGCTGGTGCACGCCAATGCCGACACCGATGCGCCCTGCGTCGGTGAATTTGACGGCGTTGCTGAGCAGGTTCAGCAGGATCTGCTCGACGCGCAAGGGGTCTCCCACCAGAACATCGGGTACGTCGTCGGCGATTCGCGTGCTCAGCTTCAGGCCCTTTGCCGCCGCCCTGTGCTGGATCACCGAACTGCTGCGCTCGACCACGCCGCGCAGACTGAAGGTACAGCGTTCGAACTCGAGGTGGCCGGCGACGATCTTCGAGAGGTCGAGCAGGTCGTCGATGAGGCGGGCCAGCGTCGTGCCGGCGCCGGCGATCTTGTCGAGATAGTCGCGCTGTCGCGCGTCGGTGCCCAGGCGCCGAGCCAGGCCGGCGAGGCCGATGACGGCGTTGAGCGGGGTGCGCAGCTCGTGGCTGACGTTGGCCAGGAAGGCGTCCTTGGCGCGGTCGGCGAGTTCGGCTGCGGCGAGCGCCGCGGTCAGGTCGGCGGTACGTTTGGCGACCAGCACTTCGAGCTGCACCTGCTGGTCGTTCAATTGCCGCTCGAACAGCCGGCGCTCGGTGATATCGTCACCGGACGACAGGACGCCCTGGATCTCGCCGCTTGCTGCGGTCAGGAGGATGTTGCGCCAGTCGATGATGCGTGCCTCGCCGGTGGCATTGATGATCTCGTTCTCGTAGCGGGCAAACGCCACCGACTCGCCGCTCATCAGGCGGACAAAGGCCGCGCGCACGGCCTCGACCTGCGGCGCCGGGATGAATCGGCTGAACCAGTCGGCGCCGAGCAGTTCGCTCTCCGGGCATCCGAGAAGCTCGCAGCCCTTGGCGTTGATCAGCGCGATCCTCCCCGAGCGGTCGAGGACCATCAGGATGACTCCGGCAACATCGAGGTAACGCTGTGCGGTTTCCTTCTCCTGTTGCAGTTCACGCGTGCGCGTGTCGACCTCGCGGGCGAGGGTCGCGTGCCAGGCTTCGAAGCACCCGGCCATGTTATTGAAGGTGATTCCCAGGGCCGACACTTCGTCGCTGGCCCGCTGTCCAGCCAGCGCGACGCGGGCGCCCAGATCGCCGTCGGCGAGCCGCTGCGCAACGCTCGCCAGCCGTCGGATCGGGCGCGTCAGCTGGCGTGCCGCGAAAACGACGACGACCAGGCAGCCGGCGGTGAACAGCAGGCCGACGAGGAGCAGGCGCGTCGCTCGCTGGGTGAGCTCGGCGATGGCTTCGTCGCGGCCGCGGCGGACGACCAGAGTCCATCCTTCACCCGCACCAATCGGCACGAAGCGATAGCTGGCGAGGATGGCCCGCCCGTCGCCGCCGGTCTCGATGAAGCTGCCTTCGAGACCGTGTTCGGGGGGCGCCGGCTCGCCAGCCTGTCCGTCGGTCGGTGCCAGCAGGCGGAAGGTCGCCAACGGCCCGCGACGATCGAACAGCGACACCGAGCCGGAATCGCCGAGCGAGCGCAGTTCGGCGCGGTCGAAGCTGCCCAGGATCTGGCGGGTCGCCACGGTCGCCACGAGGACCCCGAGCAGCTTGCCGGTGGGCACGCCCAGGGCATCTCGTTCAAGCACTTGGCGTGCTATGAGCAGCTTGCGTTCGCCGGTCGCGATGGAGTCTACGGTTTCGATATGCTCGACCACGCCGGGCACCAGCAGCCGCTCAAGCAGTGTGCTGTCGGCGAAGTGCTGGCCGCTGTCGTGCCCGTCACTCGCCGCCAGCATGCGGCCACTGTCCGTCGTCAGCAGCAACAGCCTTTCGTAGGTATCCGGGTAGGCCGCGATCATCGCCCGCAGGCGACGAGCGGCGGCCGTCTCGGCACCCGCGTCGGCGCGCGGCGCGCCGCTCGGCCGGGCGACCAGTTCGCGCTCGAGGGCGAGGTTTTCGGCGAGCAGGCGCAGATCGCCGCGGCGTTCACGCAAGGCCATCTCGATCTGTGTGACGCGGCTGTCGGCGCTGATCTCGAGCGCCTGTCTGGCCTTCGCCAGGTGGACCTCGCGGGCACCCGGTACCCCGACTGCCGGTAGACCGTAGAGCCAGACGGCGAGCAGGGCCGCGATGGTCACTACCATCAAGGCGCCGAAGAAACCGGCGACACGCGCGACGATGCCGCCGCCGGGCCGGGGGGCATCGTTGGATCCGTTTGACGTCGTCAGATCCATGTCCTAGGGCTCGTAGTCGAAGGCGTATGGACGGTAGCTGGCGGGCGCCGCCATGACCCGCTGCAGGCCAGCGTAGGCGAACGCCGCCGAGACGCGCTCCCAGCGCGCGTCGGCAGCCAGTTTGCCGAGCTTCTGGAGAAAGGCGAACTCGCCGAACAGCGGTTTCTGATCGGCATTCGCCGCCGGCAACGCCGGTGCGGCGGGTATGTCGAGGATTTCGCGACGCGCGATCGCCACCGCCCGCTCCAGCGTCAGGTCGGCGGGCCGGCCACTGAAGGCGGCACCATCGGCCATCGCCCAGCGGGCCGCGCTCTCGATGTTGTTGCGGCTGGCGCGCATCCATTCCAGGGCGCGCGCCAGGGCAGCAACCATTTCCAGGGCAGCCTCGGGACTTTCCTCGACCAGGCGACGGGTCAGCACCAGATAAGCGGAGCTGAGGCCGCGGAAGACGACGCGCGCTCGCGGGTTCTCCGCCAGTGCCACCGACGGTGCCGGTTCCCAGCCAGCGAACGCGTCGACGCGTGCCTGGGCCAGCGCCGCGGGCATCTCGTCGACGGGCAGCGCGACGAGTGTCACGTCGCTCTCGCTCATTCCGACGCTGGCCAGCGCCTGCAGCAGCGTGTAATGCGCGCTCGAATTCGGCACGTAGGCGACGCGCTTGCCGCGCAGGCTCGCCAACAGACCTTCCTGGCGCGAGACTACTGCCGTTGCGCTGCTCTTGACGAGACCAGCGATCACCACCCGGGCACGTACGGCGAGCATGATCGTCGGCATGTCGCCGAGTAGCCCGGCCTCGAGTCGGCCGTCGGCGAGCAGGTCGACCATGTCGGCGCCGCGTCGGAAGGGGAACGTGGCCAGCGGTCGGCCGAGACGTTCCAGCTTGCCTTTGAGGATCCGGTCGCGGCGCATCACCGCGCCGATCATCGCGTTCGGATAGCCGAGCGGCTGCACGCCGAGGTCCACCGTGCGTGCCTCGCTGGCCAGCTTGTCGGCGGTGACATACGGTTCGCCGGCAGCCGCGGCAAGGCTGTGGCAGAACAGGAGGAGGGCGGCGCAGGCGCAGCCAAGCCGCCTGCTCATCGCGGCCTGTCCTGCCTGGCGGCGGCGGTCCGGCCGCGCGCGGCGCGCCGCTCCGCAGTTCTCGTTCCGGCACTCATTGGGCGTCGGCGAGGAGTCGCCTCGCCGCCTCGAAGTCGAAAGCGCGTACGCGCAGCAGTGCCGCTTCCAGCAACGGCGACCAGGGGGTGCCCGGCAGTTCGGCGAGAGCCGCTTCGACCGCCGCGGCGCTGCCACCGTCGGCGGTCGCCAGCAACTCGAGCAGCGCCGCGATCGACGGCGGCCGCGGCCCGCCAGTCCGGGTCGCGGCGGTCAGCGGCGTCGGCTCTGCGGGTGTCAGGGTGAGGGCCGTCGTGGCGATCGCTGCCCGGACGCCGGTGCACATGTCCTCAATCGACTTTGCCAGTTGCTCGCGCAGCGTGCCACTCGCCTTGCCGGCGCGGATCGCCTGCTCGAGCCGCGCCGCCTGCTCGTGCAGATCGCGCATACCCAGCATCCCGACACGGCCCTTGAAGGCGTGCGTCGCCTGCCTTGCCGCCTCGCGCGCACCACGCGCCAGCAGGGCGTCGATGGCGGCGACGAAGCCAGCCGACTCGCCGACGAACTCACCCAGCCAATGCCGATAGCGCGCGCTGTTGCCGGCAAAACGTTCGAGGCCCGCCGCGCTGTCGAGGCCGCTGATCGCCGAGAGTCCACTCTTGCCCGGGCAGTCGCCGATCGAGTCGCCGGCGAGCGCCGCCGGCGCAGGTGTCGGTTCGAGCGCCGGCACGGCCCGTTGCTTCAACCATCGGGCAAGCAACGCAAAGAAGCTCGGCAGCGAAAACGGTTTGCCGAGGTGATCGTTCATGCCTTCCGCGAGGTGGCCCTGCTTTTCGTGCACCATCGTGTGGGCCGTCATGGCGACGATCGGCAGCCCGGCAAAGCCCGGCAGCGCGCGGATCCGGCGCACCGCCGTGAGGCCGTCCATGATCGGCATCTGGATATCCATGAGCACCAGGTCGAACGCTTCCGCGCCCGCCTCGCCGAGGATGTCCACCGCCTGCTGCCCGTTCTCGGCCAGGCATGGGACGATGCCGACGGTGCCGAGAAGATCGAAGACGACCTCGCGATTGAGCGGCTGGTCGTCGACCACCAGGACGCGCGCGTCGCTGTAGCGTGTTGGCAGATCCTGGACGCCGGCCGGGTCGTCGGCGGGCGGCAGGTCGTCGGCGCTGGCCAGTCCGAGCGACAGGCGGACCAGGAAACGCGTACCCTGGCCGGGCCGACTGCTGACCTCGATCGTTCCGTCCATGCCTTCGGCCAGTTGTTTGCAGATGGCCAGGCCGAGGCCGGTGCCGCCATGCTTGCGCGAAATCGAAAGGTCGGCCTGCACGAAGGGCTTGTAGATCTGGCCGATCTCGTCGTCGCTCATGCCGATTCCCGAATCCTCGACCTCGATCTGCAGGCGCACCCGCTGCCCGCTGAGTTCCGCCAGGGCGACGCGCACGACGATCCGCCCGGACTCGGTGAACTTGATCGCGTTGTTGAGCAGGTTGAGCAGGATCTGCTCGATGCGCAGCGGATCGCCGACGACAACTTCGGGGAGCGTCTCGTCGATTTCGCCGTAGAGCAGCAAGCCCTTGCCGGCGGCGAGGTGTCCGATCACCGAAAGAACCCGCGCGGCCGTCTGGCGCAGGCTGAACGGCGTCGCTTCGAACTGCAGTTCGCCGGCAGCGATCTTGGTCAGGTCGAGCAAGTCGTTGATGATCGCCAGCAGCGTCTGCCCGGCGTCGTTGACCTTGTCCAGGTACTCGCGCTGGCGCGCGTCGGTGCTGCTCCGGCGGGCCAGCGCCGAAAGGCCGATGACGGCGTTGAGCGGCGTCCGCAGCTCGTGGCTGACGTTGGCGAGAAAGGCATCCTTGGCGCGGTCGGCCGCCTGCGCCGCGGCAAGCGCCGCCTGCAGTTCACGATTCTGCCGGTAGAGACGCAGGAAGACTTGCGTCTTGGCGCGCAGGATGTGGTCATGGATCGGCTTCGACAGGTAGTCGGTGGCGCCGCTCAGGTAGCCGTGGATGCGGTCCTCGTCGGCCTTGTTGGCGGCGCTGACGAATATCACCGGGGTATCGGCGGTCTGCGGATTGGCGCGCAGGCGTTCGCAGACCTCGAAACCATCCATCTCGGGCATCTGAACGTCGAGCAGGATCAGTGCCAGATCCTCTTCGAGCGTGATCGCCAGGGCGTCGAAGCCGTTGGTGGCTTCGACGAGCGTCGCGTCGAGGCTTCTGAGCGCAGTGCGGATCGCCAAGCGATTGGCGGCGATGTCGTCGACCACGAGAATCTTCGGCAAGTCATTCATCCGGGAAACCTCAGTCGATTGCGCGCCGGGCCGCAGTCAGACCGGCACCGCGGGTGGCTCGGGGCCAGCCCGCGCGCGGCGAGCAGGGCGCGCATCGGCGCCTTGCCGTCGCCGGCAGGGGTGACGACTAGCGGGCTGTACATGTCGCCCTCGCCATGCTGCGGCGAAATACCCGCAGTTGCGGCTCCACCGCTGTCCAGGCCGCCCGGCCGTCAAGGATCGCTTCGCAGCTACCGAGCAGCAGCATGCCGCCGCGTTCGAGGCTGCGCTCGAAGACCCCGAGCGCACGCGCCTGCAGCGCCTCGCCGAAGTAGATCAGGACGTTGCGGCAAATCACGAACTGCGTTTCGAGAAACGCGTCGTCGGTGACCAGATTGTGCTCGACGAACTCGATCGCCGGCAGCCTCTCGGTGCGAATTGCGACCTCGCCGCCGCTGACCACGAAGTAGTCGTCGAAATGCGCGCTGCCGCCGGTGGCCAGGTAGTTGGCGCGCCAGTTGGCGAACTCCTGCGCCGGCCAGCGCCCGCGCCGGGCCATGGCGAGCAGGTCGCCGCTGATGTCGGTGGTGACCAGCCGCAGCTTGCGCGCGAGACCGCACTCGTGCAGCAGGATGGCGATCGACCAGGTTTCCTGACCATGTCCGCAGCCGATCTGCCAGATGTTCAGGCGCGGGAAGCTGTCGAGTTCGGGCAGCACCGATTCGCGGACGTACTTCCAGACCGCCGGGTCGCGGAAGAACTCGGAGACGGGTACCGAGACGTAGTTGATGATCGCCTGGGCCATCTTCTCGTCGCGCAGCAGCTCCGGCACCAGGTCGGCGAGGCTGTCGACAGCGAAGAACTCGACCAGTTGACGCAGCCGGCGGATCAGCGAGGCGCGGGCGTAACCGCTGAAGTCGTAGCCGTAGCCCTCACGCAGCGCATGCAGCAGCAGGTCTGCCTCGAGCTGCTCGAGTTGGCAGCCGGTGGTTCGTTTCAGAGCCATTTGTCGAGCAGCTTCAGCAGGTGGTCGATGTCGACCGGTTTCGCGAGATAGTCGCTGGCGCCGGCGCTGAGGCACAGCGCGACGTCACCGGGCATCGCCTTGGCGGTGACGGCGATGATCGGCAGCTCGCCGGCCGGCCCGCTGCGCGCGCGGCGAATGAGCTCGAAGCCATCCATCTCCGGCATCATGATGTCGGTGAGCAGCACGTCGAAGCGCTCGCCGGCGAGCAGGGCCAGCGCCTGTGGGCCGTTCGCCGCGACGCGCACGGTGAAACCGTGGGCGCGCAGCACCTTCGACAGTGCCGACTGGCTGCGCACGTCGTCGTCGACGATCAGCAGCGAGCCGCGCCTGGCCGGGGCCCGGGACGCCGCTGCCGGCAGCGGCGCCGGCGTGGCGAGTGCCAGCAGCACCTCCTCGCGCAAGCGCTGACTGGTTTGGCCATTGAGGCGCCCTTTGGCGATCACCGCGTGGGCATGTGTGCGCAGGCGCAGCAAGCCGGCGTCGTCGAGGTCGCGGGCCGAATAGACGACGACCGGCGGATGCCCCGGGTCGGCTGCGGCAACCCGTTCCAGCCACTCGAAGCCGCTCATGTCGGGCAGCATCAGATCGAGGATCACGGCGTCGAAGCGGCTAGTTTGGATCGCCTCCAGACCGGCAGCGCCGTCCTTGGCGATGCCGAACTCGATATCGAGATCCTTGAACAGCACGCGCACCGCCCGGGTGCACGCTTCGTTGTCCTCGACCAGCAGGATGCGCGGTTTGTTGGCCGGCGCCGAGACCGTCGGCGTGGCTTCGAGCATGTTGCGGATGGCCCGCAGCACCGCGTCGCGGGTGATCGGCTTGCGGATGTAGCCGGCGGCGCCAAGCGTGCGCCCCTCGCCGCTATCGGCAGCGCCGGACATGATGCAGACCGGTATCTCGGCAGTCGCCGGATCACTCTTCAGGCGCCGCAGCACGTCCATTCCCGAGATGCCGGGTAGGCCAAGGTCGAGCAGCACGCCGGCCGGGCGTTCGGCGCGGATCAACTCGAGCGCCCTTTCGCCGCTCTCCGTCGTCCGTACGGCATAGCCCAGGACTTCGATCAGGCGGACGATGATCGGCATTAGGCGCTCGTCGTCCTCGACGACGAGGATCAGCGTCCCGCGCGTGCCGGCCTGTGCCGGGGCCGCTTGCGCCGGCACAGGCAGTGGCGCGCTAGCGGTGGGCGCGACGCTGGCCAGTTCGCTGACGGGCGGGAGAACTACCGAGAAGCGGCTGCCGCATCCCGGTGTGCTGTCGACCTCGAGTCGGCCGCCGAGCAGTTCGACGAGGTGGCGGCTGATCGCCAGGCCGAGTCCCGAACCGCCGTACTTGCGGGTGGTGCCGTCGTCGATCTGCTGGAAGGCGGAAAAGATGCGCTCGATCTGGTCGGCGGCAATGCCGATGCCGCTGTCCACCACGTCAAAGCGCAGGCCGCCGTTCTCGGCGCGGACGGCGAGGCGAACGGCGCCCTGGTCGGTGAACTTGATGGCGTTCGACAGCAGGTTGGTCAGCACCTGGGTGAGGTGGCGGCGGTCGCTGCGGATGATTCCCGGGTCGCCGGCGTCGCCGTCGATGGCCAGCTCGATCGACTTCTTCTCGGCGAGCGGTGCGAAGATCCGGCGCAGGTAGGCGAGCATGTCGGCAAGCGGAAAGTCCTCGACGAGCATCTCGATCTTGCCGGCCTCGATCTTCGACAGATCGAGGATGTCGTTGATCAGCGCCAGGAGCTGGCTGCCGCTCTCATGAATGACCCCTGCCGACTCGACCTCGTCGCTGTCGAGGTGGCCGCCGCCGTTCTCGGCGAGATGCCTGGCGAGGATCAGGATGCTGTTGAGCGGCGTGCGCAGTTCGTGCGACATGTTGGCCAGGAACTGCGACTTGTAGCGGTTCGCCTGTGCCAGATCCTGCGCCCGTGTCTCGGCCTCCTGGCGGCTGTCTTCGAGTTGCCGCCTCTGTGCCTCGAGGGCCTGGTTCTGGTGCGCCAACTCCTCCTGTTGGGCGCGCAGTTCCTCCTGGTTGACACGAAATTCTTCGTTCTGCGTCTTGAGTTCGTTCGCCTGGCTGCGCATCTCCTCGCTCAGCGCCTGCATCTCGACGTTCTTCTCGCCGAGTTCGGTCGCCTGGCGGCCCAGCGCGGCGGCCTGCTCGCGGCTTGCCTCGAGCAGTGCGAGATTGCTTTCGGCAGCTTCGATGTTGGCGAGGTGCAGTCCGAGCGGGCCGACCAGCGCGGCCAGGAAAGCGTGCGCGTCGCTCGAGAGCCGGCGGGTCGACGCCAGTTCGACGACGGCCAGCGTTTCGTCATGATGGGTGATCGGGTAGAGCACGACTTCTTCGGGTGCAAACTCGGCCAGCCCGGTGCTGATCGGCACCAGCCCTCCGGGAACCGGCCAAACGATCATCGGCTGTTGGTCGCGGGCGCACTGGCCGACCAGCGTTTCGCCGGGGGCGAAGCTGTTGGCGCTCTGGCTGCGCCTGGCCAGACCCTGGGCGCCGGCCAGCCGGTAATGGCCGCCGCTGTCGCGCAGGAAAAGCGCGGCTACCGGCACGTCGATCTGTTGTCGCAGGAGCCCGAGGATGACCTCGGGAACGCGGCTCAATCGATCTTCCTGGCTGACCGCTGTGGTCAGCGCGGCGACGTGTTCGCGGATCCAGCGGTCGCGCGCGACGGCCTCCGACATGGCGCGGAACTTCTCGGCCGCCTGCGCCATGGCCCCGATCTCATCGCCTCGGTCGAGGCCCGGGATCGGTGTCTGCTCGCCATTCGCCAAGCGCGTCAACGCGCGCTGCATGGCCAGCACCGGGTCGAACAGATGACGCCCCGAGACGACGCCGAGAACGCTCGCCGCCGCGGCGATCAGCAAGCCGCTGGCGATCATCAGCCACTGCAGCGAATGCAGGCTGGCGAGTGCTTCATCGCGACTGATCTTGGCAATCACGCCCCAGCGCGGCTGGTCGCCGAGCGCGCCGGCGAAGGGTTGCAGCGGCCGCCAGGCGATGAACGATTCCTGACCGCGATAGTCGAGAAGCTGATCGCTGCCTTCTTCGCCGGCGAGGACACGGCGGACGGCATCGGTCTTGAGTTGCCGGTGCAGGACTGAAAACTCGGGATCGAAGAAGGTGTTGGTGAGCAGCCAGCCATCGGTGCCGACGAGGAAGGATTCGCCGGTTTCGCCGAGTCCGGCCTTGAAGTGCATCCGTTTGTCGAGCGCGTCGAAGTCGATGCGCACCGCCAGCGCGCCCAGCGGCTGGCCGCCGGCCGGGTCGGTCACCGGGATCGCCAGGAACATTCCGGGGCGGTTGCCTGCGGGTGCGTAAGGCGCCGCGTCGGCAAACGCCGGTACGCCACTCACCGCCTGGCGCAAGGCGATGGCGGTGGCGCGCGCGAGCCCGCTGTCCTGCCAGGCGCCGGCGAACAGATTGGTCGCGAAGTCATTCTCCTTGCGCAGCGAATAGACGACGTTGCCGGCGTTGTCGATGAGCAGCATGTCGAGCCAACCGTAGGCGAGGTGGCGCTGCCGGAAGAAGGCGTCGTGCCGCGCGTGCGCTTGCACGTAGCCGGTCTGGCAGGGGCCGGGGTGGCTGGGGGGAGCTTCGCCGGCGTTCGCGTAGAGCTGCTGCAGGTGGCGGCCGGCGGCGTTGCCGCAGGCCGAGAAGGCAGCGGAAAAGGCGCCGATGGCTTCGATGACGGCGGGGGCGTTGCCCATCGTCACGATGTCCTGTTGCATCCGCTCGAGGTGGCTGCGTATTCCTTCGCGGCGGGAGTCGGCGACCGCCGCCAGGCCACGCTCCGCCGCACCCTGCAGCGCGTTGCTGGCCACGTGCGTGACGACACCGAGCAATACGGCGACAGCGAGCAGCGCCGGCAGTACCGTTTGCAGAACCAGTTTCGAACCCAGCTTCATATGCTTTCTTCTCCCCGCGATGAGGCTGGATTGTCGCCGAGAACGTGTTTGGCGGCCGCGAAATCGAAGCGGCGCACTGCCGCCAGCGCGGCTTGCAGCACGGGTGGCCAATCGGTGTCCTGCAGTTCGCCGAGGCAGGCTTCGATCGCCTCGGCGCTGGCGCCGTCGGCGGCTTCGAACAGGCGCAGAAGGTGCTCGATCGCTGGTGGCGTCGGGCCCCCAGGATGCGATACCTCGGGAAGCGGCAGCGCGGCGGCGGTCGCCGGTACTGCCGGTTTCGCCCCGAGCACGGTCTGGACGCTGCCAGCCATCGCGTCGATCGCCTGCGCGATTTGCTGGCGGAGTTCGCCACACGGCTCGCCGGCGGCGATCGCCTTCTCGAGCGCCGCAGCCTGTCGGTGCAGCCCGGTCATGCCGAGAATGCCAACGCGGCCCTTGAAGGCGTGTGCCGCTTGCCTGGCGGCTTCGCGCGCACCGTTGGCGAGCAGGGCGTCGATCGCCGCGCCGAAGCCTGCCGACTCGCCGACGAAATCGCCCAGCCAGTGCCGGTAACGCTCGCTGTTGCCGGCAAAGCGCTCGAGTGCCGCTGCCGCGTCGAGGCCGGCGATCGCCGGGAGTGCCTCCTTGCCGGCGCTCCCGCTCGAAGCGCCGGCGGTGTTGGCGGTGCTGGCGGTGGTTGCGGGCGACGCCTCGATGCGGCACGCCAGCCAGCGCGCCAGCAGCGCAAAGAAGGCGGGCAGCGAAAACGGCTTGCCGAGGTGATCGTTCATCCCCTCGGCCAGGTAGACCTGCTTTTCGTGAACCATCGTGTGCGCCGTCATGGCGACGATCGGCAGGGCGGCAAAATCGGGCAGTGCGCGGATCTCGCGTACGGCTGTCAAGCCGTCCATGACCGGCATCTGGATGTCCATGAGCACCAGATCGAAGCCCTCCGGGCCGCATTCGCGGAGGATGTCCAGCGCCTGCCGGCCATTCTCGGCCAGGCGTGGAACGATGCCGACGCTGCCGAGCAACTCGTAGACGACCTCGCGATTGAGTGCCTGGTCGTCGACGACCAGGACGCGTGCATCGCGGTAGCCTGCTGGCAGGCCTTCGCTGCTGGCCGGTTCGTCGCCGGGCGGCAGGTCGCCAAGGCTGCTCAGGCCGAGCAGGAGCTGGATGCGAAACAGCGTTCCCTGGCCGGGCCGGCTGCTGACGTCAATCGAGCCGTGCATACCCTCGGCGAGCTGCTTGCAGATCGCCAGGCCAAGACCGGTGCCGCCATGCTTGCGCGTGATCGACGGGTCGGCTTGCACGAAAGGCTTGTAGATCTGGGCGATCGCCTCTTCGCTCATGCCGATTCCCGAGTCCTCCACCTCGATCCGCAGGCGGACCTGCCGCGGATCCTGCGGGTCCCGCGGGTCATGCGCTTCCTGAGCCTCTTCTTCCGTCGCGGCGATGCGCAGGACGATGCGCCCGGCATCGGTGAACTTGATCGCATTGTTGAGCAGGTTGAGCAGGATCTGTTCGATGCGCAGCGGGTCGCCGACCAGCACCTCGGGGAGTGCCGCGTCGATCTGTTCTTCGAGTTGCAAGCCTTTTTCCGCAGCGCGGTGCGCGATCACCGAGACGACGCGGGCTGCCGTCCGGCGCAGACTGAACGGCTTGGCTTCGAAGCGCAGCTCGCCGGCGGCGATCTTGGTCAGATCGAGCAGGTCGTTGATGATCGCCAGCAAGGTCTGGCCGGCGTGATTGACCTTGTCGAGGTAGTCGCGTTGACGCGGGTCCGTGCTGTTCCGGCGCGCCAGCGCCGAGAGGCCGATGACCGCGTTGAGCGGCGTGCGCAGTTCGTGGCTGACATTGGCGAGGAAGGAATCCTTGACCTTGTCGGCGACCTTGGCCGCTTCGAGCGCGCTGGCCAGGTCGGCCGTCCGCCGTTCGACGAGTTCTTCGAGGTGCAAGCGGTATTCCTCGAGCTGGTCCTTGACCCGTCGCCGCTCGGTAATGTCGTCCTTGACGGCGAGAAAGTGGGTGATCGTTCCTGTCTCGTCGACAATCGGCGAGATCGAGGCGTCTTCCCAGAACAGCTCGCCGTTGCGCCGCCGATTGCAGAGTGTGCCGCGCCATTCGCCGCCGGCCAGCAGGGTTTCCCACATTTCCCGGTAGACTTCCGGTGGCGTCTGGCCCGACTTCAATAACCGCGGGTTCTCGCCGATGGCCTCACGCTGACTGTAGCCGGTGACCTGGCAAAAGCGCGGATTGACGTACTCGATCAGGCCGTCGCGGTCGGTGATGACGATCGCCACCGGGCTCTGTTCGACGGCTCGCAACAACTTGTGGACCTCTTCCTCGGCAGCCCGCCGCTCGGAAATGTCGGCGTAGATCCAGATGCTTCCCTCCTGCGCTTGCGCCGCGTCGATCGCCCGGCCGTTGAGCACACCCCAGAAAACCTCGCCGCCCTTGCGGCGCAGCAGAAGTTCTTCGGAATGGCTGTGACCGGCGCCGCAGCGGGCGTAGGCGCGCTCGCCGACGGCCTCGAAGATGGCGCGCGTGGCATACAGGCACTCGGTCGAGCGGCCGATGAGCTCGCCGGGGCCGTAGCCGAAGATCTCCTCGAGGCGGCGATTGCAGGAAACGACGCAGCGGTGCTTGAGGTAAGCGATGCCGACCAGTGCATTGTCGAGGATCGTTTCCTGCTCCACCAGCAGTCGGCGAGTCTGCTCGGCCTGCTCGTGCTGGCGGGTGACGTCGAAGGTCAGCCCGCGCAGGCTCGCCGGCCGGTCATCCTCGGCGACCACTCTGACCAGATCGCGAAGCCAGAGCGTGTCGCCGTTGCTGGCGACGAAGCGGTATTCGCAATCCCAGGGTTGGAGTTCTTGCGCGCGCGTCGTCCGGTAGTCGGCAGCCCAGGTCCGGTCGTCGGGGTGCAGGTGCTTCACCCAGAAGTCCGGGTCCGACCATTCGGCGACCGGGAAGCCGAGCAGGCGCTCGGCCTGGGCGCTCACGAAGGTGAAGCGCAGGGTCTGCGCGTCGGCTTCCCAGACGATGCCGTCGATCGACTGCACCAGATCCTCGTGGCGTCGGCTCAGGCGCTGCATGCGTCGGCCCATGCTCTCGGCGAAGATGCGGGCGAGCAGGAAGAGTCCGGCCAGCGTCAGCAGCGCACGGATGGCGGTGACCCAGCGATGCTGTTGCTGGCTGACCACCAGCGGCGTGATGTCGAAGCGTACGCTGATGCCGCCACGCAGATCACCGACCTGGTAACCCATCCCTTCATGGCACCCCATACACGCTTGCTCGACCAGCAGTGGCGCCATGTAGCGGAACTCCGTGCGCTCGCCTTGCCGAATGGTTTCGAAGCGTTCCTTGCCGCCGGTGGCGAAGCTTTCGAGGGCTGCGCGTTCCCAGTCGTCGGCGGCATTGTTGGGATTCTTGAGTTTCAGGCTGGTGATGTGGAAGCGGTAGTCGCCGTCGCTCTCGGCCAGCGCCGAGATCTCCCGCGTCATGAGCGCCGGATTGCGCAGGGTGTAGGTCTTGCCGTTGCTCGCCTGGATGTCCGGATCCTTGAGATAGGGACTGGATTCGACGCCGGCGCGCTTTTCGACATAGACGCCGCCGTAGCCGGCGCTCCACCGGCGGGTCAACACGATGTCGCGAAAATGCGAGCGCGCGCGCGCCAGCGACGACTGTTCGAGAGTCGCCTGGTCGTCCGCCAGGTCGAGCAACAAGGCCGCCACGCCGAGCACGCCCAGCAGCGCCGCGATCTGCAGCAGAAAGCGGCGTCCGGGCCGTTCTCTGGGCGGGAGAGCGCTCATTGCCGCGGCTACCCTCAACCCGACCGAAGCTGGTCTGGCGACCGCCGATCGCGACGTGCCAGCGCCACGGCGAGCAAGCGGTCCGAGGTTTCGACGTGGTCCATGAGCCAGCGCCTGATGAACTGGGCGATCGCCACGGCGCTCGTGATTCCGTCGTTCAGATCGTCGATCTGGGCGCGTATCTCGTCGAACAGACGAATATGTTCTTTCTGGTGTCGCGCTGCCATTTCGTAGCGGATGTCGCGCATCAGCCGCTCCTCGCGGGCGAAATGATCGCGGGTGAGTGACTCGAGTGCCTTGAGCATCGACCTGACCTCGCGCAGATCGGAGCGGCGGCTCGCCGTCTGCACCTGATTGAGCAGGCTGACCATGGCGCGGTGGTCAGCGTCGATCTCGGGGTGGCCGATTTCCAGGGCTGCGGTCCAGACGATTTGCAGGCTGGAATGGTCGTTGGCGTTGAACATCGCATGGCCCTCGGTCGTCAGAGCGGTTTCTGGTAGATCGTCGGCTTCAGGGTCTTCAGCCGACTGGTGATGCCATTCAGCGATTCCGAATGACCGACGATGAAATAGCCGCCTGGCTTGAGGCAGGGCAGCATGTTTTCGATGACTTTGCGCTTGGTTTCGGCGTCGAAATAGATCATCACATTGCGCAGGAAGATGACGTCGAACTCGCCGACGCCGGTGATCGGCAGGGTCAGGTTCACCTGCGCGAAGCTGACGCGCTGCTTGAGCTTGCTGTCGATCAGCAGCTTGCCTTCCTGCGAGCGCACGCCCTTCAGGCAATACTTGCGCAAGCAGGCCGGTGGAATTCCGGAAATTCGCTCCTGCGAATAAACGCCGGCCTGCGCGCGGGCGAGGACGGTCAGGCTGATGTCTGAGCCGAAAACCTCCCAGGGCCCACCAGTACGATGCTCGGCGAGGACCATCGCCATCGAGTAGGCCTCTTCGCCGCTCGAGCTGGCGCCGCTCCAGATGCGGAAGGTTCCCGGCCCGCGCCGTTCGGCGAGGATCACGTCGCGCAGGAAATCGAAGTGCTGCGGCTCACGGAAGAAGTAGGTCTCGTTGGTGGTCAGTAGATCGACCATCTGCTGGACTTCGTCGGGATGCTGACCGGAAGCGAGCAGGCGGTAATACTGCGTGTAGGTCTGAAAGCGGTGATGCGCGAGACGGCGGCCGAGGCGGCCGACGAGCAGCACGCGCTTGGCGTCCGACAGGCTGATTCCGGCCAGCTTGTAGATCAGCCGCTGGAAGAGCGCGAACTCCTGGTCGGTGATCGGGGAGGGGGAGTCGTTCATGGTCTGTCAGAAGAGCTCGATGTCGGTCTTCTTCGGCGCACCGACGAGGGTTTTTTCATAGGCTTTCTCGGCCTCGGCGATGCTCTGGTTGGTCTGGCCGCGCTTGCAGAAGGCATCGCCGGTCTGCGGGTCGAGAATCACCTTGCGCGACCACGGGCCCATCAGGTCCGAGGCGAGCAGGGCAATGCCTTCGCGCGCCAGCCAGTCGCGCGCGAACTCGGCATTGCGTTGACCGATGCTCACCCCGGTCAGTGACGAAACGACATTGCCGCCGCCGAAAGCCTTGCCCTGCAGCCGTTTTTTCTGTGCGCCACGGCCGAGCATGCCGTTCATCAGCGCTTCCATGCAGAAGTTGCCGCAGAGCAGCATGTCGAGATCCTTGTTGGCCGATTTCGCGAATCCGGGCAGCATGAAGTGGTTGAGGCCGCCGATGCGGAGCTTCGGATCCCACAGGCAGACCGCGACGCACGAGCCGAGGAGCGTGGCGATCGGCCGCTCGGTCTCGATGGCCCAGCCGCCGGGATTGATGTTGCGCGCCAGGCGTTCAAGATCGCGTGGGTTGCTCATGTTGCGCTCACCGGGCACGCTTCGGGAAACTGCTCGGCCGGTACCGGCCGGCTGAACAGGTAACCCTGGTAGTAGTCGCAACCGTGGCGCTCGAGGAAGGCGCGCTGGGCGGCGGTCTCGACGCCTTCGGCCAGCACCGAGAGCTTCAGGGAACGGCCCATGGCGATGATCGTCGAGGCGATTTCGGCGGCGCCGGCGTTGCTCGTGATGTCGCGCACGAAGCTCTGGTCGATCTTCAGCTTGTCGATCGGGAAACGCTTGAGATAGCTCAGCGACGAGTAACCGGTGCCGAAGTCGTCGATCGACAGGCGAACGCCGAGTTCGCGCAGGCGATTGAGAATCGCCACCGCCTCATCGCCGCGCTCGATCAGGATTCCTTCGGTGATTTCGAGTTCGAGGAAATGGGCGTCGAGGCCGGTGTCGGCGAGCGTCTGGCGAACCAGCTCCGGAACATCCTGCAGGAAGAACTGGCGTGGCGAGAGATTGACGGCGATGCTGCGCAACGGCCGGCCGGCGTCGAGCCACTCCTTCATCTGCCGGCAGGCGGTGTGCAGTACCCAGGCGCCGAGCGGGGCAATCAGCCCGGAGTCTTCGGCGACCGGGATGAAGCGCATCGGCGCGATCATGCCGTGCTCGGGGTCGAACCAGCGCGCCAGCGCTTCCGAGCCGATCACCGCGCCGTTGCGGGCGTCGATCAGCGGCTGGTAGTGAAGGGTGAGCTGGCCCAGTTCCATCGCCTTGCGCAGACGGGCTTCCAGGCTCATCCGCTCGAGCGCCTGCGTGGTCAGCGATTCGGTATAGAAGCGCAGCGTCTTGCGTCCCTGTTGCTTGGCCAGATTCACGGCAGCGTCGGCGTTGCGCAGCAGGGCGGCGAGGTCGCTGCCGTCGTCGGGCGAGACGCTGATGCCGACGCTGGCGCCGATGTAGATATCGTCGGCGTTGCCGATCCGGAAAGGCGGTTCCAGCGCCCTGAGCAGGTCGCGGGCAAGGACCGCGGCATCCGCGGCGACCTCGACGTCTTCCATCAGTAGCGCAAACTCGTCGCCATGTAGCCGCGCCAGGGTATCCTCGTCACGCAGACGCGAGCGGAAGCGCTCGCTGATCGCCAGCAGCAGGCGGTCGCCGAACTCGTGCCCGAGCGAATCGTTGATATTCTTGAAGAGGTCGAGGTCGATGATCAGCAGCGCCAGCTTGCGTCCGTGTCGCTGCGCCCGGTCGAGCGCGTGCTGGTAGCGGATGTTCAGCAAGGTGCGGTTGGGCAGGCGCGTCAGGATGTCGTGGTAAGCGACGAACTCGGCGCGCGCTTCGGCGTCACGGATGCGGCTGATGTCGGTAAACACGCCGATGTAACGTTCGGTCCTGCCACATTCATCGAGCACCGCGCTGATCGTCAGCCATTCCGGGTAGGTGCTGCCGCTCCGGCGCCGGTTGATGATCTCCCCTTGCCAGAATCCGCGCTTGTGCAACTCGCTCCACATGGCTGCGTAGAACGACGCATCGTGGTGGCCCGACTTGAGGAGGCTCGGGTTCCTGCCGACGGCTTCCTCGCTCTCGTAACCGGTAATCTCGGTGAAGGCGCGATTGACGGCGACGATGGTGCCGTCGGCATCGGTGATCGCGACGCCGTCGCGGGTCTGCTCGAAGACCGTCGCCGCCTGCCGGAGCGATTCCTCGTTGCGCCGGGCAGCGGTGATATCGTCGCAGATCACCGCGAACTGCCCCGGCTCGGGGCAGTAGGCGGTGACCCGGTAATGGCGCTTGAGGTCGCTGGAAAAATCGTCGAACTGCGCGCAGTCACCGCTCAGGGCAACCGCCGCGTAGCGTTCGATCCAGTGTGCTTCGATCTGCGGCAGCAGGCTGCGGACGCAACGGCCGACGACGGCGTCCCTGGACAATCCGGTAATCGCCTCGAAAGCCGGGTTGACGTCGAGGAAGCGGTAGTCGCAGGCCTGCCCGTCGGCGTCGAGGACGATCTCGTGCAGGGCGAAACCGGAGGTCAGCGAATCGAAGAGGCCGCGAAACCGCCTTTCGCTGGCGCGCAAGGCGGTCTCCGCGTGCTTTCTGGCGACCGCCTGGATGGCCAGTGTAGCGATCTGCGACACCGTCTCGGCGTCTTCCGGCGTGTAGTCGTCGCGCTTGTTGCCGACGGCGACAAGCGCGACGCAGCGTCCGTCGAGCACCACGGGCAGGCTCAGTTCATGCATTGTCGGCGCATCGGCGGTGAGTAATTCGTGGGGCGGCGCCAGGCGGGCCTCGTCGCCATCAGGCGCTGCTGTCGGCAGGCTGGCCAACTCCTGATCGGTGGTGACGAACTGGATCAAACCGCTGCTGCTGCCGGTCAGTTCTTCGGCTGCGTCGAGAGCCGCCTGGAGAATTTCTTCGCTACTGGCGTTCCTGGCCAGATCGGTGAGCCGCATGCGCGTCGCCAGGAGCGCTTCCGTTTGCCGTTGTTGCTCGATGTCGCGCAGGAAGACGATCAGGCGCCCACCGGCTTCCGGCGAGTACGAGCTGCTGACCTCGACCGGCCAGGTCGTTCCGTCCTTGCGGCGGTGCGCGGTCGTGAAACGGCCACGGCCGGCGTCGCGGATCGCGGCGATATGGGCGGCCACGCGGTCAGCGTCTTCGACGGCATCGAGTTGGGAAACGGAAAGTTGCCGCAGCTCGTCACGCGTGTAGCCGGAGAGCCGGCAATAGGCGTCGTTGACCTCCAGCAGCCGGCCCTCGGTGTCGGTCAACCAGTAGCCGTCGAGCGATGTTTCGATCAGGCAGCGGTAGCGCAAATCGTTCTGCCGGAGGAGTTCGTCCTGCACGCTACTGCCGTTGGTGTCGACGACGATACCCTCGACGCCGGCGAAGTGGCCGTTGTCATCGAACAGCGAGGCCTTGCGATCCTCGACCCGGCGTGTCTTTCCGGATTTGTCGATGATCCGGTAGCTGACGGTGGCCTGGCGGGGTCCCTCGCGCAGATCGTCGCTGGTGGCGAGGACTGCCGCCAGATCGTCGGGGTGAATCAGGCTGCGCCACTTTTCCGGCAGAGCGTTGATCTCGGCGGCCGAGTAGCCGGTCAGCGATTCGCTATTCAGGAGAACGTCGCTCGACCAGTCGGCGTTGGCGCGATAGGTCATGCCGGGCAACTGGCCGAGCAAGGTTCGCAGATCGCTTTCGCCCAGGCGCGCGCGCACCTCGGCGTTTACGGAAGCGCTGACATCCTGCATCGTCAGGACCAGATGGCGCGTCCTGGTGGGGCGCGCACCGTCAGCGCCGAACGGCGTCAGCGACCAGTTCCATTCGCCGAGGCCGAGCGTCGGGCTGAGCCTGGGCAGGAAAGCTCGCGCCGTGTGGGCATAGGCGATTCCCGAAGCGCGGACCTGACAAAAGATCGCCTCGACGGCAGGCTGGGGGAAGAGCGCGAAGAAGGTGTGGCCGAGAAACGAATCGGGCGTCTTGCCCGCTGCAGCTGCGTAGCTCTGGTTGACACGCAGAAAAACGAAGTCCGCGTCGAGAATGGCGATTGCCAGGCCCGCCTGCTCGAAAATCGCTGCCCACGGCGAAGTTGCATCGAGGGCGTCGAGAAGCTCACCTTCGAGGTGACCATGGTTTGCGGCGATGGCGATCATCGCCGGGCTCCCGGCAGGTCTTGTGCAGGCCTCACGCCATGGTCGCCTGCGGGGAGCCGGAAGAAGGTGATCAGGGCGTCCAGCTGCGTCGCCTGGCTGCCCATCTCCTCGGCGGTTGCCGCGAGTTGCTCGGAGGCCGAGGCGTTCTGCTGCGTCGCCTGGTTGAGCTGGCCCATGGCGCCGTTGATCTGGCCGACGCCGGAGGACTGCTCCTGCGAGGCGGAAGCGATTTCCTGGACGAGGTCGGAAGTCTTCTTGATCGACGGGACCATTTCGGTGAGCAAGGAGCCGGCGCGTTCGGCGAGTTTCACCGAATCCTTGGCGACGTTGCTGATCTCCTGGGCGGCGACCTGCGAACGTTCGGCGAGCTTCCTGACTTCGGCGGCGACGACGGCAAAGCCCTTGCCTTGTTCGCCGGCGCGCGCCGCCTCGATGGCGGCGTTGAGCGCCAGCAGGTTGGTCTGGTAGGCGATGTCGTCGATGATGCCGATCTTGTCGGCGATGCTCTTCATCGCCTCGACGGTCCTGCCGACGGCGTCGCCGCCCTCGACCGCCTGCTTCGCGGCACTCGAGGCCATGCCGTCGGTGACCTTGGCGTTCTCGGTATTCTGCACGATCGAGGCGCTCATCTGCTCCATGCTCGAGGTCGTTTCCTCGACCGACGCGGCCTGCTCGCTCGACGACTGCGACAGCGACTGGGCGGTGGCGGACACCTGTCCGGAAGCGTTCGAGAGCTTGTCGGCGGCGGAGCGCACTTCGCCGATCGTCTCGACGAACTTGGCGACGGTCTGGTTGATGGCGTTCTTCAGCTCGTCGAAGTCGCCCTGGTAGCTGGTGGTGATGGTCTGGGTGAGGTCGCCCTCGGCCATCGCGCCCATGATGCGGCGGACTTCGTTGATCGGTCCGACGACCTTGTCGAGCGTGTCGTTGACGCCGGCGACGACCTTGCGGAAATCGCCCTGGTGGCGGCTCGCATCGGCGCGTGTGGCGAGCTTGCCGGCGACCGCCGCCGCCGAGAGCATGGCGGCGTCGGCGACCAGCGCATTGACCGCGTCGATACAGGTGTTGAGATTGTTCTTTAGGGTGTTGAAGTCACCGTTGTAGCGGTCGGTGATCTTCGGCGGGATGTCGCCTCGCGAGATGCGGTCGACGGTGTGCGCGGCGACCTTGAGCGGGTTGATGACGGCGTCCAGCGTGTTGTTCACGCCGCCGACGATCTTCTGAAAGTCACCCTGGTGCCTGGCGGCATCGGCGCGTGTGGAAAGGTTGCCGTCGACGGCGGCCTGCGCCAGTAGCGTGGCGTCGGCGACCAGCGCATTGACCGCATCGATGCAGGTATTGAGGTTCGTCTTGATGACGTTGAAGTCACCGTTGTAGGGATCGGTAATTCTTGGCGGGATGTCGCCCCTGGAGATACGGTCGACGGTGCTGGCGGCGACGTTGAGTGGGCCGATGACAGCGTCGAGCGTATCGTTGACGCCCTTGACGACTTTTCCGTAGTCGCCTTGATGGCTGGCCGCGTCGGCACGTGTCGCGAGCTTGCCGTCTACGGCGGCACGAGCGAGCCGGTCGGCATCGGCGACGAGTCGCTGAACCGATGTCTGGATGGCGGCGGCGGCTCTGGCCAGAAGTCCGATCTCATCCTGGCGAGCAAGCGTGATCGTCTGGCTGAGGTCGCCATCGGCAAGTCTCAGCGCCGCCAAGGTAACGGTCTGCACGTCGCGCAGCATGCGTGCGAGCATCCAGGTGAGCGACACGGACAGGAGGCCGGCGAGCAGTGTGAGTGCAATGGCGAGCGCCATGGCGTTGCGTGAGTCCCGGTACTCGCCCTCGGCGGCAGCGACCGTCCGGCTGGCCAGCCTGTCTTCGAGCGCCTTCATGGCGTCGATCTTTCTGGTGATCGTCGCTGCCCACTCGCTTGGCACGATGCCGAAATTGCCGTCGTTGGCCGAGTCGAGTGCGATCTTGCGCATCGCCGCCGCATTCCTGGAAAAGTCCGCGGCGAGCAGGTCGTCGAGCGTCCGGATCAGATCTTGGTCCGCAGACAGCGTGCGGAAGGTGTCGAGGTGCGTATTCTGATTCGTCACGATGCCGAGCAGCCGATGCAGGACCGTGTCGGACATCGGCAAGTCGGTGGAAAAGGCGGCATTGAGCGTCGCGCGCTCCCGCCCGGTGTACTCCTTGGCCTGGATCAAGCCGTTGTAGGCGATGAAACGGCGCACCATTTCGGCGTTTGCCAGGGTCGGCGCAACATGCGCAACGGCGGCGAGCTTGCCGTCGATCAGGTGCGTGTAGAAGTCGAAGGACTCGCTGCCCGAGATGACCAGACCGCTCACCCGCTGCCGGCGGTCACCGAGCTGCTCGCCGAAATCGGCAGCTTCCTTCAGGCGGCCCACGAACTGCTCGGGCAGCGCGCTCGTCCGCTCCGCCCGGATTCTCGCGAGTGCCTGTGCGCGTGCGTCGGTGAGCTTGCGCTGGCCAAGCAGCGCGTCGGCGAACTTCTGGCCTTGCGAGGCGATGAAGCCGGCAGAGAGACCGCGTTCCTTCTGCAATTCGTGCACCAGATCGCTGGTGGCGACGGCGACCTCGCTCACTGCCAGAAGCTGGCGGCTTTCCTGCATCAAACGATAGTTCGTGACCACGGCACTCAGCAGGTAGGCGGCAAAGCCGATGCTAAGGAGGCTGGTCATCGCCAGCAGGCGAACGCGGATCGAACGCGGGTTCATGGCTGCGGCCGGCCACCGCGAAGTGCCTTGCCGGCGGACCGGTACGAGCGACCATCGAGATGGAAGAAGGTCATCGTCTGCTGCAATTGAGCGGCTTGCGCGCCGAGTTCCTCGGCGGTGGCGGCGAGTTCCTCGGAGGCCGAGGCGTTCTGCTGCGTCGCCTGATTGAGCTGGTGCATGGCGCCGTCGATCTGGCCGACGCCGGAGGATTGTTCGGAGGATGCCAGGGCAATCTCCTGCACCCGCTCGGAGGTCTTGCCGATGGTCGGAACCATCTCGCTGAGCAGATTGCCGGCACGTTCGGCCTGCCTGACCGACGAGCTGGCCAGGTTGCCGATTTCCTGCGCGGCGACCTGCGAACGCTCGGCGAGCTTCCTGACTTCGGCGGCGACGACGGCGAAGCCCTTGCCGTGCTCGCCGGCGCGCGCCGCCTCGATCGCCGCATTGAGCGCCAGCAAGTTGGTCTGATAGGCGATGTCGTCGATGATGCCGATCTTGCCGGCGATGCTCTTCATGTCGTCGACCGTCCTGCCGACGGCTTCGCCACCGTCGGCCGCCTGCCGGGCGGCCGTCGCTGCCATGCCGTCGGTGCGCCGGGCGTTGTCCGTGTTGCGGGAGATCGAAGCCGCCATCTGCGCCATCGACGAGGTCGTCTCCTCGACCGAGGCGGCCTGCTCGCTCGACGACTGCGACAGCGCCTGCGCGGTGGCCGACACCTGGCCGGCAGCGTTCGCGAGGTTGTCGGCGGCCGTACGGACCTCATTGATGATCTCGACCAGACGCACGATGGTCTGGTTGATGGTGGATTTCAACTCGTCGAAGTCGCCGCGGTAAGCGCTGACGATCGTCTGCGACAGGTCGCCGCCAGCCATCGCACTCATGATGCGGCGGACTTCCGCGATCGGCTCGACGACCTTGTCAAGCGTGTCGTTGACGCCGGCGACGATCTTCCGGAAGTCGCCCTGATGCCTGGAGGCGTCGGCACGCGTGGCGAGCTTGCCGTGTACAGCGGCTTCCGCCAGCATGGCCGTGTCGGCGACGAGGGCGTTGACGGCATCGATGCAGGTGTTGAGGTTGCTCTTGAGGAGGTCGAAGTCGCCGTTGTAGGGATCGCTGATCTTCGCCGGGATATCGCCCCGGGCGATGCGGTCGACGGTGGCGGCGGCGACGTTGAGCGGGCCGATCACGGCGTCGAGCGTATCGTTGACCCCGGTGACGATCTTCCGGAAGTCGCCCTGGTGCCTGGCTGGGTCGGCACGCGTGGCGAGCTTGCCGGCCACGGCGGCGCTGGTCAGCCGCGCCGCGTCGGCGACCAGCGCATTGATGGCGTCGATGCACGTATTGAGGTTGTTCTTGAGGATGTTGAAGTCGCCGTTGTAGGGGTCGCTGATCTTCGCCGGAATGTCACCCCTGGCGATGCGGTCAACTGTGGCGGCGGCGACGTTGAGCGGGCCGATCACGGCGTCGAGCGTGTCATTGACGCCCTCGACGACCTTGCGGAAATCGCCCTGGTGGCGGCTGGCATCGGCTCGTGTCGCCAGTTGGCCGGCGACGGCAGCGCTGGCCAGCAAGTTGGCGTCCGAAAGCATGCCCTGTACCGACGCTTTCACTCCTGCAACCGCGTTCGCCAGTCGGCCGACTTCGTCCCGGGTTTGGACGCCGAGGTCAAAGTTGAAGTCGCCGTTGGCCATCTTGTTTGCCGCATCGACGAGCAGATTGACCGGACGGGTGATGCTGCGCATGCTGATCCAGGCGACAAGCAGGGTCGTCAGCACGGCCACGGCACCGAGAATCGCGATCAAGCGCTCCGCTGTGGCGGACATCTCCTCGGCATTCCTGCCGGTCTCGACCATTCTGTCGGACAGGTAGGTGATCAGTTCATTGACGCCGCTGATGTGCTGGTTCTGCGTCTTGCGCAAGCTGGTGAGCATGAAGTCGACGGCCTCATCCCGCTTGCCGGCGCCAACCAGATCAAGGAAGGCTTTCTGGTCATGCTCATAAGCTGTCCGCTCGTCGTCGACTTTGGCCATCAGTTTCCTGTCGGGCGCCGTGACCATCACCTTGTGCAGCTTGTCGAAGCCTGCGGAGATTTTCTGGCGCGCTTCGCTGACGCGCTCGAGTTCCTTGCGGACGTCCTGTGGCTGCCTGACCAGTAGCGTGTTGCGTAGCGCGCGGGCGATGACATTGAGTTGGTCGACGATGTCGTGGGCAGTAGCGGTTGTCGGGTATCGGTCGCGGACGATGTCCTCGATTTGCGTATTGAGCTCTTCGAGTCTGGAATAGGCGAGGGTGGAGACCAGGATCAGCAAGGCAAGTACAGAGCCGAAACCCAGTCCGAGCCGGACACCAATTCTCAGATTCTTGAACATGTTTCGACCTTGTGAGTGGGCAGACATCAATGGTGCTCAGGCGCGCCGCCGGTGACGGGTGCCGACGCTGGTCGCGAGCCTGCCCTTGCCTTGCTTCCGGAGCCGGGACGCGCGACCTTCTGCCTCCTGCGTGAGCCATCGTCAAGGGTGAAGAAGGTCATCGTCTGCTGCAGTTGAGCGGCTTGCGCGCCGAGTTCCTCGGCGGTGGCGGCGAGTTCCTCGGAGGCCGAGGCGTTCTGCTGCGTCGCCTGATTGAGCTGGTGCATGGCGCCGTCGATCTGGCCGACGCCGGCGGATTGTTCGGAGGATGCCAGGGCAATCTCCTGCACCCGCTCGGAGGTCTTGCCGATGGTCGGTACCATCTCGCTGAGCAGATTGCCGGCGCGTTCGGCCTGCCGGACCGACGAAGTGGCGAGGTTGCCGATTTCCTGCGCGGCGACCTGCGAACGCTCGGCGAGCTTGCGTACTTCGGCGGCGACGACGGCGAAACCCTTGCCGTGCTCGCCGGCGCGTGCCGCCTCGATGGCCGCATTGAGCGCCAGCAAGTTGGTCTGGTAGGCGATGTCGTCGATGATGCCGATCTTGCCGGCGATGCTCTTCATGTCCTCGACCGTCTTGCCGACGGCTTCGCCGCCATCGGCAGCCTGCCGGGCGGCAGTCGCTGCCATGCCGTCGGTGAGCCGGGCGTTGTCCGTGTTGCGGGAGATCGAAGCCGCCATCTGCGCCATCGACGAGGTCGTCTCCTCGACCGAGGCGGCCTGCTCGCTCGCCGACTGCGACAAGGCCTGCGCAGTGGCCGAGACCTGACCGGCGGCGTTCGAGAGGTTGTCGGCGGCGGTGCGGACCTCATTGATGATCTCGACCAGGCGGACGATGGTCTGGTTGATGGTGATCTTCAGCTCGTCGAAATCGCCGCGGTAAGCGCTGACGATCGTCTGCGACAGGTCGCCGCCAGCCATCGCACTCATGATGCGGCGAACTTCCTTGATTGGCTCGACGACCTTGTCGAGCGTGTCGTTGACGCCGGCGACGATCTTCCGGAAGTCGCCCTGATGCCTGGACGCGTCGGCACGCGTGGCGAGCTTGCCGTGCACAGCGGCGTCCGCCAGCATGGCCGTGTCGGCGACGAGGGCGTTGACGGCGTCGATGCAGGTGTTGAGGTTGCTCTTGAGGAGGTCGAAGTCGCCGTTGTAGGGATCGCTGATCTTCGCCGGGATGTCGCCCCGGGCGATGCGGTCGACGGTGGCGGCAGCGACGTTGAGCGGGCCGATCACGGCGTCGAGCGTGTCGTTGACCCCGGTGACGATCTTCCGGAAGTCGCCCTGGTGCCTGGCCGGGTCGGCACGCGTGGCGAGCTTGCCGGCCACGGCGGCGCTGGTCAGCCGCGCCGCGTCGGCGACCAGCGCATTGATGGCGTCGATGCAGGTGTTGAGGTTGTTCTTGAGGATGTTGAAGTCGCCGTTGTAGGCGTCGCTGATCTTCGCCGGGATGTCGCCCCGGGCGATGCGGTCGACCGTCGCGGCAGCGACGTTGAGCGGGCCGATCACGGCATCGAGCGTACGGTTTATGCCGCTTACGATACTCTGGAAATCTCCCTGGTGCCTGGAAGCGTCAGCTCGCGTCGCCAGTTGGCCAGCGACGGCGGCATTGACCAGCAGCGCGGTGTCGGATGTCATCGAGTTGATGGCCTGTTGCACCAGAGCAACGGCCCGAACCACCTCGCCAATCTCATCCCTGGCGGTGCTTTCGAGTGTGAAGGCGAAGTCTCCTGCCGCCATCTTCCTGGCCGCGGCAACGACGACATTGACGGGGCCGGTAATGCTGCGTGTCATGAACCAGGCGACAAGCATCGTCAGAAGTACAGCAACAACGCCAAGAATCACGATCTGCCGCACGTCCGCGGCGACTCTCATGTTGGCCGTCTGGCCTATCTCGTCCATCTCGGTGGTTTGCAAGTCGATCATCTGACCCAGCTTGCCGTCGATTTCCAGGAAGCGCTTGTCGGCCGCCAGCATCATGCCGGTACCGGCACCCAGGTCGGAACCCGCCATGTCGATGGCTTGAACCACGTTCTTGCGGTACTTCGCCAACGGTTCGTCAAATACGGAAAGTTCCTTCTTTTCCTCCTCGCTGACATCACTGCGGGCGCGCATCTTGTTGAGTGATTCAATGGCGCCGTCGGTATGGGCGAGGATGGCCTCCGTTTCCTTCCTGATGCGCGCGTCGTCAAGGCCGCCGATCATCGAAAACAGGCGGTAAGCACCAACATTTGCGGCGAGCAGTTCGCCACGACTGCCGTTGAGAAGAGCCGTGTGCTGCATGCCCTTGCCGAAGAAATCTCCCAGCGCCGCCTGCAGCGAGCGCATGCCAGCGTAGCTGACGATGCCGAGCAGCAACATCATGGCCATGGCAATCATCGGAGCGATGAGGATCTTCGTCTTGATGTTCATGGCTTTGTCCCTAGCGGGAAGCTGGTCGACGGCGAGTAGTGGCTTCGCCGCGGCCAGGCCGCTGGATAGTGGATCAATGCTTGTATACGCCGGCGCAAACGATGACATCGGCGGATTTTTCACAGTAGGCCGATTTCGGCAGAACCTTCTTGCTGATCGGATCGGTGAACTTGTAGTCCTGCCAGAACTTGCCCTTGCTGCCGGCCAGTGCCACGCGTTCCTTGATGAACTCCTTGCCGTCGGCGTCGACGAGTTCAATCAGATCCTTCCCTGCCTGCCTTTCGTTCTGCCCGTGGGCAAGGCACTTGCCGTTCATGTCATAGACGACTGGGTAGAGGTCACGGTCGACCCATTTCTTGTCCTTGCCGGTGATCTCCTTGAAGGTGGCAGCTCGGTCAACGCCAATGGCCTTGACGGCTTTGGCGACCATGGCCTCGGCTTCCCTGGGGGTGGCAAAGTTTTCGGCCGCGAGGAGGCCCGAAGCAATGAGCGAGGCGGTGACGAAAGCGAGCAGGGGCTTGGTCATGAGAGTCTCCTTTATCGAGAAATGGGAGTACGGGTTGCTGCCTGTTGATGGGCTCCGTCTTGCCGACGCTCATTGAGCGTGAAGAAGGTCATCGTCTGCTGCAGTTGAGCGGCTTGCGCGCCGAGTTCCTCGGCGGTGGCGGCGAGTTCCTCGGAGGCCGAGGCGTTCTGCTGCGTCGCCTGATTGAGCTGGTGCATGGCGCCGTCGATCTGGCCGACGCCGGCGGATTGTTCGGAGGATGCCAGGGCAATCTCCTGCACCCGCTCGGAGGTCTTGCCGATGGTCGGTACCATCTCGCTGAGCAGATTGCCGGCGCGTTCGGCCTGCCGGACCGACGAAGTGGCGAGGTTGCCGATTTCCTGCGCGGCGACCTGCGAACGCTCGGCGAGCTTGCGTACTTCGGCGGCGACGACGGCGAAACCCTTGCCGTGCTCGCCGGCGCGTGCCGCCTCGATGGCCGCATTGAGCGCCAGCAAGTTGGTCTGGTAGGCGATGTCGTCGATGATGCCGATCTTGCCGGCGATGCTCTTCATGTCCTCGACCGTCTTGCCGACGGCTTCGCCGCCATCGGCAGCCTGCCGGGCGGCAGTCGCTGCCATGCCGTCGGTGAGCCGGGCGTTGTCCGTGTTGCGGGAGATCGAAGCCGCCATCTGCGCCATCGACGAGGTCGTCTCCTCGACCGAGGCGGCCTGCTCGCTCGCCGACTGCGACAAGGCCTGCGCAGTGGCCGAGACCTGACCGGCGGCGTTCGAGAGGTTGTCGGCGGCGGTGCGGACCTCATTGATGATCTCGACCAGGCGGACGATGGTCTGGTTGATGGTGATCTTCAGCTCGTCGAAATCGCCGCGGTAAGCGCTGACGATCGTCTGCGACAGGTCGCCGCCAGCCATCGCACTCATGATGCGGCGAACTTCCTTGATTGGCTCGACGACCTTGTCGAGCGTGTCGTTGACGCCGGCGACGATCTTCCGGAAGTCGCCCTGATGCCTGGACGCGTCGGCACGCGTGGCGAGCTTGCCGTGCACAGCGGCGTCCGCCAGCATGGCCGTGTCGGCGACGAGGGCGTTGACGGCGTCGATGCAGGTGTTGAGGTTGCTCTTGAGGAGGTCGAAGTCGCCGTTGTAGGGATCGCTGATCTTCGCCGGGATGTCGCCCCGGGCGATGCGGTCGACGGTGGCGGCAGCGACGTTGAGCGGGCCGATCACGGCGTCGAGCGTGTCGTTGACTCCGGTGACGATCTTCCGGAAGTCGCCCTGGTGTCTGGCCGGGTCGGCACGCGTGGCGAGCTTGCCGGCCACGGCGGCGCTGGTCAGCCGCGCCGCGTCGGCGACCAGCGCATTGATGGCGTCGATGCACGTATTGAGGTTGTTCTTGAGGATGTTGAAGTCGCCGTTGTAGGGGTCGCTGATCTTCGCCGGGATGTCGCCCCTGGCGATGCGGTCAACGGTGGCGGCAGCGACGTTGAGCGGGCCGATCACGGCGTCGAGCGTGTCATTGACGCCCTCGACGACCTTGCGGAAGTCGCCCTGGTGGCGGCTGGCGTCGGCGCGTGTCGCCAACTGGCCGGCCACGGCGGAGCTGGCCAGGGTCGTGGTGTCAGACGTCAGCGTGCGAATGGCGGCAGACATCCGTTGCATGGCCGAGAGCAGGCTGCTGGTGTCTCCTGCCCTTACCACGATGGCGGTTGAAATGTCACCGCAGGAGATGCGATTGGCGATCGCCGTGGCCAGCGCTGGTTCGCCGCCCAGAACACGCAGCACAAAGCGGCGAATGAAGAAGGCAAAGAGGGCGATGAGGGGGAAGCAAAGCAGCGCTGCCGTGGTGAGTCCCTTCCACATGAGGGCGCTGACGGCCGCGTCTACCTTGTTCAGCGAGATCTTCATGCTGACCAGCCCGAGCGGTGTCCCGACGTCCACGACGTGGCAGCCGGTGCAGTCCTTGCCGAGATAACTCTTCGACGCCAGCGTTGGTCTGATAACGCGCAGATAGTGGCCATTCTCGGCATCCTGTTCGATACGCAGAATCTCCTTGCGGTTGGTCAACGCCTCTTTCTCCAGCGCATCCAGCGCCCGAACGGGATGACCGCCATCGCCGAACTGGCTGATGACCGCCTGGCTGCGGATGACTTGCAGATCCTTGATAACCGAAAGCTCCTTGATCTGATCGAGGAAGACCTCGCGCTGTCCTACCGTGCCGGTAATCATCATTCCGGTCAGGCCGGCCATCGTCATCTCGTGAATACTGTTCGAGAAGTCCTCTGCCTGCCCGACAATGGTCTCGCGATTGACTCTGGTTTCCCAGGCGATCATGCCCCCGAGTGCCAGCGCCAGCATCAGCCAGATCGCCAAGGTAAGGCGCAGCCAGACTGGTATGCCGGAAAGAGTCATCGCCATTTCTCCCGCAGGCGGAAACATTCCCGGGCGAAGCTTGCCCGGGAGTGATCCCTCAGTTTGCTGCCGGCATCGACGCCGCCTCGGAAACCGCTTCCGTGCCCGTCAGTTGCGCGATTTCCTCAACCGACAATACCTTGTTGATGCTGAGGATGATCACGAATTTGCTGTTCACCTTGCCCATGCCGAAGATGAAGTCGGCGCGGATCCTGGCTCCGAACGACGGTGGCGGTTCGATGTCGCTGGCAGGGATCTCGAGCACTTCGGAGACTGCATCGACCATGATGCCGATGTCGTGACGCAGGTCATTTTCCGTGACCTCGACGATGACGATGCAGGTGCGCTTGCCGACCTGGCTCTGGGCGTGTCCGAAGCGTGCCGAGAGGTCGATCACCGGCACGACGCTGCCGCGGAGGTTGATGACGCCGCGGATGAAGGGCGGCATCATCGGGATCTCGGTGAGGTTGCCGTACTCGATGATCTCCTTGACGTTGAGGATGCCGACGGCGAACATTTCGCCGCCGAGCAGGAAGGTGAGATATTGCTGAGGGGCGTCGGCAGCCGCCTGCTTGGCCTGCAGGGCCGCTGCCTGGTGTCTGGCGACGGCGTTGGCGGCGCCCCCGGCGGGCCGGGTTTGAGCGATCTGGGTCATCGCGGGCTCCTTGTCAGAATCGCTCGAAGTCGTGTTCGGCGGCGGCGACGGCGGCGACTCGCGCTGACGCCTTGGCACGCGGCGTGGCGACGACGGCCGGTCGGCGACTGCCGCCACTGGCCGGCTTGCGGACCGGAGCCACCGCGTGACCGGCGTCGGCCAGTTGGAAGAATGTCATCAGTTGTTGCAGTTGCTCGGCCTGGCTGCCCATCTCCTCGGCGGTTGCCGCGAGTTCCTCGGAGGCCGAGGCGTTCTGCTGCGTCGCCTGGTTGAGTTGGCCCATGGCGCCGTTGATCTGGCCGACGCCGGAGGACTGCTCCTGCGAGGCGGAAGCGATTTCCTGGACGAGGTCGGAGGTCTTCTTGATCGACGGGACCATTTCGGTGAGCAAGGAGCCAGCGCGTTCGGCGAGTTTCACCGAATCCTTGGCGACATTACCGATCTCCTGGGCGGCGACCTGCGAACGTTCGGCGAGCTTCCGGACTTCGGCGGCGACGACGGCAAAGCCCTTGCCGTGTTCGCCGGCGCGCGCCGCTTCGATGGCGGCGTTGAGCGCCAGCAGGTTGGTCTGGTAGGCGATGTCGTCGATGATGCCGATCTTGTCGGCGATGCTCTTCATCGCCTCGACGGTCCTGCCGACGGCGTCGCCGCCCTCGACCGCCTGTTTGGCGGCACTCGAGGCCATACCGTCGGTGACCTTGGCGTTCTCGGTGTTCTGCACGATCGAGGCGCTCATCTGCTCCATGCTCGAGGTCGTTTCCTCGACCGAAGCGGCCTGCTCGCTCGACGATTGCGACAGCGACTGGGCGGTGGCCGAGACCTGGCCGGAGGCGTTGGAGAGGTTGTCGGCGGCGGAGCGCACTTCGCCGATCGTCTCGACGAACTTGGCGACGGTCTGGTTGATGGCGTTCTTCAACTCGTCGAAGTCGCCCTGGTAGCTGGTGGTGATGGTCTGGGTGAGGTCGCCCTCGGCCATCGCCCCCATGATGCGGCGGACCTCGTTGATCGGTGCGACGACGTTGTCGAGCGTGTCGTTGACGCCGGCGACGACCTTGCGGAAATCGCCCTGATGGCGGCTCGCATCGGCGCGTGTGGCGAGCTTGCCGGCGACCGCCGCCGCGACCAGCATCGCCGCGTCGGAGACGAGTGAATTGACGGCGTCTACGCAGGCGTTGAGATTGTTCTTGATGATGTTGTAGTCGCCGCTGTAGCTGTCGGTGATTTTCGGCGGGATGTCGCCCTTGGAGATCCGGTCGACGTAGTTGGCGGTGACGTTGAGCGGGTTGACGATGTTGGTGATGGTGTCGTTGACGCCCTTGACGAGCTGGTTCCAGCCGCCGACGAAGAGGGCGGCGTCGGCGCGTTTGCCGAGTTCGCCGTCGGCGGCGGCGCGGATGATGATGTCGGTCTGCGCGAGCAGGTTGCTCATCATCCGGACCACGTTGTTGAGGTTGGTCTTGATGACGTTGAAGTCGCCGTTGTAGTTGTCGGTGATGACCGGTGGGATGACGCCCTTCGAGATGTCGTCCACATAGCGGGCGGTGACGTTGAGCGGGTTGATGACCGCGTCGAGCGTGTCATTGACCCCTTTCACCACCTTCTGGAAGTCGCCCTGATGCTTCGCGGCGTCGGCGCGCGTCGCCAGCTTGCCGTCGACGGCGGCTCGGGTGAGCAGGTCGGCATCGGCGATCATGCGCTGCACCGCTGCCTGGATCGCCTCCACCCCCTTCGCGAGCTGGCCGACTTCGTCCTTGCTGTCGATGTCGAGCTTGAAGTTGAAGTCGCCGGTCGCCATCTTGCCGGTGGCGGCGACGATCTTGTTGGTCGGGCCGGTGATCGAGCGGGTGATCAGGAAGGCGAGCAGGCTGCCGATCAGCACGGCGGCGGCGGCCAGCCCGAGGAGCAGCGTGCGTGTCGATGCGGCCAGGGTTTCCGCATCGGCGCCGACCTTTTCGGCAAGCTCGGTCTGGTAGTCGATGAAGGTGTTGACGGCCTTGGTATAGGCGTCGAAAGCCGGGCGGTAACCCTCGTTGAAGTACTTGATCGCTTCGTCCCATTGCTTCGCCTTGATCATCTCCTCGATCTTGAGCGAGGCGGCGACGAAGCCCTTGCGCGCCTCCTTGGCGGTATCGAGGACGGCCTTGCCCTTGTCACCGTAGCTGAACTTGTCGAGCGCGTCGAAATTGGCACTGACCTTCTTTCGTCCTTCGGCAATTTTGTCCATTTCGCTGCGGGTCGCTTCGTCGCTCTTCAGGATCAGCATGTTGCGATGCCAGCGGCCGACCGCGTTGACGTCGTCGATGATGTCGTTGCCGAGCTTGGCCTTGACGTTCTTGTCCTTGACCAGACCGGTGACTTCGGTCTGCAGTTCACCGACGCGGGTGACGCCGATGGCGGCAACGACGACCAGCAGCAACAGGGCGATGGCGAAGCCGATACTGAGGCGAATGCCGATCTTGAGATTGGAAAGCATGGGAGGACCTCTCTGAGGGTGGATCGAAGGACGTTTGAACGGTGCTGCGGTGGCAGCGTGGGTGGGGGGGTCAGGGCGGTCCGTGCCGCGATCGGGGCGGTTCGCAGCAATACCTGTCGGCGCGAGGCGTTTGCATGTGGGCCTCGCTTCAGGCGATCGCCGCTGGCAAGCGCTGGGTCAGGCGCTGGCCTTCGCTGGCACTGGCGCGTTCGACCAGCGCCGGCACGTCGACGATCAGCGCGACGTCGCCGGTGCCGAGGATGGTCGAGCCGCCGATGCCGCGCAGGTGCTTGAAGAGGACGCCGAGCGGCTTGATCACCGTCTGGAATTCGCCGAGCAAGGTGTCGACGACGAGACCGGCCTTGTGCCCCGCGTACTGGACGATGACCACGTTCTGGCGACTGGGAACCTCGCCGCCGATTTCGAACAGTTCGCGCAGGCGGACGAAAGGCAGAACCTCGCCACGCAGGTTGAGATAGTGGCGTTCGCCCGGAACGTCGGCGAGTTCGATGCATTCGACAACCGAGTCGAGCGGCACGACGTAGGAGGCCTTGCCGACGCCGGTCAGGAAGCCGTCGATGATCGCCAGCGTCAGCGGCAGGCGGATGGTGAAGGTCGAGCCTTCGCCCTCGACCGTGGCGACTTCGACGCTGCCGCGCAAGGACTGGATGTTGCGACGAACGACGTCCATGCCGACGCCGCGGCCGGAGATGTTGGTCACCTGGTCGGCGGTCGAGAAGCCGGCTTCGAAGATCAGGTTGGTGATTTCCTGGTCGCTGAGCGTCGCGCCGGCGTCGATCAGGCCCTTGTCGACCGCCTTGGCGCGGATCTTGTCGCGCGGCAGGCCGCCGCCGTCGTCGATGACTTCGATGACGATGCTGCCCGAGTCGTGATAGGCGTTGAGCTGCACCGTGCCGTTCTCGGGCTTGCCGCGCTCGGCGCGCAGCGCCGCCGCTTCGATGCCGTGGTCGATGGCATTGCGAACCAGATGCATCAGCGGGTCGCCGAGTTTCTCGACCACCGACTTGTCGAGTTCGGTTTCGGCGCCGGTGATGACGAGGTCGATGTTCTTGCCCATCTCGCGCGAGCTGTCGCGAATGACGCGGTTGAAGCGGTTGAAGGTGTCGCCGATTTGCACCATGCGCAGTTGCAGCGCCGAGTCGCGGATATCCTCGACGAGACGCAGCAGTACCGAGGTCGATTCCATCAGGTCGGACTGGCCGCTGCGCTGGGCGAGCAGGTTGGCGCCGGCGCCGGCGATGACCATTTCGCCGACCAGGTCGATCAACTGGTCGAGCTTGTCGGCGTGCACACGCACCATGCGCGCTTCGACGGCTTTCTTTTCGCTGACGACGGTCTGCCGGGTGGCGGCTGCCTCGACGAGTTCCTTCTGCACCATTCTCTGGTCGACGAGGATTTCACCGATCGGCGTTCGCTGCGGCGCGGCGCCATCGACTGCGGTGGTGGCGGTGCGTGTCTGCAGCGACAATCCCGCGTCGAGTTCGGCTTGGGTGAGGGCGCCGGAGCGGACGAGGATTTCGCCGAGGCGCATCTTGTCCTCGGGGAGCTCGTTGATCAACTGGACGTATTCGCTGATCTTCGAGTGGGGCGGCAGGATGCGTAGCGCGCAGTCGTCGCGAACGAACTCGAAGACCTGCTCGATCTGCGCCTTCGTAGCGCGGGTCTGAAAGTGGATCTCGAAGCCCAGGTAACAGCACTCGGGGTCCATCTGCGCTGCCGCGGGCATGCCGTCGGCCAGCGTGGTCATGGCGATGATCTCGCCAAGCGAACTCAGGTAGTGCAGGAAGGAAAGTGGGTCCATGCCGTTCTTCAGCACGTCCTGGCCGAAGCGTATGGAGATGTGCCAGGCGTCGGTATTGACGACGCCGCCGCCGGAGGCCTCGAGTTCACTGTTGTGCTCGATCGGGAGTTCGTCGTTTAGCGCGCCGCCGGCGTCGGCTGCGGGACTGCTGCCGAGGAACTGTTCGCTGAGCGTCGTCAGCAGCGCATCGCCGCGCGCCTGGAGGTCGGCGCCGGCTTGCGGCAAGCCGGCGGCAAGGACTTCGAGCAAGGCACCCATGTGGTCGCAGCATTCGAGCATCACCGTCGCCAGTTCGCCGCTGACCGGGATTTCGCCGTTGCGCAGCTTGTCGAGGACGTTTTCGACCTTGTGCGTGAAGGCCTCGATGAAGTGGCACTCGACGACGCCGGAGCCGCCCTTGATGGTGTGCGCCGCGCGGAAGATCGCGTTGAGGTTGTCGGCGTCGTCAGGATTCTGTTCGAGACGCAGCAGGCCGTCTTCCATAGCGGTCAACTGGTCGCGGCTTTCATTGACGAAGGTACTGGTAAGCTCATCCATTCTGCTTCCTCATCCGGGCAGTTCGCGGGGCGTTCAGGCGTTGGCGGAGATGACCATCGGGTCACCGAAGACGCCGACCAGATTGCAGAAGTCGAGCACCTCCTGGACCCGTGCGCTGTGGCCGCTGATCGTCACCTGCCTGCGCTGCTGTACGCCTTCGCGCTTGAGCAGGAGCAGCAGTTGCAGGCCGGCGGTGTCCATTTCGCCGACTGCCGAGAGGTCGAGCTCGAGGTGCGGCGTTGCCGCCAGCGCGGCGAGCAGTTGCTCCTTCTGCGCTTGCGCCTGGTAGATCGTCATGTCGTCGCAAAGGGCCAGCCGGTTGGCGGCGGAAGTGTTCATCGGTTTTCCTCGTGGTCTCGGGTGTGGCGGCTCAGAACAGCTCGACGTTGGACGGTTTCTTCACGGCGACGGGCTGCACGGCAGTTGCGGCACCGGGTCGCTTCGCCGGGGCGCGGCCGGTCGGGCGGCCGCGCGGTGCTGCGGCCATCGCCCGCGTGTGTGCATCGCGTTGCTGATCCATGACGTAGCTCGAGAACTGCTCGTCGAGTTGCTTGCCGAGTGGCTCGACGGCGTCTTCGCGGCGAACGTCGGTGGAGCGCTCGAGCACGCCGGCGAGTGCGTCGGCGTGCGTGTCGAGACGCTCGAGGCCGCCGATCACCTGCTCAATCTGTTGTCGCGTCACGTCCTGGAACTGCACGCTGGCCAGCGTATCCATGAACATCGCGCCGAGCTTGCCGCTGCTCTCGGTGATCGTTGCCAGAATCCCCCGCTCGCGGGCGGTCAGGCTCTCGTAGCTGGTGCCGAGCGAGGCGAGTTGCTGGGCGAAGCTTTCGAGGCTGTCGCGCTCCTCGTTGACATGTGAGTTGGCGAGCTTGTCCTTGAACTGGCGTTCGATGATGCCGGCGACGGCGATGATGCCGTCGTTGATCTTCTTGACCGCGGTCTCGGTTTCCTGCGACAGCTTGCGCACTTCGTCGGCGACGACCGCGAAGCCGCGCCCGGCCTCACCGGCGCGGGCGGCCTCGATCGCCGCGTTGAGCGCCAGCAGGTTGGTCTGGCCGGCGATGTGGCGGATCAGGTCAACCAGGGTCTGCAGCGATTTCGCTTCGCGCACGGCCTCGGCGCTGCGCGCCTGATCTTCGGCCGTTTCCTCGATGCGCTGGGCGATGAAGGCTTCGAGCTTGCTGATCAGTTGGCGATTGCCGCCGATCTTTTCTTCGGACTCGTGCGCCATCGTCGCCGATTCTGCAGCCGCATCGGCCACGAAGCGGTTGAGGTCGGTGACCACTTCGTCGATCGTCTGCAAGCGCGAGGTGACATCGTAAGCGGCCCTCTCGGTCTGCTCGACGACGCTGCGCAACTGACCGACAAGCACCTTGTTGAAGCGCGGGATCTCCCTGAGTTCGGGCATCGCGACGCGCTGACAGACCTTGTTCGCCGGGCAGCGCTGGCGTTCGTCCTTGAGGCCTTCCTCGATTCCCATACGGACATCGCTGTAGAGGACGCGTGAAACGCTGCGTTGAACGGCGATGAAGATGAGCAAACCGAGCAGGGTGATCAGGGTGTCGACGCTACGGTCGCCGAGGCCGAAGGTGGTGGTGAGAAACGCGTCATAGGCGTCGTGCGCCAGGAAGACGACGACGACGAGGACGATGGTCGCGGCGATGCCGGTGATCAGCGTACGCTGGCGGTACTGCCGATACTGCTTGCTGGACGTGGTGGCCATCGCCGGCGCCTAGCGGATGACCAGCTTGATGGTATTCAGCAGGTCGTCGGCGGTTGCCGGTTTGACGATCCAGCCCGAGGCGCCGGCGGCTTTTGCTTCGACCTTGCGGCTCTGCTGCGATTCGGTGGTCAGGAACAGGATCGGCAGGAAGCGATAGGCAGGCAGCGTGCGCACCTTCTTGATCAACTCGATGCCGTTCATGCCGGGCATGTTCAGGTCGGTGATCAACAGGTCGACCTTCACCCCGGCGGTGAACTTCTTCAGCGCCTCTTCGGCGTTGGCGGCCTTCTCGACGGCGTACCCGGCCTTGCCGAGGATGCTCGAAACGCTGAGCAGGATGGTCGCCGAATCATCGACCAGGAAAATCGTTTTTGCCATCTGGATACTTCTCCCCTGCGGTGCGGTTTGCGCCAGGTGGCACGACAACCGCGCTGATTGGAATTTGACAGGGGGGAGACTACCGGCGCGAGAATCGGGCCGCTATCCGGAAATACGCGCGGGGATCCGTAAAAGTACGGAGATGGAACTACTCGGCGCCCGGTTTCTTGCCGATGACCATGGCGACGAGTTCGATGACGCTGTTGGCGCCGGCCTTGGACATGATGTGGGCGCGGTGCGTTTCGACGGTGCGTTCGCTGATGCCGAGGTCGGCGGCAATGACCTTGTTGCGTTTGCCGACCACCACCGCGTCGAGAATGTCATGCTCGCGCGGGGTCAGCGATTGCCGCCAATCGTCGGGTGCCGGCGTGGCCGCCGCGGCCGCCGCGCGTCTCGCGTCGGCCAGGCGCAGCGCGGCATTGACGCGCTCGATGAGCTGCTGGACGTTGAACGGTTTTTCGAGAAAGTCGAAGGCTCCCTGGCGCATGGCGCGCACCGCTGTCGGCACGTCGGCGTAGCCGGAAAGGAAGATGACGGGGATCTCCGGGCTGCGTTCGCGCAGCCAGTCGTGGACTTCCGGACCGGTGACGCGCGGCATGCGGATGTCGAGCAGGACGCAGCCCGTGCCACCGGGGCGCCAGCGGCGCATGAAGTCTTCGCCGGAAGGATACTCCTCCGCCGAGATGCCGATGCTGGCCAGCATTTCGACCAGGAAGCGGCGCACCTGTGCATCGTCATCGACGATGCAGACGGTCTGGTGCGTGGGTAAGGCCATGAGGTTCTTGCCGGCCGGGCTGGCGCAAGCCTGTGAGGTGAATCTGTCATATTCTACCGGTTCTCGGTAGAAATACGCACAATGACGGGGAAATCCGGATGCCGCCGACGGCAGAGGCGCGCTATCGTGAGGCTGGCGCTGTACGCGAATCTTTGGGACAGTCGATGAAAACCCCTACCTCCGCCTCCTGCTGTCTTCCCTGGCCGGTCCTTGGCAGACGCCGCCGAACGCCCGTCGACCGGCTGGATGGCGCGTGATGACGGCACCGCGCGTCGCTTGGCGCAGTCATTCCGGCCGCCAATGGCTGTTGCTGATTGCCGCCCTGGTCGTTCTCGGCGGCTTCAACGTATGGACACTTCATTATGACTATCGGCGTGTCGAGCAGGAGGAGGGCGATCGTCTGCAGGCCACGGCACGCGGGCTTGGCGAGATCGTCGCGCAGCGCCTGGTCGCCGCCGAGCATGCGCTGCGCACAGTCGCCGGCGATGTCGCGTACTGGCGCGGCGATGGCGGCGAGCAAGGACTGCTGCGCCTGCAGGCGCTCGCCGGCGCGCTCGACGGCATCCGTACGCTGGCCATTCTCGATGCCGACGGCCGGGTGGTCGCGGCGAGCCGCCGCGAACTGCTGGCGCAGGACCTGAACGCTCGCGAGTACTTCCAGGCCGCCAGTCGGCAGCCAGACGCGCAGCGGGTTCACCTCACGGCACCGGCAGCGAGCGCGCTCGGCATCCACACGCTCGGCTTGTCCCGAGCGCTCACTGACCGGCGCGGCCATCTTGCCGGAGTGGTGACCGTCACACTGGACCCGGACTATTTCAGCGCCTGGATGGATGCGCTGCGCTACGCGCCGGACTCGTGGGCCGCGATCGCGCATAGCGACGGCAAGGTCTTCCTGTTCGTGCCGCCGCGACCGGGGACGGCAGGGATGGACATCGCCAAGCCGGGGTCGATGTTCTCGCGCCACCGCGACAGCGGCCAGGCGGCGTCGCTATTGCAGGGCGTGGTCTACGCGACCGGCGAGGACGTGCTGATTGCGGTGCGCACGGTGCAGCCCGCCGCGAGCGCGGTCGACAAGGCACTGGTGGTGGCGGTCGCCCGGCAGCGCTCCTCGATCCTTGCCGGCTGGCGCACCCAGGCCGTTCGACAGCTTGGCCTCTTCCTGGCCGTCGTGTTGTCGTCGGTGCTGGGCCTGTACGTCGTGCAACGCCGCCAATGGCATATCGATGCGATCGCCGTCGAGCGGCGCTCGGCGGCGGAACGTCTCGAGATGGCGGCGGTTGCCGCCGGTTTCGGCGTCTGGGAGTTCGATGCCGTTGCCGATCGTCTGCGCTGGGATGCCTCGATGTACCGGTTGTACGCCGTTGATCCATTGACTCCGCCGACGGTCTATGACGATTGGCGAAACTGCGTGCTGCCCGAGGATCTGCCGGCCGCCGAGGCCGCCCTGCACGCCTTGACCGTCACTCAAGACGAGTGCCGGTTCGGCTTTCGCATTCGCCGCGGAGACGGTCAGGTCCGCATGATTGATGCCCTGGCGTGGGCGTTCTTCGCTGCCGACGGATCGCTGCTCAGGATCCTCGGCACCAATCAGGATGTCACCGAGCGGTGGCAGGCCGAGGCCGAGTTGCGCAAGCTCTCGCAGGCGGTCGAGCAATCGGCTGCGGTAGTGCTGATCACCGACATCCATGGCGTGATCGAATACGTCAACCCGGCGGCCTGCGCGACCTATGGCTATGCGGCGTCGGAACTGGTGGGCGACAATCCGCGGCGCTTCAGTTCGGGACTGACTTCACAGGAGACTTACCGGACGATGTGGTCGACGATTCTCGCCGGCCAGGAGTGGCGTGGCGAACTCGAGAACCGCCGGGCCGACGGCAGTCGGCTGCACGTTTCGACGTCGATCTCGCCGGTGCGCGACAGCGCGGGAGGCATCAGCCATTTCGTCGCGATTCAGGAGGATGTCTCCGCGCGGGTCGCCGCCGAGCGTTTGCAGAGCGAGTTGGAGGCGCGCCTCGGCCGGGTCGAGCGGATGGAGGTGCTCGGGGCGATGACGGGCGGTCTGGCCCATGACTTCAACAACATTCTGGTGGCCATTCTCGGCTTCTCCGGACTGGGCAAGGTGGTTCTGGAGGCTGCCGGTGGCCCCGCGCGCGTGGTTCGCTATTTCGAGGAGATCGAAACCGCGGGTGAGCGTGCCAGGGATCTGGTGCAGCAGTTGCTCGTTTTCTCTCGCCGAGGCCCCTTGACGCTGGCCACCGTGGCGGTTGCCGACGTGGTCAATGACGTGCTGGGTCTCGTCGTTTCGTCGTTCCCCGGCGCGGTGACGCTGTCGGCCAGTCTGGACGACGATCTGCCCTTGCTCGACATCGATCGTTCGCATCTGCAGCGTGTGCTGGTGAACCTGTGCCTGAACGCTCGCGACGCGATGGACGGGCCGGGTGCGGTCGTCGTTTCGGCCCGGCGCGTGCGCATCGTGACGCTTGTCGTCTGCGCCTCCTGCCACAAGGAGTTCGCCGGCGAGTTCCTGCGCATTGCGGTGACCGACGAGGGGTGCGGTATTGCCGAGACGGTCGGTGAGCACGTCTTCGATCCTTTCTTCACGACCAAGGAAGTCGGCGCCGGGTCGGGCATGGGTCTCGCCGTCGTGCATGGCTTGGTACATCTTTATGGCGGACACGTGCAGATTGCCACAGCGCCTGCGCAGGGAGCGGAAATGGCGATCCTGCTGCCGCAAAGCATGTGGCACCTGACCCCCTGACCCCCTGACCCCCTGACCCCCTTTCCCTGGCGGCACCTCGTCGCTAAACTGCGTGCCTACCTGACGCACCTGTACGGAGACGATCGTTGAATGCTTTGAATACGGCCGCTATGGCAGTGCTCGCCAAGTGTCCAACCGGTATTGCCGGTTTCGACGAGATTTCGGATGGTGGCTTGCCGCGCGGCCGGCCAACGTTGATCGCCGGCCACGCTGGTGCCGGGAAAACCCTGTTTGCGCTTGAATGCGTGCTGCATGGCATCGAGAAGTACCAGGAGCCGGGCGTCTTTGTCAGTTTCGAGGAAACGCCGGAGGAACTGGCGGTCAACGTGGCGTCGCTCGGCTACGATCTGGTTCGGCACCAGGAGGCGAACCAGTTGCGCATCCTGCATATCGATCTGGACCCGGCCGAGCTGATTGAAACCGGCGAATATGATCTCGATGGCGTCTTCCTGCGCCTGGGAATGGCCATCGATGCTGTCGGTGCACGGCGGATTGCGCTCGACGCCATGGGAAATCTGTTCTCGGCGTTTACCGATCTGCGCATTCTGCGCGCCGAGTTCCGTCGCCTGATGAGCTGGCTGAAGGACAGGGGCGTTACCGCGGTGGTGACCACCGAGCGCGGCATCGACTCGATCACCCGCCATGGTCTGGAAGAATACATCGCCGATTGCGTCGTCACCCTCGACAACCGCGTCGAAGATCAGGTCGCGACCCGCCGGCTGCGCATCGTCAAGTTTCGCGGCTCCGCCCACGGCGGCGACGAGTGCCCCTTCGTTCTCGACCGTAATGGTGTTTCGGTGATCCCCGTGGCCTCCGCCGGCCTCGCCTATCCGGCGAGTAGCGAACGTGTGTCTTCCGGCATCGAAAGTCTCGATGCGATGCTCTCCGGCGGCATTTTTCGCGGCAGCAGCATGCTGGTCAGCGGCACCAGCGGCACCGGCAAGAGCAGCATCGCCGCCCAGATGGTAGACGCCGCCTGCCGGCGCGGCGAACGCTGCCTGTATGTCGCACTCGAGGAATCGCCCGACCAGATCGAGCGCAACATGACCTCGATCGGCTTTGATCTGGCGCAATGGCGGCGGCCTGGCTTGCTGCACTTCCACGCCGCGCGTCCGACCTCGAGTGGCCTGGAGTCTCATCTGACGACGCTTGCCCGTCTGGTGGGCGAGTTCCGACCACAGGTGGCGGTCATCGACCCGATTACGTCCTATCACGTCACCACCAGCGAGGAGCGGGTCAAGCTCATGCTGATCCGCGCCGCCGACCTGTTCAAGTCGCAGGGGATCACCTCGCTGTTTACCGCTCTGACCGTGGGTGGCGAAGCGCCGGAATCCACTTCCGTGGCCATTTCTTCGTTGGTCGATGTCTGGCTGCTGCTGCGCAGTATCGAGTCGGCGGGCGAGCGGACGCGCGGCCTCTACGTCTGCAAGGCACGTGGGATGTCGCATTCCAACCAGGTGCGCGAATTCCTGCTGACTGAGAACGGTGTGCACCTGGTCGATCTCCTGCTGGATGCCGACGGGCAAGTGCTGACCGGCTCGGCGCGGCTGCTGCACCAGCGACGGCGGGAGAGCGAGGCGCAGACGCGCGAGGCCACCGAGCGCCGCCGCCGTGCCGTGCTCGAGAACCGCCGGCGTGTGGTGGAAGCGAGAATCGAGGTGATGCGCGCGGAGTACGAGGCCGAGTTGCATGCCCTCGAGGCCGAACTGGAGCAGGAGAACTCGCGCATGCGCTCAGCCGAGCGCGCCTTTGCCGATCTTGCCGCCCGGCGTAGCCGGGTCGGTCCCGACAATCGATGATTCGGCGAGGATGCCATGAACGACGATAATCCCCGCCAAGACGACTCCACGAGAAATCCGTCTCTCTGGGAACTGCGCCTCTACATCGCCGGCCAGACGCCGAAGTCGCTGGCCGCCATTGCCAATCTGCGCCGCATCTGCGACGACCATCTGGCGGGTCGCTACCGGGTCGAAGTCATCGACCTGCTGGTAACGCCGGAACTCGCCGAGGGCGACCAGATCATCGCCATCCCGACCCTGGTGCGTACCTTGCCCGAACCGATCCGCAGGATCATCGGCGACCTTTCCAACACCGAGAAGGCTCTGGTCGGCCTGCAACTCAAGCCGCAGGCAGTTTGACAAGGGTTTCGCCATGCTACACGACGAGGATAACGAACTTGCCAGGCTGCGCGCGCGCATGGCCGATGCCGAAGCGGCGCTCGAGGCGCTGAGCCGGGGCGACGCCGATGCTCTGGTCGGCCCACGCGGTGTGGTCAGCCTGCGCGGTGCCGAGAAGCCGTATCAGACTTTCTTCCAGGCGATGAACGAAGGCGGTGTGACCCTCGACGCGAGCGGACGGGTGCTCTATTGCAATCCGCGATTTGCCGCCATGGCGGATCGCTCCGTCGACCAACTGCGTGGTTGCAAGCTGGTTGAGCTGATTGCCATGCAAGACCGCCTGCGCGTGCTCAGGTTGCTGGCGAGCCAGATGACCAGCACCAGCGAAGCCAGTCTGTTATCCCCGAGGGGGACGCAGCACCCCGTCCTCCTGTCGCTGACCGCGTTCGATGCTGGGGGTATGCGCCTGACCTGCGTCGTGGTGACCGACTTGCGCGAGCGGGTCACGGCCATGGCGGCGTTGCAAGCGTCGGAAACGAAGTTCCGCCTGATGGCCGAGAGCGTTGCCGACTGTATTTTCTGGGTCGGCGCCGACGAGCGTTTCAAGTATCTTTCGCCCGCCTGCCAGCGCTTGTCCGGCTACGCGCCTGAGGAGTTCCTCGCTGATCCCGGCCTGATGCTGCGCATCATCCACCCGGACGACCGCGCGCGCTACCTGGCACATATCGATCACGATCTGGCCGACGCGTGCGAGACCGAATACCGTATCGTTCGCCGCGACGGCGAGTTGCGCTGGATCGGCCACTACTGCCGCCCGATTCGTGGCAAGGATGGCCGTGACCTTGGCCGGCGTGGGACCAACCGCGACATCACTGATCGCAAGGGACTCGAGCAGCAGGTGCGCAGGCTTCGTCGGGAGGTCGAGCATAGTGGGGAGAGCGTCGTCGCCGAGCGATCGAGCCCGGAAATCGGCAGCCCCTCGACCCTTGTGCTCACCCTGGTCCACCGCCTGCGCACCGCGTTGGCGCCGCAACAGGGGCTGCCTCTGGACGCGATCGAGGGCGCCGGGGCGCATCTGGGCGCGATCGTCGAGGACCTTCTCGACCTGGCCAGGATCGAGGCCGGTCACCGGCAACTGGAGAGCAGCGACTTCCCCGTGGCGGCGATTTTCGACGATGTCGCCTCGATCATCGGCACGGCAGCGCGGGCCAAGGACTTGCCGATCGAACTCGACTACCGGGGAGTGCCGGCGTGGCTGCGCGGCGACCCGACGCGACTGCGCCAGGCCTTGCTCAACTATGCCGAGAACGCCGTCAAGTTCACCGAGAAGGGTTCGATCACCTTGGCTGCCAGCGTTCTCGAAGACAGCGGTGGCGACCTTCTGGTGCGCTTTGCGGTCGCAGACACCGGCGTCGGCATCACCCACGCGGCGATGGCCGGGCTCTTCGCGGCCTGCGGGCCGGCCGATGCTCCGATGACGGTAGAGTGCCGCGGGACCGGCCTCGGACTGGCGATCACGCAACGGATCGCCCGTCTGATGGGCGGCGAAGTGGGTGCCGACAGTTCGCCGGGGCAGGGCAGCAGCTTCTGGTTCACGGCTCGCCTGCAACGCGGCCACGGCGCTGTGTCGAGGTGACCGACGCTCGCGGGGATGTGATGGATGCAGCGGCGTTGCGTCGGTCGCAAGGCGGCGGCGACGGCGGGCGGAAGACGATGCCGCGATCAGGAAGAAGCCGCGTCGGCGCTGTCCCGCGCGTCTGGCCTGGCCGCCGCGCGGGGCTTATCCCGGCGCCGGCGAGCGTAGCCAGCGCGTGACGGCCTGGAGGAGCGCATTCATCGAAAATGGCTTGGCAACAAAGCCGTTCATACCGGCGTTCCGGCACTGCTCGCGCACTTCGTTGACGACGTTGCCGGTGAGCGCCAGGATTGGTGTCTGGGCGTTCTCCGGCAGCCGGCGGATGCGGCGAGTCGCCTCGATGCCGTCCATCGTCGGCATCTGCAGGTCCATCAAAATCAGGTCGTAATGGGTCTTGCCGGTCAGCTCGACGGCTTCGCCGCCGTTGGTGGCGCAGTCGGCGGTCATGCCGACCGTTTCAAGGATGGCTACAATGACTTCCCGGTTGTTCGGCTCATCGTCGACGACCAGGATGCGGCGGTTTTCGTGCCTGCGCTCGAACGTCTCGCCTGCCATCGCGGCGTGCGTCAGGGTCGCCCCCGCCTTCCTGGCGAGGAGCTTCTTCAGACGGGCGGTGAACCAGAACGTGCTGCCGTTCCCCTCGCTGCTCTCGACGCCGACGCTGCCGCCCATCAAGCCGGCGATCTGCTTGACGATGGCCAGTCCGAGACCGCTGCCACCGTGTTGCCGCGTCATCGAGTTGTCGGCTTGTTCGAAACTGTGGAACAGTCGCCGGACGGCGTCGGCGGCAATGCCGATGCCGGTATCACTGACCTCGAAACGCAGCACGACGCTTTCGTCGCCGGCCTCCTGTTGGCAGACACGGATGCGAATGCTTCCCTGCCTGGTGAACTTGATGGCGTTGCCGACGTAATTGAGCAGGGCTTGCCGGATGCGGGTTGCGTCGCCGACCAGCCGGCCGGGAATGGGCGGGCAGTCTGCCGCAAGTTGCAGGCGCTTGCTGTGGGCACGATCGCCGGCGATTTCGACGACGCTGTCGACAATCTCTCCGACGTCGATGTCGGACTCCTCGAGCACCAGCTTGCCGGCCTCGATCTTCGACAGGTCGAGCACGTCGTCAATGATGCTCAGCAGATGCTGCGCCGCTTCGTTCATTTTGTTCAGCCGATCGGTCTGCCTGGCCGTCAGACCCTCCAGTTTCAGCAACTCGGCCATGCCGAGGATGGCCGTCATCGGCGTGCGAATTTCGTGGCTCATGTTGGCCAGGAACGCGCTTTTCGCCCGGTTCGCGGCTTCGGCAGTCTGGGTTGCGTTGGCCAGTTGCCGCGTCCGCTGTTCGACACGTGCTTCGAGACGCTCGTTCATTTCGCGCAGCGCCGCTTCTGCCTGCTTGACTTCGGTGATGTCGCGAACGCTGGCGATGGCGCCGATAATCTTTCCCTGCGAATCGCGTAGCGGCGCCGTCAGATCCGACGCCCAGCCGGAGCGGCCGCTGTGAGGATTGTGGAAAGGGAATTCCAGGGCGGCGGGGACGGCGCCAGCGAGGGCACGTTCCACGGCCGCGAAGACGCCGGTTTCCTGCAGGTAAGGGAAGACGTCGAGCGGCAGGCGGCCGAGCACCGCGTCAGCCTTCCGGCCACAAAACGCTTCCATGTAGGGATTCCACACCTGGTAGCGGAGGTCGGTGCCGTAGACGACGATGCCTTCCTGTGCGCCGGCGATGACCTGCGCGCTGAACTGGCTCGACTCCCGCAGGGCCTGCTCGGCGAGCTTCTCGTGCGAGATATCGAGATGCGTGCCGAACATCTGCAGCGGTTCTCCGTCGGTTGACCAGGTCATCACCTTGCCGCGGTCGCGCACCCATACCCAGTGACCCTCCTTGTGACGCATCCGGCAGGCACAGTCGTAGGCGGGCGATGTGCCGGCGAAATGGGCAGCCAGCAGAGCGTCGGATAGCGCCAGATCGTCGGGGTGTGCCAAGCGCCGCCAGGTGCCGATGGCGACCGGCGCCAGTTCGGCCAGCGAATAGCCGACAATCGCCGCCCAGCGCTCGTTGACGATCACCGTGCCGCTCGGAACGTGCCATTCCCAGGTGCCGACGTCGGTTCCGTCGATGATGTTGGCCAGGCGTTCTCGCTCCGCACGCAAGGTCTGGGCCAGGAGCGTGCTGGTCGTGATGTCCTGGTGTGCCACGACAACGCCAGTGCGTCCGGCTTTCAGGGGATAGACGCTCATCCGGAACCAGCGTTGGTCGTCCGGCGAACTGCACCGATAGTCGAGATGGAAGGTGTCGCGAGCGCCGTTCAGCACCTGCTCGATACCGGCCCAGGCGGCCAGCGCCTCGTCGCGGCAAGTTCCGGTAGCCGCCTCGCAGACCTGACGGTAGTTCCAGCCGATCGGATGCATGGCCAGGGCATTACCGCCGTTGTCCTTGGCGAACTGTGCCCAGGCGTGATTGACCCTGACGATGTTGCCGTCCTGGTCGAGGATTGCGAAGTGTGGGCTCAGGGAGTTGAGAACCGCGATGTTGAAGGCTTCGCTCTCGCGCAAGGCGAGCTCGGCTTCCTTGCGCCGGTTGATGTCGCGGATCGAGCCGATCATCCCCAGCGTCTGGCCAGCCTCGTCGCGAGTAACCTGACCGCGTGCTGAAAACCAGCGATACTCGCCCGATTTCAGCCGCAAACGGTACTCCGATTCGAAGGGTTCAGGCGCTGCCATCTGGTCCGCCATCCGCTGGGGTATCCACTGCCGGTCGTCGGGATGCAGGAGGTCCATGAACGAATCCATCGTCGGTTCGATCTCGTCGCTTCGATAACCGATCAGCGAATAGAAGCGCGCTGACCACCAGAAGCGTGGAACCTCGAGATCCGGCCACTCCCAGATTCCCTCGTCCGATGCGGCGACCGCCATGGCGAAGCGTCGTTCGCTTTCCGCGAGCGCCTCGGTTGCCTGTTTTCGTTCGGTGATATCGCGCAAGGACACGGTGCACAAGCGTTGCGCACGCACCTCTACCTGGGAAATCGACGCCTCGACCGGAAACTCGTCGCCATTGGCGCGAACCCCGTAGACGTGACGGGTCTCTCCCATCGGGCGCGAGGTGATCGGAGCGGCGCCGAATTCAGCCACGTGCCGCCGGTGCAAGGCACGCGCCGGCTGTGGAATGAAACGATCCAGGGAACCCGCCAATGCTTCCTCGGCGGAGCACTGGAACATCTTCTCGGCGGCGGCATTGAACTGCAGGATCCGGTACGACTCGTCGACGGTGATGATCGCGTCGAGGGCCGCCTGGACAATGCTGGCCAGGTGCTCTTCGTTCTCCCGTTGCCGTGCTTCGGCCTGACGGAGAGGGAGCATGCCGCCGGCCGGGTCGGCGAAGGTGTCGGCTACTTCGAGCACCTGGCGCTGTTCGTTCAGCCGCACGAGCTCGGTAACATCATGCGTGGCCCCGACCAGCTTGACCGGGGTACCGTCGGGTGCACGCTTGACTTGCGCATAAGCGTGCACCATGCGCACTTCTCCGTCGTCGCGGCGAACGACGCGTTGCTGGAGGTCGAAGGGTTGGCTGCCCGCCACCGCCGCCTGGAAAGCCGCTCGCACTGCTGGCCGGTCGTCGGGATGGGTGATCGCCTCGAACTCGCCCAGCGAGCGGGGTGGCGTGCGACAGCCGTGGATGCGTAGCCAGCCCGGCGAGCAGGTGAAGACGTCGTCGGCAATGTTCCACTGCCAACCGCCGATCTGCGTCAGGTGCTCGCTGGCTTCCAGCATGGTACTGGCGTCTTCGAGCGCGCCGAGGGGTTTGCCCGCCCCTGCGCTTGTCGCGTCCATGATTGTTTTCTCCCTTGCCGGCCACCGTTGTCTTGCGGACCGGCGGCTACCAACACTATAGACGCTATGCGGGCAGGTCGCTATCGGCTGGCTGCCTCGGCCGGCATGTTTGCGCAACTCGGGCTGGTGCCGCCTTCTCCGACCGGCAAGCAGCGCCAAGGCGGCGAAGCGACCGCGTGCGTGTGTCGGCGAGAACTTGCTTGACTTTTATATCGATATAACTACACTCATCGACATGTTTGTTTCTCCGGCTTTCTTGCCAGCGAGGCGGCTCATGAGGCGTGACTATGGACGGACGATTCCGCCTGAGTGGCAGGCGATGTCCAAGGTTTTCGCTGCGCTCGGCGACGAGCATCGGCAGCGCATCGTGCTACTTTTCGAGGACGGCGAGCGCCTCAACGTCGGGCAGGTTGCCGAGGTGTCGACGCTTGCTCGCTCGACGGTTTCGCATCATTTGAAAACCTTGCGCGACGCGGAGGTCCTGCGCTCGGAAAAGGTTGGCAAGGAAGTCTACTTCTGGGTCAACAGGGCGTTTCTCGCAGAGTGCCTGGGCAATGTCCTCGCTTACCTCCAGGAATCTGCCTGATGGCCCGCACGGTCGCCGCGGAGAACTGAGATGAGCCCGCAGCGTCGCCGCCTGGTGTTCGGTGGGCTGGCCCTGGGCGGCGTGGCCCTGTCGGCGGTCGTCGCGCAGTACTCCGGGGAGGTTTTCAATACCTGCCGGGCGCTGTTGCCGTCCACTCCGGCCGTGGACGATCTGATTCGCTGGGCGTGGGAGGGCGTCGACGCGCGGCAATTCCTCGATTGCCACGTGCATCTGGTCGGCACCGGCGACTCGGGCAGCGGCATCGAGGTGAATCCGCAGATGGAGAGCCTTTTCCATCCGCTGCAGTATGCGCAACGCCTGTTCTATCTCAATGCCGGCTGCGTCCATGACGCGCCCGGAAGAGTCGATGACAGCTACGTCGAGCGCATGCAGAACCTCGTCGACGGCTTGCGGCCCGGAGCACGGCTGCTGCTCTTCGCCTTCGACCGCTTCCACGATGTCGACGGACGCGCCAGTCGGCAACGTAGCTCGTTCTACACGCCCAATGCCTACGCCCAGGCGGTTGCTGCCCGGCATCCGCAGTACTTCGCGTGGGCGGCCTCGATTCACCCGTATCGCAACGATTGCGTCGAGGCACTCGCCGCGGCTGTCGCCGGCGGCGCGCTGGCGGTGAAGTGGCTGCCGCCGGCAATGGGAATCGATCCGTCGTCGCCGCTTTGCGACCGCTTCTATGCCGCCCTGGCCGCCGCCGGCCTGCCGCTGATCAGCCACGCCGGTGAAGAGAAGGCGGTACATGGCGGCGATCAGGAGGCCTACGGCAACCCGTTGCTCCTGCGCCGGGCGCTCGACCACGGCGTGCGCGTGGTGGCGGCGCATTGCGCTTCGCTCGGCAGTGCCGTCGACCTGGACCAGGGGGAGAACGGCCCGCAGGTGGCCTGCTTCGATCTCTTTGCGCGGCTGATGAGCGAGGCGCGCTACGAAAAGCTCCTCTTTGCCGACATCTCGGCGCTGACGCAGCGTAACCGTAGCGAGGAGATCCTGCGCGTCCTGATCGAGCGCAGCGAATGGCATCCCCGCCTGCTGAACGGCTCGGACTACCCGCTGCCCGGCATCGTGCCACTGATTTCGCCCGCCGAGTTTGCTGCCCGTGGTCTGCTGCCGCCGTCGGCGGTAGTGGTGCTCGAGCTTGTCAGGCAGCATAATCCGCTGCTTTTTGACTTTGCGCTCAAGCGGCATCTGTCTTCGCGGGGTCAACGCTTTGCTCCGGCCATCTTCGAGACGCGCGCCTTCTTTGAAAGGAAGACCGTATGAGTTCCCAGTTCGACCTGCTCAAGGCCCGTCGCTTTGCTCCCTTCTTCGGCACGCAGTTTCTCGGGGCGTTCAACGACAACCTGTTCAAGAACGCGCTGATCGTCTTGCTGACCTTTCAGGCGGCGAGCTGGACGGCGATCGCGCCCGAGGTGCTGACCAACCTGGCCGCGGGGATTTTCATCCTGCCCTTCTTCCTCTTCTCGGCAACCGCCGGACAACTGGCCGACAAGTACGACAAGGCCAAGCTGGCGCGCCTCGTCAAGCTGCTCGAGATCGTCATCATGGGGGTCGCCCTGCTCGGCTTCACACAGCACAGCCTGCCGGTGCTGCTCGCCGCGCTGTTTCTGCTCGGCCTGCATTCGACGCTGTTCGGCCCCGTGAAGTACGCGATTTTGCCGCAACATCTGCGCGAGAACGAACTCGTCGGCGGCAACGCGCTGGTCGAGGCCGGCACCTTCGTCGCCATCCTGATCGGCACGCTCGCCGGCGGCCTGCTCGCCGGTGCCGCCGACCATCCGACCTGGGTGGCCTATGCCGGGCTGGTGATCGCCGTCCTCGGCTACCTGACCAGCCGTGGTATCCCGGCGGCGCCGGCGCCGGCGCCGGAACTCGTGGTCAGTCTCAACCCCCTGTCGGAGACCTGGCGCAACATCGGCTTTGCACGCGAGAACCGCACGGTCTTCCTGTCGATCCTCGGCATTTCCTGGTTCTGGCTCTACGGCGCCCTCTTCCTGGCACAGTTCCCGGCCTACGCGAAGAACGTTCTCGGTGGCACCGAGACCTCGGTGACGCTGTTGCTGGCGATATTCACGATCGGCATCGGCCTGGGCTCGCTGCTCTGCGAAAAGCTGTCGGCCGGGCACGTCGAGATCGGCCTGGTTCCCTTCGGTTCGATCGGTCTGACGATCTTCGGCATCGACCTGGCTTTTGCCTCGCCGACGCTGCTGCCGGCCGGCGCGCCGCTGCCGCTGCTCGGGCTGCTGGCGCTGCACGAGACCTGGCGGGTGCTCTTCGACCTGTTCGCGCTCGGCCTCTTCGGCGGCTTCTTCATCGTGCCGCTGTATGCCCTGATCCAGATCCGCAGCGCGCCGGAACAGCGCGCGCGCATCATCGCCGCGAACAACATCCTGAATGCCCTGTTCATGGTCGTCGGCTCGCTGGCGGCGGCCGGGCTGCTCGGCGACGGCTTGTCGATTCCGGCGCTGTTCGGCGTTGCCGGCGTCTGCAATGCGGCGGTGGCGATCTACATCTACAGCCTGGTACCCGAGTTCATGCTGCGCTTCATCGCCTGGCTGCTGATCCACTCGGTATACCG